>CEUN01065845.1_pt1 | contig 14498 bp, 12 predicted proteins | sample 361501 | NCBI WGS metagenome assembly CEUN01 (sample SAMEA2622801, study PRJEB7988) | marine metagenome | biome: marine biome (ENVO:00000447); feature: marine epipelagic mixed layer (ENVO:xxxxxxxxx); material: "saline water (ENVO:00002010), including plankton (ENVO:xxxxxxxx)" | depth 120 m | reverse complement strand
GGATCTATTGTTCGAGAAGGGCTGAGCGGCAAGCCTCAAGCCACAAGGCGCGGGCCAGGACCATTGTGAATGGAAACCCTGTGGCCGCGCCCCTATCGACTTTCCGCACAAAGCCCGGCGATCAGGATCTTGTGCTCTAGCCTGCTCCCTCAAACGTCCTTGAGCGACAGCGCACTCAACACCCCGGTGGCCCCCATTCCACCCAACACCAGCAGTGCCCAGTCATTACCCAGCAGCGCCACGCCAGCACTGATGCCCCCCACCGCCAGCAACAGCACGCCGATAACGGTATTGCTCACCGCCGTATAGTCCGTGCGCTTGGTGCCGCCGGCCATATCCACCATGTAGGTCTTGCGGCCGATGCGCACGCCAGCATGAGCAATCGCCAGCACAAAGAAGGCCAATGGGTACAGCCAGTGGAGCCAGTCTGCCTGCGGCCCCCAGGCAGCAAGACCGCCAGCCAGCAGACAGACCAGCGCCGCCAGCCCCCCGCCACGCACCATCACATTGCGGCTGGAGGTATCGGCCATATAGCCCCAGACAGAGGCACTGACGGTGCTGGCCAGGCTGGAGGCCAGCACAAAGCTGCCCAGCAACAAGGGCAGCGAAGCCTGCGCCTGGGCCAGCAACACCAGAAAGGGAGACGCCAGTGAAGACGCCATCAACAGGGCGCGAGTGATCACAAAACGTCGAAAAGGCACATCGGTTTTCAGCAGGCTGAGGCTGGCAAAGGCCTCCTTGAGAGCATTGCTGCCACCTTCACTGGCCCCCGGGTACTCATCCACGGTGAAAAACACCCCGGCGGCAACCAGCCAGGCCACCCCGGCCGCTGTCAGCAACGCACAGTAAAAGGCCATGGACGGGTCCGCATCGCCCCGGAATATCACCAGCGACAACGCAAAAGTGATGGCGCCCGACAGTGTCGCGGACAGCCCGGTGAGGCGGCCACGGCGGGACTTGGGAATACACTTGCCCTGCACGTCTTTCATGGCCACCGAACAGAAGCCACGGCTGATGCTGAACAACACCAGCAAACCGATGATTGCCAGCCCCGCCTGCATACCCTCCAGCAACCAGACGGCAGCGCCCATGCCCAGTACCGCCACTCCCTGCAGGCCCGCCCCCAGGCTCCAGAACCCCTTGCGCACCGGGTAACGCCGTACCAGGGCACCGATCATCAATTGAGGGATAAGGGAGCCGGATTCGCGGATCGGCACCAGCAGTGCCGCCAGGGAGGCCGGCGCACCCACCGCGGTGATCAGCCAGGCCAGCACGGTTTTCGGATTGATCAGCAAATCGCCGATCTTGGTCAGGGTATTGGCAGCAATAATCCGGAAAAAATTACCCGGCACCTCCCGGCAGGCCGCATCACTGATATCGGTACAGGTGCGGGCATCTTCATCGTTGGCAATTTTCTCGTACAGTGCATCAAGCAGTTTTTCCCGGGCCATCGTGTTTCCTTGCACAAAGCGTGTCTCGAACGAAAAGGATACGGCGCCATTGATTGCACGGCCACCGGGCGGGCTTTAGACTTTGCGGCATCCTTTGCAAGCGAGTCATCATGCCGCAACCGATCCCCCATGACTCTCCCTGGTCCGCCGCAGACTCCGTCGGCCTGGTGGAGCCACAGGTTCTCCGTTTTGATACCCCGCTCGAGCTGGAATGCGGGCGTACTCTGCCCACCTACGAGCTGGTCTACGAAACCTATGGCACCCTCAACAGCGACGCGTCCAATGCGGTGCTGATCTGCCATGCCCTGTCCGGCCATCACCATGCCGCCGGCTATCACAGCAAGGACGACAAGCGCCCCGGCTGGTGGGATACCTGTATCGGCCCCGGCAAGGTGATCGACACCAACCGCTTTTTCGTGGTCAGCCTGAACAACCTGGGTGGCTGCCACGGCTCCACCGGCCCGTCGTCCATCAACCCGGAAACCGGCCAGCCCTGGGGACCGGATTTTCCCATGATGACGGTGAAAGACTGGGTCAACAGCCAGGCACGGCTGGCAGACGTACTCGGCATTCGCCGCTGGGCAGCCGTTATCGGCGGCAGCATGGGCGGCATGCAGGCATTGCAGTGGTCCATCGACTACCCTGACCGCCTCAACCATGCGGTGGTGATTGCGGCAGCACCGAAACTGTCCGCCCAGAACATTGCATTCAACGAGGTGGCCCGCCAGTCCATTCTCACCGATCCCAATTTCCATGGCGGGCGCTATTACCTGCACGACACCTATCCTCGCCAGGGGCTGATCCTGGCGCGCATGGTCGGCCATATCACGTATCTCAGCGACGATGCCATGCGCATGAAGTTCGGCCGCGATCTGCGTGCCGGGCGTTTCCATTTCGGCTTCGACGTGGAATTTCAGGTGGAATCCTATCTGCGCCATCAGGGGGAGGTGTTTTCGCGCAACTTCGACGCCAACACCTATCTGCTGATGACCAAGGCGCTGGACTATTTCGACCCGGCCCGGGATTTCGATGACTCCCTGGAAGCCGCCCTGGCGAAGCCGCAATGCCAGTTTCTGGTCATGTCGTTTACCTCGGACTGGCGTTTCGCCCCGGAACGCAGCCGGGAAATCGTCAACGGTCTGGTCCATGCCGGCCGCGATGTAAGCTACGCGGAAATCGACACTCCCAAGGGGCACGACGCCTTCCTGCTGGATATCCCCGAATACACCAAGCTGTTTGGCGCCTACATGCACAGGGTCGCCAACGAGGTGGAAAACAGCGCCAACGACGTCAAAAACGGTGCCTGCAACAGGGAGGCCGGCGACCATGCGTGATGACCTGCAACTGATCAGCGACTGGATTCCCCGTAACGCCACCCTGCTGGATCTGGGCTGCGGCGACGGCACCCTGCTGGCCCACCTGCAACACCATAAGCAGATCCGTGGCTACGGCCTGGAAATCAACCAGGACAATCTGGCCGCCTGCTTCGAGAAAGGCGTGAACGTGCTGGAACAGGATCTGGACGAAGGGCTGGGCAACTTCCAGAACCACCGCTTCGATTATGTGGTGATGACCCAGGCCCTGCAGGCGGTACTGCGCCCAGACCAGATCCTCAATGAAATGCTGCGCGTGGGTCGCGAGGCGATCATCACCTTCCCCAACTTCGGTCACTGGAAGGTGCGCGCCTACCTGGGCCTGAAGGGGCGTATGCCGGTATCTTCCGCACTGCCCTACGAGTGGTACAACACGCCCAACATCCACCTGTGTACGGTGCAGGATTTCGAGACCCATTGTCGCAAGAGCAACATCCGCATCCTGGAACGGCAGGTCATCAACCGCCATCACCGCAGCGGCCTGCTGGCGAAGCTATGGCCAAACCTGTTCGGGGAAATAGCGATCTATCGGGTGACGGTATAAATCAGGAGCAAGTTGAAAGTTCAAAGTTGAAAAGCGCGGTAGAGTCGGCGGACTTCTGCCAAGCCCTGCCCGCGAACCAGACCTTTGCAGCGTGAGGAAATTACCATTTCAGACAACCCACAGCCTTTCCTCGCGCTTTTGAACTTTCAACTTTGAACTTTCAACTCATCAGGATTCCCATGGAAAAAATCGTTCTCGCCTCTGGCAACGCCAAGAAACTCGCCGAAATGCAGCGCCTGCTGGAACCACTGAATATCGAGGTCGTTGCCCAGAGTGAATTTTCCGTGCCGGAAGCGGATGAGACCGGCACCACCTTCGTGGAAAACGCCATCATCAAGGCCCGCAATGCCAGCAAGCATACCGGCCTGCCCGCCATCGCCGATGACTCAGGGATTGAAGTCGAAGCGCTGAACGGCGCGCCCGGCGTGTATTCAGCGCGTTTTTCCGGTGTCGGTGCCACCGATGCCAAAAACAATGCCCTGCTGGTAGAAATGCTGGCCGATGCGCCGGACGTTTCCCGCAATGCCCGCTATGTGGCCGTGATCGTGCTGATGCGCCACGAAGACGATGCCACACCGCTGATTTGCCAGGGCACCTGGGACGGGGAAATCGTACTGGAACCCCAGGGCGATCAGGGTTTCGGCTATGACCCGCATTTCTTCGTGAAAGAAAGAAACTGCACCGCCGCCCAGTTGCCCGCGGAAGAGAAAAACGCGCTCAGCCACCGGGGCAAAGCCATGGCACAACTGATCCAGGCGCTGCAGTAACCGGCCTTCACCCGGAAATCGCTCCTTCCTGTTAGCCTATGCCTTATCCGCAGCGGGGATGGGATTATGCGAAAACAACAACTTGCCACTATCAGCGCCCTGGCCTTATCGACGTCGCTGGCCCAGGGCAGTGGCCTGGAAGGCACCTTTCATTCACAGTGGCAGAGCCGCTATGTGACCGAAGGGCGGGACAACCTGGACAGTAATCCACTGGTTTCCGCCGGCGTTGACCTGACTCACCAGGCACTCACTGCCGGGGTATGGCAGGCCTGGGCCAATGGCAGCGATTACCGGGAAAACAATCTTTTCATCGAATACGCACCCTTTTTTGAGCACGTTCTCCCCTACCTCAACGTCACCTACCTGCAGTTCCATCCGCACGGCACAGACGATGTGGAAACCGGCGCCGGTTTTTCTGCGCCGCTGCAACCCTGGTTGTCCCTGTCACTGGATGGCACCTGGAGCAAGCAGGCCTCCGGGGCTTTCTATGCACTGACGCTGCACACCCGGCGAGCGCTGTTTGCCGATTGGACCGGCAAGCTGCATATTACCCAGACCTACGATGACGGCTACGCCAGTGAGGACTACAACGGCCCGAACCATCGGAAAGTGGGGGCACAGCTAGTCTGGAACGTGCAACCGGCACTGGAACTGCACGCCGGCTGGCAGCATAGCTGGGCCGGAGAAGACGTGCGCCGGGATGGTGGCGATGACCTAAGCTGGGGCCAGATCGGCCTGATCAGCTATTTCTGAATGCGGGCCAGCCAGCGATCCAGGGCATTGGCAAAACGCGCCTTGTCCTGCCCGGAATAGCTGCCGGGGCCGCCGGTCTGCATGCCTGCAGAGCGCATCTCTTCCATGAAATCGCGCATATTCAACCGCTCACGTACGGTGTCCTTGTCCAGCCAGTGCCCCCGCGGCGTGACCGCCTCTGCGCCCTTGGCCACCACCTCTGCCGCCAGCGGAATATCCTGGGTGACCACCAGATCCCCGGGCTCGCAACGCCGAACAATTTCATTATCGGCCACATCAAACCCCTGCCCCACCTGAATGGAGCGGATCAACGCAGAGCGCGGCACCGCCACCGGCTGGTTGGCCACCAGCGTGCAAGGAACCTGCACCCGCTGCGCCGCCCGGAACAATACCTCTTTTACCGGCCGCGGACACGCGTCGGCATCTACCCAGATATGCATAAAAGGCAGTTAATAGTGAATAATTAATAGTTAACAGCTAAAGGCAAAAGACTAGCCCCTCAGCCATGGCAGCCTGTTACCATACTCTATGGCAAACCGTATGTTTAACTATTCACTATTAATTATTAACTATTAATTGCAGCCCTCATGCCCCTCAAAACCCCACCCCTCTCCCTCTACATCCACACCCCCTGGTGTGTGCGCAAGTGTCCCTATTGCGACTTCAATTCCCACGAGCGGGGGGAATTGCCGGAGGCGGCGTATCTGCAGGCATTACTCAAGGATCTGGATCAGGATTTGCCGCTGATCGGCGACAGAACAGTGGAAACCGTCTTCATTGGCGGTGGCACGCCAAGCCTGTTGTCCGGGGAATTTTATCGGCAACTTTTCCAGGGTATCCGGCAACGATTGCCGCTGGGCGATCAGGCCGAGATCACCCTGGAGGCCAATCCCGGCACCGTGGAAGCAGGCCGTTTTGCCGGCTTTCGGGAAGCGGGCATCAACCGGCTATCTATCGGGGTACAGAGTTTCAACAATGCGCATCTGCAGGCCCTGGGCCGTATCCATGACGCTGGCGCAGCCATAGCGGCCGCCCGTCAGGCCCGGGAGGCAGGCTTTACCACCTTCAATCTGGATATCATGCATGCCCTGCCCGGCCAGAGCCGTGAGCAAGCCCTGGAAGACCTACAACAGGCCATGGCGCTGCAACCGACACACCTGAGCTGGTATGAACTGACCATCGAGCCCAATACGGTGTTCTACCGCTCCCCCCCCGAACAGCCAAACCCTGACAATATGGCCGATACCGAGCAGGCCGGCTTTGCCCTGCTGGCCAGCCAGGGCTACCAGCGCTACGAAGTCTCTGCCTTTGCCAAAGACGGCCACGCCTGCCGGCATAACCTGAATTACTGGCAGTTCGGCGACTATCTGGGTATCGGTGCTGGCGCCCACGGCAAGATCACCAATACAACCCGCGGCACCATCCATCGCTATCAGAAAACCCGCAAGCCAGAGGATTACCTGGCCAACCCGGAACAGGCCCGACGCCAATTCCAACCCGTGCCAGAAGAGGATCGCCTGTTCGAGGCACTCATGAACGGCCTGCGCCTGGTGGATGGCATCCGGTTACAGACTGTAGAGGACAACACCGGTCTTCCTGCGGCACAATGGATCAACAATTTGGGGGCACTCCAGCAACAGGGGTTACTGGAGATCACCGCTCAGCGGCTGCACTGCACCGACAAGGGCATGCATCACCTGAACGGGGTATTGGCAAGGCTGGCAGAGGCGCTATAAACAAAGCGCTTGAACCACCCTGCAATGCTATTCACACTGTTTACATGCTTTTCAACAGATAACGACTATGATCAAGACACGGAGCGGGCGCGAACAGGCGCTGGCAGAACGCGAACAGCTTTTTATCGAATCCACCCGCCAGCAACTGTGCAAGGAAGGCCTGCTCGGTATCCAGATGGCCGCCATTGCCCGAAGCTGCAATTTTGCTACCGGCACCCTGTATCACCATTTCGCTTCCAAGGAAGACCTGTTGATGGCGGTCTGCACGGAGCTGACCACCACTCGCCGGGAATACTTCCAGCGCGTAGCCGACTCCGATCTGAGCACCCGTGACAAGATGCTGGCCTTTGCCGTGGCCTATGCCCTGTTTGCCCAGCACTACCCCGAACACTTCCGGCTTGAACAGTATGTGATGACCGAAGTGGTCTGGCTGGCCGCCTCCGCCAACCGCCGTGAACAATTACTGGAAGCCACCCAGCCCATCGGCCGCATGGTAGAGCAGGTCGTCAAGGACGCCATCGCCAACGGCGAACTGGATGCCCACGGCCTGGCCCCGCTGGCGTTCAGCATCGGCCAGTGGTCCATGAGCATGGGCATGCACACCCTGATCCATGCGGAAGGCATTCTGGACATGTACGACCTGAAAGACCCCTACCGCATGCTGCTTCGCAATATCCAGCTACAGCTCAATGCCATGCAGTGGCAGCCGGTGGCGAATAATCCTTTCGATGACCGCACCCTTGATGAAAAAGTGGAAGGTTTGTGCAGTACGCTTTTCAGTGATCTTTGCAATGAGAAGAAGCACGCACTGAGTCTGGGCTAACCGGCCCCGCCTGTTTTCTACGGCCATAAAAAAACCCGCTTTTGCGGGTTTTTTTTATGGCCTTTCTCAGCAACTAGAACTTCCACTACAGAGACGACAGAAGGCCCGCCCTCTACATTGGGCGGGCCTTTCGTTATGAAAACAGAAAGCAATCACCTGTTATGGGTCAGGCTCGGGATCGGGCTGATTGACGTTGATTACATGAATATCTGCAAAGCCGGTCGGCGCTTCAACCTCTACAACAACGGGTAAAAAATTCTCCCCCTCTGGGTTTCTGGTAAGCGAAAACTTACACTCATAAGGCTCAGTGGTGCTTTGAACGGTACACTCCGCGCTCCCTGCAGCGATATACATATCGCCTGGGTCCACCGAAACGACCGTCCCCTGTTCAGGAGCATTGCCATTAAGGTCAGCGACAAACACTGTGAATCCAAAGCTTCCGACTTTACTGTAGTCAACAGAGCGGATAATTCCCTCTGAATCGACGTCTACACCCTCAATGTCACCTGCTTTGGTAACATTGACGTATTCCGCATCCGCCCAGGCAGATGGAGATTCAGTGCTGGTAGAATCTATCGCTCTCGCAGATTTAGAGACCCACTCAGCATTACTTCTATCCGCATTCTTTCCAAACACAGCGAACTGCAGACCTCTGGTTGATGAGACAATAACTAACTGCCTCCTCACATAGGCTCTACAGTCGCCACCCTGACTGCAATCGCCATTAATGCCGTTATATTGACCATTACGCTGCTGGTAGCTACTCAGGTTTTCAATATTGAAAAAGACATTATTGGGCGGATCGCCATACAAACCAGTTTCATTGGCATCGAGGAAGGGGTCCGGAAGATCCACATACACCCGATCACTATTATCCGCTGCAGTACCCCAGATTGAATCCCCGTTAGTGTCGATAAATGACTCGACACCAGGGGTATATACCAGCACCGTACTGCGACCAAAACGATCATGGAAACCACAATGGCCGCGGGCGACACCGTACTGCGATACAAACTCATTCGGGTTTTCCGCGCTTACGCAGGTCCGAGTCTTTTTAAAAGGATCGAATTTCTCTTCCCGGGCCCCCTGGCTATTCCAGGTCACAGAACAGGTACCCTCTACGGTTTGACAACTGGACCCGATTTTACCTAGTTCAGCCACAAACTGAATGTTGGTGCCATCCGGCACCGGGTTACCAAACTGGTCTGCAGCACTTGCAATAACCTGAGTTGGCGTATTCAGGAAACCGCCACCTGCAGGGGAGGGGTTCTCCGAACCCACCGCAATCCGGAAATTTTCCTGCACCGGCAAACCTGCAGCGATAGATAACGCGTTAGTGCTTGTGGTAACAGCCGGACTGTCTGTAAGGGTAGCCTGGACTGCCAAGGATGTGGGCACCGTACCGGAATTCACCTGCACACTGACCTCACCCTGAGAGTTACTCTGGCGAACGATTTCCGTCTGCCCGCCGGCAAAGACAATACCACCAATGGTAGTCGAAAGGGTGAAGGTTACATCGGTGGGCGAGGTCAGCGGGGTTCCGTTTTCATCTTTCACCAGGAAAAACAACGTGGCACTTTCCTGACCACCTACGGACGCAGATCCCTTGATACTTAGTTGACCATCCTCAGGATCCGACCCCAGATATTCGATAGACGACGGGGCCGCATTTTCGATAGTAATGGTGCCGGATTGCGCCTCAAGCTGCTCACCGTTCACGGTGGCAAAAGCTCGAACACTGTCGGTATCACAACCTGCTCCCGCAGTATAAGTAACGACCACAATACCACTACGCGCGGTTTTGCTAGCCTCCACCTGAGAGGTAGCGCAATTTACACTCTGGAAGGTGACTTCAGTTTCATCCGTATAGGGCGCATCGGCAGTCACATTACGCAGGTTGCCGCTTACCGTAATAGTGCTGCCGGCGAAGATTTCATCATTGCTCAGCCCCAATACATCTTGCTGAAAGCTGACGCCATCATCAAAGCCAAACTGGACTTCATCCTGAACGGCATTGAAAACCCGCTCTTCAACGACGGTCTGGTTATCAAAATCGGTGGAAGCCTCGACCGTTCCCGCACCAGAATCTTTGCCGATATCCAGAGACACTGTTGCCTGACCTGACGCATCGGTGAGGACTTTGCCGGTAGAGGGCGACAGGGTGCCCAGATCGGTGGAAAAAACCACGATCTTGTTTTGCTGAGTCGCACCTGAAGAGTTTCTTACCTCAACCGTAATATTCTCGGGCTGGGAGGAATTGATCTCTGTGGGCATCTGAATAAAGGAGATAGTGCCAACCTGCACATCACTGCCGGAACCATCCGTCACGAAGTTTACCGTTGCGTTCAGATTGCCATAGGCCGCGGAAGCCGTCGCAGCACCTGCGGAGGAGCCCGCAGACAAATTCACACTGGCACAACCATCATTCTGCGTCAGTGCCGTACCGGACGCCGGGGAAATCACCCCCAGCGAGGTCTGGAAAACGATAACTTCGCCGGGCACTGGCCCACCTTCAGAATCGACCAGACAGGCCTTCAGGAAACCCAATTGATCCTGGCTGATTTCAGAGATATTCACGGTGTCATTCTGGTCACGCAGCACCAGGGACAGGGCGTTACTATTATCAACCGTGCCACCACCGCCAGTCGCATCGCCCAGCGTTTCAAAATTGACGAAATCCTGCGCTTCCGTATTCGGGATAGCCGCCATTAACTGGCCCGCCCCTTCCACTTCTCCAGCCCGGAGAACAATGGTTGCCACACCACTGTCATTCGTCAGCGCTGTAGCGCTTTCCGGTGACAGTTGGCCCAGAGTTGCCTGGAATTCGACAATCACGCCAGCCTGAGGCACCCCATCCTGGGCAACGAAAGCCCGGACCCGAGCCGGGTTATCCGCTGAAATCGGGTTTGCTGCACTACCAATGGCACCGCCAGACAGATCTGTCAGGCTTACTGACACAGAAAAACCGGCTTGGTCACCATCACCTGTGCCTGTCCCGCCGTTTCCCGGAATCAAATCTTTACTGTCGCCACCGCCACAGGCGGCCAACATTAATGCCAACAGCCCCAAAGTGAAGCCAGCCAGCAGCCTCCGGGTTGCCTTATTGATCTCGGACATTTCCTTCCCCCACTTCAGAACTGATAAACCAGGCCTATTGACGGGCCTTTATAAGTCACATTCCCAATGTCGTAATATTGGGTATATTCCACATTGGCACCGAAATGTTCACCAACGATGACATCGGCACCAACACCATAAGAAACATCTTCGATCGTATTCGTGAAAGTTCCTGTCGGGCCTTCCACTTCTTCTTCGCCGGCGGTAAAACCGACAAGCGCATAGGGACGAACAAAGCCAAACCGATAGCCCACTGCCAGATAGGCTCCGGCATGGTAGTTGAAGCGGTATTCGGAGCCCATCTCTGAATTATTAGCCAATGTGGTGCCCAAACGCATTTCTGCGCTGACATACTCGTTGATATGTCCGCCCAGCCGAGCAAAAACTTCACCGGTATCAAAACGGTCATCTCCGAAGAAACGGTCATTTTGCTCAAGCTGGGTGTAATTGATCCCGATAAAACCGTCATCGGCCGCAGCCAGACACGGCATCAGTACCAGCAAGGTGGCAGCCCCCGCAAATACTCTCATTGTTCTCTCCTTGGCGTCCGTTAATACAGGACGTTTCTTTTTTAAAGGACAAACCGGAACGCTAGTAATTCATGGCGCTCTGAGCCGGCGTACAGCCCAGGCATCGCAGAAACGTGGAGCGAGCAGGCGCTTTTACCAGGACTTCGGCAGCTTCGTCTTCATTGCGCCCCAACAAGGTGAAGGGCAAAGTCACCGTGTAAACTGCCGTGCCCACGACGGTGGCCCCCAGCATCAAAGGTCGCGCCAGCACTGCATCCGTTATCATGGCGATTTCACCAGGTCTTGCCCCCGCAACATCTTCCATTGGACGCGCTTGAGCGGCAAGCGGCATTAGCGCCCCCAAAGTCATGCTGATCGCGAGTGCGGTTGCCACTACCGGGCGCTTTGCTCGCTTCATGGTGAGTCCCTCTTCGAGTCTTGATTCTTATAGTTAAAGTATCGCTGACATTGTTCCAGCTAAGTCGTTAATATTCCGACAATTGCATCACAATCTACACCTTTGTTCGTAGCCCAGCAATAGGCGACATGGTCAATTCATGACCAACAGCATTCGGCTGTGGACCAGGTCTCAACTCAGGGAGCGCCCGCCCCCCCCAAGCACAACCCCTAGCGCTGGCATTGCGGGCAGTAACTGGTGCTACGCTGGCCGTGACGATCGGCCTTGAGCTCCGCCCCACACTGTAGGCAAGGCTGGCCTGCCCGACCGTAGACATGCAGGGACTGGGCGAAATAGCCCGGCTGACCATCCGCACGGGTAAAGTCTTTCAGGGTGGTGCCGCCCGCCTCGATGGCCCTGGCCAACACCGCCTTGATGGCATCCGCCAACTGCCCATAGCGTTGCCGCGATATCCGCCCAGCCGCCCGGGAGGGATGGATGCCGGCCAGGAACAGGCTTTCCTGGGCGTAGATATTCCCCACCCCAACCACGGTGGCGTTATCCATGATGAAGCTCTTCACCGCCACCTTGCGCCCCCGAGAACGGGCGAACAGCCAGTCACCATCGAATGCCTCCCCCAAGGGCTCCGGACCCAGTGCCGCCAGCAAGGCATGGGGCTGATCGCCGGGCTGATACAGCACCGAGCCGAAGCGGCGGGGGTCGTTGAAACGCAGCACCTTGCCACTGTCGAGCAACAGGTCCACATGATCATGCTTTCGCAGCGGCAGCGCCGCTTCCACCACCCGCAAGGTGCCGGACATGCCCAAATGAATCATGACCTGCCCGGCTTCCAGCTCGATCAGCAGATACTTGGCCCGCCGCCGCAGGGCGATCACGGGGCAATCCTTCAGTTCAGACAGGGCATCACTGACCGGCCAGCGCAACCGTGGCTCGCGTACCGTAACCGCTTTCAGGGTGCGCCCCTGCAGATACGGCCGGATGCCTCTGAGGGTGGTTTCCACTTCGGGTAGTTCAGGCATGAAGAAAGCAGTGAATAGTTAATAGTTAACAGTGAATAGTTAAAATTCACCCGCTTCGGGTATGGTAGCACCACCGGGGCCAACAGATGCGCCCTGTTTTACGCTGTTAACTTTTCACTGTTCACTATTAACTGCTATGTCCGTTTCCTACTGGCTCGGCGTCGACACCGGCGGCACCTTTACCGATTTTGTGCTGCTCGGGGACGGTGAGCCGCGTATCCACAAGGTGCTATCCACTCCCTCGGCGCCCGAGCAGGCCATCCTGCAGGGCATCGACGCGCTGGGGCTCAGTGCCGCCATGGCCGCCGGCCAGCTTGCCATCGTCCACGGCACCACGGTGGCCACCAATGCCGCACTGGAAGGCAAAGGCGCCCGCACCGTGTTGATCACCAACCAGGGGCTTGAGGACATTTTGTGCATTGGCCGGCAGAACCGGGCGGAGCTCTATAACCTGACCCCGACGCCACCGCCTTCCGTGCTGGCGACCCTGCCCGTTATCGGCGCACCCTGCCGGCTGGATGCCGCAGGCAAGGAAGTGGCCGGGCTCAGTGACGCAGACCTGTCCCGCCTGGTGGAGGCCGTACTCAGCCATCAGCCTCAATCCGTGGCCCTGTGCCTGCTGTTTTCCTACCTGAACCCGTCCCACGAGCAGCGCATCCGCCAAGCTCTTGAAGCCGCCGGCCTGCCGGTCAGCGCCTCCCATGCCATCCTGCCCACCCGGGGGGAATATGAGCGCGGCATGGCCACCTGGCTGAATGCCTGGCTGGCACCCAAGGTGGCGGACTATCTGCAGCGCCTGCAACAGGCCACCGATCCTGCACCGTTGGCAATCATGCAATCCCATGGCGGCACCATCGCTTCCGAGCAGGCCGCTAATCTGGCGGTCAACCTGCTGCTGTCCGGCCCCGCCGGTGGCCTGGCAGCGGCCAAGCGGCTGGGCGACCAGCTCCAGCAACCGCATCTGATGACCTTCGACATGGGTGGCACGTCCACGGACGTCGCCTTGCTGGATGGCGACCTGCGCCTTACCCAGCAGGGCCGCATTGGCCCCTACCCGGTGGCTGTACCCATGGTGGACATGCATACCATTGGCGCCGGCGGCGGTTCGCTGGCCTATGTGGACGACGCTGGCCTGCTGCATGTGGGTCCCCATTCCGCTGGCGCTGACCCGGGCCCGGCCTGCTATGGCCGTGGCGGTAACCAGGTCACAGTCACCGACGCCAATGTGGTGCTCGGTCGGCTGCAACCGGATTTCGCTCTGGGCGGTTCCCTGAAGCTGGATGAAGCCGCCGCTCACGACGCCATGCAAAGGCTGGCAGGGCAACTGGGCCTGAGCACACAGGACACCGCCGAAGGGGTACTGGCGCTGGCCAACGAGCACATGACCCAGGCCCTGCGGGTGATTTCCATACAGAAAGGCTTTGATCCGGCAGATTTCACCCTGGTCAGCTTTGGGGGGGCCGGCGGCCTGCATGTCTGCGCCCTGGCGGACAATCTGGGCATGCGACGGGCGCTGGTACCCCGCCGCGCCGGCGTACTGTCCGCAGAGGGACTGGTATATGCACCACGCAAACGCGAGCAACTTCAGGCCCTGCCTGAGGAGCCGGATGAAAGCACACTGCAATCGCGAATTCAGGGCCTGCAACAGCAGGGCAGCCGGGAGCTGATCCGCGAAGGCGTACCCGCCAGCGACATCCAGCACCGGGTCTTTGTGGATATGTGCTACCAGGGTCAGTCATCAGTGCTGCAGATCCCCTGGCAGAACGCCGCCTCCACACGGGAGCAGCTGTTCCACGACGCCCACGAACAGCGTTTCGGGCACCGCCTGGCTCTACCCGTGCAGCAAATGAACATCCGGGTACAGAGCCTTGCCACCAGCAACCCCCCGGCCCAGCCAGCTCTCCCTGCCCGCAACGCCTCACCCTACCGGCAGGCACGATTGCCTGGCGTGGACCAGGACGTGGCCATTTACCAACGCGATGCACTGG
>CEUN01181682.1_pt1 | contig 14528 bp, 9 predicted proteins | sample 361501 | NCBI WGS metagenome assembly CEUN01 (sample SAMEA2622801, study PRJEB7988) | marine metagenome | biome: marine biome (ENVO:00000447); feature: marine epipelagic mixed layer (ENVO:xxxxxxxxx); material: "saline water (ENVO:00002010), including plankton (ENVO:xxxxxxxx)" | depth 120 m | reverse complement strand
AGTTGCGGGCCTGGGTGCCGACCTGAACGACGCGCTTGTGTTTGCGCGCAGCCTCGATCATGAGTCGTCCTTCGCGGACGTTGTGGGAGCAGGGCTTTTCGACGTAGACGTGCTTGCCGGCGTCACAGGCGAGGATGGTTGCCGGTGCGTGCCAATGATCCGGCGTGGCAACGGTAATGGCGTCGACGTCCTTGTCTTCGAGTATCTGTCGAATGTCCTGAACGGCGCGGGGTCGTTTGCCGGTGATGGCTTCAACCTCGGCCGCGGATTGTTCGGCACGCTTCAAATCGGGGTCGCAGGAGTAGGCGATGGAGACGTCCTGGCGCTGGGCGAGCAGGCGGGCGTGCTGGCGTCCACGACCTCCGAGGCCGCTGGTTCCAATGACGATCTTTTCGTTCGCGCCCTTGGCGAAGGCTGATGGCGCGGCACCAGCGGCAACTGCGCCGGCGGCAATGGTCTTTATCGCGTCGCGTCGCGGCATTGAGGGATTGGTGTTCATGATGTGCAAAGATGGAGGCAATCGCGCCGGTTTCAATCCAGATCCAACTCCGTGCGGCCGGTATCGGTCAACCGGTGGATGGTCCAAGGCGGATTCCAGGTGAACTTGACGATGACTTCACGGACGCCGTTGAGTTTCATGAGGCGGTCGCGAATGCCTTCCTCGACTCTGCCTCCGCCACGAGTGACGAGGAATTGGTAAACCGGGCGACCGCGGTGAGGCATCGTGACGAGGACCTCGACGATGCCGCCGTCAAGGACGCGAAGGTCGTAGACATAACCCAGGTCCACGATGTTCGCATTGATGTGATAGAGCTGTTCGTCGCGGACTTCACGAAGGATTCTCCAGAGGGTTGGTTTCAGGGGAGCGGTGGCCTTCGTTTCGCCCTCGCGCGCAAGGCTTCCGCTTTGGGTGGGACGCGCGGGTCGGGGGCGATCGCCGGATTGGATTTCAATTGGATGGAGCAGGCGATGACGAAGGGACTCGAAGGCCTCCGGGCCTCCGGTCTCAGGATAGGGGGCGATGCTGTAGGCGTTCCTTTGATGGAAGGACGTACCGGATTCCAGCTTGGTATTGCTGGCCGGGTAGCGGGCCCAGATTTGGCCGTGGTGCGGGTAGTCGAGGATGGGACGGCCGCCGTGATTGAGGTTGTCAAAGCCGGAGGAGTTGTGTTCGAGCCGAAGGGAGATGAACGCTTCACGGCTGTCACGGTGAAAGAATCCGACGCCCCACATGTCGTCTTGTTCCTCACGGGGAACCTGGCCTTCGTGGAATTTGCCCTCGCGGTCGATCCACACCGGGTCGGTGAAGGAGTAGCCGGAGAAAACCCATTCATCATCGCGCATGGCCTGGATCTGCAGATCGCTGATGATGTCCATGCTTCCCTCGCGCAGGAACCAGGATTGGCCGGCGTAGAAGGTGTAGGTCTGGTCGATGTGCATGCGGGCGGGCGCGAAGACGGGATGCAAGGGACTGTGCGGAAATCCCCAACGACGCACGCGCACGGCCAGAGGTCCCTTGGTGACTTCGAAGTTAGGACATTCAGCCCAGCTCCGGATGCGCAGTTTCTGCAAGCCGCCTTCATCGACGTAGTCGCAGGACCAATCGATGGTCGGCGGTTCGCCGTGGCCGGTGCCGCCGGAAAACAGCTCGAGTCCCTCGGCGCGCTTGAGGGTCATGCGTTCGAGTTGCCCCATCTGTCGCGAAAGCTTGGCGGTGTAGTGAACGTTTTCGACGTCGAGCCCATAGCCTTCGCCCTCGGTGCGGAGATCGGTGGTGTAACGGGGGAGTTCGGCGTTTGGGTTTCCGAAAAAGATCAGGTAGGTCGCGCGGCCATGCATCGGCACGTCGGCGAGGAAGATGATCCGGCAATGCCGCTCCTTGTCCGAACGAACATCGTCATCCACTTGGCTTATCACTTCCCGCAGATTCCCATCGGACTCAACGACCCGGGCGACGCGTATTTCACGACAAAGGTCGTTCACGTGATCGGATCGAAAACCGGCAATGAACTCGATTGGTTCCCTTACGCGACCAATCCCGACCGTCTCGAATAACTCGACCACCTTGTAGAAGGACCAGTCTTCCGCCCAATTTGCCCACGCCTTGGGCAGGGTGTCGACCCGGTAGAATTCGTTGGCAGGGATGGCGGGTTTCGGCAGTTGCCGATTCTGTTGTTGTTCCAGGCTCAAGCTGTCCTTGAGCGATTCGGCCAAAGAGAGCGCGAGATCTGTGTTCCCCGATTCTCGCGCTGCCTGCAGGCGGGCGATCTTCGCCTCAACGGTGTCAGTATGATCGGAGTAGTTGATTTTGGCCATCAGGGGCGAGCGAGTCAGACGGTGATCTTGCGCTTTCGCGCAGCGACGGGCCAGCGTTCGTCGGTGGCGCGGCCGTCGCGAATGATGACGGCTTCTTCGTGCAAGGCGACGGTGGGGCAGATGTGTCCGGGCAATCCGTAGAGTTCCTGGCCGACGTGAAAGGCCTCGCGATCGGGAACTTCGTAGGCCAGATGTTCTTCGCTTTGTATCACCGGCTCGGCATCTTCCGGGAAATCGAAAAACTGGATGCGTTTGTCGATCGGTCTTTCGGCGGCGACGGCCTTGTGACCAAGGTCCGTGCAAATGCGATTGGGACCGGGACGGCTGATGACTCGCGCCAGGAGAGCTGCGGCGGGTTGGAAGCCGAGATCCTCAAAATTGGCACCGTAGTTTGCGTCCCAAAAACAGGTCGTCCCTGGACTGCAACTCCAAGGGGCTTTGCCGGCATGAAGCGCAAAGGTGGGGGAACCTCCGCCGACATTCTCCTGTGGTTGCGGGCCTTCGGCATCGAGGCGCTCCATCAAATGCCAGACCGGGTTGATCGAATTGTCGAATTGTTTTTCGCGATCCATGGGATCCGGAGCGTGGTTGTGTCCGTCGTAAACATGAAGCCCCACAAATTCGACGTTCGGCGCGGCGGCAACCGCCTCGCAAAGCTCAAAGGTGTCCTCAACGCCAATGCCGGTGCGGTGCAGCCCGCAATCAACATCCACAAACAGGCGCAGACCAAAACCCGCGTCGGAGATCTGCTTCAGGATGTTCTCATCATCGACCACAGCGGAGAAAATCGTGTCCGGATACTTGTCTTGGAGTTGACGCAGACGATCGATGTTGGGACCGACGGGTTGGTAGGCAAGGAGCAGGTCCTTCGCGCCGGCGCCCGCGACCATCTCCATCTCGGCGATGGTGGCGCATTTGAATTTTGTGATGCCGGCATCGAGTTGCAACTTGATGACTTCGACCATCTTGTGGGTCTTCACGTGCGGGCGAAGTCGCGACGGATCTCCACCGACAATCTCGACCATACGCCGAACATTGGCGGCAACGCGATCGGGGTAGACGAGCAACGAGGGCGAGGGAACGTCGGCGACGTTTTCAATTTGGAACCAGTTGGACATGGGTGTTGTTGATCGGGTTTTCAGTGCAGGTCGAGGACGCCTTCAATGGCTTTCTTCACACGTTCGGCCACTTCGCTGGAGACACGCGGATTAAACGGCCCGCCTTCACCGGGATCGATGTCGTTAAAGCCGCTCAGGATCATGGCTTCGACGACGGCGGAGTAATTGAAGACACGTCCGTTCTCAAATCGGATTTCTTCGAGCGGCGTGATGCGTCGTTCGATTTCGACGGCAGTGTCGAAATCGCCGGCACGTTGGGCGTTGTTGATGGCGTCTCCCGCCTTCGCGAGCAAAACGGAGATGCCGGAGGTGTGTCCCCTGGTTTCGAGTTGCGCGGCTTTCGTGCTGCGATCGCCGACTCCCCAAATCACGATGCCGCTATCCCCAACGCCTTTCACCATCGCTGGAACGTCGTCTTCGGTTGTGCCGACCTTGACGCCAATAAACGCGTCGGAGTCTTGGATCAATCGAATCACTTCATCCTGATCGCGTGATTGCCGCAGGTAGTAGATGAATCGCGCTCCGCAGGATTCGCGATGCTCCTCACCGAAGGACCGCAAGCCCGCATACAACCCGGCCGTGCTGTAGACACCGCCCAAGGGCATGATGAGAAACCCGTCCGGCGGCCGCGACATTTCCGACTGCGTTCGAACCAAATCTCCCGCGCTCGCGATCGGATTGGGTACGAGCGCCGAGAGGAGAATCCCGGAATTTCCCATGACCTTGCCTGTCTCCGTGATCAGACGATTCTGATCCGCATAGCTTACGTGTTGAATCAGGCTAGTTCCCGCGATGCAGACCACGCGCGGGCGATCGTCGCTCAGCGAGTTATTGGTCAGCAGATACTCGATGTTCTTGCGGTGCGCGGCGTAGTCGATTTCTCCATTGCGGAAAGGGATCACCGGAATGGTGATTACCGAGTCGAGCGTATCCATGAGCTGTGGGGTGTCGATCACTTGCGCGACGGTAATTGGCGGTCTGCCGCGCATCAATGTTTCCCTGATTACGATTCCGACGTACTTGCTTTGTCTTCGAATCGATCCGAGATTTTCCAGCGCCCATGATTCCCACTGTTGATTTCGAGGCCGATGGCAAGCAGATCGGTTGGCTGCGACTGCCGCATTCGGTGACACGCAGCGCGTACGGCGTGATCCAGATTCCGATCGCGGTCATCCAAAACGGACCGGGTCCGCAATTCCTTTTTACCGGCGGAAATCATGGCGACGAATACGAGGGGCAGGTTGCGCTGACCCGCCTGATCCAATCGCTCGAGCCTGACCGGATACGTGGACGCGTCATCATCCTGCCCGCTCTCAATCTACCTGCTGCCGTGGCAGGCACCCGCGTGAGTCCACTCGACGGAGGCAATCTCAACCGCGTCTTTCCTGGGGATCCGAACGGAACGCCAACCTGGCAGATCGCGCACTACGTCGAAGAACATCTATTACCGATGGTCGAAGTGGTCGGCGACTTTCACGCCGGTGGCGCATCGCTCGAATACCGCCCCCACATGAGTACGCACTTCGCCACGGACGCTTCACCCGAACACAAGGCGCGCAGTCTGGAGATCGTCAAGAATCTGGGCGTGCCGCACGTGATGGTCTTTGAGCGAGAACCCAAACCCGGCGTGCTCCCGGATGCGGCGATGCGCAAGGGCGTGTTTTCCTTCGGCGGCGAATTTGGCGGGACTGCTGGCGTTTCAACCTGCGGTGTGGCTTACGTCGAAGAAGTAATTCGCCGACTGCTGACGATCTTTGGCGCGACGGATGATTCCGCTTCGGACCCAGCCGAGCCGGAACCGGATCTACTGCACATCTTTGGGCCCAAAGCCTACGTCTATGCCCCTGAAGCCGGCGTCTTCGTCCCGGCTACCGAACTGAGTCAGCAAGTCGAGCTAGGTGACCTTTGCGGCGAAGTTCTGTTCCCCGACAACCCGGCCCGCCCACCGGTTCCGGTATTATTCGAAGGCGCAGGTGTCGTTGTCTGCCGAAGGCATCCAGGGCGAGTAGAGCGAGGTGACTGTGTTGCTCATCTCGCAGCCAATCGTTGAAGCGGGTATCGTCGGCTCAATATCACCGCTGTTGGAAAGGTCGGTTGTGACGAGGTGTTCGATGACGGCGCGAAGACGAGGTGTTGGCCGTGGTTGAAACCGCCTTCGGCTGACCTTCCTGATTCCTTCTGGATGATCCTCTCGCCATAATTTTGCCTTGGCCTGCCGGAAATCCAGGACGCTGCGCTCGTGTGATCCATAGGCCAACTCCGCTGCCTGTGTATTTCGGAGACGGCTGAACGCGACGCGGGCACTGATGGGCAGGGCGGGTTTGAACAGCGCCGTCATCCGGATTCTCTGAATTGTTCTGCGCGCTTACGAAGCCCGCTTCTTGCCGAGCTTTACGGGCTTGATCACAAACCCTTTGCGATACTTTCGGGTGAGGTGTTTGTTGGCCTCGGGCTTGTTCGTGATCTTCAGTTTCTTGGCGTCGAACTCCAGAGTCTGCTTCGGGAAAAAGGCGGCGACGTTGCCGAGTTGAACGGTTTCGGTTAGATGTCCGCCGTATTCGAATCCGTCGCTGGGTTGTTTGCCACTCAGGCAGCCATCCACAAAACCGAAGTAGTGGTTCAGGCTGGGCTCGGATTCGATGGGGAAGTCGGGCTTGTTGACGAAGGGCGTACCGACGTGGGGCACGAAGAGGTTCCCGCCCTCGCCGACCATGATCGATCCGCCGCCCGGCATGCGCTGTCCCGGCGCGAGTTTGGCGATGGAACCACTGGGGCGGCGTCCGCCGTCATACCAGGTGATCTTGAGGGTCTTGCCGGCGGTGTATTCTGTGCCGGGCACGACGTAACGGATGGTCTCCTGCGCCGGCCAGACTTCGTCGTTCATGCCGGAGTGTTCCGAACGGACACTGATGGGATCGCCGGTGATTTTTAACGAGGTGTAGACGGGATCCAATAGGTGACAACCGAAGTCGCCGATCGCGCCGGAGCCGAAGTCCTGCCAATCGCGCCAGGTGAAGGGGTGATAGACTCGATTGCCGCCGTAGGGTCGGGACGGAGCCACGCTCAACCAGAGATCCCAATTGAGTCCTTTGGGTTGCGGCTCGTTCTGCTTCGGACGATCGAGCAGAGTGCTGCGGCCGTGTCCGGTGGTACCGACCCAGGAATGGACTTCCTTGATCTTCCCGACCACACCGGACTGGATGAGTTTCACCGTGGTGCGATACGCGGTGTGGGAGTGAATCTGATTTCCCATGCGGGTGATCACGCCATGCTTCTTCGCACTCAGGCGCATTTGCCGGGCTTCCCACACCGTGCGGGTGAGCGGTTTCTGGCAATAGACATGTTTGCCGCGTGCCATGGCATCCAGGCTGATGATGGCATGCGTGTGATCGGGCGTGGAGACACTCACCGCGTCGATCTTGTCACCGAGCGAATCCAGCATTTCGCGGTAGTCCTGAAAGATCTTGGCATGGGGATGCTTCCGGGCGGCTTTCACCGTTCGATTCAGATCGACGTCCGCATAGGCCACTGGGTGAACACCCTTGTGGTTCGTGATCTCAATGATGTCGGACATCCCTTTCCCATCCGCGCCAATGCCCGCGAAGTTGAGTTTGCTGTTGAGATTGCGTCCGCGAACGATGACGGGAGCGGCAACGGCGGCCGACACAGCGGTGGCCAGAAAAGCACGACGTGAGGTGTTCATGGAACGGATAGTCTCCAAGAGTTTGTCTGGATCAAGCTATTTGATGCCTGGCTAAAGGACTACCGCGACCGAACTCGGCAGAATCACCCGCAGCCAAATCCGATGCTGCGGGCGATGTCGACGAGTTGCGGGAAGCGGTCGAGCAGGCGTATCGCGAGAAGCTTTACTGAATTCCATTGTCCTGCCCCATCGTCTTTCTTCATCTGGAGAGGACGAAACTTTCAGGACAAGATAGGGGAAGGATGATCCGTGCGGGCATTGCACGACGCAGGTGTCGTCGTTTGCCGCTTTTACATGGTGTTCTCCAACAGATTCATCGAGTTATTAAGGCCCCGAAATCCATTCGCGAAACTGGTGCTCGTCCACGTTGCGTCCGCTGAGCACGACGACGATGTCGCCGGTGCCGTCGAAGTTCACCTTGCCGGTCAGGAGGGCGGCGGTGGTGATGGCTCCGGAAGGTTCGGTCTGGAGACCGTGGTGGTGGTAGAGCCAGCGCATGGCCTGTCGAGTTTCGGTGTCCGGGATGGCGACGGCGGAGGAAACTTCCCGTTGCAGTATGGGCCAGTTGTGTACGCCGACGTCATAGGAGAGAAGGCCGTCGCAGATGCTGGTGGGTTGTTCGATGCGGACGCGTTCGCCGGCCTTTAGCGACTGGCCGAAGTCGGCCGCGGTGTCGGGCTCGACGCCGATGATCTCGGCTTTCGGAAAACCGTCCGCAATGGCAAGTGCGTGTCCGGCCATCAGTCCTCCGCCACTCACCTGACAAACGAACTGCGAGACATCTCGTTCGTTACCTTGCAACTCGGTGACGATCTCGAGGCCGCCGACGCCATTGCCCGCGATGACGTGGTTGTCGTCGTAGGGCGAGGCCTGGATGCCGCCTTCCTGTTCGGCGATCTCGCGGGTCAGGCGATCCCGTTCTCCGGTCTCGTGATCACGCGAGATATCGTAAGTGCGAATTTCGGCTCCGAAGGATCGCGTGCGCTCGAATTTGGTCTGCGGCGCGCTCTCGGGCATCACGATGATAACGCGTTTTCCGTATTGCTTGCCGGCGAAGGCGATCCCCGATGCGAAGTTGCCCGAAGAATGGGCTGCCACGGGCCGGTCGCTGATCCGATCGAGGTTGTTGGCCAGCCAATTCAGCGCGCCCATGAGCTTGAAGGAGCCGACCGGGGTCCAACCATAGTCTTTCAGCCAGACCCGGCGACCGGATCGGAGCTTGAGTTCTTTTTCGAGTTCGTAGGAGCGGATCAACGGCGCCGCTGAAATGTGCTGACGGATTACCTGCTCGGCTTGGCGAACGTCTTCGATGGTTGCGGTGCTATTGCTCATGCCAAAATGTCTTTTGCCACCAGTTCATGCGTGCCGGTAAGCAGCGATTCACGACCGGAGTTGCCTGCGTCAGTTCTTCACCGTGACTTTGATGCCCAACGACTTCGCGGCAGCCGCCAGTCCGGGCAGGTCTCCATACTTCACCGCGCCGGGCACGAAGTTCGGATCGCGCCAATCGGCGATGGCCACAAAACGGAAGTCGTCATGGGCGATCGATACGGAGGCGACGTTACCCTTTCCGGCGACCACGCTGGCGGCCAAGGCGATGGCTTCCATTCCCGGCTCGGCGACCAGACGAACTCGATGTCCTGCTGCTTTGGCCGAGAGGATCTGGGCGTAGATTTCGCGGGTGCGTTGCGCGAACCAAGAGTGGTTGTAGCCGTGCGTATAAGCGGGGATCCGGCGTGGATTGGGAACGATCGCGGTTTGCTCCGGGCGATCTTCAGGCGACTTCACCTTGATGGTGACCTTGCCGTTCTTCGCGGCCGGACACGGAGTGGGCTTCACGGTGTCTTCCAGTCCGATGATGGTTTGCCAGGCGGAGGCGACGATCTGGTTTCGCTTGCCGGCGCTCATTGATGCCAGTTGCTGATCGGAGGTTTCGGCCAACCACTTGTTCAGATTGCGTTGGAAGCCATCGCCACCCCGGGGACGCGGATGCTCGTCATTGTAGACCGCGTGTTCTTCCGAAGTCAGGGCGCGGAAGTCGGCCTCTTCAATCGCCCCCTTGTGTCCGAGCTTGAGGTGCTGGTTGAACCAGTCGTACATCAACTCACGTGTCACCACGTTGTAGTTGTGTTTGAAGCGAAGCAGGTCGCCGCAGATCACGTTGTCCGGCTTGCCATACATCGTGTAAAGCCGTTTCAACTCGGGGAAGCCCTTGCCGGGAACCAGCATTTCTCGCGTCCAGTCGTTGGCGGCCGTCATGCCCTGCGGCTTGGGGGCAAAGAGCGCTGTCAGTTCAACGTTGCCCGTGCCGATGCGCAACAGGCTGGCGTTTTCACAAACGCAACCGCCCTGCATCGAGCTGGAAACCATGCCGTTGGGAAAAGCCGCGATCGGGCGATCATCAATGGCGCACACCATGATCGTCTGTGTGCCTCCGCCGCTTCCGCCGGTGACCGCGATCCGCGTGGGATCCACATCCGGGAGGCTTTGCAGAAAATCGATCCCGCGAATCGAGTTCCAGGTCTGCACGCCGAAGATCGATTGCAGCCGCAGCTCCGCCTGCGCGCTGTAAAAACCCCAACCCGAGCGCCCGGTCCAGTTCGGTCCCACCTCGCGAATTCGATGCCCGACCTGCATATCCAGCTGCTGGTTGTCGGCGTAGCCGATCATGTCGTAGAGCAGAACGACACAACCCAACCGTGCAAGATTCGCGCAGCGCGCGACCTTGGGAAAACGACCTGAGTCCGCAAACTTCTCATCGCCGATCTTGATCCGGGCCTTCACCCCGGCTTCGCCATGATTCTGCAGCCGGCCGCCATGCCCGTGGGGCGAAAGTACCGCGGGGAATTTTCGTCCGGGCTTGGCCTTGGCCGGGCGGAAAAGCAATCCGGTGACATGCAATCCCGGATAACTCTCGAAGTATACCTTCTCCACGGTGAAATCAGGTCGCTCGACCTTGCCATGCACGACCGCCTTCAATGGCGTCCGCTCGGGAAGCGGATACAGGCCATTGGCGACGAGCACGCGTCGTTTAAGCATCACCTTCCGTTTCTCCCACGCATCAAGGCTGCCCGGAACGTGGAAGGGGAAGAAACCGTTCAAGTCCTTGAGGTCTTGAGCCTGAGCGGCCGGACCAAGCAGCAGACTGAAGGCTGCGATCAAAAGAAGGGAATGGATGGAATGACGAAGGGTTTTCATTTGGAGATTGATCTGGAAATTCATTCGCGAACCGTTCCCGAAAGGCCAGCCGATTTTTTGGTCGGCTGCTACAGATTTGGACCGCCTTGGACTCCTCTCAAGTTCGGAATGTGGCGGGTGAATTGCCGTGTGAAACGATGGGGTCTTCTCACATTTGCGGACCGGCGTAGTTCCGCCCGAAGATCAAACATCCCAGGATCGCAACAACACCGGTTTGAATTCCGGGATGTCTTCGTCCGCAGGAAAATATGGGCGTTGGAGGTTTTGATACCGAACGCCACGCAAAGTTGCGGGGGTGGGGCCGGGGGTGTCGAGAATCAGCGCGGCCTTGGCGATGTGTTGGTAGCCGACTCGAAAGTTCATGGGGTTTTTGACCACCACAAATTTGGCGTCCTTTGCGTGCAGTCCCAAGGATTGGAATTGCTCGTCAGCCCAATCGTAGGTCGGGTTCGACATCACGAGCATCTGGATGGCGCCGACCTTGAGCACCGCCGATGCTCCCATGTCCCCCGGCTGACCGTTCCAGAAGCCGCCGGTGTAGCGAAAGGCGCCGTTGCTGATGGCGGTGAGTTCCGCCGTGAGTTGCAATGGTTCACCCCACCGGGGATCGAGCGCGTGTCCCAGCGAAATCGAAAACGTGCTGCCGGGCGCATGTTCGTGGCATCGCTGCGCCGCCTCCGGATCGACCACAGGAACGAGGCATGGTTCACGGATGTCCATCTCCAGCAGTTGCCGCAACGTCGCCACGCTGTCGCCCGCAGCGCCGCCACCGCAACAGTCGGCGGTTTCCACCAGCAGGACGGGCCCGCCTTCGATGGCCAGCCCGCGCTTGATCGCTTCGGCTGGTGTGAACACTTCCGGTTCCATGTCGAAGCGCTTGGCCCAGTAGTGATTGGCCAGTTCGATGGCAATGCGTTCCGCCGCGGCCGGATCGTCATTCGTGATTGCCAGTCCGCCGGAACCCAGGTCGGGAAGATCCAGATAGGGATAGACGTGCAGCACGCTGGTGGAAAGCGCCGCGCCGGAATGTTCGTGGGATTTCGCCTGACGCATGATCTCGGCAAAGGGTCCGTCGCCTTCGGTGTTGCCGTGCACGGATCCGGTCAGCACCGGAACCTTGGCCATGGCCATCGTGGGACGGACCTTGCCATCGATGATGTCCAGCAACAGCCGCGCCCCGCGTTCACCCGTGGTGAAAGCGTCGCGATGCGGATACGTTTCCCAGGCAACAAGCGCGTCCGCCAATCGCACCATCGCTTCGGTGATGTGCGCATGCAGATCGAGCGTGACGACGATCGGAAGGTCCGGACCGGTGATTTCTCGAACGGCAGCCAACAAATCGCCTTCCAGATCACCCGTGCCATTCGCCGCCGCCGCGCCGTGCAGCGCCAGGAGCAGGCCATCAATCGGGAGCGCGTCCCGCAGCCGTTGCAGTAGTTCACCCTTGAGCTGTGCGTGGCAGTCCGCAGTCAAGGCACCGCTGGGACATGCCGTCGCCACGAGCAGAGGCACGATTTCGGATTGTCGCTCCCGCAGGACGCCGGACATTCCTCCGACAACCCCGGTATCCTGCTTCAGAATTTCGTCGCCCCGCCGGAGTTCGCAGCGTTCGAAGCAGCCGAGATCCGTCGGCACACCGCCGAGTTGATTGCACTCGATAAAGATGGAACCGAGGGCGATGCGTAATGATGGGGCTTCAGCCATACAGACTTTCAGTAGTCAAAATTCAAAAATTACACAGCGTGCTGTGGTCTGGAAGGGAAATGACATGAAGGTCGAGGATTGTGTTTATGCGATAATTCCGCCGGTTGACTCAAGCAATGTGAAGCGACCAATGATACACGCTGATTGGCAAGGATTGTTTGTTGCCGTGTCGCAAGCGAAATGCCCGTGCGAATGATCTCGACCGTGCGTGAGCAGCCCGAATACTCGTCGGATGAACGAAAAGTTTTCCGCGCCCAGTCGCCGCCAATTTGTGCAGACCTCCGCCGCGGTTGTCGGCGCCGGCATGTCCTCGCAGATCATCACCTCGGCCAAGGCTGCCAATCCGATCACCGGACGGATCAAAGTGGGCCTGATCGGTTGTGGCGGGCGCGGAACGGGCGCGACGGTGCAGGCGATGAAGGCGGACAGTCGCGTGGAGTTGTGGGCGCTGGCGGATGTTTTCCCAGAACAAATCGAGAAGACGCAGGGAGTGGTGAAGGCGGAAATGGATCCCCGGCGAGTCCGCCTCAACGACTCTCGCAAGTTCGTCGGTCTGGATTCCTATGCGAAAATATTGCAGACAGACATTGATCTGGTGTTGATCGCCACTCCCGGCGGCTTTCGTCCGTATCACATCAAGGCCGCCGTCGAGGCCGGCAAACACATCTTCTGCGAAAAGCCGATGGCGGTGGATCCGCACGGCATCCGTCTGGTCATCGACGCGGTTGCCGAAGCGAAAAGGAAAAACCTCGCCATCCGTGCCGGCTTCAACATGCGCTTCTATCCCGCCTACCGCGAGGCCATTAAACGCATCCACGCCGGAGCCATCGGTGACATTCGAAACGTCTATTCCACCCGCATGAGCAACCGTCTCGCGCGCTTTGATGGCGGCCGCAAACCGGGCCAGGGCGATCTCGAATACCAGCTCCGCAACTGGCACTATTTCAACTGGCTTTCCGGCGACCTCATCATGGAAATCACCGTGCACAGCGTCGACAAGATCGCTTGGATCATGGGCGACGTATCACCCGCGAGGGTCGTCGCCTCCGGTGCCCGCCACCAGCAGACCATTGGCGATATCTGGGATCAATTCGACGTCACCTACGAATACGAAAACGGACTCGTCGCCATCCTCAAGACCCGCTACCTGAGCGGTTGCCACAACGAACACAAGGATCTCATTATCGGCACCAAGGGCACCTGCGAACTCCGATCGGGCCAGGCCACGATTCAAGGCGAGAATTCCTGGCGCTACAAAGGCCCCAAGGTCAGCTCCCACCAGATCGAGCACGACGAGCTTTACGCCGACCTCCGCCAAGGCATCATCCCCAACGACGGCGATCGCATGGTCAACAGCACCCTCATGGGCATCGCCGGCCGCATGTCTGCCTACACCGGGAGGGCCATCACTTGGAAACAGGCGCTCGAGTCCAAACTCAAGACCATGCCCGACAATCTTGACTGGAACATGGATCTGCCCGAGCCAGTCATTCCGGAACCGGGCAAGACGCGTTTCATCTGATTTCGTCGAGCGTCACATTGAGGAAATAGACGCCGGTACGATTCATGTAGACCACACCGAGGTGGCCAGTATCGAGTTGCACGGCGCGGGCGGAGTAGTAGCGAGCGGCAATCGGTGTATCCGGCAGCAGGACGACTGGTTCTTTGTTCCAAGTCTTGCCGTTGTTGGGTGAGTAGTTGAAATGAAGCCCCTTGTTCTTGTGGCCGACACCCCAGGTTACCACCACGCCTCCATTCTTAAGCGGCGTCAGGAAACGTCCTTCCAGGTTGTCGCGTCGCGCGGGGCTGACAGGAAAGTCGATCGGGCTCCAGGCAAGACCGTCGTCGGTTGATCGCAACAGCTCGGGGCCCATGGCCAATAGCACGCCGCTGGCAGTCCGAATGATCTGTTGGAATTCATGTTGTTTGCCGTCCGGTTCTCGCAGCGGAAAGACCTTCACCGTCTTCGTTCTGGGATCGAAAATGCGGGGTGAACCAACGCGTAGGGCAAGGAGCCAACGGCTATCCTTCCAAGGAAGCACGTTGTGCCGCACTGCGCCGAGATGCTTCTTGTTGACCGGTCCGATGAGTCCTTGATCGCTCCAGTTGGTACCGTCGTCTTCGCTCAACGAGTAGAGCAAGGCTCGTTCGTAATATTTGTCCTTCGCGCGATCGTCGGCGATGTAATTCCAGGTCAACAGCAGTCGGTCATCAGGCAAAACATCCAAGGTTCCCGGATACACTTCATAGCGCTTCACCTCACGGACCGAAGCCGGTCGGTTTGCGGTCGTCGCGATGGCCTTGGGTCCGCTCCAATTCGCGCCGCGATCCGCGGAACGAGATACCTTCAAGATCTGACCGCTCTTGAAGGCAACCAGCAACGTTCCTTTGGCCGACAAGGCAATCGATGGGTGAACGTGCCCGGAGATGGGTCCCTTGACGATCTGAACCGGCTCGCTCGCCGAGCAATTGCCGGCGAGCGCCAGGCA
>CEUN01116340.1_pt1 | contig 14544 bp, 16 predicted proteins | sample 361501 | NCBI WGS metagenome assembly CEUN01 (sample SAMEA2622801, study PRJEB7988) | marine metagenome | biome: marine biome (ENVO:00000447); feature: marine epipelagic mixed layer (ENVO:xxxxxxxxx); material: "saline water (ENVO:00002010), including plankton (ENVO:xxxxxxxx)" | depth 120 m | reverse complement strand
CTTCGTTCACCTCTTCTCCAAGAATGTCCGCTCGGAATGCTTCGGCAAGGAGATCCGGGTCACGTGCGTGGAACCAGGCGTCGCGCGTTCGGAATTCAATCTGGTCCGCTACAAGGGGGACGAGGATAAGGCCGAGGCAGGCTACGCCGGACTCGAGGTTCTGACATCCGAAGAGATTGCCGACTCAATCTACTACTGCGTCGCCCTACCCGATCACATCAACATCAACGTCATTCAGTTGATGCCGGTCATGCAGGCCTATTCACCCTGGAATATGTATCGGCGTGACTCATAAGAGAAAAAAGGGGCCGCCAAACGGCGACCCCTTTCGCAACTCTTGAATGGCGGCCCGTTAAAAGCCCATGCCACCCATGTCGCCCATACCTCCGGGCGGCATCGCAGGCATTTCCTGCTTCTGGGGAATTTCCGCCACCATCGCCTCGGTCGTAATCAGAAGACCCGCGACAGATGCGGCGTCTTGAAGCGCGGCCCGAACCACCTTGGCTGGGTCGATGACGCCGGCCTTGACGAGATCGGTGTAGTTGTCACCCTGAGCGTCGAAACCGAACTTCACGTCCTTGGACTCCAGAACCTTGCCGGCCACCACGGCGCCATCATGTCCCGCATTCTCTGCGATCTGACGCACCGGTGCCTGCAGGGCACGACGCACGATGTCGATACCGACGTCCTGGTCATGGTTGTCGCCCTTGGCTTTGTCCAATGACTTGATCGCCCGGAGCAATGTCACGCCGCCACCGGGAACCACGCCCTCTTCCACGGCTGCACGAGTCGAATGCAGTGCGTCGTCGACACGATCCTTGCGCTCCTTCACCTCGACCTCGGTCGAGCCGCCAACCTTGATCACCGCAACGCCGCCGGCGAGCTTCGCCAGGCGCTCCTGCAGCTTTTCGCGGTCGTAGTCGGAGCTGGTCTCTTCAATCTGGGCGCGGATCTGGCTGCAACGGCCCTCGATCTCACCCTTCTTGCCAACGCCTTCAACGACAGTGGTGTCGTCTTTGCCCATGATGACCCGCTTGGCACTGCCGAGCATGTCGAGGGTAACGCTTTCGAGCTTGATGCCGAGGTCTTCGCTGATCACCTGACCACCCGTCAGGATTGCGATGTCCTCGAGCATGGCCTTGCGGCGGTCACCGAAGCCCGGCGCCTTGACGGCTGCGATCTTGAGCCCGCCGCGCAACTTGTTCACCACGAGGGTGGCAAGCGCTTCGCCCTCAACGTCCTCGGCGATGATCAGAAGCGGTTTGCTGGTCTGCACCACCGATTCAAGCAGCGGCAGCATGGCCTGCAGGTTGGAGAGCTTCTTCTCATGCAGGAGGATGTAGGGGTCCTCCAGTTCGGCTAACATCTTTTCAGCGTTGGTCACGAAATAGGGCGACAGGTAACCGCGGTCGAACTGCATGCCCTCGACGACGTCGAGTTCCGTGGCGAGGCCCTTGGCCTCTTCGACCGTGATGACGCCCTCGTTGCCAACCTTCTCCATGGCTTCGGCGAGAATGTCACCCACTTCCCGGTCACCATTCGCGGAGATTGTTCCAACCTGGGCAATCTCGTTGCGACCCCGGATCTTGCGCGAGCGCTTTTGAACATCGCCCACGACACTCTCGACAGCGAGTTCGATCCCACGCTTGAGGTCCATCGGATTCATGCCCGCGGCCACAGCCTTCATGCCCTCACGGGCGATCGACTGCGCGAGCACTGTCGCGGTCGTGGTGCCGTCACCAGCTTCGTCGCTGGTCCGGCTGGCCACTTCCTTCACCATTTGCGCGCCCATGTTCTCGAACTTGTCCTGAAGTTCGATGTCCTTGGCCACTGTCACACCATCCTTGGTGATGCGCGGTGCGCCAAACGACTTGTCGAGGACGACGTTTCGACCCTTTGGCCCAAGGGTCACCTTCACGGCATCGGCGAGAATATCGACCCCGAGCATGAGACGCTCGCGGGCCTCCGCCGAATGCTTAACATCCTTGGCAGCCATTTCATCCTCTCCTTCGACCTAAGCGGCCTTCTTCTTTGATTTGGATTTGGCGCCTTCGATAACGCCCATGACGTCGGACTCTTTCATGATGATGAGTTCTTCGCCGTCCATCGTGACTTCGGTACCGGACCACTTTCCGAAGAGGATGCGATCACCCTTCTTCACCTCGAGCGGTGTGGTCTTGCCTTGCTCGTTCTTGGTGCCCGGTCCGACAGCGAGGATCTCCCCCTCCATCGGCTTCTCCTTGGCCGTGTCCGGGATGATAATGCCGCCGGCGGTCTTTTCTTCTTCTTCGATCCGCCGCACGAGCACCCGGTCGTGCAATGGCCTAAAGCTCATATGTTCTCTCCCTAAACTTAGGAACATCAATTGTGGAAATGCATGGATTCAAGCACTCTCGCGCATTGAGTCCTAACAGACTTAGCACTCTCTGTCCGAGAGTGCCAGTGAGATAATCACTGCCAATGTGCCGTTCAAGAGGTCACACAAGAAATTCTTCGTGTCCGGCGCTGCCAAAGTACCGTGGCGTGTAGGGCTGGGCGTCTCGGAGTGAATATGCGAACTGGCGAAGAATCTCGCCAATATCGGTGCGATACACCAGTGATTTGCTCTATTATTCGCGGCAACGACCAACTTTATCCGCGACGTTGCGGTCCAATTCCTGACGTTGCGGTCCAATTCCTAATGTTTCTCGATGCGATCACCTCATTGGTAAGGCGTTGGGGCCCGTTTCGGGCAGCACTGGCGATTACAGTCGAGGCAGTCGCATTGTCGGGAACGATCACAGCGACAACGATGTCGCTTCTTGGCCTTGACTTGTTCCCAGCCCTCTACCTGGCGACACCGACCCCATTAGGGCTCGCGCTACCCGTCACTTAACCTGACCAACCTGGCGGTCGAACGCGCACACAACGCACAACTTTCGGCGAGCGCCTCTCAGAACATGCTTCGAGATGCTATCGAAGGTTTCCCCAGTGGTTTCGTCTTATTCGACCACGACGATAGACTCATTCTGTGCAATCAGCGCCACCGGGAGTATTACACCGAGATCTCGGACATTCTCGTGCCCGGTGTCTCGTTTGGAGAGCTGGCGCGGGTGGTCTCTCAGCGAAACATTGTGGCAGGAATCGAATCGACCGACGCTTACGTTGCACGTCGATTGCGGCGCAGGCGTCACGCGACCGAACCACTCGAACAACAGATGAGCAATGGCCGCTGGGTGCTGGTGAACGAGCAAGGAACCCGGGACGGCCGGATGGTCGTGGTTCGCACCGATATCACCCAGGTGAAGCGGGCGTTCAATGCGCTCAACGAGAGTGAAGAGCGCTTCTTCAAGGTCTTCCAGGCTTCTCCGGCAATGATCGGGATAGTCGATGCGGAGTCCTACCGCTATTACGATGTGAATGAGACGTGGCTTGGCATATTGGGGTATTCCCGCGACGAGGTTATTGGCCGGACGTCACTCGAATTGGGTTTGTGGGTGGATCCATCCCTTCGCCATGAACTCATGGAACTCCTTGCGGAGCGAGGTCGGATCAGTGGCTTCTCCATGCAGTTTCGTGCCCGCAACGGCAACGTGTTGGACTTTGTGATTTCGGCAGAAATGGTCGAACTGGATGGGCGTCCACACTATCTATTCGTCACAGAGGATGAGTCTGAACGCAAACGCATCGACCGACTGAAGAATGTATTCATCGCGACGGTCAGCCATGAAATTCGAACACCACTCACATCGATCAGCGGCTCCCTGGCGTTGCTGACCGGCGGCGCGGCTGGGGACGTGTCAGAGGATGCGCAGCGACTTCTCTCCATTGCCCGCACCAACAGCGATCGACTGGTGAGACTCGTCAACGACATACTGGATCTCGAAGAAATTGAGTCGGGAGAAATGATTTTCCGCAATCAACCCGTCGAGCTCAATTCCACGGCTGAATCGGCGCTTACGGTCAATCAAGCATGTGGCGACCAGTATGGCGTCCGCTTCAAATTCACGCACGGAGAGCCCGGCGCAACGGCACACGCATACCGCGGTCATTTGGACCAAGTGTTTGCCAACCTGCTGTGCAACGCCGCCAAATTCTCGCCTCGCGACAGCGATGTCGAAATCTCGGTCAGTCGACGAAACGGAAGGATTCGGACCGCTGTCACTGACCAAGGACCGGGGATTCCGGAAGAGTTTCGAAGTCAGATATTCGAGAAGTTCACGCAGGCAGACACCTCCGATTCACGCCGTGTCAAGGGGACCGGGCTCGGCCTCAATATCGTCAAGCAGATCGTCGAACAAATGGGCAGCACCGTCGGTTGCGAACCAAACTCCGCAACGGGAACGACAATATTCTTTCAGCCACCCAATCCGACCGCGCCGGAACATTTGGCCAAGTAGCATGGCGTTCAACCGCTTTGATCCGCGGGAACGGTCCCCTCGGACTCGTTTTCAGGACAGACTTGTGAATCGGCCCGAGCATTCCCATGTGAAATTGATCGCAAAAATTGTTGGTGGCCCATCTATGTCGCTGATCAAATTTGCCCTGCACCGTCGCGCGACGAAGAGCAATCGGACTTCCCGGTTTGGGCACGGCTTTGCTCTCATGATTGCGTTGGCTTGCTCCACATTGTCCGGCGTAGCGACTATCGATCCGCCCGACGCCTTGGCCCAATCGGAGGGTCCCGACGTTCGCGAACGTGGAGACTTGGGTGAAGAGATCTATGCCGCCGGGAGGTGGGTTGATTTGAAGGGCCAGATCGAAGGTGATGCGATCGTCGCCGGTGGGCGACTGAAAGTGGGTGAGGAAATTAGTGGTGACGCCACCCTGGCGGGCGGGATCGTGACGCTGACGGGCAAAATATCTGACGATGTCCGTGTCGCGGGAGGTGACGTCGATATCGACGCCCTGGTTAGCGACGATCTGATGATCCTCGGCGGGAATGTCGTGATCCAGGAGACGACACGAGTGGATGGCGATGCATGGATCGCTGCGGGCAACGTGGACGTATTTGGTGACATCAGCCAGGACCTCGAGATTGTCGGCGGAACGGTACGACTTGGCGGCGGTGTCGGCGGCGACGTGAAGGTCGCCTCCGGTCAACTGGAGATTTTGCCGTCAGCAAGAATCGCGGGTGAACTCAACTATACGAGCGCCAACGATGCGGTCATTTCTCCGTCCGCGATTATTGGCGGTCCGATAAATCGAGAGCTGTCCGCAGAATATGGCGCTCACGGAACAGTGGTTGCCGAAGCCGGGGTGGGTGCGTCCATCATCTGGATTCTCGCTCTTACCGTGGTGGGCCTGATTCTCATTCTCGGACTGCCGCAATTCATCGGGAACGTGACTTCCCGATTCATGGAGGCACCCTGGAAAAGCCTAGCAATCGGATTTGTAGCGCTGGTCGTCATACCGGTGTTGGCGATCTTCAGTATCGTTGTGATCATCGGTATTCCGGTAGGCCTTCTACTCCTGACGGCATATCCCATCGTCCTACTGGTCGCCTACGTCACTGCCGCGACCTGGCTTGGCGATAGCGCGCTGTCGTTGTTGGACCGAGTCGATGCAAGGTCATGGTACTGGCGTACCGGCGCCCTGTTCGCCACCTTGGTGGTGCTCTCGGTTGTCGGACTCATACCGATTGTGGGCGGATTGGTCCTGTTTCTGACCTTGATAGGCGGACTGGGTGCTTGGGCCATCGTGATTGGCGATCGATTGCGAGCGGCCTAACTGGCGATCGAGATTGAACCAACGCGGCGCACTGTCGCCAACGACCTCACTTATCTCTAAGATTTGTGAGCCCCACGACCATAATGTTTGCTGTCGTTCAATAGGGCGCTTCGCCAGAACGCACTGACTCCTTGCCTCAGCACGAACATTAAACAAGCCCAGTACCTGCTTCGACTCCGTGCGGAAAAGCAAGGCTTGAAAGAGTTTACGAATGAACTCGGGTCGTGGGTCAGCGAACAACAGATTGAGTCCGGACTGCTCGTGCTATTCATCCGGCACACCTCGGCATCTCTCTTGATCCAGGAGAACGTCAGCCCGGATGTCATGCGAGATCTGGAGAGCTTTCTGGCAGCCTTGGTGCCGGAAGATGAGAACCTCTATAAGCACAACGAGGAAGGGCCGGATGACATGTGAGCCCACATTAAAGGCGCGTTGACTCAAACCCATCTCAACGTGCCTATTCTAAATGGCCGGATGGCGCTTGGTCGCTACCAAGGGGTGTTCCTGTTCGAACACCGCCGGAAACCAAGAAATCGTGAGGTGTTTCTCCACCTCATGGGCGTTTAAGAGAAAAATTTTGACGAACGGAGGATTTGCAGATGACCGCGTATTGGATGGCTCGCGTTAATTTGACCGATGCAGACGTGTATGGCGAGTACGCAAAGCTCGCTGGGCCCGCGATCGAGAAGCATGGCGGGAGGTTCCTGGCCAGAGGCGGTGAATCCGTCACACTTGAGGGTGAGGATTTTGGTCGCAACGTTGTCATCCAGTTTGACTCCGTGGAGCAGGCGGTCGCCGCTTACAACTCGCCGGAATACAAAGAGGCGCTGGAGTTCTCTTCGAAATCCTCGATCCGGAATGTGTGCATCGTCGACGGAGTCGACTGAGAGCGGCAAGGCGCCACTCCGGCATCAGAAACTTCAGATTTCTGACGGAACATGACTGAACGGTCCAAACCTCAAAATTTCCGTGCTTACGGTATTCTCATGCGCGATCAACGCGTGTTGATTGCAGCTGAGCACGTAGGGGATATTTTTTGTTGGAAGTTCCCCGGAGGTCGGGTCGAAGATGGTGAAACTGCTGAAGACGCCATCGTCCGTGAGTTTCAGGAAGAAGCGACCCTTGAGGTGCGAATCGAGCGGCTCCTGCACTCTCCGGGCACATTGTTGAGTCCGTGGACAGGGGGGAATTACACGCCGATCTATTACCAGGTATCGGGGGCTGGCGAGGTGAAGGTTCCTCCGCACGAGCCGCTGGAGTTAACTTTCAAGGAACCGTATCAGGCGCTCGAAAGTGAACTCATGGCCGAGCCCGAAAAGTTCGCCCTGAATCAGCTCCTGGAGAACAATCACTGAGCTCGAAACTGGCGCGCCCATGCCGGCAGAGCGGGAGGAACGATGATGTCGAACGTGGGAACCGGTTTCGTATCTGTGTCCCCGGAAGTCAGCCTATACTATGAAGACACTGGTGAGGGCGCCCCTATCGTCTTCGTTCACGAATTTGGCGGCGACTACCGAAGTTAGGAGCACCAGGCACATTATCTTTCCCGACCTTTCAGGGTGATCACATTCAATGCCCGCGGGTTTCCGCCGTCAGATTGCCACAAGGACGCCAAGCACTACGGTTTCGACATTTCCGTCGAGGACATCGGCAAAGTTCTCGATCATCTCAAGATCGACAAAGCCCACTTGGTCGGCCACTCGAAGGGCTCGTTCACCGCTCTGTTTTTCGCCTTGAGGCATCCTGATCGGGCACGATCAATCAGCGCCGTGAGTTGTGGATACGGTGCCGAAGGTGAGTGGGTCCAGATCCACCGCGACAACGTCACCAACATGGCCGCCGATTAAGAGAAGAAAGGCATGGATTCACTGGCGGCCACGCGCTACACAATTGGCGCAACCAGGGTTCAACCAGCCAACAAGGATCCGCGCGGTTGGATCGAATCCGATAGTCAGTTTCGCGAACACGATCCCTCGGGTTCAGCCCATAGCCTGAGAGAAGTGATCGCGCCACGGCCATCAATGCTCGACCACGAAGATGATCTGAGGAACATGACGGTACCGATGATGGTGCTCACTGGCGATGAGGACTGGCAGTGCCTGTCACCTGGCGTATTCATGAAGAGGACGAGCCCAACCTGCTCGTTGTGCGTCATTCCGAACAGTGGGCACGGCATAAATCTCGAAGAACCTGCACACTTCAATCAGGTGTTGAACGAATTCTATACCGATATTGAACTCAGGCGCTGGAAGCCCCGGGATCCGCGTGCGTTTGCAGCCAAGACCCTTCAGGCTGATGAGGCGGACCTTGGACAGATTCCCGCATTTATCCGGGAGAACTAATTCCTGCGCCTGAATCCGGTTGGAGGGGCTATTTGACGAGTTCGATTTTGCCCTTATGTGAGGCGGAGAGAGCGGACAGGCAATCGAAGGACTCGCCCCCGTCGTGTTGGCATTGTTGTATGCCGTTCACAAGAATGCGGCCCACTTTGGTGCACTCGACCGAAGGAAATTCCCATCTGTTGAAATGATGCTTGTTGGGATGAAGTCGCCCAAAACTCACGAGAGACCTCGATGACACCACTCCATCCGTATCGAAAAACACCAGGTCGACGCTGAAAACCTCGAACTTCATTCCTGTCGTGTTGTGGACGTCGAAGTGTAAGCGACAACCCGAGGGCGCGGATTCAACCTTGTTCAACTCGATGGCAATTCCTTCTTGTTGGGCCCAGGCGCGGGGGGCGCTCCCCAGGGCTAGACCCAAACACATGACCACAAGAACTCCGACCCGAAAGATCATCGTGCCCTCTTCACCCTTCGCTGTTGCCCAGTGGAAGAGCCTACAACAATTTGATGGGGATTTGGCGAGTCGCCTCACTGGATAACGGCCTTCTAACGTGAACAGTTCCGCCACGACTTTCACGAAATTGAGTATTGAATACGGCACCCGCCGCAAAGAGGAAGAGTTATGGCTGAGATGCAACTTTCGCTTTTTGAACGATTGAAGAAGTCGGCGAGTGCCGAATGGCTGGCCTATATGCAGCATGCGTTCGTCCAACAGCTGGCCACGGGGGTCTTGCCCGAATCGGCCTTTCGCCACTACCTCGCGCAGGACTATCTCTTTCTCATCCATTTTGCCCGGGCCTACGCGCTCGGCGTTTATAAGGCAACGACGCTGGAGGACATGCGGCATTCATCCGCAGCGATGTCCGCCATACTCGACACGGAGATGGCACTGCACGTGAAGTTCTGCGAGGGATGGGGACTGTCGCCGAAAGACCTTGAAAGTACGGAAGAGGCGTCCGCAACCATGGCTTATACACGGTTTGTCCTGGAGACAGGATTAGCGGGAGACGCACTCGATCTGCATACCGCGCTCTCGCCATGCGTCATCGGTTATGCCGAAATAGCTCGAAACATCATTGCCGACCCGCAAACCAGATTAGAGGATAATCCCTACCGGCCTTGGATCGAGGAATATGCAAGCGATGCATACCAGAACGTCGCGCAGGACGCCCGGGATTACCTCGACCGTTTGGGAGACGAGCGCTTGACGGAAATCCGTTATCCCAAACTCGTGGAGGTCTTTGGCCGGGCGACACGGCTGGAAGCGGATTTTTGGGAGATGGGACTGAATTGCGCGAGTTGATCATTCAATCGCGTGGCAATTTGTGCTGTCCGGCCGGGTGATCAGTTCGCCGCGGGCAACTGGCACCGACGACCAAGCCTCCCTTCGTCAACGGGCGCCGGCTACCACCTCATTCATCAAGTCCGCAAGATCGCGGCCATTAATCTCCACGGTTCCCAGTTGCGTGATGTCCACCCGGTAATTCAATGCATTTGCTGGGCCATCCGATTGACCGATCTCTTCCAGAATCCCCACCATAGCCTGGTTCCCGGGAAGAATGGATTGCAGGCCCTTGGATTGCAGCGCTTTCCTGAGGTTCGTCACGGTGACATCGAACCCACCCGAGACCTGATGAACAGCGGCCGGGTCGGCGGCGACCACACCATTTCCAACGAAACCATATTCACCACCTGATACTTCCAGTCGGTTCAACACCGCTCGTGTGCCGGCCTCCATGATTTCGGTGGTCGATTGGAACATCATTGGCATCAGGTTGAATTGTCCGTTCGGGGTCCGGTCGGTGGGGTTTTCATTGGTGCGCGCCCCGCCAAGTGCGGACTCCAGAAAACCGGTCAGTACTGAAACCGCAATTCGCCGCAACGGGAGGCGCTCGATAACAACATCGAAGCCAAAGCGCGGCGGAATGTCGTTCGCCATGACCAGGGTGTCCGGGTCTTTGCCATTTACACGATTCGAGTCATCTGAAGTCGCCCCCGTCTGCAGACCGACGCCCTGTCCCGTACTGCCGGCCCGATCGACCAGGTCACGCGTACTGAAGCCGTCGTAACCGAGCGTGAATTCCAGCTCGCTGAGTTCCCGGTCCAGCGACGATAGTCCGACGAGAAGGCTGCCCGAAGCCACTTCGAGAGGCGGCGAACCATTGCCCGGGTTCGCAAATACATCGGTGAATTCCAAGGAGCCTCCGACGCGCCGACCAAGCACCTCGGCAATCTGATTTTTCAATCCATCGTCTTCCGCCTGTCGATCAACGGACGGAGCTTTATCCGATGGCTGGGGGCCTCGATATCCAGGAACGTAGGTTCATACCAATCTCTTGTAGGCATCAGGGTGTGCACCATCCACCTCACTCTTGAAGGTGATTTGTCCCAACTTGAACACGTCATCTTCCACCGCGGTGCCGATACGCAGGTTCTTGACCAGGATGCTGGAAGCTTGACGCCATACCGCAGGCTCTAGTTGTGACAGAACAAATCGACCTTTCAGCGCACCAGCATCGATATTCAATCCACCTTCCTCGATCGAAGCGCGAATCTCAGTCCACCGGATATCGACGTCCGGCGAGGTTCTAAGGGACCCCGACCATTTTCCGGAGATTTCGAAATCGTCGTGAACAATCATGCCGATGGCCGTGCCCTTGCCATCCCGCACGATCAATCTGGATGGAACCGCTACGCGGTATTCAAGTATTTCGTCCGGTTGCGGCACGACGATGAGACGGATGGTTCCGACTTCTATGACGTCACCTTCATCGGTCAAGACAGAAGCATCCGGGAGGAGCGCCAGAACGTCCGCCTCGCGTTCGATAATCAACCAGCGTTCCTCCAAATCTCTCGCACTCACAGGCTTCTTGGAGTCCCCGAACAGGAACCTGATGGGATCAAGCATGAAATCAAGTTAATCGCGCACGCGTCGCCCGCGATCGGTCAATTCCGCCCCCTCTGGCGGCACGCCTGCCAGTCTCGCCACCATCTCGCGGTTGCTGATCAAGCCCTGATCCCGGAGGCCGCGCAGCGCCTCGATGGCATCGAGATTCCCTTGCTCTGCGGCACGCCCCAGCCACAACGATGTGCGATATTTGTCACGCGGTACGCCGGTGCCATCGCGATGGGCCAGACCTATGCGCAACTGGCCACGCACGTCGCCCTGTTCCGCCGCTCGCAGATTCCACTCCGCCGCTTTCCTGGATGATTGCGGAGCGCCCAACCCCGCTTCATACATCGATGCAGCCTTCAATTGCGCCTCGATGTGCCCTGATTGGCCTGCCGTCTCAACGAACTTTAGGGCCGTGGCGTAATTCTCGAGCAGTCCGCCGACACCACGCTCGTGCATCAGCCCCAGGTAATAACTCGCCTTGGGATCAGCTGCATGCTGCTGGAATTCAGCGACTGCAGTATCGAAATTCCCGTCCTTGTAGGCCGCAATACCCGCTTCAACATCGGCCCATGCGTCGCCGGCCGTGGTTGTCAGCAGCACACCCAAAACAGGTGCAACAAGGACAGAGCTCCTAATACTCAAAACGAGGTTGCTCCGACATTCCTCTGAGTCAGATCTGCAGTGCATATGGGCAATTGTGCAGCATATTGGTCGATCACTACAAAGAGAGATCGCATCAAGCGATGTGCGTTGGCCCTGCTGGTATCACGGCCTCAGTGCCACTCAGACACTATCGCCCGATACAGCTAACACTTGATTGACGACGATATTGCGCTCGGCAACGGACGACGAGGCAATCGAGTCACGCCGCATTCGCGGCAGCCCTGGCCTCCATTGCGCGTCGCAGTGAAAGCGCTTCGGGCTCTTCGTCGAAGACCACATCCTTCCAGCGCACGACGTCTCCACGGGAAACCGAAGATTTCAAGCGCGCGCCCTCCGCAATACCGGATGGCAGTCCTTCTTACTATCCATATTCTCTAAGCGCGGACCCTGAGCCTGGAACCACGGACTGAGCGCCGCTGCCAGGCCAACGGCACAACCGCCTCGCTGACTGTACCATCGAGAGAACGTGAGCTTGTTCTCCGGAAGTGAGGCCAGAAAATCGGCCAGTTGTACAAGCCGTTCGCGTGGAGAAGCTTTGTATGATTTTAGCTCCGACGGATTGTTGTACTTCATGGATCCTCCCTTCGCCCACTACTGCGAGGCAATTCTCGCTGAATGTTGGGCATCCAACTCGCGGCGATCAGGTAACAATCCGATTCCCGGACCAAGCCAAGATGCATTTGCCCCACCGTCCAGCTTGACATGACGCTGCTCAAAGGGAGAATCCGCGCCATCGATCAGCCCCTAATACTTTCCTCGCGACAGTTAACCAGGAACTGGATCCAATGGTACGCCTGATAGACATTGCCGAACCACAGCGCACCTTTCTCCAACGCATGCCAATGCCGGAAATTGCCGATACTCCGCCCGCCAAGGGACCTGCCCTTGAGGAGCGCCGTGTAGCCATCGTTACGACAGCGGGGTTGACGACGCGCGCCGATAGCCGGTTCTGGATGGGGTCGACCGACTATCGGGTCATTCCGGCTGATGCTGGAGCGGGTGATCTGATCATGAGCCACGCTTCAATCAACTACGACCGAAGCGGTTTCCAACAGGACCTCAACGTGGTCTTTCCGATCGACCGGCTCAAGGAATTGGCGGCGGAAGGTGTGATCGGGTCGGTCGCGGACTTCCATTATTCCTTCCAGGGCGCGATCGATGCGGAGCTGCTCGAACCGGCGGCGGCGCAACTCTCTGGACTGCTCAAGAAGGATGCCGTTGACGCGGTGCTGTTGACCCCTGTCTGACCGGCCTGCACGCGCGCCGGGGGCGCGCTAGCAAAGTATCTGGAGCGTGAAGGCCTGCCGACGGTTCACATCAGCCTGATCCGGGAGCACAGCGAGGCTATCAATCCGCCGAGAACCCTGTGGGTCACGTTCGAATTGGGACGACCACTCGGTGTGCCCAACGACCCCGATTTCCAACGGCGTGTCGTCAAGGCGGCACTTGATCTGCTCGACAACGATGACACGCCCGTGCTCGTCGAATATCCGGAAGAGGCACCTGCAGCCGCCAAGGGCAACGACGACGACGGCTGGGTCTGCCCGATTAGCCTCCCCGCGCAAGTAAAGGACCCGAAAGAAGAGACCATTACAGAAGCGCTGTCCCGTGAAATTGCAGAGCTCGCACCGTGGTACGACCTCGCCGTGCAGAAGTCAGGACGGACGACAGTCGGATCCAGTGGATTCGACGTGCCGGCCGCCGGGGAGTTCATCGTGTCTTTTCTGTCCGATGGAATTCCCGACAGCCCAATCGAGGGCGAACGGGTCGACCGGGTTCTGAAGTGGGCCTGTGACGACCTCAAGGCATACTATTACGAAGCCATGCTGGCACAACCGGGCGGACCATCGAGTCTCGACCTCGACGAATGGTTCTTTGGACAGACGACGGCGGGCGCCGTCTTCTTCGGCGTGCAGAAGGTGTTGCTGGACGACGATGACGAGATAAATCAGTTCGTTGGCAAGGAACGCCTTATTCCTCGAAATCAGCAGTACTGGTCGCCGTTAGACTGATCGATGGTACGCCTTCGTGACCTCACGGACTGGGATCGCCAGCACATTCTCAATGCCGATGTGCCGACCTTTGGAGGCCGGCCCTGGACCGTTCCACCACCGCCCGCGGAGCGCCGAGTCGCCATCGTAACGACAGCCGGGCTTCATCCACGGGGTGATCGCGCCTTCACGCCGGGTGTCGGAGACTACCGTGTCATCCCGGGAAACTGTGCCGCCGATGAGCTGGTGATGAGCCACGTCTCGTCCAACTTTGATCGAACGGGCTTTCAGGAAGATCTCAATGTCGTCTTCCCTATTGATCGATTACACGAACTGGTGGAGCACCGTGACATCGGGTCGTTGGCGAGCTTTCACTACTCGTTCATGGGCGGTGGAACGCATCCCGCCTGGATGCGTGAGAGCGCCCTGAAGGTCATCGAATTTCTTCGAGGGGACCACGTCAATACTGTGCTCCTCGTTCCCGTCTGACCGAGCTGCACGCGCTCCGTCGGCGCGCTGGCACATCATATGGAAGGTGCAGGGCTGGCCACGACGCAGATCAGCTTGGTGCGGGAGCACACCGAAACCATCGTGCCGCCACGAGCGCTCTGGGTGAGTTTTCCACTCGGCCGTCCCTTTGGCGTTCCGGAAGATGCCGGTTTTCAAACCCGTGTCCTGCAGGCAGCTCTCGAATTACTCGACCATGAATCGGGTCCCGTGCTTACCGAATTCGACGAGGACATCCCCGAACCAACTGCCCCGTCATCGGAAGGTTGGGCATGTCCCATCGACTTGCCGCAGCCCACGGCAGACGAAACGGATGCCGAGGCGAATCTCCTCCGGGAAATCAGTTCTCTACAACCCTGGTACGAACTGTCGCGCAACCGCCGCAATCGGACGACGGTCGGCGCAAGCGGCCTCGAACCTGAATCAGCTGCCA
>CEUN01176528.1_pt1 | contig 14550 bp, 8 predicted proteins | sample 361501 | NCBI WGS metagenome assembly CEUN01 (sample SAMEA2622801, study PRJEB7988) | marine metagenome | biome: marine biome (ENVO:00000447); feature: marine epipelagic mixed layer (ENVO:xxxxxxxxx); material: "saline water (ENVO:00002010), including plankton (ENVO:xxxxxxxx)" | depth 120 m | reverse complement strand
TTAAGGCTTAAAACAGATGGTTAGTGTAAAGATTTGAGATATAAGTGAAACGGCTTATTGCAACTCTTCTGCTATTAGCACTTGCCTTTCAAGCAGGCATGACTGCGGAGAAAGTGGATGCCGAGGTTGCCTTTGCACGGAAAGTACTGCCGCTCTTTAAGGTCAAGTGTTTGGCTTGTCACGGAGAGGACTCAAAAAAGAAACTAAAGGGTGACTTCGATATGCGTAGTCGTGCCGGTCTGTTAAAAGGTGGTAAAAGTAAGGAGCCATCGATTGTCCCAGGAAAGCCACTTCAAAGCCCATTGTATTTGGCTGTTACTCGCAAACATAAGGATGATTGGGAAGCGATGCCACCGAAGGAAAATGACAAGCTTAGTGCTGAGCAGTTGGTTTACATCAAAAATTGGATTGCCGGTGGTGCACCTTGGCCGAACACAAAGCAGTTAGCCAAATTGCTTAAGCAAAGGGATCCATGGGCGGTTGAGGGTGGTGTGCTGGTTAAAACCAGCGGAGGCTTGAGTGAGGATTGGACCCATCGAAAATATGACCCGAACAATCTATGGGCATATCGCCCGATTAGGCGGCCGATTTTTCCTTTGAAAACGGCTAATCCAATTGATTCTTTCATCAATGCGCAACTGCCCAAGGGATTGGAGCTAGCGCCGTTGGCGGACCGTCTAACACTCATCCGCCGCGCGACTTTTGATCTCACTGGACTGCCTCCTGCTCCAGAGGACATTGATCATTTTCTAGCAGATGCGAAGCCAGATGCTTACAAGCGGCTCATCGAGCGACTGCTGGCTTCGCCGCATTATGGAGAGCAATGGGGGCGTCACTGGTTGGATGTGGTGCGTTATGCCGATAGCGGAGGTTTTGCCAATGACTTCGAACGGCCAAACGCTTGGCGCTATCGCGACTATGTTATTCGCGCCTTTAATTCTGACAAACCATATGACCAGTTTGTACGTGAGCAGATTGCGGGCGATGAATTGGATTCAGATAGTGTGGAGCATCTCATCGCTGTGGGGTTTCTTCGCATGGGCCCCTGGGAACAGACTGGTATGTCGGTGGAGGCAGTGACTCGACAGTTTTTCCTAGATGATGTGACTGATTCGGTTGGACAGGTGTTTCTTGGTCACGCGTTGCAGTGTGCCCGTTGTCATGATCACAAATTTGATCCGTTGCCAACACGCGACTATTATTCCATACAGGCTGTGTTTGCGAACACACAATTTGCCGAGGTGGATGCGGAGTTCCAGTCGGTTGAGAATATGGATGGCTTTGAGACTCACAAAAAATATCACCAGCTTCGGGATAACGAAAACAAGCAGATGCTTGCTGACCTGCCAAAGGAGCGGTTGAGCCCCAATGATTTCGGCCGTGAGCGCCTTGGTCGCAAATGGAGCAAGCTTTTCAGTTGGGGGTATGACCGTTATCGGCCCATAGCGTTCACTGTTTATAATGGAAAGAGGCGCATTCAGAAGAACGTAGCTTCAAGACAGTTTAAGCCGAAGAATCACTCAGATGCGCAACTTGAGCCGGAAAAGACGGCAGTCCTGATAGGTGGCGACTTGTTTTCACCTGCTGATCTAGTTGAGCCAGGGGCGTTAAGTGCCGTTGGACTCAAGGCTCACATTCCAAAGCAAGTAAACGGACGCCGTACTGCCTTGGCGAAGTGGATAACGCATAAGGACAATCCACTTAGCGCCAGAGTGATGGTGAATCGTATTTGGCAGTACCACTTTGGACAGGGTTTGGCGGGTACTCCCAACAACTTTGGGGCCACCGGGAAGAAACCGACGCATCCGGATTTGCTCGATTGGTTGGCTTCCGAATTCATGTCCAAGGGTTGGTCGGTAAAGCAGATGCATCGGATCATTATGGCATCCGAAACATATCGTCGGGCTAGTACCCATCCAGATTTCGACCAGTTGGCTAAGCTTGATCCAGAAGGCAACACTTATGCTGTATTCCGTCCGCGTCGTTTGGCTGCTGAAGAATTGAGGGATGCGATGTTGGCGGTGACGGGTGAATTGAATCGAAAATCCGGAGGCATTCCGGCTCGGCCTGACATGAACATTGAAGCGGCGCTTCAGCCTCGGATGATTATGGGCACCTTCGCTCCAAGCTATTTGCCGGATGTAAAAGCAGAGATGCGTAACCGTCGATCGGTTTATGCCCTTAAGTTCCGCGGTCAACGTGATCCTTTCATGACGACTTTCAATCAACCTAGCCCGGACAAATCCTGTGAATTACGTGATAATTCAAATGTGACGCCGCAAGTTTTTACTCTCTTTAACAGCGAGGAGTCAGCTGATCGAGCCTTGGCGTTTGCGGCGCGAGTGCTAAAAGAAACCGATGGCGATAAAGCTGCAGTTAGTCGGGCATTTCGGCTTGCATTTGGGCGAATGCCCGAAAAAGCAGAGGCCTACGATGCTGTGCAACTTTGGAAGGCTTCAGCCGAAGAACAAGTCCAACTAAATCCCAAGCCTCGCACTTATCCGACAGAGATAATTCGTTCAGCAAATGAGGAGAATACAGGAGAGACATTTACTTTTGTTGAAAAGCTTTTTGAATATTTGGATTATCAGCCAGACCTTCAACCACATCAAGTTGGAGCGCGAATACGTGGTTTCGCTGACCTATGCTTGGTTTTGCTCAATGCAAATGAGTTTTTGTATGTTTATTAGCAATTGAAGATCTTCGTTACAGTTCTGTTTTGTTTAAGTGTTTCTTTGATTGGGGCAAAGAAGAAGCCGAACATGGTTTTTATCCTTGTCGATGATCAGGGATACTATGATCTGGCTTGCTATGGCGCGTCCGAGGTTGAGACGCCGCGGATCGATGTGATGGCCAAGGAAGGGACTCGGTTTACCGATTACTATGCAGCGGCTCCAATTTGTAGTCCTTCACGTGCAGGATTGTTGACAGGGTGTTATCCGCGCCGGGTGGGCAATCATGTCTGGGTGCATCGCGCTGATTCGAGATCAGGAATTCATCCAAACGAATTGACAATCGCCGAGTTGTTGAAGGCAGATGGATATGTGACCGCTTGTATCGGTAAATGGCATCTTGGATTTCGCAAGCCGTTTCTCCCGCGCAATCAAGGTTTCGATTACTATTTCGGGCTGCTGCACAATCTTGATCCTGTTGAGGTTTTTTATTTCAAGGACAAGGGAGGTGTGCCGCTGCTGCGAAACGGCGAAGTGGTTAAGCGTCCGGTCGATCCTGCTGAATTGACGAAGCTCTACACCGATGAAGCCATAGGATTCATGGAGAAGAACAGGGAAGGGCCATTCTTTATATACTTGCCCCACACTATGCTCCACAACCCTCTTGGCGTTAGCGAGCAATTCAAGGGTAGCTCAGAATGGGGTGATTACGGTGATGCGATCCATGAACTAGATCACAACGTCGGCCGCATCTTTGATGCGATCAAACGCTTGGATATCGATGACAACACAATCATTGTTTATGCATCTGATAACGGTCGTGGGTCCGGACGTTTTCCGCACCAGAAGATACGCGGACGTAAACTCTCGAGCTACGAGGGGGGTATTCGTGTGCCCGCAATCGCGTGGGGGCCTGGCTTAGGGTTGCAGGCAGGGAGGGAATCAAACGTGGTGGTTCGGGCAATGGACTGGTATCCAACTCTTGCTACTTTCGCAGGCATCAAGATCCCCGAGGGTCGCGTGATTGACGGACGGGACATTAGTCCACTGTTGAAAGGGGAAACGAAGGTTGTGCCGTCTCCCGACATAAATAAATCTCTTAACGCTTCTGTCCCGCTTCGGCGTCGGTGGGACCCTCCCGGCGAGTGGAAGCCCCTGATTAAGCGTAATGAATACAACGATGCTTTTTTCTATCACGGTAGCCAGGGGGCACTGGCAGCGGTGCGATGGGGAAACTGGAAGCTCTATTTGAATCCGAGCCTTCAGTTGTATGACCTGGGCAACGACCCAGGGGAATCGAAGCTCGCTCGCAACAGGGTCATCGTTCGCAAGCTGCGAGGAATGGCAATCCTGTTTCAGGAAGAAATGCGCCTTGATGCTCGTCCTGCTGGATAGATCCGATCCAACGCCATATTGCTGATGTAATATAAAGCAGAGCTCTCAGAATCCAATAATTATGAATCGCCGTGAATTTTTATATGGGCTAAATGCGAGTCTTGGGAGTATTGCCTTCACTTCGCTGTTGGCGAAGACAGCGCATGCTGAAAGCGTTAATCAGCGCCATTACAGCTTGGCGAAGGCAAAGCGTTGCATCTTTCTATACATGGAAGGAGGGCCTTCACACATAGACACATTTGATCCAAAACCAAAGCTCGATGAGCTGCATCTTAAGGAATTTCATCGTTCGGGCATAGAGCAGAGCGCGATGAGTTCTGGTAAACGTTATTATGTGAAGAGTCCGTTTAAGTTTCACAAGGTCGGTCAGAGTGGGGCTGACATGAGCAAACTATGGAAACACTTATCTGGGGTAGCTGACGAACTCTGTTTTTATCGAGGTTTGCAGGTCGAGTCAGTAAATCACCCAACAGCAAATTACCATGTAAACACTGGCAATCGGTTTGGCGGAGACCCCGCACTGGGTGCTTGGGTGAATTACGGACTGGGAACTGAAAACGATAACCTTCCTGGTTTTGTGGTGTTGCCCGAATTGTCCCATCCACAGGGCGGTCCTTCCAACTGGTCGAACGGTTTTCTTCCGCCGGCCTATCAGGCAACAGCGCTGCGACCCAAGGGGTCGCCGTTGCTCGATATTAATCCTCCAGCAGGAGTGACTCGGAAACAGCAGCGACGCAATCTGGATTTTCTTGCTAGGCTCAACCAGCGCCATTCACAGCTTCATCCTCAGCACCAAGAATTAACTGCGCGCATGCGCAACTACGAACTGGCTTTTCGCATGCAGATGCAGGTGCCTAGTATCGTCAACATTGATGGGGAGTCGGAACAAACCCTTGCGATGTATGGCGTAGGTATGGAACCGACTGACAACTTTGCAAGGCGTTGTCTGCTAGCTCGCAAACTGGTGGAGAAGGGGGTGCGTTTCGTACAACTTTATGCGAGCACATGGGATAGCCACGACTACATCGCCAAGGCACACGCGTCACGAATAGACAACGTGGATCGGCCCATCGCGGCACTGATCAAGGATCTCAAGCAGCGTGGACTGTTAGAAGATACATTGGTTGTCTGGATGGGGGAATTTGGACGAACGCCAGACAATGGTATTCGTGGAGGGATCAAGTACGGACGCGATCATAATCCCGATGCGATGACAGTTTGGTTAGCTGGCGGAGGAGTGAAAGCTGGCCATACTATTGGTGCAACCAATGAAATTGGTGCAAAGGCTGTTGAGATCGTTCATCCGCTGCGAGATTTCCATGTCACATTGCTGCGTTTAATGGGACTGGACGACAACAACCTCACCTATTTCCATGCCGGCCGCTACAAGCAGTTAAGTCAGTTCGGTGGTGAGGTTATTGAAGAGTTAATTGGTTGAGCGGGTTCGATAATCTTGAAATAGGGAAGCGTCAAGCGGGTCTTGACTTCCGTTTGGACGATATGTGCGGCCATATGATCAAGGAAATAATTGCTTAAATCTCCGCGGGGTTGTTGAATCGTCCCATATATTTTTGCCATGAGGACGATTATCGCATGTTTGTTTCTTTTAACTATCTTTGCCGACGTTTTTGCTGCGGACAAGGACTTGTTTCTTCCCATCTTCGACGGGAAAACTCTAGAGGGTTGGGAGGCTACGCCTTCTAAGAGTGCCTCTGCATGGACAGTAGGGAACGGTGCCATTGTGGGCACAGGTGACAAAGGGAGAGGCTACTTAACTTACAGCAAAAATAAAAACGTGGCCGATCTGGAGATGAAGTTCAGCTATCGCTTTCCGGGAAAGGGCAACAGTGGGGTCAGCATCCGCGCGATTCCGGATAAAACTGGTCGCAGGGATTTCCAGAGTTACCACGCTGATCTTGGCCACGTGGGTATCGGGAAACAGGTCATGGGTGCGTGGGATTTTCATACTCCTGGTCGTCGGGAGCATCGGTGCTTTCGCGGTGATATTCTTGTGATCGACAAGAATGACGAACCGACAATCACGCCGGTCAAAAATGGCCTCGATATATCAGACATCAAGAAAGGAAAGTGGAACGATGTTCATATCATCGCTAAGGGAAACAACTTCAAACTTTATATAAACGATAAACTTTCGAGTGAGTTCACGGAGTTTCTCCCAAAAAAACAGCGCCTAAAGAGTGGCATGATCCAACTTCAACTTCACGATCCTGGTATGGTTGTGGAGTTCAAGGACATAAGGCTAAAGGTGATAAAGTAGGAAATTATCTGTTTGCGCGCTCCCAACGGTTGGGAGGCATTTTAGTTAAAAATCACGATTACACGGTTATTAAATGCTGGCTTAATGATCGGCTGGAAGAAATTACAGACTAATAAATTAGTCATTGTTACGACTGTTAAGAAACGAATCTTCAATGATTTCCCAATGGCATAGCATGCAAACATTCTCTGACATGCGATTTGCCACATTGATTATCATTGCTCTCACTTCTCTGACTGTCGAGGCGGACTTTGAAGGTGAGAGATTGTTCGCCTTAAAGGTGCGGGGTGTTCTCAATGCAAAATGTTTTGCATGCCATGGCGAGGCAGGGAAGAAAATGAAGGGGGATTTGGATCTCACATCTCGCGCGGCGATGTTGAAAGGAGGGGAGAGCGAGCAGGCTTCGGTCGTACCTGGTAAACCGTTGGCCAGTCCGCTTTATTTGGCGGCTATTAGGAAGCATGAGGCGGATTGGCCGGCCATGCCACCGAAGGAGAATGACAAGCTGAATGACGGTCAATTGGAGGTGCTCAAGCGTTGGATTGAGCTGGGTGCACCTTGGCCAGATGCGAAGACCCAGGCGAGTTATATAGTCGAGGATCGTTCAAAGCCGGTGACGGCCGAAGGGCTTTTGCTAAAGAACAGTGGCGGTCTGTCGGAGGACTGGACATATCGCCGCTACAGACCGGATGATGTTTGGGCATTTCGACAGGTGGTGAAGCCGAAGGTGCCCAAGGGCACGGCGAATCCGGTGGATGCATTCATCAACCGAAAACTCAAGGCGGCTGGGTTTTCAATGGCGCCCCAGGCTGATTTTCGAACTTTGGTGAAGCGGGCTTACTACAATCTCACCGGGTTGCCTCCGACGCCTTTCGAGATATTTCAGTTTCGTCAGGCTTGGAACAAGAATGCCGCCAAGGCATGGAGTGGACTTATTGACCAGTTGCTGGCCAGTCCGCATTACGGCGAGCGTTGGGGGCAGCACTGGCTGGATGTTGCGCGTTACGCAGACACAGGGGGTTACTCCAACGACTATGAGCGTTCTAATATGTGGCGTTACCGTGACTACGTTATTCGCGCCTTTAATGAGGACAAACCCTACGACGAATTTATTCGTGAGCAAATCGCTGGTGATGAGTTGGCCGATACATCGTTGCGCAGGCGCATTCCTGACTGGGATAAATTTCAGGATGCGCGTCAGAAGGGGACGCAGTACAGCGATCGTGAGGTGGAACAGTTGGTGGCCAGCTCGTTTCTGCGCATGGGTCCATGGGATCCTGCGATGGTGAAGAAACCGCAGGCACGGCAAATTTATCTGGATGATGTGGTTAATGCTGTGGGGGAGACATTCCTCAGCACAACGATGCGTTGCTTCAAATGTCATGATCACAAATTCGATCCGTTTCCAACGCGTGATTACTATCGTATTTACGCAGTATTCGAGCCGACGCAATTAGCAGAGCGGCCTGTGTCGTTTGCCCAAAATGAAAACCGCGATGGGTTCAAGGAAGGCAGAGCCGCCATACAGCGGTTGCTGAGTTTTGCCACCGAAAAACACAGTGTGTTGTACAACAAACAAGAAGCTGCTGCGCGTGACTGGTACAAGCAGGCCGGTGGAAAGTATCTCGACGAGAAGGCTCGTCAGAAACTGCCCGATGAAGAAAAGCCGCCACGCCACGTGGGTTTGTTGCCGGAAGAGCAGGGTCGCAAGAAGGTGCGCCGACAGGATGAATGGATTTGGGAGCGCCGTCTGGAGCGTTATGAGCCGTTGGTGCAGTCAGTTTACAACGGACCGGTGCCGAATTTTCTGAACGCTCGTAAACTTCGGATGAATGCGCGAACAAACAAAAAGTGGCGGCCCGATAGCCGCATTCTTGGCGGCGGAGCTCTGGAGGCACCCGGCGAGCAGGTAACACCGGGCGTGTTAAGTGCATTGGGTTTGTCAGTGGCTGGCTCGGGCAAAGAGGATCCGTTCCAAATTATCGATTCCCTCGATGGCCGACGATTGGCCTTGGCCAATTGGATTGCACACCCGGCCAACCCGCTCACAGCGCGTTCCATAGTCAACCGCGTATGGCAACAGCATTTCGGTCAGCCAATAGCCGCCAACCCGAACAATCTTGGTTCCAAGGGCGGCAAGCCGACGCATCCGGAATTGCTCGATTGGTTGGCGGCGGATTTCGTTGAGAACGGCTGGACGTTTAAGCGTCTACACCGACTTATCATGCAGTCGAAAACCTATCGCCAATCCGGCATACATCCACAGTCAGCCAAGCTGGCTGTGGATGATCCGGATCGCCGACTGTTCGCCTTTCACTCGCCGCGTCGTTTATCCGCCGAGGAATTGCGTGACAGCCTGCTTAAGGTCACTGGCGAATTGAACCCGGTGCTAGGCGGCTTGCCAATGATGCCAGAGATCAATATGGAAGTCGCTTTGCAACCGCGTATGATTCAGTTTTCCCTCTCGCCTGCCTATCAGCCTTCGCCTACGCCAGCCGAGCGCAATCGTCGCACGATATATGCCTATCGGGTGCGCGGTCAGACCAATCCGTTTCTTGAGACTTTTAATCAACCCAATCCCAACGATTCCTGCGAGGCTCGGATGGCTGAGACGGTTACCCCTCAAGCCTTCACTTTGTTCAACAGCAGTGTGATGAGTGATCGCGCAATCGCCCTAGCTCTGCGTGCCGAGAATGAATTTGATACTTTGCACCTTCAGGTGAATCGTGTTGTGCAACTCGCTTATGGCCGTGTGCCTGATAAGGTTGAGTGTCGGCGTCTTGAGCAGTATGTCATGAAGATGCGCGCCTATCATGCCTTGCACGAGCCCGCACTGATCGAGTATCCCACCTCCATCACTCGCTCCCTCGTCGAAGAACTCACCGGAAAACCTTTTGAATACGACGAGATATTGCCTGTGTTTGAAAATTACGTTGCTGACAAAAAACCCGCCGATGTGAATGCCGAAACACGCGCCTTGGCGGACTTGTGTTTGCTTTTGTTTAATTCAAACGAATTTATTTACATATATTGATGAATCTTCCAGCACTACAACGCCGAGATTTTTTGTACGGCTTGGGCTCTTCTCTGGGTGCTTTGGCTATGACCGATTTGTTTGCCAAGGATACCGTTGCCCAGCACTTTGGCCAGCGTCCGATGCATGCACCGAAGGCAAAAAATGTCATCATGCTTTTCATGGAGGGTGGGCCTAGTCAGGTGGATACGTTTGATCCCAAGCCAAAGCTCAACGCGCTGCACAAGACGGAGAGCAAGAGCACGCGCGGGTTGGAGACAGGTTTCAAGTTTTACGTGGGAAGCCCTTTTAAGTCTCGCAAGGTGGGGCAGTCAGGGTTGGAGATGAGCGATCAATGGCAACACTTGCCTACGGTGGCCGATGAACTATGCAACTATCGCGGTTGCATGGCAGAGTCTCTTAACCATCCCGAGGCGTTGTTTCACATGAATACCGGTAGCCGTCTGGGCGCTGACCCTGCGTTGGGTGCATGGGTCAATTACGGGCTCGGTTCTATGAATCAAAATCTGCCTGGTTACATGGTAATGACCGAGCTCGCCTTGCCCCAGGGTGGTTCGCGTAACTGGAGCAACGGCTTCCTCCCCGGGCAGTTTCAGGGGACGCGCTTGAGACCGACAGGATCGCCCATCCTCGATTTGCATGCGCAGGCCCACAAGACGCGCGACCATCAGCGGGAGGCCCTTGATCAACTCGCCTTTCTTAATCAACGTCATGCCGCCAAACATCCGACTCACCGGGATCTTGCCACGCGCATGGCCAACTACGAACTGGCATTTCGCATGCAGGCCGAAGTGCCGGGTGTCGTTGACCTAAAGGGGGAGCCTGAGTATGTCCGCAAGGCCTACGGGATGAACCGAAAAGAGACCGCTGAGTTTGGCCGTCAATGCCTCATGGCTCGCCGTCTTGTGGAGAAGGGCGTGCGCTTCGTACAAATATTTTCCGGCGGCTGGGATAGTCATGACTACCTAGAGCGAGGTCATAGCGCCCGCATCCGAAGCGTTGATAAGCCAATGACTGCCCTGATTAAGGACCTAAAGGAACGCGGTATGCTCGATAATACGCTCGTCATTTGGACCGGCGAATTCGGCCGCACGCCGGACAACAACAAACGTGGCGGAGTCTATTCCCTCGGCCGTGGTCACAATGCCGATGCCATGACCATGCTCATGGCAGGTGGTGGTGTGAAGAATGGCGCCATCGTCGGTGCTACCGACGAAATTGGCGCCAAGGCTGTCGAAGTCGCCCATCCCATCCGTGACCTGCACGTGACCCTTCTGCATCTACTCGGTCTTGATGACAACAAGCTTACTTACTTTCATGCCGGCCGCTACAAGCAGCTCAGCCAATTCGGTGGCAAGGTGATCCAGGAATTGATCGCATGAATTTGAATCGACGCAGTTTCCTACGCGGTGCGGGCGGTGCACTACTGGCATTGCCACATTTGAACATGATGGCTAAAGAGGCGAAAGCTGTTCCAATGCGAATTGTTTGTGTGGGAACCAACTTCGGTTTTGTGCCTAATTTGTTTTTTCCGAAGGAATCGGGTCCTGATTTCAAGGCCCCCGAGTTGATCCAGCAACTCGAGCAACATCGGCGGAACTTTACGATTTTCTCCGGGTTGGATCATGGCACCGAAGGGGTCGGCGGGCATGCTGGTGTGCATGCCTTTCTTTCGGGTGTTTTGTCAAAAAACTCGAAAGGCCTCCCTGAGAAAAATGTCACGATGGACCAGAAGGCTGCTGCCCATGTGGGTTCGGCTACGCGTTATCCTTCCATGCAAATGACCGCAGGAAGCGGAGGTGGGAGTATACTCTCTTGGAACACCGCGGGCGTGGCCCTTCCACCAATTCGTGATCTGCGGCTTCTTTTCGCAATGCTTTTTCAAGCGAACGAGAAGGAAGAACTGGACGTGCTCAAAAGAGCCCACCGTGAGCAGATTAGTGTTCTTGATTTGGTTCGGTCTGATGCTCGGCTACTACAAAAGCGTGTCGGGATTGAGGACCGCGAAAAACTGGATCAATACTTCACCTCCATTCGTTCACTGGAAAAACGGCTCACGCAGTCTTCAGCGTGGTTGGATCGTCCCAAGCCGAAGGTGAGCTATTCAATTCCTGAAGAGGCTGATGAAATGGATTTTGTGGATCGGGTGCCCCTCTATTACGACTTGGCCGTGCTGGCTCTGCAGACTGACTCTACCCGGGTGATCACCTTGGGGTTCTCCGACTTGGGCCCCAATACGGGTGGTTTCCCTGTCTCCCGGAGCTACCACCAATTAACCCACCACGGCAAGGTCGCCAGTTATATCAAGGAGCTTTCGATTATCGAACGGTTCCATACCAAACAGTTTGGCCGTTTTCTCGACAAGCTGGTTGCCATTCGCGAACCAAACGGGCGAACTTTGCAGGACAATACCATGGCGCTGTTGGGCAGCGGGATGGGCAATGCCAGTTCACACAGCAACAAGAATCTACCTTTGTTATTGGCGGGCGGCGGCTTCAAACACCAGGGACATCTTCAATTCGAGGAAGGCAAAACGCCTGCCTCCAACTTATTTGTTTCCATGCTCCAAAGGTTTGGCGTGAAAACGGATTCGTTCAATCGCTCCACTGGCACGTTGGACGGACTTAGTGTTTAATGAGATCACTGGCCGCCATTGCACTGCTAATTGCACTATTGTTTGGGAAGGAGTTTCCGCTCACTGCGGAACTGCCCGTCTCGGTTCCAGTTTTCGTCAAGCGTTACTGCATAAAATGTCATGATGCAGACAGAGAAAAGGGCGACCGCAATTTTGAGCCCTTCCTGGAACAGCCGAGCAAAGCCGAACATCATAGCCTTCTCAAGGAGATACTGGACCAGCTAAACCTCGGGGAAATGCCCCCACGCAAAAAGCATGTCGTTCAGCCTCCGGATATGGAGCGCCGACAGATGATTGCGGCGTTGGCTAATTATCTTGCTGCCATTCAATCCAGCAATGCGCCCACTGCCACGGTGATGCGTCGACTCACTCGCTACGAATATAATTACACTCTACGCGATTTGCTGGGTGTGGACACGATCGCGGCGGATGCTACTAGGTTGTTCCCGGCGGATAATACATCTCATGGATTTCCTAATTACGGCCCTGTGCAAGCGCTTTCAGACGTTCAACTCCAGCACTACATAAAAGCGGCTCGAACTTACCTCGAACGAGCCTTGGTCATGGGAAAGCAACGACCCGAGGTGAGGAGGTGGATCTTCAAACCAAAGGATTTGATTCATGAAAAGAAAAACGTCGGCACAGTCCGTTATAGGGTGATTTCGGCTGACGGAAAGTACTTGGATATCGGCCATGGAAAACCTGCTGAGAATGGGCCAACTTATCCGAAGAAATTCGCTGCACAGGGTGTGCCCGTGGATGGGTTTTATCGCATTCGAGTAAAGGCCACAGCCGTTGGGCGTAAGCATCCTTACGCGCCGGAATTAATTCCAGCTGATCTCACTCAACCGTTACAAATGGGGTTGTGGCATGTTCCAGGCCCAACATATTTGGCCAAGCGCACAACCGAAGGTCGTGTGCTCGTTAAGGTTTTCGATTTGGTAGACAACAATCCAAAGAACTACGAAGTTAAAGTATGGATGCCGGCTGGTTCCATACCTTTTATTCATTGGATTAATGGGATCGGCGCTTCCAAGGGGCCATTGCGAAAAATCATTCAGCGCTATTATCCAGAAGCCCGCCGAAAGACTGCTTATGAAGTTGATCGACTTAAGGCAGATGGCTTGCCCGTGCCCAAGGATGCATTGGTGCAGAAGATTTGGGTTTCAGACCTGTACAAGGGACCTAGAGTCCGTGTCTTTGAGATAACGCTTGAAGGCCCATTGCACGACCAATGGCCACCGGCAAGTCACCGGAGTATCGTCGGTTATGAAACCGATGCGAGCCGTGTGAATGTTGAGCAAGTTCTGCTCAAGTTCGCTCGAAAGTCCTTTCGTCACCCCGTGAAGTTGCGGGATATTGCTCAGTACATTGATTTTATCAAAAGCGAAACGGTTTCCGGCATGGCGACAAACGAGGCATTGAAACAGGCCCTGACAGCTATCCTCACCTCGCCGCGTTTTCTCTTTCTTGATGAAGGCGGCGCGCAGGGAGAGAAGCAACTGAATGATTTTCAATTGGCGACTCGGCTGTCGTACGCCTTATGGTGTTCAACGCCAGACGAACGATTGCTCAAATTGGCGGCTGATGGTGTTCTGCATAAGCCGAAAAACTTGTATTCGGAAACTGAGCGACTATTGAAGGATCCACGTTCCCAGGCCTTTGTTCAGCATTTTGCTGATGCTTGGTTGCGTCTCGATAAGATCGGTTCCATGCCGCCAGGTACAAAACAATTTCCTGTTTATTTTCGCGATCGCCTTGAAAGTGCTATGAAAAAAGAGACTTATTGTTTCGTAAACCATGTGCTTCAGCGGAATCATCCGATCTCGGAGTTTGTTGATTCAAGCTACAGTTTTCTCAACGGCGCTCTTGCGCGTCATTATGGAGTTCCCGGCGTGGTCGGTGAAGCGTTTCGAAAGGTGGAGTTTCCTTCTCAAGTTCGCCGAGGAGGGTTGTTGGGACATGCCAGTGTGCTGACCGCTACGGCCAATGGTGTGGAAACATCGCCCGTCTCCCGGGGTGTCTGGGTTTTGGAAAGCTTACTGGGCACGCCTCCTTCACCGCCGCCACCGGATGTGCCGCCAATCGAACCGGACACGCGCGGTGCTGTTACAATTCGCGAACAGTTGGCCAAGCACCGTCATGTTGCCGCCTGCGCGGACTGCCACGCAAAAATAGATCCATGGGGTTTCGCGCTGGAGTTCTACGATCCTATCGGCGGCCTGCGCGTGAATTACTCGGCCAATAAGGAGCGAGGTAAGGGTAAAGGCCTGCACGTTGATGGCTCCGGTCAATTGCCTTCCGGAGAGAAGGTATTCAATGAGGCAGATCTTCGAAAACTGCTGGCCTCTCGCAAAACCAAGTTGACGCGCAACCTCACTCACAAACTTGTTCTTCACGCTACAGGTCGTAAACCCGGTTACCGCGACCACGACGTTGTCAATCAAATCGTCGAACAGTCTCTAGCCAGCGGAAATGGATTTCGAGACTTGATTCACGCTGTTATTATGAGCGAACTTTTCGCCCGTCGTTGACC
>CEUN01019265.1_pt1 | contig 14562 bp, 12 predicted proteins | sample 361501 | NCBI WGS metagenome assembly CEUN01 (sample SAMEA2622801, study PRJEB7988) | marine metagenome | biome: marine biome (ENVO:00000447); feature: marine epipelagic mixed layer (ENVO:xxxxxxxxx); material: "saline water (ENVO:00002010), including plankton (ENVO:xxxxxxxx)" | depth 120 m | reverse complement strand
AAAAGCACTAGGGGCTGGCCTGCCCCCATCTCATAGTAATGGGTGTTGATACCGGCTACGTCTATAAAACTCCCGTCCTCTTTACGCATTATTCAATAACACCTTGGATAAACCCGTCGAGAACAGCATGAAAGTTAGCTGCTTGTTCACGCATGGAAAAGTGGCCGGCGCGATTGAGAATGTGCATATAAGCCCGACGCTCAGTGGAAGCGATCAAGTCATACAAACGGTGACCTTGCTCCAAAAGCGCAGTTGGGTCGTTATATCCCCACATTACCATAGTAGGGCGCTTCATACCTGTATCGCGAATACGTGCAAATGTTTCCGCACGGTCCTCAGATAACATTGGCAAAAATTGGCGGGTTTTAAGTTTTTGCTTCTCCATCTTAGAAACGGCTTTTTTATGCTTGGCCTGCTTTCCAATATCTACCAAAACATCTAGCCAATCATCGTCGATATGTTCGTGGCCGTAGGAATATCTCTCCATGACCCACCTTTGACATTCACGACTGAGAGGTGGATGTGGTGGATTTGCTAGAACCACTTCATTCATTCCAACCCCTGGTGCAAGAGTATTGCTGTCTACGCAGGTACAGGAAACTACCATTTCCGGTTGTTCAAGTGTTAACCGCGCCGTCACGTATCCACCTCGTGAGTGGCCCACAAGATGACAATCCCTTAGACCCAGTTTATTTAGGAAAGCACCCAGGTGCTGGACAACCGCATGCATTGTATAATCGAAATCACGTTTTGGATTACCTGTATAACCTTGGCCTAATTTGTCGACGGCTACGACGTGGTACTTTTTCGCAAGATAGTCAAAATTGCGGCTCCACGTCCAGCTATTGCCTGACGCCTCCTTTGAACCGAAATTTCCCCCATGTACTAGAACCACGCTAGGGCCCCGTCCCTTCTCATAGTAATGGGTTTTTATACCGTCGACGGTAATGAATTTTCCTTTTCGCGGCATTGACATCGCAAAACCTCAAATTATTCGGCAATGGGGGCTGTACACTCTAGAACAGCCCCCATGCGCCATGTTTTAATTTTAGGACTACTTAATACGAATATTCTCGCCATAAATACGACCATTTGCCGGCGGCGAAATGCTCACATTTTTCGCCACCCCATAAGCCAATTTGTGACGCCACATAAACACAGCCGGTACATCTTCGACTAAAATTGCGATCGCATCATTAATCAACTTCTGGCGTTTCTTAGGATTAAATTCCCTAGCCACTTCGTCAAAGAGAGCGTCATATTTTGGGTTAGAATATTTAATCCGTGGGGACACACCGGTTTTAAAATATTGTGCCAAGGCTGGACCCGGATCAATTACCGACCCCCTTCCTTGATAAAAGAAAGACCTTTTACCCTTTCGTACATTAGCCCACTGAGTTGACCATTCCGGCGTTAATAATTTTGCTCTTATACCGACTTTCGCCAACATGGGAACAATAGCCTGGGAAATGATCTTATCATTAACATAACGGCCAACGGGCGTGGACATTTCAACGTCAACACCATTTGGATATCCAGCCTCTTTCACCAGTTTTCTTGCCAATGCAGGGTCATATTTCAGATCGAATTTTTTGGATCGAGCAGCGTCATAACCAATTTGGCCGGGGCCAATTGCACCCTTTAGTTTTTTTGCCATACCTTGCAAAATCGTCTTAATAATTTTATCTCGATCAATTGCGTGGGCTACAGCCTTACGCAGTTTTTTATTCGCCCAAGGCTTGAAGCTCGGATTCATTAGCAACATCATAATCTCGACTGAGTCTGTAAATGAAAGTTTTGTATTCTTGCCCCCTTCTACTCTTTTCATGAGATGTGGCGGGATAAACTGGGCAATCTGAATTTCACCATTGAGCAAGGCTGTAACCCGCTGTTCAACCTCGGTCATTTTTCTCCAGATCAAAACATCAGGATTATCTTTATTACCAAAAACACTGTTTTTCGCTCGGCGTGTTATGACTTGTTCACCAATCACAACGCGATCTAGTTTATAAGGACCAAAGCCATCTGGATATTTTCTATCAGCCTTCCGTGGGCCATGTTTATCAAACACTGCTTTTCGGGTAATCGCGTAGATATCGCATACGTGTTGAAGCAGATGGGCCGTTGGAATTTTGGTAATCAGTTTGACCGTATGCTTGTCAACGGCAATAGCACTTTTTAAAGGCCTCACATTTTGTTTCTGAGAGCTTTGCTTATCAGTTTTGATGCGATTGATGGTATGAACCACATCAGCTGAGGTGAGTTGGGCTCCGGAATGGCTTTTAACATCTTTTCTTAGTTTGAATGTCCATTCGTTCCTATCATTTGGGTTAATGCTCCAACTTTCAGCCAACATCGGAGAATAGCCAGCTTTGTTAAAATCATAACGACACAAGCAACCATACACGTTACACCAGATACCGTACATCTGAGCCGCGGAATCTTGATATGGATTCCAACCGTAAATATTACCCGTTGCCCCAATAACGACTTTCTTCTGGGCACTCGCCACTGTTGAAAACATCATCGTCGCAGCAGTGACGGCTACGGCGATTGCAGAAAATTTTAATTTTGAAAATAAATGCATCTTTATACCCTCCCTAGTTATTTTAGTTTACTCTATTAACTTACTGCTCAAAATACCCGTTCATGATCGCTTCATGCCAAACCTTAGTAACCACCGGACAGACCCCCAAGGGAAGTCCATCCTCTGTGCGCCAATAGGAGTGAACGCCTGTCCCTAATTGGATATAACGGAACCGAGGGGCCGGTTTGACCTGTGCGTAACGCTCAGTCAAAAATTCATAAGTTGGCACAGTGTGGTCCCGACTATAATCACAGATCCCATGAAGCAGGTTTGGAACCGGTTTAACGCCCTCACCCTCCAGGGGAACACCATAATTGAGGTATTCATCAATTAATGCCTCCGTTTCCTCTTTATTGAAGCCTTGATATTTAGAAGCCACCTTCGCGGCTTCCACTAAGCAAGAGGGGGTACGATTGTGATACCAGTTTTCGGCCTTAAATTGTGGAAACCGTTTGGATTGTTCCCATTGCTCGTAGAGCTCTTCCATCACCTGCGCTAGCCTGAAAAGAGGTTTTTCTCCTTCTTCAAGAGCCAACTCTGCTCCTTTGTAACGCGCTAGTTCACGCCAATCTCTGATGAGCACATAGTTGAAAGGAGTTGGCCAATCATGTTTGGTCATTTCATTAAAAAATTGCCCAAAGGGAGAGTTTTCAATCCCGATTAAACCACGAATATTTTCTACCCTCTGCATTGCAGTATGAACGAATGGTCCGCCGGTGGAGTGACCGTGAACGTATATTGACCATTCATTTGGTGGAAAATAACGAGCGCAAATATCTAGCATCGCATCCACGATAGCTTTAGGCCAGGCACCCATGCGGACATGAAATAAAGAATCCGGTTTTGAAACGGCATAACGACGCGACCCGTATATTTCTCTATAACTCGTGTCTACTTTCACATCATATTGATCCGAGGTGATGTGTTCTCCCTTTAACCAAATGGGTGTTCGTACGGTCCCGTCATCATGAAAGGTATCTCCAGGCCAATTATGTTCGAGGTCATCAAAATAAAACCGACCAGGGTATGTCATATTGCAAACCTTATACCCTCGTTTTCCACAAAACGTTCTGGCCAGTCTCTCTATTGAACGCCAATCAGAAGCTCCCCCATGAAGCATTAGGATGGCGAGCTTCTTTCCGTCAGCTCCTATACCAATTTTGGAAGGATCTTTCGGTTCATAGACGACATTTCCGATATCCCAGTCCAATCCATTCGAATGAATCCGGAAAATATCCTCCTTTTCTTCAAAGCCAATATCAGGATCTGAGAGCAAATCATCTGAAATCTGGACGAGCTCATTCTTCTCTATACGAACAGGCGGATCCCATCCAACTGACGAGGCAGCGCCTGCTTTAGTATTTGCAGCAACCAATTGCGCCTCCCTTTTGACGCTAGATTTTACCCCATTATTGGAGTTTTTTTCATTATTGCCCCTAATGCTAGCATGGGAATTTAAAGCTGGCGAGTCTCTGAGACGTAATTTTTAAATCTAATCGTAGTAACCACTCTGAATCAATTTGAGCCATATTCGTCCCACAGTCTTACAAGTATCATGGAGAATGTCATGACGAAAGCCCTCCAAACGCGCAACCCTGTAGCGCTTGCAATATTTTTCGGTAACCCTGCGAGCTGCGTCAACCTTCCAGGGTTGGATTACCTGATCAAGAGTTCCATTCATCTCAAATGCAGCCACAGCGCGCAATTGTTCTGGGGGATAAAGTGGCTCCAATATCTTTTGTAAGAAACTTGCAAATCCATCTTGGCGATCTTTTTCGGGCAAGAAATCCGACTCCCAAAGGCGGGTCGTATGTTCGGTTAAGGCCGCAATATTGTAATGCATGAAAACGTCCTCGATCGATTTGAAATTTGGCGCATGCATCGATTCTTGGAACCACTCTTCCCTTAATTCATCACTAATGTGGGTTGTATAAAATAAGAAGTCTGGTCGTCCTCGCTCTCTTACCCTCAGAAAGGACTCCTCATAGGGCCAGTCATGATTGCCGGTGCTGGCCCGACTATACAAATAACTTGCCGGATTGTTAGACATTCCCCACCCAAGGGTCCCATCCGGAACGAGAAATCGGCATAAGGCCCAAAGAAATGGTCCGCCAGTAGAAAACCCCCAGAATAATAGTAGGATATCTTCGCGCGAACACACATGATTTTGAATAGCGTGCTCGGCACCTTGTCTATAGCCCTCCACGATGGTGTCAGGCGTGGCCGCTAACATATGTTGATATAATTTAGTTCCTTCAACCGGTAATCGATAGGTATCGCTGCCGGTAGGACTAGCCTGCCCTTTGGAAGCATGAGAGGTATAACTATCCTTTGACCAATAAGATGGCTCGTTTCTATGAAAAACTGGCATTCGATCTTCAAGAGGTATATTAATCCAGCTCCCGCCCTCATCAAAAAAATTCCAGCGCCCAATTCGAGAGACTATTGCCACGGTGATACCCCTACTGGCGAGCCACGGTGCCATTCCCGGTTTTTTTTCGTAGGTTTCAATAAAGCCATTGCCATTATCTTTACCCCCTTCCCCACAAACCAGAATTATCTCGCGACCATTATGAACATGGGGCTTATGTGGCTTAAAAGTTGTGATAACTTGGGTAAATGGTTTCCCATAACGTTCAAAATCAATGAATTCTATTGACTTTGAATAGCTGGTTGTTTCTGGATAAGCATTCGACTCTGTAATTGCGGCCAAGGCCTCTGATGGCAAGATACAATTATCATCAGGTAATTTTACGACATCCTCTTCACTCATATCTTTCTCCAAGCTATAAATAGAAAATGCTTAAGCACTATTGATTTTGCACTTAAGAAAAAATAGGGCTCACTTAACTAATTATACTACGGAGGCTACATCATGGCACCAGGCCCATCTCAAAAGGTTGCGGGAAAAAATTATGATCCCAAATCATCGGGACTAATAAGCTGGCACGATGCCATTCCCCGATTTTTAGATGGTGTTGACACCCCGCGTGACTACTTAGAGCGATGCCTTGAAACTATTTCCTTGCGAGAACCAGCCGTTATGGCATTTGTCTCAACAGATACGGAAGTTGCCCGCAAGGCCGCTGACAAGGCAACCATTCGTTATAAAAAAAATTGTCCTCTTTCGATCATCGACGGCATGCCGTTTGTTGTAAAAGATTTATACGAAGTCAAGGGAATGCCAACGGAACTTGGTAGCCCGGCAATGCGAGGCTTCGGCGGTGACAAGGATTGCGCACATGCTCGAGCTCTTCGGGAAGGTGGTGCCGCAATTTTGGCAAAGACAGTAACAACAGAGTTTGGGTCTAGAGATGCCGGGCCTACGCGTAACCCCTTTGATGTTACCCGGACACCCGGTGGTTCTTCTAGCGGCACGTCCGCTGCTGTGGGAGCGGGAATGGTTCCAGCGGGTAGTGGAAGTCAAGTAAGAGGATCTATTTTACGCCCAGCAGGATATTGCGGTAATTTCGCCTTAAAACCTACATTTGGAGCACTTAACAGGTTAGGAGGTCATTCGATGGCTCCCTCCCAATCAGTGCTTGGTATACACGCCGGTTCTCTTGAGGATGTATGGAATACAGCTTTTTATATTTCATCGATTGTTGGCGGTGACCCCGGCTATCCTGGACTATACGGAGAGACACGACTGGGCGCAGCAAGAAAACCAAAACGCCTTATCCAACTTGAAACTTTGGGTTGGCAGGACACCGATGATAAAACGAAAGAAAAATTTCAGAATTTCATTGATACCCTCTCAGACACAGGCATCGAAATTATTTCGCGCAAAAATAATTCATCGATAGAGTCATTCGAAAAAACACTCCACACAATTCCTGATTTTTTAACCGACTTATTTTGTTGGGAAATGCAGTGGCCTGGAAAAACACAACGCGACAAGGGTGAACACCTAATCTCTTCTGGAATTTTAGATCGAATTGCACATGGCGAGACAATGAAAATTGAAGATTATCGACGTTGTCTAGAATTGCGTCAGGCCTTACGAGAGAATTTCGAAACAACACGGGGAATCGGGGACGCATTTATTTTACCCTCCGCTCAAGGGCCGGCCCCTAAGGCTTCGACTGGCACTGGCAACCCTATATACGGTGATGTAACCTCCTGTCTTGGTGCCCCGGGCTATAATTTACCCTTGCTTGAAGATTGCGGTTTACCGATGGGAATACAAATAATGGGTTTTCCTCATGACGACTTTAATTTAGGGCATATCGGTAAATGGCTCTGTGAAAAATTTTTGGCATAGATCCGTAGAAACAAAATTACCAAAGGTCTCAACACAAACTCACTCAACCGGAACACGCCATGACGAGCTAGCGTGTTCCTTGCTTGTCACATCTAAAACTACGCCATTAGGATCACGGTATTTTCTTTCAAATTCTGGCCCATCACCTACATTTTTAATTTGCCCATGATAAGTACCCCCAGCTTCTTCAACAGACTCACTCGCTGATGGGACATCATCGACAAGAAAACCCATATGATGAAGTCCAATATAATCAGGTCCCCGTTCATCAGGAGCATTATCATTTGAACGCAAATGAAGAATAGCTAGAGAAACTACGCCATCTGATAACATGATAGCAACATCCGACTGTCTGACTCTTTCCATATTAAATGCCTTCTCATAAAACCGGGCTGTAGTTTCCAGATCTTTGGCACTTATCGCAATATGCCGTAACTTTGCCATTAAACTCTCTCCTAATTTTACAACAAAATGTTTTAATTCGGCTTTACCGTCGCACCAGGCCCAAATACATGACAGGCCACTCCATGAGTACCCTCTTGAACTAAACGAGGTTCTTCCTCGGAACAAATTTTTTGAGCAAATGGACAGCGTGGGTGAAAACTACAACCCGCAGGCGGATTAATTGGGCTTGGAACGTCACCCTGTAACACAGTGCGTTCCACCTTGCGCGTTGGATCCGGCACGGGCGCTGCAGACAGCAATGCGCTTGTATAGGGATGCTGACCGTTCGAATAAATTTGATCGGCCGGCGCAATTTCTACGATTTTACCCAAATACATTACTGCAACCCTATCACTAACATGCTCAACAACTCGTAGATCATGTGAAATAAAAAAATAAGTGAGGTCATACTCATCCTGCAAGTCTTGAAGCAGATTTAGAATTTGTGCCTGAATTGAAACATCTAGAGCTGATACAGCTTCATCTGCAACAATAAATTTGGCATTAAGCGCAAGAGCCCGCGCAACCCCTATTCTCTGACGCTGCCCGCCAGAAAACTCATGAGGATAGCGATCATATTGCTCTTCACGTAGCCCAACTTTCTCGAGTAATCCCATCACGCGATCTTTAAGTTCGGAACCATTTGCGAGACCATGAATTTGTAAACCCTCACCAATAATTTCTCCAACCCTCATACGAGGGTTTAAGGAAGCATATGGGTCTTGAAAAATTATTTGCATCTTGCGCCGCATTTCTCTCATGCGTTCAAAATTCATTTTGGTGATTTCTTCATCCTCAAAGATAATTTCACCCGAAGTTGGCTCAATCAATCTTAGCAGGCATCTCCCAAGAGTTGATTTACCACAACCCGACTCACCGACTAAACCCAAGGTTTCGCCATCTTCAACTGACAGTGAAACACCGTCCACTGCCTTCACATCTCCTGCTTTGCGGCCAAAAAAGCCTGCAGAAATCGGAAAATGCTTTACTAAATTATTTATTTCAAGAAGTGCCATTCAAAATCTCCTTAAGCTGCTCTCGCGGTCTCCGGAACCTTCAGGCAAGACACCCAATGACCCGGTTCGATTTCAATAAGGCTAGGCTGAGTTAAGCCACAGCTGTCATCCGCTAGCGAGCACCTATCTCGAAATCTACAACCAGAAGGCCAATGTAAGGGACTTGGCACAATTCCCGGAATTGCTTCCAAACGTTTTTTCGTTTTGTCGGTTACACCCGGTACGGAATTCATAAGGCCAATGGTATATGGATGAGAAGGACGGGAAAATATGATTTCAGGTTTGGCACGCTCTACTATCTTTCCTGCGTACATCACGGCAACTTCATCTGCCTGTTCTGCAACCACACCAAGGTCATGTGTGATAAGTAGAACAGACATGCCGAGTTGTTCCTGCAACTCTTTAATTAACTCAAGAATTTGGGCCTGAATGGTAACGTCAAGCGCCGTGGTTGGCTCATCGGCCATCAGAAGACTGGGGTTACAGCTCAATGCCATCGCTATCATGACCCTTTGACGCATACCACCACTCAGCTGGTGGGGGAACTCGTCTATCCGCTTGTGAGGCTCTGCTATCTTAACCAGTTGCAGCATCTCTATTGCACGATCCCGCGCCTCTTTTTTAGTTGCGCCCTGATGCAACCTGACGGACTCAGCAATTTGATTTCCAATACTGAATACAGGATTAAGTGATGTCATTGGTTCCTGAAAGATCATCGAAATCTCATTCCCCCGGATCTCCCGCATTTGCGGATCTGAAAATTCAGCAAGATCCTCGTCCCTATAAAGGATCTCCCCACCAACCACCCTGCCGATACCCTTTGATAGAAGTTTCATTACCGAAAGTGCTGTTACGCTTTTGCCACAGCCAGATTCGCCTACGAGCCCCATGGTTTTACCCTCTTCAATATCAAAGGTTACACCATCAACCGCACGAACTTCCCCATCGCTTGTAAAAAAGGAAGTCTGTAAGTTCCTTATTTGTAATAATGCCGCCATGCCGATCCCTGTTATCGGTTAAAAAACAACATCGATTATTTTTCTTACCAACGATTATTCCATTAAATGGTACCAGTTGTCACACCCTAGTCTTCAATTGTTATAAATGCCGTCCAAAAATAATTGAAAAATCGACCCACGACACCTAAACCAAATAATGCTAAAATAACCATATTTTTTAAAAAACAATATAAATTATAGGGTTTTCTGATGTCGAATACCTTACAAAGCAATACCAACGATTTACAATCTTATTGGATGCCCTTTACCGCTAACCGACAATTCAAGTCGTCACCTCGAATGTTAGTGAGCGCGAAAGGAATGTATTATAAAACCGGAGATGGTCGAGAAGTGTTAGATGGGTCGGCTGGGATGTGGTGTGTCAATGCCGGACATGGTTCGGAACCAATCACCGCTGCAATCCGTGAACAGGCAGGGAGAATGGATTACGCTACCGCTTTCCAGATGGGACACCCACAAGCATTTGAATTAGCAAACCGTTTAACCTCGCTTCTTCCCAAGGTCCTTGAACATGTATTTTTTGCAAATTCGGGCTCGGAAGCTGTTGATACCGCATTGAAGATCGCCCTTGCCTATCATCGCGCCCGCGGTGAGGGGTCTCGTACCAAATTTATCGGTCGAGAACGAGGCTATCACGGCGTTGGATTTGGGGGTACTGCTGTAGGTGGTATTCCCAATAACCGAAAACAATTCGGGAATATGTTAAGCGGGGTTGACCACTTACCACACACTCACAATATAAAAAAAAATGCTTTCAGTAGGGGGCAGCCGAAATGGGGCGCACTACTTGCAGAAGATCTTGAAAGACTTGTAGCTCTCCATGACGCATCTAATATAGCTGCAGTAATTGTAGAACCGATGGCCGGATCTACGGGAGTGCTTGTTCCCCCGGTAAACTACCTTAACCGATTGAGGGATATTTGTGACCGTCATGGTATATTATTGATTTTTGATGAAGTCATCACAGGGTTCGGACGCACCGGCGCCGCTTTTGGTGCAGAAAAATTTAGTGTTCAACCTGACCTGATGACTATGGCTAAAGGCTTAACCAATGGGGCAGTGCCCATGTCAGCTGTCGCAACGACCGCCAGAATTTATAATGCGATGATGGATGGTCCCACAGACTTGATAGAGTTTTTTCACGGCTATACCTATTCGGCACATCCGCTAGCGTGCGCTGCAGCGATAGCAACGCTAAACGTTTATAAAAATGAAGGTCTGTTTGAACGCGCAGCCGAGCTAGAGCAGTATTGGGAAGAGGCTGTGCACTCCTTAAACGATTTAGAAAAAATTATTGATATTCGTAATATTGGCCTTGTGGCAGGTATAGAGCTTGCTCCATCAAAAAATAAAAACAACTCAATCGGGTACAATTGTTTCTTGCGATGTTTCGAAGAGGGTCTGCTTTTAAGACAGACAGGTAACACTATGGCCTTGTCACCTCCTTTGATAATCCAGAAAAATGAAATAGATCGCATTGTTGGTATTCTGAGAGATGTTATCGACCACCTTGAATAACTCAGTGGATCAATCCTTCTATTGGTACAAACGATTAAATACGCAATTACATCGAGCTCTTCATCAACAATCGCCATAAGACAGACCAAGAATTAATAGTCAGCTAAATTTTCGATCATTTTCAATAAGCGGGCGCTTGTTTTTCGCGAAGGGATAAATTTAATTTTTATCTAAAGCAGGATTGATTGAGCAAAATTTGCTGATCATATACATTATTGTTCTAAAATTTTTATCTTTTGTATAAGGAAAATAAAAAATAATATTGAAATGGAAACTACCACTAAAACCAAATCAAGAAACAATCTAGTAGCTCACGTAAAAGAGGATCGCCTGTGGTCTCGGCACGAAAAAATGTCTGAGTTTGGCGCTATTCCCAAAAATGGTGTAAACCGACAGGCGTTATCTAGAGCTGACGTGGCAGCGCGCAAAGAATTAATAAGTTGGGCAAAGGCGCGGGGCTTCAATGTGGCCCAAGATAAAATTGGTAATCTCTTTATCCGACGACCGGGTTTGCATTCAAGTGCTAGCCCAGTCATGACAGGTAGCCATATGGATAGCCAACCTTGTGGCGGCCGATTTGATGGAATCTATGGGGTTTTAGCAGGCTTGGAGGCACTTGAGGCAATGGAGGACACCGGGTTGAAAACTTCGAGACCTATCGATGTCGTCGCCTGGACTAATGAGGAAGGTAGCCGTTTCGACCCTGGGTGCATGGGGTCAATGGTGTACACTGGTTCGGCGACGGTTGACGCTTTTGATGCTGTAGAGGACGCAGATGGCATTTTATTTCGGGACGCTCTTTCAGAGACATTGAAAGACACACCAGTCGACTATACACGCGCGTTATCGGAACCAGTTTTTGCATATTTAGAAGCTCACATAGAACAGGGACCCATCCTAGAAAATACCGGAAATACGATTGGTGCCGTGAACGGTATTCAAGGGTCTCAGCGCTTCCAAATAGAAATTACCGGAGAATCCGCTCATGCGGGCACAACTCCGATTGCTTCAAGGCGTGATGCTCTTCAGTCTGCTATACGCTGTCTGACGGCATTAAATAGCGTAATGCAAGATCCTGAAGACATATTGAGATATACCGTAGGGAAATTGGAAATCATGCCCAACTCACCAAACGCTGTAGCCAGCCAAGCTGAATTTTCTATTGATCTACGACACCCCAATAAAGAATTTTTAGAAACAAAGGGCAAACAAATTAGCGAGGCGTGCAGTGAGGCTGCTCCGCCATGTGAATTCAAAATTTTTCAAACCTTTGATAAGCCGCCGACAAAATTCAGCCCAAAAATCGTCACTGAAATCGAGCAAATAGCAAGTGACTTAGGTTATCCAAATATTATACTACCGTCAGGTGCATTTCATGATGCTGGTATAATGGCTTCTTACTGTCCCACCGCCATGATTTTTGTACCTTGCGCCGGCGGAATTAGTCATAACGAAGCAGAATTCGCCTCACCAACTGACTTGGTAGCTGGAGCAAAAGTACTCGCAGCGTGTCTTGCTGACTTAGCCGCATAAAAAGGAATTGGAACTCGTTAGATGGCAAAAAAAAAGAATGGAAAAATAAATTTATTGGGGAAACCTTTGAAAATCCTTAATATCGGATTGGAAAAATTTTCAAACGAACTCAAAGCAAACAAAACTCCAGTAACTCAATTAGACTGGAAACCACCGGCGGGCGGTGATAGGGAGCTCGCCAAATTACTCTCTAAATTAGGGATCTAATGGGGAATATTCTTGGATGGAACTAATCGAAAAAGCAAACCAAGAAGCTATCAGGCGTATGTTGAGCGCGGATCCCGTTCTCATTGACGTTGTGTATGCCAAAGATGTTATACCGAATCTGAAAGATAAAATGGTCCTTCACGCCGGACCTCCTATCAGTTGGGATAGAATGTGCGGACCTATGCAGGGCGCAATCGCTGGGATTGCAGTATTTGAAGGTTGGGCGTCGAATATCGAAGAGGCATTCAAAATAGCAGCCGGCGGCGAAATTACGTTCGACTCAAACCATCATCATGACGCGGTTGGACCGATGACAGGAATTACAACACTCAGTCAACCCATGCTCGTGGTCGAAAATCTTGCAGCTGGTAATCGTTCCTATTGTGCAATTAATGAAGGTTTAGGAAAGGTAATGCGCTTTGGAGGCAACGATAGAGAAGTTCTCGAAAGGCTCACATGGATTCGTGATGTTCTTGGCCCTTCGATGGGCAAGGCCTTGAGAGAGTTGGGGGGACTCGAACTCAAACCCTTGATCGCACGTGGCTTGTCGATGGGCGACGAAATGCATCAACGAAATGTAGCCTGTTCAGGTTTAGTGCTTCGTACCCTCGCTGGAGCTATGGCTAAGACTACCCATGATTTCAAGTCTCTTTCTGAGGCTCTCACATTTATAGGCTCCAATGATCAATTTCATCTTAATATTGCCATGGCTATGGGAAAGTCCATCATGGATCCCGTTTGCGACATCGAAGGATCCTCTGTTGTAACCGCCATGGCACGTAATGGAACTGACTTCGGGGTACGTGTAAGCGGGACAGGCGATGAATGGTTTACAGCACCAGTAGAAATGCCAGAAGGTCTCTATTTTGCCGGATTTACAGAGGCAGACGCTAATCCTGATATGGGGGATTCTACAATTATAGAAACTATTGGACTCGGCGGATTTGCAATGGGTGCCGCCCCAGCGGTTGCTGGATTTGTTGGCGCAGGTGCAGCTTCCGACGCCGCAAACTATACCCGACTCATGGATGAAATCTGTGTTAGTACAAACCCGGAGTGGACAATACCTGCCTTGGACTATCTTGGTGTTCCCACTGGTATTGATGTCCGCCTCGTCGTCGATACAGGAATCGCCCCTACAATAAATACAGGAATAGCACACCGGGAGCCTGGTGTGGGACAGGTGGGAGCCGGCGTAGTCAGGGCCCCGTTGGCTTGCTTTGAAAAAGCTGTCCGCCGTCTCGCAGAGAAATTAGGTGTAAAATAATGACTTACACCCTTAACAAGGTATACCAGGGATTTTACAAAGACTCTGTAGCATTAATGCGTCTGTCGCGAGAACTTAAAGAGATGGAAGGTGTTAATGAGGCTGCACTCATGATGGGCTCGCCTTCCAACAAAGAGATTTTGGCAAATGCCGGCTTACTGACAGAAAGCGGAAAAATAGGGAATGGGGGTGACCTCATCCTCTCAATCCAGGCAGTTGATGCGAGTACTGCCGATGCCGTATTGGCTGCAGCCGAATTAAATTTTCAACGCCAAGAAAAAGTTTTTGATAGTGAAAATAGTTGGAAGCCCAAAACGATCCGGGCTGCAATCAGGGAAGAGCCTGACGCCAATTTTGCACTTATATCCGTTCCCGGTGAATTTGCAGCTTGTGAAGCTCGTAGAGCCCTAAATCACGGCTTAAATGTAATGATTTTCAGCGATAATGTCTCGATAGAAGAAGAACTCGAGCTAAAGCAGTTGGCTCTGGAAAAGGGGCTGTTGATGATGGGTCCAGACTGCGGAACTGCAATTTTCGATGGCATCCCCATTGCTTTTGCCAATAAAGTTAATCGAGGAAGCATTGGTATAGTTGGTGCATCAGGCACAGGAATCCAAGAAGTTACTTCTTTAATTTCCAATAATGGGGGTGGTATCTCGCATGCTATCGGGGTTGGCGGTCGGGACCTGAATAATGAAATTGGCGGC
>CEUN01173945.1_pt1 | contig 14567 bp, 11 predicted proteins | sample 361501 | NCBI WGS metagenome assembly CEUN01 (sample SAMEA2622801, study PRJEB7988) | marine metagenome | biome: marine biome (ENVO:00000447); feature: marine epipelagic mixed layer (ENVO:xxxxxxxxx); material: "saline water (ENVO:00002010), including plankton (ENVO:xxxxxxxx)" | depth 120 m | reverse complement strand
CGTTCGGGACGAAGAGGTCCTCGGTTCAAATCCGAGCACCCCGACCACATAGATTCAAACTAGACCTCAGTTGGACCAATTACCCGGCTGAGATCTTTTTGTAGCAGCAAATGTAGCAACCCAGTGCAAAACGAATCAGTGATACGGGTGTAGGCTCTCCGTCACACTTTCCGTTTATACAGCAGCTTCACACAAACCCGGTGAGATTTGTCCAGAAGTCAGCCAGGCGCCCCATCATAGCCTCGCATCCGTTCATTAGAATTCGACACTGAAATTCTCAGTCACAGAAAAGTGAACTCCGCTCATTGACAACATCCCAGGAAAAATTCGTTGCAGCACCATAGTGTGATCATTGCCGGAGGTGGACCTGGTGGACTTGGAGTAGCGGCGACTTTAGAGGGGTGGCACCCTCGTTTTACTGGTGATTACCAGTTTCCATCTAATGAGGTCCAAGCCTTTGCGAAAACCAACGAGTCAAACCCTCTGGCCTTCGATCCTCACGAGCTGATCGATCTGGGGCATCGCCCGATCGAGTTCTACCGTATGCGTCACCACCCCGAGCAAGATGCACTTCCTCTTGATCAATGGACGCTCGGATTCACAAAGAACCCACGGATCGATTGGCTAATACTGACCACTGACGCTCCCGGCGGGCTTTGGAACAACGTGCCCCGACAGCAAATGACGCTCGGACCGGCGCATTGGATGGAACTAGCGCACTACTCAATTGGCAAGTTCTACGAGGATTCAGGTCGAGAACGAGACTTGAACGATCTAGTTCACAGAGACGATCTCGTGGCCTACTACCACGCATACGCCGAGAAACTTGGTCTCAACGATCACATTCAGACGGGCATGAAGGTTACAAATATATCGCCTGCTGACGATGACATCAGCGGTCGTTTCATTGTCGAAGCTGAAAACCAATCAAACGGCGAAATTACTACTTTCTCCAGCGACTATGTGGTGTTCGGTGTTGGACCTCGATCCAAGCTCCGCACTCTTAACGCTAAAGGTCTAGATCAAAACTACGTCTCGTACGCCTACACTCATCCTGAAGACTATCCGAATGACCGCGTTCTCGTTATCGGTGGTGGAAGATCTGCTGACTGGGCGGCTCAGGAGCTTCACGACGCGGGACGGATGGTCGTTTACGTGATGCGCCAAAAACCGGAGTCTCATCTCAAACTCATCAACGATTCTCGGTATTTGCCGTACTACCGTCGTTGGGCTGAAATTATCTCTGGCGAGCAGGAACGTATGGGACTGTTGTACGAGTCGAGCGTTAGAGCGTTTGGTGATGATGGAGTAGTGACGATCTCTACGCCAGAAGGTCTTATTCAAGTTCAGATCGATCATGTTGTTGTAGAAATCGGCGGCGACCCTGACTACCAGATTCTCGAACAATTCGGGGAATTAACCTTCCATACCAAAAGCGACAATTTCCGGTTTCAGCTCAACCAGCTGGTTGTTGACCAGGCAACGTTCGAATCTGTCGATATTCTAGGTTTGTACCCTGCGGGTTACTCTGCACAGGGAACGGGGCTAAGCGTCATCGGATTCCATGCCGGATGCTTCCTTATAGCCGGCGACATCCTTCGAAAATTAGGCGCCGTCTAAGGGCGTTCACAACATTATCAACGTTCACGCTCTCGGCTCAGTGTTAGCGCAAAAAACCTCACTAGTTGCCTCAGCAACCCAATCCTCGCCAAATCCAAGATTCGTTTTCACTTTGACAGAGTGAATTCAAGGCTTCCACTAGTTCTGTTAGCTATCGGCATGAACGTCAGGGTAACGAATGAAACAGTGGTTTAAGAAAAGCCAAATCGAGCGACACGAGCTCATGTGGCATTTTGGGGCAATGATCCTGGTCGCATGCGTCTCAATACTGGTGTTTCAAAACATGTTTTAAATCGGAGTGGTCGTAATCTAGGTGATTATTCTCCTTAGATTTATGGGCAGCCTTACCGTCGTTGTCACTATGCCAATCCGACCGCTAGTTTTCACAGGCACCGAAATACAGAATCCGATCGGAATGTTGGTAGCGCCGTCCGAAAGTATTACGATACGAATGGCTGTTTGCTACATTTCGGGCAGAAAGGTAGCTCGCCGAGCTACGTAAGCTACTGCTAGCTCGTATGCAAATCTGCCTGAGCAGATTTCGAGCATCTATTCATGGTCTAGCGACAATATGGGGACTGCGTTTTTCTTAATTGCCCCCCCCCCCTTATCCGGTGTTCCATTATGCCGGTCTAATTGCTGGAGCGAGCGAACTTGATGCATGGAGATTTCGCGCTAGTACTTTTTCCTGCAAGATTGCACAGGTAACAGTGACAGCGGTGCTAGGCCACATGGTTGGCGGGCAGCTCGGATTAATCACTTACAGTCAGATTGATAGTCTTCGCGAAAGCACCCCGCAGTTGCGGGGTGCTTTCATATTTATATTGTTTGGCTGCCAACCAGAACTTAGTCGCAAGCCACGCCAACCGACTCACTCTGCTTCCTACCTTGAGGCTTTGACTTCCATCACATGCTGATACGCCGATAGAGCCGCAATAGCTCCCTGCGCAGCAGCTGTAATTGTCTGTTTCAACTCCGTACCATCGGTAAGATCACCAGCGGCATAGATGCCTTCCACAGAAGTGTTCAGTTCATTGTCGACATGGACCTCACCGGTTTTGGGGTTGATTTCAAGACCAAGTTGGTTCGGAATTTCAAGACGTGGATCTGCTCCGGCCTCGACAAACAAACCATCAATCGTCAGTTCGTACTGACCTTCCCACGGTTTGCTGATTCGTATTCCGGTCAAACCTGTCTCGTCTGAACCAACCAGTTCCGTAACTTCGGTCGAGTAGAGAATTTTTACGTTCTCTGTTTGATCGAGAACCTTCAAAAGAATTGGCTCCGGACGAGTCAACTTGTCTCGGCGGTAAATCAGATAAATGACTTCTGCGTATTTTGCGAGAAGCACAGCTCCCTCTACGGCAGCGTTACCACCACCTACAACTGCGGCAGCGTGCTTGTTGCGGTAGAGCGGTGCATCACAGGTCGAGCAGTAAGAAACGCCGTTTCCTGTCCACTGTTCCTCGTTGGGCAGCGAAAGTTTTCGACGTTCGCGTCCTACGGCTAGAATTACTGAGATTGCGTCAATTTCAGTACCATTATCTAGTACAGCTCGGAAAACGTCGCCACGCTTTTCGACTGATTTGAGGTTAGAGTAAACAGTTGGCGTGTTGAGATTGTCGACCTGTTCCTTGAACTTCATCATCAGGTCAAATCCGTCAATGTCTGGCTGACCCGGGTAGTTCTCGATAGTGCCACCAATAGCGGTTTCTCCACCGAACTGTTCACCAACTATCAGAGTTTCAACCTGATATCGCGATGAGTAAAGCCCCGCGGAAAACGCGGCAGCACCTTGCCCGGCAATCAGTACGTCAACTTGCTTGATGTCGCTCATGTGTCCTCACGCCGTCAAAACGTATACGGTCTCAATGCGATTCCCTAATCGCTAGATTAAAAGTACCCGTGAAATGTGTCGATAGGTACCCTGCCTAATAACACGCGTCCTTTTTTCAATAGTGAAGTTCACGCTAACGCGTATTTAGGTTTTCATAAATTTAGATGCAATAGGGTATGCAAGCAGCTTGAGTCTGATTCGAATCAGACACGTCTAAAGCGACGGATCAACGTTCTTTACTTCAAGTATCGATGCGGTCAGATCAGGATCAATATCGTCGACTTACAGGTTGTCGATCAATTCTTCTTCGTCAGTCCCAGCTTTGATGTCATCATTTATTTCGCTGCTGTATACTCGCAGTTCAATTTGAACTGACGCGTTTCTTAAGTTCTCTATCGATATCAAGCATTGTTAAAGCTGCTTCGTCTCACGACGAGAAACGCAATCGAAGTAGACACGTACTGCACCGCATGTATTTCGCGTATCTGAAATCTTGTTTCTCAAACTTAGTTCAGGCGCTAAATCGTTATCTGCCATGACAATCCCAATTGCATCTGTGCCAAACGGCACCGTTACATCCGCCAAAGGCTTCTCAGCTGGAGGAATCTTCGCGGGCATCAAAACCCCTGGCGTCGACAAGAAAGACATTGGACTTCTCTACTCAGAACGAGCATGTGCAGTCGCAGGCACGTTCTCACAAAACTCTGTTATCTCACCGACTGTCACTCTCGATAAAGAACGAGTCGGGGTAGACAAAAAAGTTCACGCTGTCGTGGTGAACAGCGGATGCGCCAACACAGCTGTCGGCGAACAAGGCATGATCGATGCCAAAGAGATGACAGACATTACGGCGGCTCACCTTGGTGTCACGAGTGCACATACTCTTGTTAGTTCAACAGGAGTCATTGGAGTTGAGATTCCAATGGCTCTCATGCGCGAATACATCCCTCAGATTAAAGTGAGTGAGGATGGTGGAGGCGAGTTCGCCAAAGCTATCCTGACGACCGACAAACGCACCAAGGAAATTGCCGTTTCGTTTGATGTTGATGGAGTAACCCACACGGTCGGAGGCGTTTCCAAGGGCTCTGGAATGATCCACCCAAACATGGCGACCATGCTTGCGTATGTCGCTACGGACGCAGACGTAGAGCCCGGTTATCTACAGAAGGTTCTTTCCGAATCAGTAAAACTCTCATTCAACCAGATTGACGTTGACGGTGATCAGAGTACGAACGACACCGTCTTGCTACTCGCGAACGGTGCTGCTGGTGGTTCTACCATTTCAGGCGGTGACGAAGCATCCGCCGCTTTCGAAGCAGCTGTCCTGCAGGTTTGCCAGTATTTAGCAATCGAAATCGCACGCGACGGTGAGGGCGGAACCAAGCTGATCGAAGTCACGGTAAACAGTGCACACACAGAAGAAGATGCGTTAAAGGCTTCTCGCTCATGTGCGGCCTCAATGCTGGTAAAAACCGCCGTTTACGGTCGTGACCCGAACTGGGGGCGCATTTTCATGGCAGTCGGCAAATCAGAAATCCCGCTCGATGAATCGAAGATTGACTGCTACATCAACGACATCCAGATTGTCGCCGAAGGAAAAGCCATTTCTTACAACGTTCAAAGCGTCGTAAGCGCGCTCGCAGGCGACGAGGTGCGCCTTCGGGTGGACCTCAACGTTGGTTCCGCATCAGGCGTTGCGTGGGGTTGTGACCTCACCGAAGAATACGTGGTCTTCAACTCGGCATACACGACGTAATCGACCTCAGAGGAATTTCGCCGTGAGAGGCATTTGCCAGCAGCACGGGGTCGAGCCGTCATTCGCTCAGGATCCTGAAAATTCGTATCGCGGTAACTTTTCTTACGCCGTCGGTTCGACGCGTCTTAACCGTTCGGCAGCACTGAGGTGATGTCCGCATGACAACACCTACAAACTCCACCCTCACAGGAAAGATCATCGTCGTAAAAATCGGTGGTAGCACGCTAGGTGCAGGCGACAGTACTGTCCCCGACATCGTAAATCTGTGGAAACAGGGTGCAAAGCCTGTCGTAGTTCACGGCGGCGGAAAAGTTATTTCTGACTGGGTAAGTAAGCAGGGAATACAACCCGAATTCGTTCGAGGTCTGCGCAGAACCAATGGTGCTACTCTAGATGTGGCCGTCGCGGTTCTTGCTGGGCTCGTTAACTCCCAAATCGTCGCAGAGTTCCAGGCAAATGGAGCCAATGCAGTCGGTATTTCGGGAGTGTCTGGCGGGCTGCTCCAGGCGGAAATTCTTGATCCTGACCTTGGATTCGTTGGAAAAGTCGTCAGAGCAAACGCCGAACCAGTCGAGGCCGTGCTGAACTCCGGCGGAATTCCGGTTATAGCACCGACCGCGCTACATCTCTTCCCGTCGGAATCGGGAGAAGATCGCATCCTTAACGTGAACGCCGACACATCGGCTGGTCATATAGCCAAAGCGATCAGATCAGATCAGCTCGTTTTCCAGACGGACGTAGAAGGTGTTCTTGATGCGCGTCGTCGTCTAATCCCTCGTATGACTCGAGGGCAAGCACACGATCTCATCGCAAGCGGCATCGCTGCTGGCGGAATGATCCCAAAAATCGAAGCATGCGCTGATGCCGTTTCAGTGGTTGGGTCCGGTCACATCATCGATGGGCGACTCGCCGGGGCACTGCTAGCCTGTGCACGCGGCGAAGATATCGGCACTCGAATTACTTAGCTGTCCGCAACTCTGTCTCTCAGGCAAATTAGCGTAGGCATAGGACACAAAATGGACACCAGCGGACAAGTCTTAACGATTTTGATCCTTGGTTATCTGTTGGGATCAATACCATTCGCAAAGTTGTTCACATTCCGCTCTGGAGTTGATCTCTTCGAGACTGGGACCGGGAATCCTGGGGCGGCCAATGTATTTCGCAAAGTCGACAGGCGAACCGGAGTCGCTGTATTCGTCGCAGATGCACTAAAAGGTGCTGTTCCGATTCTTCTCGCATGGCTAATGGGTGCACCTGCAGACCTGTGGTTCATCGGTGGGTGGGCTGCGGTAGCGGGTCACTGGTACCCACTTTTCAACGGTTTCAGAGGCGGAGCCGGTCTGGCCAGCGGAGCCGGTGTCGTTCTTGCTCTCATGCCGGTGGGCGGTCTTATCGGAATACTTGCTGGGGCCGCTGTACTGGCGAAAGTAAAAAGCAGCGGACACGCCGCGCTGGTCGGGTTGATCGTCATTGTCGTAACCACCGCGCTGTTCAATTCTGATTGGCCCATTGGCGCCGAATGGTCCGCAATAATGAGTGCACCAGTTCTGGCGACAATACTCTTCGCTCGCGCATCTCTAAGAGGATGGAAACCCGGGCGTAAGGACTAAGGCTCGGATCACACAGATTGCTACAGGTGCCATCCTGAGGTTCTCGAAGGAAAGCAGGAGCACGTGGGATTGTGATAGTGGACCCACACCCTAACCCTCCTCATTCAAGGGAGAGGGGACACGCGACAACACTCCCGTTCACATTGCCTCTGCGATATAGTTCTCGTTCTGCATTTCTCACATCGTGATTTGTAGATGTCGTAAGCACTCGACAATTTCGAATAGGTGCCGCGCTGCTTTAGCGGCGCGGCAGTCTACAGAAGAAGAGAAAAACAATGACAAGCTCGGACGACTATAAAGCCCTAGAATCCAAGTACTACATGCAAGTAGTAAACCGGATGCCGCCGGTTCTGGTTCGAGGTGAAGGCACCCGAGTGTTTGACAACGACGGTAAGAGCTACCTCGACTTCACCGCGGGATGGGCTGTGCTGAACATTGGCCACAACCACCCAGCAGTCACGGAGGCGATTCGCGATCAGGCAGGAAAGATCCTGCAAATGTCGAATCTGTTTTACACCACACCTCAGCTTCCGCTTGCGCAGATCATCGTCGACAACTCTGACGTGGACCGTGTCTTCTTCTGCAACTCGGGAGCTGAGGCAAACGAAGGGGCATGCAAGGTCGCTCGCAAATGGGGCAAGCTACATCTCGATGGAGCTTACGAGATCATCACTGCTCTCGACTCGTTCCACGGTCGCACTCAGGCAATGATGGCGGCCACCGGACAACCTAACTATCAGGACAACTGGAAGCCACTAATGCCGGGCTTCGTCAACGTCCCTTACAATGACGTTCAGGCAATCAAGGATGCTTATGTAGAAGGCAAGACCTGTGCCGTGCTGCTCGAACCTGTCCAAGGTGAAGGCGGAGTAAACATTCCTTCGGAAAACTACCTGAAGGAAGTCATGGACTTCTGCCACGATAAGAACATTCTGTTCATGCTCGACGAGGTACAGACCGGAATGGGCCGAATCGGGACCCTGTTCGGATATCAGAAGTTCCCCAGTGTAGAGCCTGATGTAATGACTCTTGCCAAGGCACTGGGTTCCGGGGCGCCTCTAGGTGCGTTCACCACAAAGGAGTTCTGTTCGGTTCTCGAACCAGGCGACCACGGTTCTACATTCGGTGGAAATGCTCTGACGACTGCCGCCGGCGCTGCCGCTGCCAAAGTCCTCGTTGATGAAGACATTCCAGCGATGGCAGACGAGACTGGAGCTTACTTCCAGGGCAAGCTGAAGGCGCTGGCAGAGATGCACGATTGCATAACCGAGGTTCGTGGAATGGGTCTTCTAATTGCACTTGAGATGTCGAAGGACATTTCTGGAGCCGTCGTCACAGGTGCATTACCCAAAGGACTGCTTATCAACGCAGTGCGACCAAACATGATCAGATTCATGCCGCCACTGAACGTTTCTAACGATGAGATCGACGAAGCGGTCGAGATTCTAGACAGAGTTCTCGCTGAAGCCGGTAAGTAGGCCGGAGATCTCTCGAATAAAACTCAAACGACTCGGCCCTGAACTAGCCGCAGACGTTTCTTTTGGCGTGCCCCTATTTCGACAGATTTGTGACCGAATCCGAACCAACCTATATCCTCATCCTGATCGAAGCGAATGCGAATCGGAGGTATATAAGACCACCACTCTTAGCGATTTGAGGCGCAGTCACCCGCTGCTTACAAAACATTAGCAACTATCGTGTAAAGTTAATCCCATGACGCAGTTAGACGAACATCTCGACCACTTTTCGGCAACCAGCATGTGCCCACACTATGAAGCGGCAATGGAGTTGCTTGCCAAACGATGGTCTGGACTGATCCTGACCACGCTTCTCGATGCACCAGCCAGATTTTCTGTAATTGGTGCGGCGGTGGACGGGATTAGCGACCGTATGCTCTCTCAACGACTCGCCGAACTTGAAGAAATAGGGATGGTCGAGCGGAACATAGATGCAACCCAGAGACCTGTCCTTGTAGAGTACGCGGCGACTCAAATGTCGCGTGAACTCTCGCCCGTATTCTCTGCGCTTCAGGACTGGGCTGAAAAGTGGATGCCCGCACGAACCAGTGAGAGATAACGCTCCGCTAACTCAAAATTTTCTCAACAACCATAAGCGCCATACTGCGGCTCTCGAAGGACGGCAGGGGTGCGGCATAAGCGTTCGAACCTACGACCTAGCCCTTAGCGGAAAACTGGAGACGCTGCGCACTCCCCAAATCCATCACTCCACCGTCGTAATGCTCGGGGATTCACCGTTAATAAGTTGCAAGTAAACAGGTGTAGTCACCCTCCATTACAAGAAATATCGGATAGTCGACGGGGCAATCCTCAGACCCATTACGTCCATCTCAATCAAGTCACAAAATTTCCGCTCTACTCCACAGACCCACCCGAAAAATCAAAACCCCAATCGACAACGCCCACTTCTAGCGAGAGAATAGTCAGGTTGCATCTCGTAAACTGCACCCCAGCGCGCTCCTCACTTAAAAGGAATCGAACGTAAAAATGGCAAGGGAAAAGTGCGTCCTCGCTTACAGCGGGGGCATGGACTCGACAATCTCAACTGTCTGGATCCAAGATAACTACAACATGGACGTTGTAACTCTCACCGTCGATCTGGGCGCAGGGCCCGAAATCGTTGGAGTTAAAGAACGAGCAGCCTCCGCAGGTGCGATCGATTCTCTTGTTTGGGATGTCAGAGACGAGTTCGTGAACGAATACGTGTTCCCGGGTCTTAAGGCTGGAGCTATGTACGAAGGCGTTTACGCTCTCTCGACTGCTCTGGGCCGCCCGCTTATGGCAAAGAAACTTGTTGAAGCTGCCCGCCAGGTCGGCGCAACGGCGGTTGCTCACGGTTGCACCGGTAAAGGCAACGATCAGGTTCGGTTCGACGCCGGAATCATGACTCTTGCCGCCCACGGCGAGCCGCTCAAGATTGTTGCTCCTGCTCGCGAATGGGGCATGACACGAGACGAAGAAAAGATGTACGCAGCGAAGGCTGGCCTAGAACTTCGTGAGGTTGGGGACGACCAACGGGTCTACTCGATCGACCGCAACTTGTGGGGTCAGGCAATCGAAGGCGAAGACCTCGAAGACACATGGGAAGCTCCACCGGAAGACGCTTTCTCATGGACCCGCCAAATCAGCGACACTCCAGATGAACCAGTCGAGGTTGCGATTGGCTTCGAGAAAGGCGTGCCGGTTTCTATAGATGGAACTCTGAAGTCAGGCGTTGAACTGATCGCTATTCTCAACGAAATCGCTGGCGAACATGGTGTTGGTCGCATTGACCACGTTGAGAACCGTCTTGTCGGAATCAAGTCACGCGAGGTTTACGAAACCCCGGCTGCGGTTGTTCTCCACTCGGCTTTGAAGGCGCTAGAAACGGCAACGATGTCTCGTGAGCAGCAGCGCGTGAAAGAAAATCTGTCAGCGATCTATTCGGACATGGTTTACGACGGTCGCTGGTTTACCGAGCTTCGACGCAACATTGCTGCGTTCATGGAAAGTGCGCACGAGTACTCGACAGGTGATGTTCGAGTTCGGCTCCACAAGGGATCATGCATCGTTGTGGGACGACGTTCACCGTTCTCGCTCTACGATTTCGATCTGGCAACGTACTCGACAACCGATGCCTTCGATCACGAAGCTGCGACAGGTTTTATCGACATTTACTCGCTTTCAGCCCGAACCCAGTCGCGAAAGCAAACTAACTCCGAAGCTCGATAAGCGATTAGAGATATTCTCGACAACCGTCTTCACACTTCATACGGTGATATTCACGCGAATCGGGAAGATCCGCTATGAACGCTCCGCGCCGTTTCCCGCTCGTATCGATAATGTTGCAGTGTACTCATTCATGTCGACTATCTGACGCCAACAAAGAATCAATTATATGACCAGCCATAACAAAGGCTCAAGCGAAAACAAAAATCCGGCTGCCGCCGTTCGCGGTAGCGAACTTGCCAGCGACTTCACGGTATCGGTGCACTACGACGCACGTCTCTACCGAGAAGATATTTCCGGTTCGATCGCGCACGCTCGAATGCTTGGACGCCAGGGAATTATCGAACAAGACGATGTTGAAAAAATCGTCGACGGTCTTGCGCAAATCACTGAAGAAATAGAGTCGGGCGAATTCGAGTGGAAGTCCGAGCTTGAAGATATCCACATGAACGTGGAATCTCGCCTTTATGAGCTTATTGGCGATGCGGCCGGCCGTCTCCACACCGCTCGTTCACGCAACGACCAGGTCGCGACTGACACCCGTCTCTGGACACAGGGCGCCTGCGCTCGTTCTTTCGAGGCTTGTCTGGCGCTCCAAACCGAACTAGTGAACCTAGCAGAATCTCACGTCGACACTATCCTGCCCGGATATACCCACTTGCAGCGTGGGCAACCGGTCGTTCTTGCTCACCACCTACTGGCATACTTCGAAATGTTCGATCGTGACGCTACTCGCTTTGCTCAGGCTGCAGAGTCGGCTGACGTTATGCCACTCGGTTCAGGCGCAATGGCAGGCGTGCCGTACCCGCTCGACAGAGGATGGGTGGCAGACGAACTCGATTTCAGTGAAATATCTCGCAACTCGATGGACGCCGTCTCCGACCGTGATTTCATTGTCGAGTTCCTTACGGCCTCCTCTTTGGCGATGGCTCATCTATCTCGCCTTGACGAGGAACTCATCATCTGGTCGTCCGACGAGTTTGGATTCGTCAAGCTGTCTGACGATTTCACTTCGGGATCGAGCATAATGCCGCAGAAGCGCAATCCAGATTTCGCCGAGTTAATTCGCGGTAAAACGGGTCGTGTGTACGGTTCGTTGATGGGTCTCCTCACAACAATCAAGGGATTGCCTCTTACGTACAACCGTGATCTACAGGAAGACAAAGAAGGACTATTCGACGCCGCTGACACTGTGATTGCAGCACTAGAGTCGGCAGCTGGAATGGTTGCGGGCATAACTGTTAATGCTGACCGCATGCGCCAGGCGGCGGCAAACGGCTTCGTACTGGCCACAGATATTGCCGATTACCTCGTCGGCAAGGGGGTTCCCTTCCGCGAGGCATACATTGCGGTTTCCGAACTTTCAAAGCAGTGCATCGCCGATGGTGTCGGATTTGGAGAGTTGGAACTAGCTGATTTCCAAAGAGCATCCGACCTGTTCGACGAGGGCGTGATGGATATCACTTTGGAATCAGCAGTAGCTGCTCGTGACGTACCAGGTGGAACGGCTCCTAACAGAGTTAGCGAAGCAATTGCTGAGGCAAAACGCATGCTTGCAGAAGCACAAGAATAGCTGGCGGTTCCGAAACCTTTATTTGGCGACCGCGGCTACAATCGCCAGTTATTGGAGCAAGTTTGCATTAACAACTGGATGCGCTCGCACGCGGTCGAATCACAACGGAGACAGTCACGTAGTGGCAACGATCATTGCACACCGCGGTCTTGATGAGACCTACCCCGAAAACACCCTCGCAGCATTCACAGCGGCGCTCGAAAAGGGCATGTCAATCGAGATTGATGTCCGAGGAACGAAGGATGAAGAACTGATCGTTCTCCATGACCCGACGGTGAATCGAACTACAAACGGTGAAGGCCCGGTGGCTCGCATGACGCTTGAAGAGGTAAAAGCTCTTGATGCTGGTAGCTGGTGGGATGAAAAGTTCGCCGGGGAACGCATACCGACACTCAACGAAACGCTCGACGTTGTGAAGGAATATGGAACGGCAGATATATCACTGATAATCGAGATGAAGACGCTAGATCCGGGTTGCATAAACAAGATTTGCGATGGTCTCGCTGAACGTGAGCTGCTCGAGAGTACAGTCGGAATAGGGCTGATCCACCAGTCGGTCGACGTTCGACGTAGGTTCTACGGGGGCAGTCCTGAGTTCCAATGCGCTTCGGTTGCCAACACAGCCGACGAGCTTCCCACAGCCATTGCCGACCCGTACTCGTCGTGGATTTACGTTCGTTACTTGCTGAGCGAAAAGGACGTTAAAACCGCACACGACGCAGGCAAGAAGCTCATCGCTTCTGGGCCAGGAATCATGGACAACAATGAAGCATTGATTGCGAGCGCAAACGCTGGTGCAGACACGCTAATGGCGTATCACCCCGAATCGCTTGCCGAAGCATTGGGATAGCGGGTCACCCGAAAGGTTTTAGATCGATGACACTTCACATCAAGGTTTCGCCGTCTCTTCTCGCAGCCGACTTCGCACATCTTGCCGATTCGATCGCTGCAGTCGAAGAAGCAGGTGCAGACGAAATTCACTTCGATGTTATGGACGGCAGTTTTGTGCCCAACATCACTGTGGGGCTGCCTGTTCTCGAAGCGATTCGCCCGTTGACGAAGTTGCCAATCGATATCCACATGATGGTGCTGGAACCCGGCCGATACGCTCGTGAGTTCGCCGCAGCTGGAGGAGACATTTTCACAATGCACATTGAGGCATGTGACGATCTCGAAGCGTCACTTGGAGATGCCCGCGTTGCTGGCATGACCGCGGGCGTTTCGCTGAAGCCAGATACGCCCGCATCCGCCCTCCAGTCAACAATACCACTGATCGAGCGCGTTCTGGTGATGACCGTTGAACCTGGATTTGGCGGTCAATCTTTCATGCCAGAGATGCTCCCGAAAATCACTGAGATTCAAGACATGGCACGCATTGCAGATCACCAAATTGAAATCGCCGTGGATGGAGGGATCAAAGTTGACACAGCCGGTGAGGTGATCGAAGCCGGGGCAACGACGCTCATCTCAGGAACTGGCGTTTTCAACTACCCCGATGGCATGAAGATAGGCATCGAAGCGATCCGCACTGCCGGCAATTGATCGGATCTCCGACTTCCTGAAAGAGGTTTGGTGTGAGCAAGTTCTCGCTCACACAAATGCCTGGCTACGATTGATTTTCATCCCGAACGCTGGTGATGTCGAACCCTACAAACGATCGTATCGCCATATCCGGGGCATCATCTTTTTCATCAGATAGTGCGATTTCACCGACGCCAACGCACGTCATGTCAGCAGCACGTGCAGATCGAAATCCCGGCGAAGAATCTCCGAACACTATGCATTTTTACGGCGATGCACCAAGTAGTTCGGCAGCTTTGAGATACGGCTCTGGGTACGGTTTCAAGTTTTCTACATCCTCCATGGTTATTGAGGTTGAAAAACCTTGTCGAATCCGGTAATTCGCAAGAAACCGTCAGCGTAAGGACGTTCACCAGATGTCACGAGGGCAGATTTGATGCCGGAACCTGTCACGTTTTTCACCACTGATTCAGCGCCGGAAATCAGATCGAATCCATCTACAGCAACTATCTCCCACTGCCGAATATATTCGTTGAACAGTTATTCCGGGCTTGCTATCTCGTAGTGATTAGCGACCATTTGAAGCCTTTTTTCGATGCTGATCCCGAAAGTATCGGGATGGTCTTCAGAAATTTGGTCTACCCAAAATACGTTTAGGTCCCTCGTTCCACTAGACGGTGCGACGGTTCTGAATCTGCCAAAGTACCGTCAAGATTGAACAATGCCGCACTGAACTTGGTGGAAATCGTGAAGTATCCAATCCCTGGAATATGTCGTTACAGGTCAAACCAATTTGTCTGTTCCGAGTCAGTCAACCATAAGTGCGGGACAAGTGTGACTTAAAGAGAAGGGAGGCTCACCTTGCGGTGAGCCTCCTCTATTTGCGTAGTCAACTGCAAGCGCAGTGAACTTGCTCTAAGAGCTA
>CEUN01182054.1_pt1 | contig 14617 bp, 15 predicted proteins | sample 361501 | NCBI WGS metagenome assembly CEUN01 (sample SAMEA2622801, study PRJEB7988) | marine metagenome | biome: marine biome (ENVO:00000447); feature: marine epipelagic mixed layer (ENVO:xxxxxxxxx); material: "saline water (ENVO:00002010), including plankton (ENVO:xxxxxxxx)" | depth 120 m | reverse complement strand
AACGGGAATACTTATGTGGAAGTCAAGAACAGCATTGAGAATCAGAAAACCTGTTCCCGATCTCTTCCCCACCTAACTCTTTCTCAACCGCCAGAACCGGAGTGCTAGATATGGCCCACCTCACATTGAGCCTTTCCTGTGTCGATTACGACCGGACGCGCGCAATCTTTGAAGAAAAGGTTCGGGTAGCAGGGTGCGATATTGTACCGACCGCAATGTCGCCCGAAGAAGCGTTTCATCGGGCGTTTAAATTCCAGGAATTCGATATCTCCGAACTCTCCATGTCGAGCTATATGAACCAAGTTGCAAAAGACGGAGGCCCATACGTTGGGATTCCCGCTTTTCTCTCACGTATGTTTCGTCACTCTTCCATCTATATCCGTGCCGATAAAGGGATAGAGAAACCAGAAGACTTGAAGGGAAAAATTGTCGGTGTGCCAGAATACCAAATGACAGCAGCACTCTGGGCGCGTGGTATGTTGGCCGACGAATACAACGTGCAGCCAGCTGACATGAGTTGGCGGGACGGCGGTCTTGAAGAAGGTGGTAAAATTCCCAACCTTAACTTGAGCCTGCCAACTGACGTAAAACTAAAGACCATACCTATCGATCGTACCCTGTCCGGGATGCTGGATACGGGGGAAATCGATGCGCTAATAAGCGCTCGTGCTCCTTCCTGCTTCGGCCGGAACAGCAATGTCACAAGACTGTTCCAAGATTATCGTGCGGCAGAGGAAGCCTACTACGAAAAAACTGGGCTCTTCCCGATCATGCACATCGTCGGTATCCGTAAGAGCCTGGTCGAACAACATCCTTGGCTTCCGGTGAATGTGTTAAATGCCTTTATCGAAGCAAAACAGATTTGCTACACAAATCTTGCAAAAGTCGGGCATCTTTTCACCACGCTACCTTGGCCTGTCGACGAATTCGAAGCCGCGAAGAAACTGATGGGTGAAGATTACTGGCCCTACGGCGTAAGGCAAAATGCTACCGTGATAGAGGCCATGTGCCGCTATTCCTTTGACCAAGGTCTCACGGATCGGAAACTAACGGCAGAAGACCTCTTTGCGCCGTCCACTTTTGAACTTGCTAAGGTTTAACCAATCTTGGCGATCGAGGCCGAATCAGCTTATAGGCTGAAGGATCGATAAACACAGAACTAAGGGACCCGATAATGGCAATGCAAGGCGCTTTCCCAGACGAACGTACAATGGCGGATGTGACCGCGAAAATCCTGGTCGAAGTTGGTGCCGTAAACTTCAACGCTAAGAAACCGTTCATTCTTACCTCGGGATGGGCGAGTCCGGTTTACCTCGATTGCCGTCGGCTGATCTCCTTCCCGCGAGTGCGGGAAACGCTGATGGAATTTGGCGTCTCAAAAATTTTAAAAAATGCCGGTTTCGAACAATTCGACGCTATAGCGGGCGGGGAGACCGCGGGGATCCCTTTCGCTGCATGGATTGCGGAACGGATGATGCTGCCAATGCAATACGTGCGAAAGAAACCAAAAGGTTTCGGCCGCAACGCACAAATCGAAGGCGTTATCGAAGAGGGTCAGCGTATCTTGCTAGTCGAAGACATGACGACTGACGGGCGATCCAAAGTGAATTTCTGTAACGCCTTGCGCGAGGCTGGAGCGAGCGTCGAACATATTTTTGTTATTTTTTATTACGATATTTTCCCTGACGGCACTGCGATCCTAGAGGAGGCTGCGGTAACCATGCACCACCTTGCGACTTGGTGGGACGTCCTACGTGTCGCGAAAGACGACGGTCTCTTCGACAGTAAAACGCTCTCCGAAGTAGAGAAGTATTTCAACGACCCGAAAGCCTGGTCGGAGGCAAACGGCGGCGTCGCGGAAGGCACGGGATAAGTTTTGGATTTGTCAAAAACAATTCCGTTATTCTTGCCGGGGAAAAATCCAACAAAAGGGCTTAACCCGTCTAGATTTTTGTCACCGCAAGAATGATGCTGGAGCCTGTAGCATGCCTAAAGAGAAAAACCTCTGGACACCAAAACCCGGCGGCTTAATCGGCAAGCCCGTCCGACGGTTTGAGGATGCACGACTGCTGCGCGGTAAAGGGCGGTATATAGCGGACCTGTGTATCAAAGGTATGACCCATATGGCCGTCGTGCGTTCGATTTATCCGCATGCGCGCATTCTTGATATCGAAACGCGCGATGCGTTGGAATTGCCGGGCGTGCTCGGCATCTGGACCGGCCATGACACAGCAGCGGACGGCCTAGGTGGCCTGCCATGGGAACGCCGACCCTTTAACGTACCGACCGATGTACCAAAAGGCGACCCGTCCATCGGACAACCACAACCCGTTTTAGCCAAAAATCTGGTCCGCTACCTTGGGCAACCTGTCGCTGTGGTTGTCGCAGAGACGCTCGAACAGGCGCTTGACGGAACAGAAGCCGTCTTGGTCAACTACGAACCGCTCACACCTTTGATAGACGTGCGCGAAAGCGCCGCTCGCGACGCGCAGCAAATCTGGGAACAATCACCTGGCAATTGTTGTTTCAACTTCCAGATCGGCAATGCCAATGCCGCGGATGAAGCCATCACTGCAGCCGCAACTGTAGTGCGCTTATCGAGTGACAACGGACGATTAGTGCAAAATCCCTTGGAGACAAGAGGGTATGTTGGATTATGGGATGCGGATGCCGAATGCTATACTCTCCATGCGGCAGCCGGAAAACCGCAAACCGTCGGACGGGATTTGGCGCAGTTTGTCTTCGACCTACCAGAGGACCGCGTGCAAACCGTCGTCAAAGACGTAGGTGGCGGGTTCGGCGCAAAGAACCCACTCTATCCCGAACAAGCACTCGTGCTATGGACCGCAAAGAAACTCAACCGGCCAGTCAGTTGGCAGTCCAGTCGCAGCGAGACCTTTCTGGCAGACTATCAGGGACGCGGACAAGCCGCGGACGCGGAGATGGCCTTAGACGAAACAGGCAGTGTCTTGGCCTTACGGGTCAAAATACTTGCCGATCTTGGTGCTTTTCTCGGCCCTCGCGGCTCCACCGCACCCAACATGTGGCGCACTATGGGTGCCAGCGTCTACGACTTATCCGTTGTAGATTATAACGTTAGCGCTATCCATACCCACAACATGCCAACATGTCCCTACCGAGGCGCTGGAGCACCTGAAGCCGTTTTCATAATCGAACGCTTATTTGATATGGCCGCAGCCAAATTAGGCCTCTCTGCCGGAGATATACGAAGAAAAAACCTGGTTCCAGCGAATGCCATGCCTTTCAAAACTGCCATTGGCACCACTTTGGATAGCGGCAATTTCGCTAAAATCATGGATTCGGCGGAAAAGTTGGCCGATCTATATGGTTTTAATACCCGAAAAGCGGAAAGCATGGCCCGAGGCCGGTTGCGCGGTCTCGGCTACGGTAATCTACTAGAGGCTTGTGGCGCCGGGATCCCGGACCGCGCTGTGGTCTCATGTCTACCGGATGGCCAAGTACAAATGCGCCTTGGTTCCATGTCGAACGGGCAGTCACACGAGACTGTTTACGCCCAAATCCTCAGTGATTGTATCGATATCGATATAAGTAACATAACTCTTATTCAAGGTGATTCGAGAGAAACTCCCTGGGGGATGGGGACTGGTGCCTCCCGGTCTATGACAGTCTGCGGCAGCGCCCTGGTTTTGGCTGCTGACGAAGTAATCAAGAAAGGCCGGCAACTCGCTGGAGATATGCTGGAAGCTGCTGAAAACGATATTCTTTACAAAAATGCATTGTTTAGAGTTGCGGGTACGGATCGCGGCGTGAGTTTGGCTGAGGTCGCTGCGCGGGCAATTACCAACGGTGCCCCTCCGGATCGTGGACTTGAAGTCGAGCAAAGTTATAGTCCAATCGCCGCAACATACCCAAACGGCTGTCATATCGCCGAAGTTGAGGTCGACCCGGAGACTGGTGTCGTATCTTTGGAAAACTACGTAATGGCCCAGGATGTCGGCCGTGTGCTCAATCCGATGGTCGTGGAGGGTCAGTTGATGGGCGGGGTGGCGCAAGGAGTTGGCCAGGCCTTGATGGAATGGAATGTCAAAGATCCTGAATCAGGGCAATTACTCTCAGGTTCTTTTATGGATTGTGCCCTGCCACGGGCCGACGATCTGCCAGCTTTTTCGACTAAAATCCTCGAAGTTCCATGCGCGAACACGCCTACCGGAGTTAAATCTGTCGGCGAGGCCGGCTCGACCGGGGCGCCGGCAGCTGTAATTAATGCTATAGTGGATGCATTACGACCCTTGGGCGTGCAACATCTAGAGATGCCTGCAACACCCCATGCAGTCTGGCAGGCGATACAGGCAGCTAAGGGATAACGACACTTACTCCGGCCGAAAAAGCCGGGGATCAAGCGCACAGATGCAGCTCTCAATTATAAGCATGTCGAAGGGAAAAACTACTTCCTAAATAGGGCCTTCAGCCAATCACCAAGAGCGGCAAAAAAGAGCGAGAAAGCAGAAATCACGGGCGGTGCTGTGGCAGCTTCCGGCGTTGGGGAGGTCGATACTTCCAAAAGTTCTCCAGACGAAGCTGCCTTATCCCTCGCGATCTCATCTTCCAACGCTTTGGCGAACTGGTCGATCAGCTGCGACGCCACCGACTGGATCATACCAACACCACGACCATATTGCGCGACGGAACCAGACAGGGTCAGATCGGTTTCAATTAATACTCTTGAACCCGCATCAATCGGTTCGATGCTGAAAGTTACAGCTGCATTGGCGCCACCACGGCCCTTCGGATCTTTTCCTTGCGCCTTCACTTCCGCGGTTTGGGCTACTTCATCAACATTTTCAAAGACTGCTACCCCTTCAAAGGTAAGCGCTACTGGGCCGAGGCGTACTGACACAGTGCCTCTGAAATTTTTATCATCAACGATTTCTGTCAAGGTCGCTCCCGGCATACAGGGCGCAATGCGCTCTACATCCATCAGCACAATCCAAGCTTCCGCCGGTGGTAGAGAGACATCAAATGAATTGTCAAATTTCATTAATTAGTTCCAAGCCCAAACCGGTTGCTCCAGATGCTCGACACGGGTGTTACGACCGAATATGCCCACTTCGCGGAATTGATAAACGACGGCCGCAGTCGGCGCGTGTACCTGGGTGTTGACGATATTAAGACGGATTAGCGGCCGGTCGCTCTCGGGAATAGAGGCAAATTCTGGAGCCTCCGGATGCGCCAATTCCCGAAACGGCACTTTATAAATGATCGCGACCTCACTGGGATTGGCCTTGGGTTTGATTTCTTTATCAACCCAGAATACGAATGGCGTTATCCGGTAACCTGAACGGGTCGGATAGTCATCCAGTGTCCCCATAAGGTGATCCGACGTAAGATTAACATTAATCTCCTCGCGCATCTCCCGGAGCGCCGCTTCCAGCGCTGTTTCACCCTCATCAACACGACCACCCGGCAACGCAAACTGGCCTGAATGTGCGTTCAGCCGAGGGCTCCGTTTCGTCAAAATAAAGGCAGCCTCGCCGTCTGCACGTACCACGACGATAGATACAGCTGCATGGCGCAGTCCCTCTTCGGCCCCGCGACGGTCCTCAAAACAATCAATATTGTTCAGTAGCATCCGACGCAGCGCATCATCAAATGAATAGGTCATAACGGCAAACAAGATAGCGCAATTCACGGAGATCGGAAGTAAAAAGCAGCTCGCAATTGCTAGTGTGCGGCCAATTTTAGTGAAATGTTGAGCAAAAATTAGGAGACGAGCCATGGAGTTGGGCAAGATCGGCGCATGGGTATCGACTAACGCGTTAAACCGGGAAGAGCTAGCGGAATTGGCACGCGGCGTCGAAGACCTTGGTTACGATACGCTTTGGTACCCTGAATCAACCACTTATGAATCTATCGCCATGGGTAGCTACCTGCTTGCCAACAGCACTAACCTCAAGATAGCGAGCGGTATCGCGAATATATACGCGCGCGACCCTTTCACCGCGATTTCAGGCCACAATTCACTCAACACACTTTACGGTGACCGATTCTGCTTAGGCCTCGGCGTCTCACATGTCCCCCTGGTGACCGGACGGCGCGGTCATGCATTCGGCAAGCCGGTCGCGACCATGCGCACCTATCTCCAAGCCATGGCAGAGGCGGAGGTTGATCTTAAAGTGCCTTCCCGTAACGTCGTTCTCGCCGCCCTTGGGCCAAAGATGCTAGAGCTCTCCCGCGAAATGGCGGAGGGCTCGCTCCCATATTGCGTCACGCCAGAGCACACATCTATGGCAAAGGAAATCATGGGCCCCGATAGGTGGCTCTGCGTAGAACAGAAAATTGTCTTCACTCAAGACGAGACGGTCGCCCGCAGTGTCGCCGCACGAAACATGGCGCGCTATCTGGCTATGCCGAACTACCGTAACAACTGGCTTCGAATCGGCTTCAGCGAGCGCGAACTTGAGGCCGGTGGCAACGAACGGTTCCTGGATGCAATGGTCCTCTGGGGCAGCGAAGACAATATCCGCCGGGGCCTTGAAGCCCATATCGAGGCAGGCGCAACCCAGCTGGTCATCCAGCCGCTTGATCCCATCGGCAAATTGACACCGGATTGGAACGCGCTGAAAACATTCCGGCCAGAGACATGGTAAAACCGGCTCATTCTTCAAGTGCCAAAGGATTGATGGAAAGGACGCACACCATGAACGATATGACGCGCATGCTTATTGAGCACGAATGCCGAAGGCTGATGCTGCTTTATTGTCAACATGTCGACCATCTGGCACCAGAGGCGTTTGCAAACCTCTTTACCGAAGATGCCTATTACAATCCTGCAGCGCACCCGGAAATGACCGGACAGGCAGAAATTCTCGACTGGATTAAGGCTTATCCAAGAAACCGGCGGGCTCGCCATTGTTCAGTCAATCAGCTCGTTGACGTGGTTGATGCAGAAAATGCGACCGGCACCTCTTACGCGATGGTGTTTCGCCAAGAAGATCCGTGCGAGGGCATGCCTTCGCCCAACGTGGCGCCGCGCGCCATCGTCGAGTATCATGACAAATTTCGCCGAACTGCCAAAGGGTGGCGCATCGCAGAGCGGCAATATCAATACGACTTTCTGAAAGCGGAGTAGCACTATGGGAATTATGCAAATAGCCGAACAGGCCATCAGCGAAATCGAATCAATCAACGCCAAGGATGCAATTGCCCAAAAGGACAGCGGCGAATTAGTGTTTGTCGACGTCCGCGACATTCGTGAGGTTGAGAAAAGCGATACCATCACTGGTTCATACCATGTACCGCGGGGGATGATTGAATTCTGGTTTGATCCAGAAAGCCCCTACTATCGGGAAATTTATGGCGAGAAAGACAAAACCTATGTTCTGTTTTGTAACGGCAACCCGCGGTCAGCCCTATCGGCCAAGTCACTTAAGGACATGGGCATTACCAACGTCGCACAGCTCGCGGGTGGCATGCCCGCCTGGCGTGAGGCGGGTGGGCCTACCGAGAAAAAATAAAAAAATAGCGATCTGATGCTTTTTTTTATCGTCCTTGCCCATCACGAGCGGCGAAATTTCAAGGGCATGGGCGACGCAGACTACCTGAAGCAACAAATCAAATATAGTTTCGCGACCAAAGAAGGCAGCTTCGCAGACGACATCAAGGTAAAGTTGGAAAACTTGATTGGTGCAACGAAATAAAACGTTTTTAATAACCGATTGAACATATAAATGGTTTTTGCCTGGCGCGAGCCTGAGCTTTTATAAAAACCCCAAAGATGTCTCTTTTTTATCTCATTACTGACCCACTAACTTGCTTTGTGCAGGTTTCATAATCTCCGAAATCCGGTGTCTATAAAACTCTATTAGTTTTTATTTACACACCCAAATCTTCCAGGTCGCATTATTTTCAGCGTCAACTTCCCATTCATAAAAGTGTGCAACGCCATTGAGAGTTTCTAGCGACGACGATGTACTCTCAAAATAGACCGGCCCGCGAAAACTAAATCCGCCTTCAGGCGTAGGCTTACCAACACCATTGGCCCTGAAAGTCGCCACGCCATCCGCAGCCAATACAATGCCGGAATTTGGGCATTCGCCAATCCAACTTCCATCGCTCCGCATCTCCGCCTGATATGTCGCAAGCGTTTTCACTGGAGTTCCAGCAAGGGTTCCCTCACATTCGGCCATCGTCTCCACGATGGGCATCCCGTAATTTTTGGATGGCAACGCTTTATTTACACAACTACCACTGACAGAACCGACCTGATCACCAATATCCATCGCTACCTCTTTCTGCTTCCTCTGAGGATCACACTTTCATAACAATAAACTGTTGTGCAGGTATTTTTGGACAAAGTTTTGGTAGTAAGTCGCCAATGGATATTCTAATTATCTATAAGGTAATTCCTCTAAATAGCTTTCTATCTATTTCCCAACATATTTTACTAGACTACAGATTAATTAATTCTGGCTTCAATTAAAGATATTGACCGTCCATACAATTTCTCGTTTCCCCACCTTGTCTCTCAACACACAATTTCCATTATCAAAATCTATGAATAGGCAAAGCAAAATTATTTGGGGTAGTTTTAGAGTTGTGAAATTCCTATAAATCTCGGAATTTAAATTTTATTAATTACGAATATTATTGGGCCGTACTAATCTTCCAATTTCAACTTTAGTGGTTCGGCCTGTAAGCGATTTCCAAGGGTTGGGTAGACCGCGATTTCGCAGTCGAGTCCATCTATGGTGGTGGCGTTGGTTCGATAATGGCTACTCAAAGGGCAAACGCGCAATACTATCGCGCATTACCGTCGGTGGGCCGGTCCCGTTTTGGAAAGCAGCATCACCGACGATATTCACGCCTACCTGCATACGATTAATTTTGACATGTTACGTTTTATGCGCTTCGACGTCTTATCGCCCTTCATCGCCCGGTCTCCCGCCCGGACTGGAGAAGAGCGTCGGCAAGCGAATATCGAAAATACTTAAATCGCTTGCTCACCATCTCTGAGATCGAACCAATTTCCTGCCGCCCGATGAAAGATGTTGATCAGAAGACCTTGTTTCTTAAGCCAAAGGCTAGATTGCCTCACCTTTAACGCATGTAATCGTCTAAACCGGCACGTTCGAGCTGGCGAAGTAGCATCGGCCACTCCTTTCCAGCTTCGATGAAACCACCACGGCCGTACATGCGGAGGCCCATTTGAATGGATTTCTGTTGGGTTGCCTCAGAAATCTGTTGTAGCTCGGCACCACCGGTCATCGCATCAATCTGGTGGCGGCACGCAGTCTCAATCCGATATAAGAATACGAAGGCTTCGCCCACCGTCTTGGCGACAGATAGTAGACCATGATTACGCAGGATAAGAATTGACTTGCCTTCAATATCCTTAACGATGCGCGGCTGCTCACCTGCATCAACTGCCGGGCCTTCGAAATCGTGGTAGCCGATCCAACCCATGATAGTCAGCGCTTTTTGGCTGACCGGCAGCAGTCCATGTTTTTGCATCGAAACAGCAGTACCATAACGGCTATGAGTGTGAAGCACGCAATGTCGATCATCGCCCGACATATGAATGGCACCGTGAATGACAAAGCCCGCCGGGTTCATCGGATAGTCGCTATCGCCCACCAGGTTTCCTTCGCCATCGACTTTAATCAAGGAAGACGCCGTTATCTCCTCAAAGAACATGCCGAAGGGGTTTAGCAGGAAATGGTCCACCGTCCCCGGCACCCGTAGCGACAGATGTGTGTTATTGAGGTCGGTCCAGCCATAGAGATGACACAAGCGGTAAGCTGCCGCCAACTCGCAGCGCGCCTGCCATTCTGCTGGGCTTATATCTGACGGCCGTCCGTCCTGGGCAAACTCAATGATCGCAGCTTCGGACATTTGCAACTCCCTTCCAAAGATTATTAACCAAAGATGTATGCTGATCTGTCGAATCCTAAACAGATCAAATTTCCACCTAGTTCTGTGAGTAAGGCGTACTAATTAAAGAACAGCAATAATTGACCGCGACGGAGGAGCCGTTCCGATGGCAGACTATCAAAAACCGATCCCACAAGCATCACCTGAAACAGCGTTCTTCTGGGACGGGTGTAAAGAGGGAAAACTGCTGCTGCAACGCTGTAAAGATACTGGTAAGGCATATTTCCCGCCGCGCCCATTTAGTCCCTATACAGGTTCACGCGACGTCGAAGTATTTGAGGCGTCCGGCAAGGCTAAACTCTTCAGCTATGTCATCAATCATCGCCCGCCAAAGGGTTTCGAAGATGAAGCGCCATATGCGATTGCCGTCGTTGAGCTGGAAGAGGGCCCACGCATGATGAGTAACATTACCGAGTGTGAGCAAACGCCAGAAGCACTGGAACTCGATATGTCGCTCGAAGTCGTGTTCGAGGACATCTCAGACGAAATTTCGCTGCCGAAATTCCGGCCGGCTAAGGGTTAAGGAGAGACAGGGTCATGAAACCAGGTTCAATTGCCGTTGTCGGCGCGTGTGAGACCACCGAGCTCGGCAAAATTCCTCATATGTCTAATATTCAGCTGCACGCAGATGCTGCCCTAAACGCCATGGCGGAAACAGGCCTGAAGCCAAGCGACATCGATGGCATTGCCTGCTGTCGCGAAGAGCCGACAGAGATGGCGCATTATCTTGGCATCACGCCAAAATGGGTAGACGGCACTGCCGTTGGCGGTACGTCCTTCCTGATCCACCTACGGCATGCCTGCGCCGCGATCAACGAAGGTCTCTGCGAGACCGTACTCATCACACACGGTGAATCGGGCCGCTCGAATGTTGTAAAAACTCGCCCGCCAGTTCATCCCGGCAGCTTGAATGGGCAGTTTGAAGCACCCTATGGTGTCGCCGGACCACCCACAATGTTCACCTTGCCCGTGCTCCGCTATTGCAAAGAGTACAAGATCCCGATTGAAAAAATCGCAAATGTGGCTGCGATCCAGCGGGAGTGGGCTGGCAAGAACCCCCGCGCTATGTTCCAAGACCCTATCACGGTTGATGACGTGATGAACGCGCGAATGATCGCATGGCCCTTTACTCTGCTGATGTGCTGTCTCGTTACCGACGGCGGTGGCGCTTTGATTGTCACTAAATCAGAACGGGCGAAGGATTTCCCAACCAATCCAGTCTATATACTCGGCACCGGGGAGAGCGCCGAGACACGCATGGTGAGCCAGCTCGAAAGCTACACAAGCTCCCGCGCCTTCCGCGTCTCCTCGAACCAAGCCTTTGAGGAATCGGGCATTACGCATTCCGAAGTTGACCATCTGATGATCTACGACGCCTTCGCACACTTGCCAATCTGGGGTCTCGAAGATTTGGGGTTCTGCGAACGAGGTGAAGGGCCGGACTTCATTTGGGAGCGAAATACCGCCCCCGGTGGCAAGCTACCAATGAACACATCCGGCGGCGGCCTCTCCTACACGCATACGGGTATGTATGGCATGTTCGCGCTACAAGAGAGCATTCGCCAGATGCGCGGCTCAGCCCCGGCTCAGGTCGAAGGTGCCCAAATCGGCGTCTGCCAAGGCGTAGGAGGAATGTTTGCTGCAGCGGGCACAATCGTGTTCACAAACCAAGAGGTTTAATGCCGCCCTCTCTAGTGAAGAGTGAGGTTTGAGGGTTACTACTGAACGGAATTATCTGGACGCATGACGTATGCCTTCGGATCCCGTTCAGCAAGCTTACTTGGGTCGGAGCCCACGCGTTTTGTAGGCCGAGCCAGTTGAAGCATCAGTACTTCCGCACCCTTTCCACCAGCCCTCAGGGTCGGTGGCGTTTCGCCCGCCTCTACATGGATAAGAGAATGTCGGGGTAAAGTGCCGTCCCGGCTTTCCAGTGTCCCTTCACAGACCAAATAGTATTGTCCTCCAGCATCCGACGGAATCCCTTCAGAAGTGCTGTTTGGGCCCAACCGAATTCCAACAGCATCAACACCATCCTCCTGCGGAGCCATCAGACCTTCCCGTGCGGTTTCGCCACTTTCCAACGATGGACGAGACGTATCAAAATGACCCGCAATATTTCGGCCCGCACGCCTTGGCATTTGGTGTTTGTTGCCCGGCATAGCAAAGAAGCCACCACTTGCAATTGGTCGTAATGTAAAGAAGGAAAATCCTTCTTTTTCACCATAGATGGGGCCATACGGCGTGAACGCGTCGGCATATTGGAACGTCACTGACCGCGCGTCTTTCTTACCCATCCGACAATCACCCGCGACAACGATTTGGAACTGATCAATATCGTGAAAATGCGGACTGATCCGAGCGCCGGGATAATTACGCTCGACAAGAAAAGCCTGGGGGCCTGTATCAATAGTTCCAGGACTGCCGATATATTCCCGTCGATAGCCCATGCCCTTCAATTGTGGCACTTCTTTTCGGCCAACACTCTCGCTTGAAACGATTTGCATACCCGTTCTCTCCTCCGGCTCAATTACTCATAAGCGGCAGTTTAACAACTTCGCGACGGCGCAGCGACATGGTAACTGCATCGGTCCATTCCATGTATTTCACTGCAGTCGCGAAATCAGTATGAGTGATTTCTTCCTTGCCGCGGATAGCGTTAATGAATTCTTCCTCTACCCGCCAGGCGCCTTGCTTTGATTTTGGAATTTTCACTTCCTTCAATCGCTTATCACCACGCTTGCCCGCCGCGAACGTCATCTGTCCACCCGGCGCTTGGTAAAGGCGAAGCGTACCTTCTGTACCAAAAATATGAATGTCGATCGGATAAGATGCGAGTCCGGCAACAGTTGTTACATTGAGACGTATCTGTCCCCCCTGCTCCAACTCACCCGTAATATCCACATGATCCGGAATTGTCGATGCCTGACGGCGTCCTTGTTCATCTCGGCGGTGATTGATGACACTTTGCCCGACCGCATGCACGGTCTTCATGGTACCAACCCAACGCATTATCCCTTCGTACCAGATACCCATCGACATAATGTTGTTACCCGACAGAGATCGGTCATGACGCCAATGAAAAGGTGCATTGGGATTGGGAAAATCGCTGCCAGCAGCGATGCGAGCATCAAGTGCTATCAGCTCTCCTGTATATCCACCGCTGATCATGGCAATAATGCTTTGGTCGAACGGCAGCGTCATTGGTGACGGAACGATTTGCGCCGTGAGATCCGGACGCTGCCTCGACATTGCAAGCATCCGGTGACCTTCAACAGAGTTCATGGCCATACGCGCTTCGCACATCACGTGTTTGCCAGCTTTCAGGGTCGCAACCGTAAGGGTCTCGTGCATATAAGGCCAAGTCCCGATGCAAACAGCATCGATGCTAGAATCATCCAGAATCTCGCGCCAATCCGTGCAGACTTTCTCAATGCCAAACTCGCGAGCAATTTTGCGCCCAGAAGCCACGCTACGATTTGCGACTGCGGCCAATTTGACACCCGCCTGCGCCTTCAATCCTGGTATGTGACGCGAACGCGTATTTCCGCCAGCGCCTATAAATCCGACACGAATTGTTTTCTGAGCCATCGTAGTTTCCTTCCACACAAGTTGGAGGTTAAGCGGCGCACCGCATTTGATATAGAGATTGGTCCCCAAACGCGAATTACCACGCAAAAAAACGGCGCGGCAATTACATCAGCAACCACCGGCGCTATTGCCTACCCTCCCAACGTTCGGATCATTTGCACACTCAATTATCCAACGCATTTTTTGAAAAATAAATGTGCGCCGTTAGAACTACCGTCTAAGTAATTAAATGTACTAAGATCGCGCTTCCACCGCAAAGCGCCAAGGTCCGCAAAATATCCCAATGAAAACGGAACATAGTAATACCCGCGACAACAGTTAGGGCGATTGCCGTCAGGTTTGCCGATTCAGCTGCCAGAGTTGGTAAATGCAACCCGGCGAACTCGACGGACCCGACATTTGAAAAAGCCACCCGCAAACCGAACCACACAGCGAGATTCAAAATCACGCCTACTACAGCTGCAGTAATACCCGAAAGCGCAGCTGACAAATGCAGGTTATCGCGCAACCGCTCGATATAAGGCGCACCGAGAAATATCCAGAGGAAGCACGGCGCAAATGTGACCCAGACCGTAACAACGGAACCAAACACACCAGCTAGGATCGGATCAACTCCAACAGCGTGGCGATAGGCACCGAGGAACCCAACAAATTGTGTCACCATGATCAACGGTCCCGGTGTTGTCTCTGCGAGACCGAGCCCATCGAGCATTTCTGCACCCGTAAGCCAGCTATATGTCTCAACCGCTTGTTGGGTCATATAGGCCAAAACCGCATAGGCCCCGCCGAAGGTAACGACGGCCAATTTACTAAAAAAGGCCGCCTCTTCAGCAAATACGTTACCTTCGCCAAAGACTGCAAACAAAGCTATAACCGGTCCACCCCAGAGAACCCCGAATATGAGTAACAGCAATACCGAACGCAACGTTGAGGGCTGCACATGAGAAAGTTCACCCCGAGCGGCCATGGTGTCCACAACACTCGATGATACGTCACCGTTAGCAGATTGCCCTTTTATCACAACGAATAAGTCAGGACGCTTAATTCCTCCAATCAAACCTATTAACGCTGCGCCTAAAATGATAATTGGAAACGGTATAGCGAACAGAAAGATCGC
>CEUN01034945.1_pt1 | contig 14622 bp, 11 predicted proteins | sample 361501 | NCBI WGS metagenome assembly CEUN01 (sample SAMEA2622801, study PRJEB7988) | marine metagenome | biome: marine biome (ENVO:00000447); feature: marine epipelagic mixed layer (ENVO:xxxxxxxxx); material: "saline water (ENVO:00002010), including plankton (ENVO:xxxxxxxx)" | depth 120 m | reverse complement strand
AATAACTACCATAAAGTGTGTCTACTCCGGTCGTTTTATCTAGTGGCAGGTTTTGAAATCGCCTACCGTTTAACATCCCTCAAGACCAGCGATAGGCGCAATGCATACAACTGGTTTGAAGGGCCTGGGGCCACCCGTACAGGCAACCCACACAAAAGGGCGCGTAGTGTACGCTAACTGGGCATCAAACCGCAAGCATAAGATCGTGCATGAGACCACACCTAATGCGGCATTGTATTCAGGCGCAGGATAGATAATATTCGCGTTTTCCAAGATCCCCTTCAGGCCAGATATTATGAGCACAATCCAGACGATTCAGGACAAAGCCCTCGCACTTAAGAACAACCGTGCCTTCGAGCTGTTTGTTGTTGGCGTCATTATTATCTCCGCGCTTCTGGTTGGCGCCAAAACCTATCCAATCCCAGAGACCGTATCGCAAGCGATTGTCTGGTTGGATGTGGGGATTACCTTTCTCTTTCTGTTTGAGATTATCGTCCGCTTCATCGCTGAACCTAATAAGAAGCGATTCTTTCACAATGGCTGGAATGTCTTCGACACTCTGGTCGTCGTGGTCAGTCTGATCCCGATTGATAACAGCGACATGGCACTGGTCGGCCGTCTGGTAAGGGTATTCCGCGTTCTGCGTATGGTCTCTATCATCCCTGAGTTGCGCATGCTTCTGAACTCTCTGGTCCGCGCCCTGCCCCAGCTTGGTTATGTTGTACTACTGATGTTTATCATCTTCTATATATATGCAGCGATCGGCGCGACCTTCTTTGCTGGCATCAACCCCGATCTGTGGGGCGACATCGCTATCTCTATGCTGACGCTGTTCCGGGTAATGACGTTTGAAGACTGGACCGACGTCATGTACGAAACCATGGCGGTCTACCCTCTGTCGTGGAGCTTCTACCTGTCGTTCATCTTCTTCACCGCCTTTGCCTTCCTGAACATGGTGATCGGGATCGTCGTCAATGTGCTTGAAGACGAACACGCGAGAGAACGCGCTGAACAGGATGAAGAGCAAGGCAATGCGTCACTGAATGATCTGCGTGCAGAAATTCATGAGCTCAAGAATATGATTTCAAGGCTTGAGCAACGCTGAGTCCACTGACAATAAATATTGCATTTTTATGACATGGAGATGACTTTCTGGGGCATTTCCGTCATATAATCGCGCACCAATTCGCAACCCTGTTCGCAGCCGAAATCGCGAACTTAAAGTCACCGACGGACTCAGTTCCGCTGAAGCGACCGGATTCAGGTAAGGTATGAACTACACTCTTTTCGACTTCCTCCAGCTCATCGGTGCCCTCGGCATCTTTATTTTCGGTATGAAGATCTTCAGTGAAGGTCTCCAGAAAGTGGCAGGAAGCCGCCTGAAGTCCGTGCTCAGTGGCATGACCCGCAATCGTGTTACCGGTGTTGTCACCGGCTTCGCAACAACAACCATCACCCAATCATCGACGACCACGACGGTCATGGCCGTGAGCTTCGTCAACGCTGGTCTACTGACGTTCGTCGAGTCTACGGGGGTGATTATGGGGGCCAACATAGGCACCACTGTGACCGCCTGGATCGTTGCCCTGTTCGGCTTCAAAATGAAGATCACGCCGATTGCTATGGCAGTGATCGGCCTGTTTTTCGCCTTCCTGTTTTCTAAAAACAGCCGCCTGCGCAACATTGCTGAAACCATGGTCGGCTTCGGCATTCTGTTTATTGGCCTCGAGTTCATCAAAAACGGCGTGCCTGACATTCGCAGCAACCCGGAGATACTCGAGTTCCTCGATATGTTCACCGGATTCGGCTACGCCTCTCTGCTTATTTTTGTCGTCATCGGTACGCTACTCACCCTTGTCATGCAGTCATCGTCGGCGGCAACGGCCGTCACACTGGTGATGTTGTTCGAAGGCTGGATATCCTTTCCGCTGGCTGCAGCCATGGTTTTGGGTGAAAACATAGGCACCACAGTGACAGCGAACCTTGCCGCCATGGTGGGGAACGTGCACGCGAAACGGGCAGCCCGGTTCCACCTGATATTCAATCTGATCGGTGTCGTCTGGATGTTGGCGGCTATCTATCCGGTGATGCACATAATCGACCTGGTGGTTCAGAACTTCTCAACCGCACCGGTTTCTATTCTGAGTGATGCCCCGGAAGCCAGACCCAACGCAACGCTCGGTCTGTCGCTCTTTCACACCTCATTCAATATCCTGAATGTCATTCTGCTGTTTGCCTTTATCCCTTACATAGTAAGGTTTATCGAGCGCATTCTTCCAGAGAGCGCAGACGGCGCCGACGACTTCCGCCTCAAATACATCAGCGCCGGAGTTATGACGTCGCCAGCACTGGCTCTGGAACAGGCGCAAAAAGAAGCCCAACAGTTTGCAGGGATACTCAATCGTATGCATGCTGATGTTGATGAGCTTCTGTTCGACAAGAAAGCATCAAGATCGAAACTCCTGAAACGCATCGCTGCAGCTGAAGAAGCCACTGATCAGCTGGAAATTGAGATTTCAGACTATCTCGTGCGGGTCAGTGAAAACACCAACCTGGAGCATGACCTGATTGAACGCATCCGTTTCCTGCAGACCATGATTAACGACATGGAGCGTATCGCAGACATCTACTTCCAGATATCGAAACTGTCGGAGCGTCTGCATGAAACACGCAGCCAATGGCCTGGTGATGCCAGAGCAGACATGGTGCAGATGATGGAAGCTCTGAGAAACGCTGTGCAGAACATGCAGGAAAGCACGTCGAAAGAGCCTGAAGAAGTCAGCCTTGAGCGTGCGATCGAACTCGAAGACCGCATAGATGAACTGCGGGACTCATTCCGTGACACCCACTTCTCACGCCTTGAGAACGGCGACTACAGCCCGAGAGCTGGCGTCATATTTATCGACGTCCTTAATCGTATCGAGCGTATTGGCGACCACATCCTCAACGTTAACGAGTCTGCGGCAAATCACCGCCTCAAAGCTCAACGCATCTGAATAGGGCCACTCGACGGTCTGTTCTTCCACAGGAACAGACTGTCACTCACTCAGGCAGGAACCAATACCTCTCTCTGCTTTCTCACAAAGACATATTCTCTGTGAGGAGCACATAATGAGTACTTCAACCTCAGCAACAGATTCACTATTCCAGCCCCTTCAGCTCGGTTCTCTGGATATTCCAAATCGCGTCATTATGGCGCCCCTGACCCGCTGTCGCGCGATCGATCATATGCCCAATGAGCTGATGCGCGAGTACTACACTCAACGTGCCAGCGGTGGTCTGATCATTACCGAATGCACCATGGTTACCCCGCAGACGTCGGCCTTCGCGAGCGAGCCGGGTATCTACTCTGACGAACAGGTCAGTGAGTGGAAGAAAATCACGGATTCGGTTCATGCCGCGGGCGGCCGAATCTTCATGCAGATCTGGCATGCAGGGCGCGCTGTTCACCCTGAACTCAATGATGGAAAACCTGCTGTATCGGCCAGTCCGATAGCCATTGAAGGCGGATCAACTACCCCTCAGGGCCAATTCGAATATCAGAAACCGGAGGCTCTGACCGAAGAACAGATTCAAGAACTGGTGAACGATTTCCGCAAAGGCGCTGAAAACGCTAAAAAGGCCGGCTTCGATGGTGTTGAAGTTCACGGTGCAAATGGTTATCTGCTAGATCAGTTCTTGCGGGACGGTGCTAACAATCGCGACGACAACTACGGCGGCTCATGGCACAACCAGGTACGCTTCCTCACAGAAGTACTGGATGCAGTGTGTGAGGTGTTTACACCACACAGGGTAGGCGTACGTTTCTCGCCTTTGAATGGCTTCAACGATATGAAAGACAGTGATCCGGTCGCCTTGGTTAAGTATCTTGCCGCGCACCTGAACCCCAAAGATCTTGCGTATGTCCATCTCATGCGTGCTGATTTTCTCGGTGAGCAGAAAGCGGACGTGGTCACGCCATTCCGCGAACTCTATAATGGTCAGTTGATTCTGAACATGGGCTACAGCCCGGAAGAAGCTGCCGATACTGTAGAGTCTCACCATGCGGATGCCATCGCCTTCGGCACAGCCTTCCTTGCCAACCCTGATCTGCCAGAGCGCATTCGCCAGGGGGCAGAACTCAACGAGCCTGACCCGAATACCTTCTACACTCAGGATGCAAAAGGGTATACGGACTATCCTACGCTGGAAACAGCTGAGGCTTGATCCAAGCCGCAAGATCTGAGCTTAAGGTCTGAAAAGTAACGCCGGGCATATCACCCGGCGTTACTAATTACATTTTCTGAAATATCCCACTGCACAGCCTCAATAAAACGAATATTTCAAAACATAAAAAGAACAATTCTCAGTCGCCTGGCTCATTACAAAAAACCACTCCTAACCCTCGTATCTACAGGCTTTTCGGCTTGTTCACAGAGCCTGCCCGCGCTATCGTTGCTGAAGATACTTATTCAACCCGGAGCATTCCATGAAAGGCAGTCAGCGCGTTATTGATCAACTACAGAAACTTCTCAACTGTGAGTTGGCCGCCCGCGATCAGTACTTCGCTCACTCGCGGATTTACGAAGACATGGGGCTGAATAAACTCTATGAGCGTCTCAGCCACGAAATGGAAGAAGAGACCCAGCACGCGGATGTACTGGTCAGACGTATTCTGTTTCTGGAAGGCACTCCTGACCTGTCTAACGCGGATGATCTCAACGTGGGAGAAACTGTCCCAGAGATGCTTCAGGCAGACCTTGATGTGGAGTACTACGTCGCTGATCTCTTGAAAGAGACCATGGCCATCTGTGAAGAAGAAAAAGACTATCAGACTCGTGAATTACTTCAGCCACTACTCTACGACACAGAAGAAGACCACGCCCGCTGGCTCGAACGTCAATTACGCCTGATCAAGATGATAGGTATAGAGAACTACCTGCAGTCACAAATGTGACAGCTCTGGTTTGATTAAACGAAGCGCCACGATGGCGCTTTTTTTGTGTCTGAAATTCAATCCAATACGCGTAAAACTCAGACCAACTTACCCAGAGCGTGCTCTACCACCTGAACCCGCTCTTCCATCGTATGCGGATGCGCAAGCAGTCCTTCGATCACGTAAACCATCAAACGGGCATCAAGTTGTGCTGCCGCAGGCTCAAGACCCGCCTTAATCAACTCAGACACCGAGAGTTGTTCGACCATCTGGTGAAAGCGATCGTGCCAATTGCGCACAACCTCTGAATGCGACACCCGAGAGTGAACGTCCGTCATCAAAGACCCCGAACTCTCGAACTGCTCAATCAACTTCAATACCCGTTCGGTCAAGGGAGCATTCTGCATCGCGATCACCTGAGGCATGGCCTGCATCACTTCCCGGTTCAGCACCGCGATCAGGAGATCGTCTTTATTTGCGTAGTACCAGTAGATGGTATTCGCAGCCACGCCGGCTGCTTTGGCAACACTCGACATCGAGGTCTTTTCATAGCCTTGCTCTTTGAACAGCGCCATGGCGACTGCCTCGATCTCTTCTCTCTTTATCTTCTGCTCTACATGCCGCTTGTTGCGTGCCATTCGTTTTCCAGATCCAGTTCTTGATTGACGTTTAAGATACAGATACGCTATCTTGAATGCCATTCAAGATAAGACAAGTAATAACAAAGGCTCAATCATCATGAACGTACTATCAGAAAACCGAGTGAAGGGATCATTCAGGAATCAAGGGGTAAGCTGTGCAGCCACACTCCACAAGCCCGACAACACCAAGGGGCCGTATCCCACGATTCTGATGGTGCATGGTTGGGGTGGAACCCAACTTACCCTCGTCACTGAATTTATCAGGGCATTTAACGATGCAGGCTTCGCCGTACTCACATTTGACTATCCCGGCTGGGGAGACAGCGAAGGCCTCCCACGCAACGTTATCAGCCCGTGGAAGCGTGAAAAAACCGTCGAAGCTGCACTGACCTACACCAAGTCGCTGCCGGACGTCGATCAGACCAATATTATTCTCTGGGGTAGTTCCTTTGGGGGCGGTCATGTAGTGAAGATAGCGGCCGAGCATCCTGAACTTCGCGGAGCGATTGCTCAAGTCCCTATGCTCGACGGCATGTTGGCCGTAAAGGCCGTGCCACCGGCACGAATGATCCACTTTAGTATCGATATGATGCGGGATATGCTCAACCCGTTTGCAACGCATTATGTGCCCATCGTCTCCCCTGAAGGTGAATACTCCTCAATGGACCGCGACGGCGCATGGCGCGTAGAAAGCTGGATCGAAGATACGCTGAAACGCCAACAGGACAACCGTATTGCGGCGAGATCACTTGCAACTATGGGCTTCTATCGACCACGAAAACATCTGAAGAAGATTACAATACCGACGCTGATCATTGGCGCTACCCGCGATAGCGTCGCACCGTTCGACGAAAATAAGGTACGCAGACTGTCTTCAGACAGTGTTGAAATTCAGACAATAGAAGCTAATCACTTTGACCCATATCTGGATCACTGGTTTGAAGATAATATCTCCAGGCAGCTTGAGTTCATTAAACGGCTTGTGCCTTCAAGCTACTGATCCGGAGGCAACAAAAACACTTTCCGTGTTTCTTCCATATACTGTTCGAACAATCCCTGAGCCTTCATCTCGCTCAACACCTGCTGCAGAGGTTGAGCGAGATCGGCATGACGACGGTGAAGCACGGGATACACAACAATATCGTCTTCAAATTCATTCACATGAATGCCTGCAAGGCTCAGATCGAGTGACTCTATTAAAGCGGAAATACGCCCCGGAAAATCAATAAACACATCAGAGCGCCCCGCTAACAACTTATGAAGTCCCTGTTCCGGACTGGTAATCGCAAACAGATAGCCTTCCGAGACAACATCATTAAGCATATCGCCCAACGGCTCTACGCCACGCAGATATTCCACCCGGTACGACTTCCCCTCAAGGTCCGACAAACGATCCAGTTGTATCTCTGGATTAATCGTCGCCATCCCGTACTTAGTCGTCAGAATCGACTCGCGCACAATCACAGCGTTCGGGTTATCATCCTCATAGTCGGCAGCACGTAAACCCTCAACGTCGATCTTGCCGGTAGTCAGCAAAGTGGTCGCCCGCAATGGAGGGTATACACCATACTCCAATGTAATCCCAAGACGACCAAAGGCTTCTGAAATCAGCTTATGATACCAGGCCATGGTCAGACTCTGAGCCGGGTCTGCCGTATAGGCCATGGTGAAGACAGTTCTGTCTGGTGCGTTTTCGGAATGAGAGAAAATTGAAAGAAACAGAAGAGAGGAAATACAGGCGCGGCCAAAGTATCGCCGCCAGCTGAAATGTGCCATATAACAAACCAAAGAAATGTCTGAGCAAACCAGCAGGACTCTCAATTCCTTAGAGTCGTCACTTATCGCCAGCGAGTTATTACCACATCATAGCAGGACATCAATAATTTACTCAGTATATTACGCTGACAGGCCTCACACCCGAGGGCTAGTCATCGATAGTACGGTACAAATAAGCCGCATCACCCACGCAGATGCTCCCGGTGGCAGATATATCGCCGTAAACACCAAGATTCTGCTCAGCTTCCCGTACTATGGTCCTCAGAACCCTGGAGTCTTTCGGTACCCCCTGCTGCTCGCGCACAACAGCACCGCACCTGGGTGCAGTGTCTGAGCACGATACAGTGACCCCACCCACCTTCAAAGAACACCCAACCCACGACTGCTCTACAAGACCATCAAACTCGGGGAGCGTTTCGATGACAAGGTTGGGACGAAAGCGCTCAACATGCCAGTCAGAATCAGGATTCTTAGACTTCAGATAGTCGAGGCTCGCAGTCGTCACTATATGAAATGGCGATACCAGAAAAAAACTGCCCAGCAATGAAACATAGGTCTGCATCTCTTCAGGCAGATTATCCAGATCGGGCAGTGGCTCACCCGGCTCACGCTCGAAGGTCGCCTTCAGTTCGTCCAGCCAGGTGTGATCATCTTCTTTGAACCGCTGATAAAACGCCTCATCCGACGCATGACGCAGGGCCTGGATACGACTTGAATGGCCCAACAACCCTGACAGTTTACTATTCAAGACTTCGGCATCAGACAACAGGGAATCCCCATCAGGGAAGTCAATATTCACTTCGCTATTAATGTCCGCAGGATCAGCAAACTGCGCACGGCACTGCAAAAGCTCAGGACGGAATTTGCAGCTCTGAATCTCCTGACGCGCGACATCCTGCACCGCCAGAACGCGGTCACCATAGACACCACGCTCAGACACCTGCGCAGAACCCAACGACTCACCCGCCATCCCCTTTACCGGATAACGCCAGATAGATTTCACCGTGCCAACTTTAATCATCAGAACCTCCTTCTCAACCTAAATTAAGGGAAGAAGCGGACCTAAGGTATACGTCATAGAACGTAGGGGTGTGTTAGTCAGTTTGGCTGGCTATTCGCGAACATCGTTCTGGAACACCACTGCCCCCTTTCTAGGAGGGAATCCTATGCCCGACAGCGTATCGGACAAACAACGCTTCAGACTTCAAATCTCCATGTATGAGCAATTCAGCTAGCTTGTCTGGCTATTCGCGAGCAATCTCAACATTGGTCGACACTTTGAGGTCAATGAGACACACACTGTTCTGCTCGCCTTCTTGCTAAAAGGTAATCCATTGGATTACACTAAGTCCTATGCAGACAATCGTAGAGCTCCCTGAATTTCAGAAGCGAGCTATCAATCTTTTCACGGATGAAGAGAAGCTGAGTATTATCAATTACTTAGCACGTCACCCTATGGCTGGCGATACCCTGCACGGAACCGGCGGGATACGTAAACTACGCTGGTCTGCCCAAAGGGCGAGGCAAAAGCGGTGGTGCCCGTGTCGTGTACTTCTACCACAACGGAACCATGCCCCTCTTTCTCCTGACTGTATTTGGGAAGGGTGAAAAGGCCAACCTCAGCAAGGCTGAGAGAAACGATCTGGCCAGACTCACCGACCTGTTACGTAAGCATTATGGTGATGTTGATGAGTAATGCATTCGCAAGTATCGAACAAGGGCTGAAAGAAGCCGTCGAGTTTTCTAAGGGTAAATCCCCAAAAGCCGTCATTCATGAGTTCGGCCCGTTAGATGTGAAAGCCATTCGGGCAAAACTGAATATGTCACAGAATGAATTTGCCTCAGCTTTTGGCATCAGCGTTAGCACCCTGCGTCATTGGGAACGCGGTGATCGTTCTCCGCAAGGTCCGGCATTGGTGCTGTTGAATGTTGTGGCTAGGGAGCCTGAGTTGGTGTTGCGGGCGCTGGCAAACTAATTCGTAGCGAAGCTTTCGTAGAATGAGGGGTATTCAATGAAAGATGAATACGATTTATCAAAAATGAAGTCGCGTAAAAACCCTTACGCTTCTAAACTGAAGAAATCAGTCACCATGCGTCTGAGCGAAGACGTGATTGATTACTTTAAAGAAATGGCCGAAGAAAAAGGCATCCCCTATCAGAGCCTGATCAACCTGTACCTGCGCGACTGCGTAGCGTAGCATCGTGAAGTGGATATTTCGTGGCAGTCGAAGTCTTGATGTGTTGGCTTCTGAACAAGAGCTTCAGCGAACCTTCCTGACGACAGTAAAAATCTCCCATCTAAAGCCAACCACTTTTAGCAATACTGAAGCACTAAATTTTTTGTGGCTTTAGCGCCATCGAAAACTGATCTGCTCGCATCTCATAAATGTCCAAATTTAAATTTTTTGAGGCTAAGGTAAGTCTCTCGTACATCTCTGGTGAAGATTCCCTAACCCTACTACCGATATAAATACTAGTTGGTATTATTCCTCGAGGAAGTGCTGTTAATCCCTCCTTTCCACGCATATTGATCAAGCGAACTTCTTTTTCATAAGCCCAATGATATGACTTAGTGGACAAAGCTCTTTGTGCTTCAACGAACGAATTCAATAAAAAATCAAGAGCAGTAACAGAAGATTTTGACGTTGTATAACTGACAGGTAAGATCAAAAAATTTTCAGAAAGGTAATCACGACTCAGCGACCACGGACTCCCGAGCCCCGATAGCCTTATTTCATATTCAACACAGAATCCGTCGTGATTATTGGCATAATGAGCCCACATTAACGGATTATTCACGTCTGATTCAAAGAAACAGCAAATCGGAGTTGAACTAAAGATATCTCCAATCTTCTCTTTTAACTGCATTTCCTCTTTAGGTGGAATAAGAATCTCAAAACCTGAATCATCTAATGGTTGAAACTCTGGATCGCTTGCGAGCCACTTGTATAGATATTGCAATAGACTCTCATCTATTGGCCATTCTGGACTGTATGGAGCACCGTAAAGAGTAGCCAATACAAGCTGTAGTCGTTCGTCATCAAACGTCCACCTAAAAATTCCAGAGTGCGAATCAACTGACACATCGAATAGATCGTTAAACTTCGATGCAGTCGAAAAATATAATTGACTGCGCTCTAGCGCATTAATTCTATTTTCCGTTGCATTTTCAAATCTAAATACTTTTTTAGTAAAACGTTCCATCGATAGCTAATTCCTTAAAAAATCCGGCCGTTCATTACTGAGAAGTGAGCATTCATATTTAACGCCTTTCTGTTATAGCGCAAAACGAAAGATTAACAAAAAGCCGCTAATCATTGCTGACCAGCGGCTTTCTTTATAAGCAGGCATGGTGGGCAGTGCCCACCCTACATATCAGCTGTTCTCAGAGCACCAGAGACGCGCATTACGGAACATCCGCATCCACGCACCGTCTTCGCTCCAATCTTCGCCAGGAATGTAAGAGTTCTGAATCGCGCGGAACACACGCTCTGGGTGCGGCATCATGATGGTGACACGGCCATCAGCAGCGGTCAGGCCGGTAATACCCTGTGGTGAACCATTCGGGTTCAGAGGGTATTGTTCGGTGACTTTGCCGTAGTTGTCGGTGTAGCGCAGCGCAATCTGACCCGCCAGTTCGTCGATGTCGGATTCGTTGGCGAATTCTGCACGACCTTCACCGTGAGCGATGGCGATTGGCATACGTGAGCCTGCCATGCCAGCGAGGAAGACAGAATCGGATTCCTGTACTTCAACCATGGCAACACGGGCTTCGAACTGTTCGCTGGTGTTGCGAACGAAGTGCGGCCAGTGTTCAGCGCCCGGAATCAGTTCATGCAGGTTGGAGAGCATCTGACAGCCGTTACATACACCCAGTGCAAACGTATCGTTACGCTCGAAAAAGGCTTTGAATTGAGCACGGGCCTGTTCGTTGAACAGGATGGACTTCGCCCAACCTTCACCGGCACCCAGTACGTCACCGTAGGAGAAACCACCACACGCCACCAGGCCACGGAAGTTTTCGAAGGTCACAGAACCAGAGAGTACGTCGCTCATGTGCACGTCGACGGTGTCGAAGCCAGCGCGGTCGAAGGCAGCGGCCATTTCGATCTGGCCGTTAACGCCCTGCTCACGCAGGATCGCTACCAATGGGCGCTCATCGCCGAGGTCGGCCCCACTAAGTAATAAAGTAGGGTCTTCATTAATATCGAACGTCAGCTCGGCATGGATACCCGGATCTTCCGCGTCTAGCAGAGCATCAAATTCTTGCTTCGCGCAATCGGCGTTGTCACGCAGTGCCTGCATCTCAAAACTGGTCTGTGCCCACAGGCGCTGCCAGTTCACGCGGCTTTCGCTGAGGAATTCTTCGTCCTGGAAGCTGAAGGTAATCTGATCGTCATCGTTCAGCGTACCTATCACCTGAGTGCAGTCACCCAGACCGGCCGCTTCAAACTGTGCCAGTACTTCTTCCAGGTCGTCACGCTTCACCTGCATGACGGCACCCAGTTCTTCTGAGAACAGAGCAGCAGCAAGTTCATCTTTGTTTTCAGCTAATAAGTCGAGCTTGATATCCAGACCGGTATGCGCGGCAAACGCCATTTCGGTCAGGGTGGCAAACAGGCCACCGTCTGAACGGTCGTGGTACGCCAGCAGTTTGCGGTCGGCGTTGAGGCCTTGTACCACAGCGAAGAAGGCTTTCAGGTCTTCTGCGTCATCCAGGTCAGGTGCGGTATCACCCACGCGGTTGAATACCTGCGCCAGACAGGAAGCACCCAAGCGGTTCTGCCCACGACCCAGATCCACCAGAATCAGGTCGGTGGCGTCGTCTGTGCGCTTCAGTTCTGGGGTCAAAACTTTGCGGGCATCAGACACGGGCGCGAAACCGGTGATAATCAGGGACATTGGCGCAGTCACCGCCTTATCTTCGCCGTTTCCGTTTGCATCAACTTCGGTCCAGCGGGTCTTCATTGACATGGAGTCTTTACCCACAGGAATGGTTACCTGCAGCTCTGGGCAGAGTTCCATACCCACAGCTTTTACGGTGTCGTACAGTTTGGCGTCTTCACCGTCGTGGCCCGCTGCACACATCCAGTTCGCCGACATTTTGATGTCGGCCATCTTGTTGATCGGTGCGGCAGCGATGTTGGTGATGGCTTCTGCCACAGCTAAGCGACCGGAAGCTGGCGCATCAATCAGAGCCACCGGCGTACGTTCACCCATTGCCATGGCTTCACCGGCATAGGTGTCGTAAGACGCCGTCGTTACAGCAACGTCAGCCACGGGCACCTGCCAAGGGCCAACGAACTGATCACGTGCGACAGTACCGGTAATCGAACGGTCACCAATGGTGATCAGGAAGGATTTACTCGCCACGGTAGGCAGCGTCAGGATGCGCTTGGCGGCATCGGTCATGTCGATGCCGTCGCTGCTGAAGGTGTCTTCGCTCTTTCCGCGGGTCGCGACATCACGATGCATACGTGGCGCTTTACCCAGCAGGACTTCAAGTGGCAGATCTACCGGGCTGTTGTCGAAGTGGCTGTCGGTGACGGTCAGGTGTTCTTCTTCGGTGGCGATACCGACGACGGCATAGGGGCAGCGTTCACGGGCACAGATGGCATCGAACGCCTCCATGTCTTCTTCAGCAACAGCCATGACATAGCGTTCCTGAGACTCGTTACACCAGATTGCCAGCGGGCTCATGCCCGGCTCGTCATTCGGTACGTTACGCAGCTCGAATTTACCGCCACGGCCACCGTCAGACACCAGCTCAGGGAAGGCGTTAGACAAGCCACCCGCACCTACGTCGTGGATAAAGGCAATCGGGTTGTCATCGCCCAGCTGCCAGCAGCGGTCGATCACTTCCTGACAGCGGCGTTCCATCTCTGGGTTTTCACGCTGTACCGAAGCAAAGTCCAGATCAGCATTCGACTGGCCAGACGACATAGACGACGCCGCGCCACCGCCCAGACCAATCTGCATCGCCGGGCCACCCAGAGCGATCAGGCGTGCGCCGACCGGGATATCACCCTTCTGAACATGGTCGTCACGGATATTGCCGTAACCACCCGCTATCATAATCGGCTTGTGATAACCACGAACTTCGCCGTCGTGCTCTTGTTCAAAGGTACGGAAATAACCACACAGCGCCGGACGGCCAAATTCGTTGTTAAACGCCGCACCACCGATGGGACCCTCGAGCATGATGTCGAGGGCTGAGACGATGCGATCCGGTTTGCCGTACTGGCTTTCCCATGGCTGTTCGAAGCCCGGAATTTTCAGGTCCGATACGGTAAAACCCGTCAGGCCCGCTTTTGGCTTGGAGCCTCGACCCGTCGCGCCTTCGTCACGGATCTCACCACCAGAGCCGGTTGCTGCACCAGAGTGCGGAGCAATCGCGGTTGGATGGTTGTGCGTTTCTACCTTCATCAGGATATGCATGTCTTCCTGGTGGTAGCTGTAGTTACGTGCCTTTTCGTCAGTGTCCGGATTCGGGAAGAAGCGGCCCGTGTGGTGACCACGGATCACAGAGGCGTTGTCTTTGTACGCCGACAGAATGTCTTCGCTGTAACACTCGTAAGTGTTTTTGATCATGGCGAACAGGGATTTGTCCTGATCTTCGCCGTCGATGGTCCAGCTGGCGTTAAAAATCTTGTGGCGGCAGTGCTCAGAGTTCGCCTGGGCAAACATCATGAGTTCAACGTCGGTCGGGTTACGATCCAGCTTAATGTAGTTTTCAACCAGATAATCGACTTCGTCTTCAGCTAAAGCCAGACCCAGAGTCTGATCAGCGGCGATCAAGGCATCACGACCACCACCAAGAATATCAATGGTGCTCAGCGGCGCAGGCTCAGCGTGTGAGAACAGGTTGGCTGCCGCTGCGCTGTTTTCAAGAACCACTTCAGTCATGCGATCGTGCAGTACCGCAGCAATCGCATCACGGTCAGCGGCAGTTGCCCCCTCGATGTAGTAAGCAACACCGCGCTCCAGACGATCAACATTCGCCAAACCACAGTTATGAGCGATGTCCGTCGCTTTTGAAGACCACGGCGAAATGGTGCCAAAACGCGGCACGACTAAGAACAATTCACCAGCGCCGTCTTTCTGCTCGGCTTTCGGCCCATAGCGCAGAATACGCTCAAGGACAGTGAGTTCAGCGTCATTCAAATCGGCTTTCAGATCAGCGAAATGCGCAAACTCGGCATAAACACCGGTCACGCCCGGTACGGCTGACTGCAGCTTGGTGAGGATTTTGTTCTGACGGAATGAGGAAAGCGCCGGGGCGCCACGCAG
>CEUN01025680.1_pt1 | contig 14624 bp, 12 predicted proteins | sample 361501 | NCBI WGS metagenome assembly CEUN01 (sample SAMEA2622801, study PRJEB7988) | marine metagenome | biome: marine biome (ENVO:00000447); feature: marine epipelagic mixed layer (ENVO:xxxxxxxxx); material: "saline water (ENVO:00002010), including plankton (ENVO:xxxxxxxx)" | depth 120 m | reverse complement strand
TTTTTTTATCTATTCCACAGTTGAATGCAAGGGAGAAAAGATAAATTTTATTTCTTTAAAAATACTCTGTCTCCATATATCGAATTGCTTCCGCACCACTAGTGGCTGCGTGCGATAGAGAAGAGGCCTCGGGTAAAATATTTTCAGCATAAAAAAGCGCAGTGGTGAGTTTTGAGCGGTAAAAATCATTGTCACCAGACCCATTAGAAAGATTTTTTTCTGCTATCATTGCGGCTCGTGCCATATGATAACCACCAATTACGGTGCCAGCGAGTTTTAAATATGGTGTTGCAGCTGCTTCGGCTGTTTTTTTATCGCCTTTTAGCGCATTTAGTATAAAGCTTGTTGTTCGCGATAGTGCAGCACCCGCCTCCGCAAAACGCCCACGGATAGCGCAAATAGTCCTTTCGCTAGACATTGATAAAACTCCATCAAATTGCCGCATCTCTTCAATTAAAGAATTCATGGCGAAGCCATCATTGATCATAAGTTTCCGTTTAACCAAATCTAATGCTTGGATCCCGTTTGTTCCCTCGTAAATTGGAGTTATTCTCGCATCTCTATACAGCTGAGCTGCCCCGGTGTCTTCGATATAGCCCGCTCCACCGTGTATCTGAATATTGGTAGAGGTAATCTCAACGGCTCCATCCGAACACCACGCTTTAACAATTGGTGTCAACAAGGCAACTCGGTTAGAATGTAAAGTTTTGATTTTTTCTTCAGGGTGATAAATGGCGAGGTCTACGGATAAAGCAGTTTCATAACACAGCGCACGCATGGCTTCGACACGAGCTTTTATCGATAGGAGCATGCGCTTCACGTCGGGATATTCAACTATTTTTAGCGGTTTGTTATTATCATCTTTACCCTGATATCGTATTTGCGCATAAAATTTGGCTTGCTGGTATGCACGCTCCGCAATTCCCAGCCCTTCATTCCCTATGGCAAGACGTGCTGTATTCATCATGGTAAACATTGTAGTGAGGCCATTGTGGGGTTTTCCCACAAGCCAACCCAAGGCCCCTTCGTTGGATCCAAAATTCATGACACAGGTGGGGCTGGCGTGAATTCCTAATTTTTTCTCTAAAGCAATACATTCTATGTCATTTCGACAACCGGGATTACCCTTTTGGTCGGGTATAAATTTGGGGACGATAAAAAGGGAAAGTCCTTTTGTGCCTGCTGGAGCATCCGGGGTGCGAGCAAGTATTAAATAAATAATATTTTGACTAAGGTCGTGTTCACCCCAACTGATGTAGTTCTTTTGACCTTTGAGACGATAACTATGCTCTTCAGGGGTAGCTAAACAGGTGATAGCCCCCACATCTGATCCAGCTTGGGGCTCAGTCATGGCCATTGCACCGGTCCATTGACCACTTATCAAATATGGCAAATATGTGGATCGCTGTTCGTCTGAACCATGATGATATAAAAGATTTATGGCACTCTGTGTAAGTGTATTGCACAAACTCAAGGAGAGATTGGTGGAGTTCCAGATCTCTGATAAAGCCGAGTTGATCAGTTGAGGTAGTCCTTGTCCCCCATACTTAGTGTCAGCAGAACAACGGTTCCATCCAGCTTCACAATAGGCTTTATATGCTTCAGAAAAGCCAGCGGGGGTTCTGACAATTCCATTTTTCAATGTTGCGCCGCTAATATCGCCTGTCCGGTTAAGTGGGGCAAAAATTTCAGAAGCAAATTTCCCAGCTGTTTCAATTAAAGTATTAAACTCATGTTTTGTTATTTTAGGAAAGTTAGTCAGTCCACTAACGGTGTCTATTCTTATTAGCTCATCTAAGACAAAAAGAATCTCTCTTGAGGGTAGCCGGTATTCCGACATGGCTTCTTAAAGAACTTTTCCAGGATTCATAATATTTTTTGGATCTATTGCTGCTTTAATTTCACGCATAACGTCAAGCGCAACAGGTGATTTGTAGTAAGCGAGCTCTTCTCTTTTTAATTTCCCTATTCCGTGTTCTGCGCTGATGCTGCCTCGTAGATTGGTTGCAATATCATGAACAATCCGATTGAGCTGATCTTTGTATTTTAGGAAGCATTCACCATCAATATCATTAGGTTGGTTGAGGTTGTAATGTGCATTGCCGTCACCGATGTGCCCAAAGGCGCAAATTTGTATGCCATTAACAGCCTTTGCGACTTCAGAATTAGCAAGTTCTAAAAATTCCGGCATTTTCGAAACGGGTACCGAAATATCATGTTTGATACCTGTGCCCTCTATAGCCTGAGCCTCGGGTATGGTTTCTCGTAACCTCCAGAAATCTTTAGCTTGTTGCCTACTATTGGCAATAGTTGCATCCAGTATCTCTCCGCGTTCCAGTGCTTCGCCAAGAATTTCTTCGAGGGTTTCCCGAAGTCCTTTATCTTTATGCCCTGAAGTTAATTCTATTAGAAGATATTCAGAAAAAATTTGCGAAAGTGGATCACGCGTGTTTGGTATATTTTTGAAGACAAGATCTAGGCCTTTACGCGCCATCCACTCAAATGCAGTAACGCGGTCGTCGCTTACTGCTCGAGCCCGTGCTAAAATCTCGATAGCTGCTGAAACATCTCGTACCGCTGCAAAACCAGTCTGAACATCACGTGGTTTTGGAAATAACTTTAGGACGGCGGCTGTGATAATACCGAGAGTTCCTTCGGATCCAATAAATAATTGTTTTAGGTCGTAACCGGTGTTGTCTTTACGCAAGGCAGATAAACCATCCCAAACTTTACCATCAGGCAAGACAACCTCTATGCCAATTACCAAATCCCGCGCATTTCCATAACGTAAGACACCCGTACCACCGGCGTTAGTAGCGAGATTTCCACCGATCCTAGCTGTTCCTTCGGCACCTAGGCTCAGAGGAAAAAGTCTATCATGTTCATCAGCTACTCCTTGGATATCCGCTAAAATAACACCGGCTTCTGCTGTTAATGTGTAATTCAATGGGTCTATGGACCTTACTTTATTCATCCGAGTTAGGCTCATTAGGAGTTGGTCGCCGTCTTCGCTTGGTGTTGCTCCACCACATAGACCGGTATTGCCCCCTTGGGGAACAATGGGGAATCCGTTTTCAGCACAAAGCGTGACCACGCGAGACACCTCTTCAGTTGTTGCGGGTCGAATAACTAGGGGAGTGGAGCCCCTATAGGCTTTGCGCTGATCAGTAACATAGGGGACTATATCTTTTGGATCTTGAATAATACCATTGTCTCCAACAATATCTTTTAATCCTTGTTGCAAGGCAGTCAAAGATGGGTTTGTTATTGCGTCCAAGGCTCTTCCTTTGATTAAAACTAATTGTTAGCTTTAACTGATTGGTTGGTAGTGGGCAAGGTGCACTAATAACTCGCACGCCTTAGTCGATCATTAATAGCTCGTCCTAAGCCTACTTCCGGTATCTCCATTACAGCGATTCCTGTAAATTCTGGTTTATCAAGTTGTCTCATCATATCAAATAAATTGGCAGCTGCTTCATTTAAATCACCGGTCCTACTCAAATTACAAACTGCGACGGCGTTCCCCAAAGTCCGACTCCCGAAGGCTAGTAATGCTTCTCCTTCGTGAAGCTCTTTGGCATTAATTCTCAAGGGTATCTGAGTAGCATAATGACGGGGCAGCATTCCGGGAGCTTTTGGAACCTGTTGACCTTCCTCTAAAATTTGGATATTTCCAACTTCCCTTTCAAAATCTTCGAGAGGTATACCTCCAGCTCTCAAAAGGCATGGATTTTCTGCTGACATATCAATAATTGTAGATTCTACTCCGATCTTACAAGCACCACCATCAATAATCAGATCGATATCATCTCTTAAGGAGTTTCTAACGTGATTGGCTGTGGTCGGACTGACAGAACCTGATTTATTGGCACTTGGAGCAGCAATAGGCACTTGAGCTCTCCTGAGAAGGTTTAGAGCAATTTCATTTTCTGGTATACGTATTGCCAAGGTTTCTAGTCCGGATCCTGCAAGGAGAGACACAGGACAATTTTGGCTTCGTGGGAGTACCAGTGTCAGTGCTCCAGGCCAGAAATGTTCGGCAAGGGCCTTAGATTGTTCACTAAATTTTACAAGTTTTTCGGCAATTTCTATTGAAGATACATGAATAATTAACGGATTAAATGAAGGCCGCCCTTTAACTTGGTAAATAGATGCAATCGCATTCGGGTTTGTAGCATCTCCGCCAAGGCCATATACCGTTTCCGTAGGAAATACCACAAGTTTTCCGGAACGGATTAATCTTGCGGCTACTTCAATGTTCCGCTCGAGGTCTAGGTGTTTCATTCGAATATTTTAGTTTAATCTATAGTTTTGTTTTTAGTTCCGAAGGCAATAAATTCCGGATTTTCAAATTTATTTTTTCCGTACGTCAATTCTTTATTATCTAAAGTTCGAACACTTCCACCAGCAGCCGCTAAAATGGCATGTCCAGCGGCTGTATCCCATTCTCTTGTTGGGCCGTAGCGTGGATAGATATCGGCTTCACCATTAGCAATTAAGCAGAATTTAAGCGAGCTGCCAGCTGTTATAACCCTTGAATAAGATATATTTTTAAGCAGGTTCTTTATTTTCTCTTGATCACCATGGGAGTGGCTTACCGTGATTATCCTATCATTTTTTGAGAACCTACGAACCGTTATTTTTTTTGGCTCGGTGTCATCAGTTTTTAAGGTCGCATTACCACCTACATCGGCTGAAAAACACTTTCTCAAAGCTGGGGCCATAACAACGCCCATTGTTGGCCTAGAATTTTCGATCAGTCCAATATTAACCGTATATTCTTTTCTATTATTGATTAACTCTTTTGTCCCATCCAAGGGGTCAACTAGCCAGAATGTTTTGCAGCCTATATCGGAAACTCTTCCTTTTGAAGCTTCTTCTTCTGCAATTATTGGAATAGTTGGTGTTAATGCACTTAAACCGGCGAGGATTAATTGTTCGGCGGCCTCATCTGCTGCTGTTACTGGAGATTTATCAATTTTTTGGCGTATATTTAAGCCGTTGTCTCGAATATTTAAGATCTCCTTGCCGGCAAAACCAGCAAGGGCTACCATTTCTTTGAGTAATTTTTCTCGGTTTTCAATGATCATTGTGGTTTAAAGGCTTTTTTACCAATATTTGGCCACGCGCATGGCCCTCCAGAATTTTTAATTGCTTCTTCTATAGAAATTGAGGAATCCCAGGATCTAGCTACAAATCGCATATCCGTTACATCATCTGAAAGGTTAGAAGCCAGCCAACATGCGGGAGCTTGCATCACTTCAGGCTGGGTAAGTTGGGTACGGTCGAAGGGCGCATTTCCAGGTATAAAATCAGTGTTAACGGGTCCGCCAGGGACCAAAACATTGGCCGTCACGCCGGTTCCTTCTAAATCTTTTGCCCAAATGGAGGTGGCTGCTTCAAGCGCTGCCTTAGATGGCCCATAGGGGGTATAGCCCCGTGTGGTCATAGTATCTAAACTAGTTGTAACATTAATAATTCGTCCCCATCCTTTGTCTATCATATGAGGAACAATAGATTTGGCTAATAAAAATGGCCCATTCCAATTAACGTGCATCAAGGCATTGAATTGGGTGATATTTGCATCCCAAAATTTTAGGTTATCATTCCAATAGTCATGTTTCAGCATAGACATTCCAAGACCGGCAGCATTGAACAGAATATCTGCTGAATTAAATGCATCAATAGTTTCTTGTACGGCAGAAATGCAGTCCGCTTTTTTGGTAATATCCTTGACTAGCGGTATGCAGCTTTCATTACCTCCAATTGATACAGATTCTCTCACTACAGCATCAACATTGTTTTGCCGAATGTCAAATATGGCAACTTTGGCACCTTTGTTGATTAGTGCCAAAGCAATAGAACGTCCCATACCGCCGCCGCCGCCTGCGACGATTGCAGTTTTTCCAACTAAATTTATTTTTTGTTGTTCCATAGGAAATTTATTCAAGTAATTTTATCTTGGAATATCCTTACCGTGCACTGTTGTGGGCTGCCCAACCGCTGCAGCATCTGCCAGGTCTGGCCATGCGGCAGGGGATCCAGCATTTTTTATATTATCGGAATCTGTTGCAGCAGGGTCCCAATTACGGGCTAAAAATCGCATGGAATTAATTCCGTCAGAATCATTGGAGGCAAGCCAGCACGCCGGTGGACCCATGACCTCCGGTTGTACTAAATTTTGGCGTTCATAGGGTGACTCATTTGGAACCATTGGGGTATCAGCTGCCCCACCGGGAACTAAAACGTTACATGTTACACCTGTATCAGTTAAATCGTCTGCCCATGCGTTACTTGCCGCTTCAAGTGATGCTTTCGACTGACCGTAAGGCATATTACCGCCCCTGATCATAGTATTCATACTCGTGGTTACATTTACTAAACGGCCCCATTTTTGTTCGAGAAAGTGGGGCGCAGCGGCGCGTGCCATAAGGAAAGCACCACGCACATTCACGTCCATTAAACGTTGCCATTTGTCTGGGTCAGCTTCCCAGAAGTAGAGACGATTATTCCAGTAGTCGAGTCGAAGCGTTGGCATGCCTAGACCTGCACAGTTTATCAGGACATGCAAGCCGCCATGGTCTTTGATAGTGGTCGTTATCGCATTTTCACTATCTGCAACAGAAGTAATATCAGCTTTCACCGGTGTAAATTCACCACTAAGCAAATTTGCAGTCTCTTGCATTCCTTTAATATTGACATCGACCCCGGCAACTTTTGCACTAGAATTTGCTAGGGCTATCGCCATTGCGCGCCCCAAACCGCTTCCTGCTCCGGTAACCATAACTACTTTACCGCTCAGATCTCTTTTTGGCATGGTTCTCTCCTGTTTTTGTTATATTGCTTTAAGAATAATCGGCTATAAGATAAGGGACAACCCGCGTTGGTGATACTTCATCTTTTCTTGTAAATGGGATTACGTATAAATATGTGCGGAAGGTATACGCTTACAACACCACCAGAGGCTATGCGCGCAATTTTTAACTATGAGAATATCCCAAACCTTCAACCACGATTTAATATAGCTCCAACCCAACCAATAGTAACAATACGCTATCTCGGAAAAGAAAAACGAGTTTTGTTGGAGGCTAGGTGGGGCCTTATACCTTCTTGGGCAAAGGACGGCGGTTCTGCATCACGTTTGATTAATGCTCGAGCTGAGACGCTTCTAGATAAGCCAAGTTTTAAGGAGGCCTTTGGCAAAAGACGCTGTTTGATTCCTGCCGATGGGTTTTATGAATGGCGATTAGAAGGGGGTAGGAAACAGCCATTCCGGATTGGACTAAGGGGCGGCGGGATTTTCGCTTTCGCTGGTTTATGGGAGTCTTGGCATGCTAAACATGACTTGGGTGATTGTGTGGCAGGAGATATCATCGAATCAGCCACAATCATTACAACAAAAGCAAATAAAAAATTACGGCCTATTCATCATAGAATGCCTGTAATAATTCCAGCCGGGCTCTATTCTTCTTGGTTAGATCCAGCAAACGATGTTTCTGACCTCAAAGCATATCTAAAACCTTATCCATCGGAACCTATGGCTTTTTATAGGGTTAATACTTCTGTAAACAATATCCGCAATGATCACCCGATTTGTATAGAGCCTTTAAACGCTGTCAGTAAAAATAAGGCGTAAAAAGTTAAAAATCTCTTTTTTTATTAAAAATCGGTTTGCAATGCGGAATTGTCTATATATAGTACTATACCTGTCGCCAAGGCGCGAGATATAGAAATAAAAGGACGGCAAAAAATGCAATGGACACCAGAACGCGTTGAAGTTTTAACCCGCCTTTGGGCGGAAGGATTGTCGGCACGCCAAATTGCCGCAAAACTTGGAGGGGTAACCAGAAACGCGGTGATTGGAAAGGCACACCGACTAAATTTACAACGTGGCGCCCCTGTTCCTGAGCCGCCACCAGCTCCAGAACCAGTAATTCCCGAGGTACCTCCGATGGCACTTGGTCCTGAAGTGAAATCGTGGATGTGTAGATGGCAAATCGATGAGCCGGGACGCCTCGGCTTGTATATCTGTGGGAAAACCGCCCAGCCGGGTCGGCCCTATTGCGCAGAGCATCTGACCGCTTCATATCTGCAACGTAAGCGTTCTGCGGCTTAAATATCTGAGAAATAGAAGAGGTGGCGGTAAATTGTTGTGCCGTTAACTTAACAAGAGTGGTACAATTCAATTTGGTGTATTTGACTCTATATTTGTTAATTGTGACTTGATGAGACGCTGAGTAAATTTTTTAGAAAGAAATTGCGTTGGTAGAACGGCTCTGGAAGCACGTGATATTAAACCCCTATCTCGCGGTTACCTTTACAATGTTTTGCTGGGCAACTACCACCGTTTTGGTTCGTTATATTCGGGATGACGCGCCCCCCATGGCGCTCTCTTTTTGGCGCTTGGTATTTGCTTTTCTTTTTCTGCTCCCCTTTACTTACAAACGCATACGGTCACAATTCTCAATAATTTGTGATAATTGGAGACTTATTGGCCTTTTATCAATTTTACTTTGGTTCGGCGGTAATGCCCTTCTTTTTCTATCACTACAATTTACAATCGCTATCAATGCCGCGGTTATCAATTCCGTTGAACCAGTAATTATTATAATTTTTGCGTCGATTTTGTTTCGCGATCAATTCACAGTCCGACAGGCATTTGGCGCTGCGTTATCTCTTGGCGGTGTTCTTGTTCTGATTGCTTCGGGCTCGCTGGAAAAGTTAATTGGACTTAATTTTAATCTTGGGGATATTATTGTTTTTTGCGCTTACATATCTTGGGCGCTCTATGCGGTACTGCTGCGGAAGATTCCAAAGCAACTTGATCCAATGGTCGTTGTCACGCTTATGCTCGGATTTGGTATCCCAATTTTACTTTTTCCTTATTTGATTGAGACCTTTTATTTTAGGCCGATACAATTTGATTGGTTAACCATAGGGGCAATTACTTACCTTGGCCTTTTTTCGGGTGCTATCTCGATGATCGGTTGGGTGTATGGCATAAAAAACCTTGGCCCAATTCGAGCGGGTCAATTTCTTCATCTAATTCCGGCCTTTACCATCGTTTTGGCAATCGCCCTTCTGGGTGAGACTCTCAGAAATTACCATTTTTTCGGGATATTGTTGATTTCAGTGGGTATTTATTTAACGTCCATTCGGAATAATTAACTGGAGAAAAAAAAGAGCATATACATATTATTATAAGGGGGTGACCGATCAATGTGGTTCGGTTACAAACATATGTATCCACATGATTTATTACTTTCAGGGAGCAATATAGGAAATGATTGAAGAGGCCCGCTTTCGCCTTGGAGTCGATGTCGGGGGCACGCACACCGACTTAGTGTTGTTAAACGTCAATTCCGGTGAGATTACAGTCGAAAAAGTGTCCAGCACTCCGCACAATCCCGCTATCGGAGTCCTCGAGGGAGTAAACAACTTTGTAATCAAAGGAACACCACCGGATGAGATTGCTTTTTTTTCTCATGGTACGACGATTACAACTAATGCATTGCTAGAGATGCGAGGCGCCAATGTTGGTTTACTAATCACTAATGGTTTCCGGGCTGTGCAGGAAATACAAAGCCAAGGCCGTGATGGAAATCCCTTTGATTATTTTTATGACAAGCCGCCCCACCTTGCTCCCCAAAGCATGACTCATGAAATTCCCGGTCGTGTAGACTGGGAGGGCGTGGAACTTCAGCCGTTAGATGATGAGTCAGTAAGAAGTGCTACGCGATCATTGAAGAATGCTGGAGCCACCTCCATAGCAGTCTGTTATTTGTTCTCCTACGCTAATCCCTTGCACGAGGAGCGTACGCGTGAGCTAATTCTTGAGGAGTTCCCTACCGCTCATGTGTCTCTATCTTCGGAAGTATTACCCCGTATTCGGGAATGGCCTCGACTTTCAACCACACTTTTAAATGCATATCTTGGCCCGGTTTTAGTAGATTACATTGGCCACCTAAATAGCGGTTTAGATGATGGGGGTGTTAAAACTAAACAAAGATTCCTAATGCAGTCCAATGGGGGTGTGATGCCCTTCTCGGCCGCGGTTCAGGGGGGGAAAACTGTGTATACCCTTTTTTCTGGCCCAGCGGCCGGCGCTCAGGCGGCGGCTTATCTATCAGGACAAGATGCAGAAGGAGGTATTGTCACACTCGATATGGGAGGGACCTCGGCGGACATCGCCTTTATTGAAGGTGGAGAACCGCTTGAAGTAACCGAGGTAGTTGTTGCTCGTCGTCCACTTGGTGTGCCCGCTCTTGATTTGACTACGATATCTGCCGGTGGCGGCTCGATTGCTTGGATTGATCGGGGCGGTTTTCTATGTGTAGGACCTCAAAGTGCTGGAGCCTCTCCTGGTCCTGCTTGCTATGGAAAAGGCGGTGAAAATCCTACGGTTACCGATGCTGATATTGTCTTGGGTTATTTGAATCCTGACTATTTCCTAGGTGGCTTGCAAAGCCTTGATGTGAGGGCTTCTGAAAGGGCTTTGGATGAAAAAGTAGCCAAACCTCTCGGGATGAGTGTTCAAGAGGCGGCGGCTGGGGTCCGCCGTATTGTTGATTTGCGTATGGCGGATGAGGTAAAGGTTTTTGGAGCAAAGCGAGGCGTCGATCCTCAAGATTTTTGTCTTCTGCCTTTCGGTGGTGCAGGGGCAGTGCACGCAGCTTCTGTGGCTGAGGAGCTTGGCATCAAGCGAATATTTGTACCACCGAGGCCTGGGGCATTTTCCGCTCTGGGTCTGCTTTGCACCGATATAGTTCATGATTATGTGCGCTCAGAATTAAGGCCAATGGAGCTTGTAACTCCTGAACATGCCGAAGAGGTCTTTAAAGAATTGGAGGCGAGGGGTTTGGCTGAGTTGGAAAAAGAAGGCATAATACCTGAAGGCGCATTTTTCGATCGTGAACTAGATGTTCGTTATACAGGTCAAGGTTACGAACTCAGGGTTTCTCTAGAAGGGCTTGGTGGTAATGCAGGTATTACCCAGAAAGATATGCATGCAGCGCGTGAACGGTTTGATGAACGCCATTCACAAATACATGGTCATGCAGCTAATGACCGTGCAGTAGAAATCGTAAGTTATCGTGTTCGTTTAAGGGTTAAGGTGCCTAAATATGAACCACAGCTAGCTGGAAATTTAATCGAAAAACCGGCACCTGAGGGATCCGTTAAAGGAAACAGGATGGTGTTCTTTCAGGCAGATCAAGCGACGGATACTACCCTATACGAACGAGATTTATTGCCAATTGGAGCTCGATTAGATGGGCCGGCAATTATTGAGCAATTTGATTCAACTATTGTGGTGCCCGAAAGTTGGGTCGGTCATATTGATGGTCTGCGGAATTTAATTTTGAGTAGGGGCAAATGAAATGGATCCCGTAACTGTACAAATTTTACGCAATAAAGTTTCAAGTCTTGTTGATGAAATGCACTACCATTTTTATAGATCGGGCTATTCGACGATCATTCGAGAGTCGCGTGATTTCAGTTGCGTAATTCTTGATCGTTTGGGACGGCTTATAGTTCCACCTCCGATGTTCTTTCATGGAATAGCATACCGCACATTTGTAGAAAATATATTCAAGCACTACGAAATGAATGAGATAAATGATGGAGATGTTTTTGTCTCAAATCATCCCTATGAAGCGGGGATGCCGCATGTTTCGGATATGGGATTTGTCGCACCAATAATTCACGATGAACACCTGATCGGGTTCTCTGCCTCTATAGCTCATAAAGCAGACATTGGCGGAACTAATCCCGGAAGTACATCTGCCAATTCCACCGAGCTTTACCATGAAGGCTTATTATTGCCTCCGATTAAGTTTCATCGTTGCGGGAAACCGGATCCTGATATTGAGAGGGTAATACTTGGTAATAGTAGACATCCTGATCTTGTGCGGGGTGATATTCATGCACAAGTAGCTGCAACCAATATGGGCGTTAAAAGGATGAAAGAAAATGCGGCCCGATTTGGTTCTGATACAGTTAGTAACGCCTTCAAGGCAATACTAGATGGCGCGGCTGAAGAACTTCGCAAAGCAATAGCGGAATTACCAGATGGAACCTCCTATGCGGAGGGGTATATGGACGATGATGGAGTAGAAAGGGATACACCTGTTAAATTTGCGGTTGCCATTACAATAAAAGGTGATAAGGCGACTTTTGATTACTCTGATAGCGGTCCACAAGCTCGCGGCCCTGTAAATTTGCGACCGGCAATGGTAGAGGCTTGTACATTTTATTGTCTTGTTGGTGCGTTGGGTCCAAACGAACTACATTATAATGGTGGGATGAGTGATGTAGTAGAACTGAAATTTGCACCCGAAACAGTAACTAATGCTAGCCCGCCAGCGCCAGTCTCTTCCTATCAAAAAGCAAACCTACGACTGGTAGACGTAATTCTTGATGCTATGTCTAAATTTACTCCCACTCGTGCCATAGCTGGTTCTGGCTCTTCAGGCTCTTTGCTAATTTCCTGGCAGGGTGGTGGTCGAGCAGGCCATTCTACTATGCAATACGAAATCATGGGTTCTGCCTACGGGGGTGGGTATGGCCATGATGGTTGTTCGATGACGGCCACACATCTTTCAAATTTACACATCACTCCAATAGAAATACTTGAGTCTGAATATCCTTGTCGTGTTACGGAGATGTCGGTAATTGCAGACTCTGGTGGTGCTGGGGAATATCGGGGTGGTGTTGTTTTTCGAAGACGGTATGAGCTTCTACAGGATGCCATCGTTGTGAGACGTTACGAACGTGCAAAATTTCCGGCAAGTGGCGTCGCGGGAGGGAAAGATGGACAAGCGAGTAAATTTATAAAAATCAACCATAATGGCTCAGAAACCGAACTAGAGGCGGCAGGTAAATATGAGATGAAGGCCGGTGAAGGTTTCTATATGGAAAAAGCCGGAGGCGGGGGTTTCGGTGACCCAACTAAACGAGATCCTGATTTAATAAAAAGGGATATAAAAGAGGGATACATTACTTCGTTAGGTGCAGAGAGGGATTACGGCTTTAAAGAAAATTAGCGTTGGTCAGTTCATGAAAAAAAGGGCCGGAAGATACTCCGGCCCTTTTTGTAGTCAAATGTTAATCAATGGTTATTTTTTTCCAAAGATTAGGTTGCGGGCGCGTTTTACGGTCGTCGGTGATGTATCCATCAGGTTATTAACAATTTTTTGAATATCTTTACCCGCTATTGGGTTGACCTCCAACCCACGCTTGTATGCATCCTTGATAAAAGACTTATTTTTGGTAATTTTTGCAAATGCAGCCCGTAAAGGTTTAACCAATTTTTTTGGCGCTCCAGGAGGTAAAACTAGACCTCTTCCTAAGACGGAAGCGGAGCCGAGCATCATTGCCACTTGTCTATCTTCCTTGTTTGATAACAATTCACGGATCAATGGAACGTGTTCTATACCCTTCTGTTTGGTATATCCGCTTTGAACCAAGGGGATAGCATAGTTATTTTTGTTTTGTTTCATACCTTTAAACCATTGCGGTTTCGCGGAAATCCAGGCAGTCCAACCAAGCGCTAGGCCATGTACTTCGCCTTGTTCCATAGCAAGTTGCATTTTACGAGAACCCTTGTAACCCTTAATGATTTTCATTTTGGTTCCAAGCAAGGCATTTAGCGTTGCAGGAATGAGAAATGTGGGAGATCCTTTACCGCTCGATCCCATTGTGATTTTTTTCTTTTTGAGATCATCCATCGATGTCACGCCGGAATCTCTTCTTACAACAACTGTGCTGTTCTGACCGAAAACCCTACCGAGCCACGTCAATTCTTTGCACCTGTATTTAACTTTTTTGGGCCGTAATAACTCAGATACGATCGACATTTCTGGAGGCATTAGGAGTGTCCTGCCATTTTTCGGCGCAACGTTGTAAAAGAAGTTTGCTGCTTTAATTCCACCAGCCCCTGGCATATGCTGGACTACCATATTAGGTTTTCCAGGAATTACTTTATCCATGTGAGCTCCGAGTAGTAATGACGTTCTTCCGTATGTTCCACCTGCACCATATCCAACAAGAATCGTAACAGTTCGACCCTTGTACATGCCAGAAATATCTGCCGCAGAAACTGGTGTGGCCATAGCCACTAATCCCACTGCTGCAATGGCAGAAAGTCCATTGAACATTTTTCTTATCATTCAGTCCTCCATTTTAACTTATTGTTTTTTTGTGTAAGTTTAAAAAACATAATCGAGTTTGGTTGGGTATAGCTAGCCGAAAATTTAATTACTATCAAAAAAAATAGGGCCCCAAGTCACCCTGAGGCCCAAAATTAAATTAATAAAGTCAGTTTATTTTTTTGGAAAAACGTGTTCCCTTGCTTTTTTTACTGCGGCCGGTGACATTTTTAGAGCGTTATTAACGATTTTTTGAATTTCCGCCCCCTTTATTGGAGTAACCGGCAAACGTTTACTTTTTGCATCAGCTCGAAAAGTTTTACTGGAAACAGTATTCCAAAATGCTTTGCGCATAGCTTTTATTTTAGCAGATGATACTCCGGGTGGGTATGCTAGACCACGTCCAATCACGGCAGCTGTTGAGAGCATTGCAGCCGCTGCTTTGTCATCTTCCGATTTTGCTAAATCTGTGAGTAA
>CEUN01182218.1_pt1 | contig 14657 bp, 11 predicted proteins | sample 361501 | NCBI WGS metagenome assembly CEUN01 (sample SAMEA2622801, study PRJEB7988) | marine metagenome | biome: marine biome (ENVO:00000447); feature: marine epipelagic mixed layer (ENVO:xxxxxxxxx); material: "saline water (ENVO:00002010), including plankton (ENVO:xxxxxxxx)" | depth 120 m | reverse complement strand
TTTTGGATCATGACAATGAGTTTGCCGCAAACTGACCAAATGGTAACTTTACAATTTTAAAAAAACAGAACAAAAATTTACCGTCCATGACCGATCAAGCAGACATTGACTCCAGGGGCCGCGAGGGCCTCGCCCATGTAATGATGATGGGCGCCGTATTAATCTTCGGCTTGAACTACGTTGTTGGCCGTTGGGTTGCCGGGGACGTTCAGCCTTATATCCTTGGCTTTGTCCGCTGGACCTTTGGTACGCTGATCTTGCTGCCCTTCGCACTAACGCATCTCAAAGGCGACGCGGAACATATTAGAGCTAACTGGAAGCTGCTTTGTCTTGCCGGGTTTCTCATGCCGTTTATGGGTGCCGGAGTGACCTATGTGGCGCTTACGTATACCGAGGCTATAAACGGTGGCGTCATCCAGACCTCGATGCCCGTGATGATTGTACTATTGTCATGGCTGTTCCTTGGTGAGAGGACACGCGGGATACAGTGGGTTGGCATCGCAGTAGCCATTTTTGGTGTTCTGTATATCGTCGCACGGGCTGATCCGGCTACGCTGGTTGATCTGAACTTAAATGTCGGAGACATTATCCTAATCGCGTGTAATTTAGGTCTGGCTGGCTATGGTGTTGCCGTCAAACGCTTGCCCAGAGATTTTCATCCGCTATCTTTGATCACAATCGTATGCGCGGTTGGTGCTGTATGCCATGTCCCGTTTTTCGTTTACGAGATCATGTCGGGAATTGCGGTGATATGGTCTGCCAAGGCATGGATTTCTCTTGGGTTCGTTGCGATTTTCCCGTCTGTCTGTGCAATTCTTCTTTGGAACAGTGCCATTGCACGGATCGGCCCCACTCGGGCTGGTTTTCATATGTATCTGGTGCCGGTTTACGCAGCGGTTTTTGCGATTCCCCTGCTCGGTGAAAACATTGGAGTTTTTCACATTGTCGGTGCGGTTCTGATCATCATTGGGGTGACAATGTCGAGCCGGCGCTTCTGACCGATAATTGTTAGGAGACTGATCAGTGCGGGCAATTCAATTTAAAGAGACCGGCAGTCCCGAAGTTCTACAGCTAGTCAATCTAAAGGAGCTAATCGTTGGGGCCGTCGAAGTGCTGGTGAGTGCCACAGCCTTTGGAGTGGGTAAGCCCGATGAACTTCTGCGTGCTGGCGTATACAAATGGATGCCGGACTTGCCAGCCGTAATCGGTAACGAAATGTCCGGGCACGTTGTTGCCGTCGGACCCGGTGTTAGCAATTTTGCCATTGGCCAGCCCGTCCTTGTCTTTGGAACCAGAGCTGGACTTCACGCTGAACTTACGTAAGCGCCGGTGGATAATGAGACCCCGTAATTTTGGCCCAGGATTCTCGACTCCTGACGTTGGTTTCTGCATTCTGTGAGTTAATAATCCTTTCGACGGGAAACCGCACAATGGTCATCAACACCTCGAGTAATGGAGCAACTGATCACATCTATCTGGTGGATGGTTCCGCTTATATCTTCCGCGCCTTCCACGCCCTGCCTCCGATGACGCGACCGGATGGCACGCCAGTTAACGCTGTTTACGGTTTCACTAACATGCTGACTAAGTTAGTTGAGGATTCCGAAGCTGATTTCTTAGCTGTGATTTTTGACACTGCGAGGAAGACTTTCCGAACGGAGATATATCCTGAATACAAGGCTAATCGACCGCCGCCTCCAGAAGAATTGGTGCCTCAATTTGATCTGATTAGAGAGGCTACTCGTGCCTATTCTCTGCCTTGCTTGGAATTGGAAGGGTTTGAGGCAGATGATCTGATCGCAACCTATGCCAGGCTGGCTGTCGAGCAGGGCTACGAGGTGACGATCGTCTCGTCCGACAAGGATCTGATGCAACTGGTCCGGCCCGGAGTGCGGATAATGGACCCGATGAAAAATCGATTTATCGGCGCTGATGAGGTGTTTGAAAAGTTTGGTGTGGGACCAGAAAACGTAGTTGACGTTCAGGCTCTACTTGGTGATTCGACGGATAACGTTCCAGGAATTAAGGGTATTGGAGAGGCGCCGGCTGCCGCGCTAGTTCGCGAATATGGTAATCTCGACAATCTTATAGAGGCGGTCAAAAACCCTGAAGAAGTGAAAGCGCAGGCAGTCGAAAAGGCGGATAATTGCCAAGCCCGCATCTACAATCTGGCGGGGCGCGAATTTGGTATCAGTTCACCGAAGCAACTAAAGGAAGTGCTGATCGATGAGCTTAAGCTGCCGGTCCCAAAAGATAAGAAAACCGGGAAGCCCACCACCAATGCCGCTGCGCTTCGGGAACTTGCCGCTAAAGGTAATGAAATTGCGCAACGAATAATCGACTACCGATTTTACTCCAAGGTTAATTCCAGCTACGCTGATCTCATTCATAAGGAAAGGGAAATCGCCCTTCTCTCACGTGAACTGGTCACGCTTCGAGCCGACGTCCCTGTCGAGGGAAATATTTCGGCTTTCCGAAAAAAGCGCCCTGATCCAGATGTCCTGATCCCATGGTTAGAAGAACAAGGTTTCAAGTCTGCACTGTCACGGGCTCGGTCCGAATTGGGAATAGAGAAAGATATTCTAACACCCGATGCCGAAATTTCTCTCGGGGAGGGAGATTACGAGTTGGTGCAGGACGAGGCTGCCTTACAAGTTTGGGTCGATAATATCGAAACGGCTGGTGTGGTCGCATTCGATACCGAGACTGACTCTCTTGATTCTATGCAGGCCTCTCTGGTAGGCCTATCGCTCTCCATACAGGGCGGAAGTGCTTGCTACGTGCCTCTGGCGCATGTTGCACCGGGTGAAGAAAGTAACCGGGAGCTAGATCTTGGCCGCGAACCAATTGGCGAGCCGGAAGATATTCCTAGACAGATTCCACTTAATCGTGCGATCGAGATCCTAAAGCCAATGCTTGAAAACCCTGGGATTCTCAAGGTCGGCCACAATATCAAATACGATATGCAGGTAATGCTGCGCCACGGTGTTGAGGTTGCACCGATTGACGATACGATGTTGCTTTCATACGTACTAGAAGGTGGGTTGCACGGTCATGGTTTGGACGAACTTGCGATTTTGCATCTCGGCCATACCAATATTAAGTTTTCTGAGGTTGCTGGTACCGGAAAAAAACAGATAACCTTCGACCAAGTGCCGCTTGATAAAGCCCTCAATTATGCGGCCGAAGACGCAGAGGTGACCGGCCGACTGTACCGTCTTTTTAAGCCGCGCATCGCTGAGGAAAGCATGGCCTTTGTCTATGAGACGCTGGAACGCAGACTAGTGCCCGTTCTTTCAGCTATTGAGCGCGCCGGCATTATCGTTGACGCAACGTTTTTGAAAGAACTATCCAGCGATTTTGAGAAACGGACTGCAGATATTGCCGCCGAGATATACGAGCTGGCAGACCATGAGTTCAATATCGGTTCCCCCAAACAGTTGGGTGAAGTCCTGTTCGAAGAATTAGGTATCGAGGGTGGTAAGAAGACAAAGAGTGGCGCCTACGGAACCGGCGCAGACGTTCTTGAGGGGCTCGCTGCTCAGGGGCATCAACTCCCGAGCCGCGTTCTGGATTGGCGGCAGCTATCAAAGCTACGCAGCACCTACACAGATGCGCTTGTAAAGAAAATTAACCCGGAAACCAAACGCATCCATACGTCCTATGCTCAAGCTATTGCATCTACCGGCCGTCTGTCGTCGACTGACCCAAATCTTCAGAACATCCCGATCCGGACAGAAGAGGGCCGCAAGATTCGGCAGGCTTTCGTGCCCGAGAAGGGCTGTGTACTCATGTCGGCTGACTATTCGCAAATTGAACTGCGTCTGTTGGCCCATGTTGCTAAAATAGAAGTGCTGCGTGAAGCTTTCCGAGATGGACAGGATATTCACGCTATGACCGCGAGCGAGGTATTCGGTGTCCCTGTTGATGGAATGGATTCCTCGGTGCGTAATCGCGCCAAGGCGATCAATTTCGGAATTATCTATGGAATTAGCCCCTTTGGTTTGGCTCGACAGCTTTCGATACCCCAAGGAGATGCAAAGCATTACATCGAAAGCTATTTCGAGAAGTTTCCCGGAATTAAGGACTACATGGAAACAACGAAAAATTTTGCTAGGGAGCATGGTTACGTACAGACGCTTTTCGGACGTAAGTGCCATACCCCGGGCATACAGGACAAAAATCCAGCACGGCGTAATTTTTCTGAACGCGCTGCTATTAATGCGCCGTTGCAGGGTGCAGCTGCAGATATCATCAAGCGCGCGATGATCCAAATACCCGGTGATCTGGCGAACGCGCGTCTTGGTGCACGCATGTTGCTTCAGGTCCACGATGAGTTGATCTTCGAAGTACCTGAGGAAGAGATCAATGAAACTGCAACCACTGTCTCAAAAACCATGGAAGATGCGGCCCATTTAAGCGTACCCTTGGTCATCGATATTGGTACGGGTCTTAATTGGGACGAGGCTCATTGAACTTCGCGCATTGACTAAATTATAGGAAAGGCGGAGACGTATGGAGAAAAAATTAGACGGTTTACGGGCTTTCGTCACGTCGTTTCTGGGAGATATTCATCAAGATAACTGGCCCAAGCCCCACAGCGACAATGGCAAGTGCCGCAAGCGATGCTTCTTCCAGTAGTTCATCCTTTGCAAACTGATATACGTAGGTAGACAGAGTATCAAAATTGAATGGTCTCAATAAGAGTGTCATTGGCAACTCTTTCATAACGTCGACAAAAACGAGAAGCCCGGCGGCTGCCATTGAGCTGCGCAACAAACGCGGTGCCATCGAGATCATGGTACCTGAGAAATCACGCCCTAGAACGAAGCTCGCATTCATCACGTTGGGTGAGAGCCGTTGAATGCCGGAAGTTACTGCGCCATACCCGATAGCCTGAAATCGCGAGACATATGCTAGAATCAGCAAGGCGACACTACCAATTAGAAAACCATCAGTGGAAAAACCGAGTAGATCTGCGATAGCTGTTTGGACTAGGCTATCGACGGCCCCGGAAAATGAAACAACACCGATTGCAAGAACAACACCTGGAAAGGCATACCCGGTAGCTGAGACTGCACTGAGAATCCCCAGAATGGGGTGTTTTCTATATGAGACGGTGAGGACCATAACAGAGGCCAGAAGTACTACGGTGACGGCTGCAGACAGAGATACAACTACCGAATTTATCGCGCAGCTTGTCAGAGCGTCGGGGTCGGAGATCGCCAGTCCCTGAAAGATAAAACTCAAAAGGACCCCTACGGGTATTGCGAAGCCCAGAATTATGGGCGTTAGGCAGGTCACAATACAAACTATCCCCCAACCACCATGCGTTTCTACGGGAGCAATAGTTTTGCTGCGCTGCGTTGTATCGGCAAACCGTTGTTTTGATCTGGCAGACCGCTCGATATAGAGAAGCGCGAGAATAAATATGAATGCCATTCCGGCGATCTGCGCAGCAGCGGTTAGATTGTTCATACCTAGCCAGACGTTGAAAATGCCTAGTGTAAGGGTTTCCACCGCGAAGAAATCGACCGTACCGAAATCGGAAATAACCTCCATCAAAACCAGAGCCAGACCGGCTACGATCGCAGGACGTGCGAGTGCAATGTCAGCAGTAAAAGTAAAGTTTCGGTTATGAAGCTGTGCGACCTCCAAATAAGATACAGGGGTTAGTCGGAATGCCGTCCGCGCTAGTAGATATATGTAGGGGTATAATACTGATGCCATAACAAGCATCGCCCCGCCTATTGATCGAATTTCGGGAAACCAGTACTGACGGGCGGACTGCCAGCCAAAGGCATCTCGCAGCATACCTTGAACTGGCCCAGCATATTCCAAAAGATCAGTGTATGTGTAAGCTATAATGTAGGCAGGGACAGTAGCGGGTAAAAGTAACATCCATTCGATCACTCGACCTCCCGGAAAATTGAATCTTGCAACAATCCAAGCTGTGGTAATCCCGAAGGCAAGGCTAATGACTGCCACGCCGACCATTAAGGCGAGGGTGTTTCCCACGTATCGCGGAAAGACGGTTTTCATCAGGTGTGGCCATAACCCACCACTATCGCCTGACGCTGTAATAATTAGTGCAACAAAAGGACCAACTAGCAGCAGGCCAAATAATAATGTTGCAAGGGACCACGGACTGGCAGCATCGCCCAGACTTAATTTCTTTCCTCGGAAACCTACATCTACCATCCAGCTCGATCGATAATTCTCTGAGCGTCCGGTGTCAATGTTGCAATCCGCTCTATGGGTAAACGGTCCTCTTTGAAAGAGCCCCAAGACTTGACTTCTTTACTTGCTTCGACATTTGCATTGACCGGAAATTCGAAATTTATTTCGCCATATAAAGTCTGTGCGGTTTTTTCGGTCAGGAACTCCAACAATCGAACGGCCTCAGCTTTATTTTTCGAGTGGACTGCAACACCTCCACCAGAGATATTTACGTGGTTGCCACGATCATTCTGATTTGTGAAAATAATCTGGATGGCTTTTGCCCATTCTCGTTGGACCGGCACCTTCGATGTTTTGAGTTTGCCGTAATAGTAGCTATTGATTATGGCGACGTCGCACACGCCTTCAAATATTGCTTTGACCTGGGCGCGGTCATTACCCTGAGGCCTGCGCGCCATATTTTTCACAAGACTTCGGGCCCATTGTTCTGCAGCCTCTTTCCCGTGTGCGGCTATCATTGAGGCAAGTAGGGCACGATTATAAACATGGCTTCCCGGCCGGCTACAGATCCTGCCTTTCCACTTTGGATTTGCAAGGTCCTCAATACGAATCACTTCAGAAGCCTTTACCCGGTCCCTTGAGATTGCCACGATCCGTGCTCGTTTCGACAGACCAAACCAACGATTTTCAGAGTCGCGAAGATGTGCCGGGATATTTGTCGTGAGTTTTTTTGATGAGATTTTTGCGAAAAGGCGTTTATCCGCGTAGGCGTATAGCCTTCCGATATCAACAGTGAGGACCACATCTGCCGGGCTTCTCGGGCCTTCTGCCAAAAGACGTTGAACGAGGCCTTTAGAGGCGAAAACCACGTTTACCTTTGTACCTGTCTTCTTCTCGAAAGCGTCGAGAAAGGGGTTGATAAGAAAAGGTTGCCTGTGAGAGTAGACATTTAATTCTTTGGCACCGGTTGGAGAGCCAAGAGACGCAGCTCCGAGAAGCGTGAGCGCGCCCCAAGAAGCTATCATTGTTTTCTTAAATTGCATGTTTCTTCGCGCTCCTATTAGATGGGTTGTGGCGGGTTATCGCCATACGAATGCTCTTGAAAACTTCATAAAATGGGGAGAGATAGAGGCTGGAAAGTAGGTGAGTCTGTGCAGTTTGGTTTTTTGTTAGACCGAAGTCGAGCTTCATATTTCGCCGTGCGATATACAGGCTGCCGGCCATCCAGTCCCAAATCGCCAACGCGGCACCAAAGTTTCTATCGTGATGGCGAGGGTCAAGAGAGTGGTGTATTTGATGTTGAGCCGGTGAGATTAGGAATCGTTCGATCCTGCGACCATAGCGAATCTGAATATGAGAGTGCCGAAGGTTTGATCCGGTGACGTTAAAAACGAATAGGATTGCGTTCACGCCATAAACCGAAATGAGATCGACCGAGGATCCGAATAAGAATACTACTAGAGATATTGAGATTGACTGAACCGCAATAGAGCGGAAAGAGAAAATTATCGCCTCTACTGGGTGGGTTCGGTAGACAGTCAAAGGACTTAACGTTTCAGCACTATGGTGGATTTTATGAAATGCCCATAGGGCGGGGATCCGATGCAGTGCGAAGTGCGTTGCGAACCGTGAAAAGTCGTCTAGTAGAAAAAGAAATAGCGTGTAGCCGATAGCCACCGATAGCGGTGATACGTTCGATAGGATCGCACCTCCGGCAGGTATAAGGTCTTGCAGGGCAAAGAATAATACCGTTGCTACCAACAGTTTAGAGATAAAAAATGGCGCAATTAAAATTAGTAATGCATGATTTGCCAATAAGATTTTGTAATCCGCTAAAGCCGAACGAGAGAACCATATATTTCGAGAAAAGAGATAAAAGCGAGTATGCTTAAAGCTATTTCGTAGTCCTCGGCGGGCTACAAAGAAGCTCCAGCAGAGAGCGATAGATGCTGCCAACGCCAGATAATATATGGACACCCTCTTCTGCGGATTTAAAAAGCTGTCCAAAAGTTGAGGGATATATTCTTGGCTTATCCAATCTAGGATCGTCACGGCCTAGAACTCCCAATCAAAAATAAGGCGGCCGCCGATCAAAACCTGGCGGCCGCCTTGTAGGTAGATTATTAGTCGTTCTCAGCGGCGGATCCGCTACCGAGTTTCTTAAGCATGTCTGCCATGCCTGATAGTTGGTCGTTTTTTCGTGCCTTTACATCGAATTTATCGACAATCAATTTCTGCACTTTGAGCATGTGCCCCATGTATTCATTGATACCGGAAGATTGGCCTTTTACATAATTTCCGGCGGAGTCAATGTCAGTAACCTGGCTCGAGTTGGGCATCACTGGCCCGAAACCGATAAGTCGGTTAAGGCGCGTCGCGGTTTCGCCCAAATTCTTTCTTCCTGTTTGCATTGCCAGAGAGAAGCCTTTGAGTTCGCCCCAATGTTTAATGTACTTTGCAACCGCCTTGGCATCCGACGGATTTGCCTTGATCGCCTTCAGGTCTTTAAAGCAAGAGCCAGCATACTTGAACGTAGCCTCCGCGAGGGTTTGCTCCCAAGCTGTTTCGATTGTCCGAGCGTATTTCATCAGCTGGGCACGTTGCGCATCCGTTAGCGCGTTACCGTCTGCCGAAGCAATGAGTTTACGGCCATCTATAAAGGCCCGCCCAATAGTTTGCGCGTAGTTGGTCTTTTTAGATTTGTCGGAGCCGGCTGCGTAATATGCTGGACCGAAAACCATTTCGTCATAAAGGTCTACTTTTCCGTCGCCGTCAGCATCGGCATAACCCGCCCCCGCCGGCTTGCGCTTCGCAATATCGTAGAGCTGTGCTGGCGAGAGTTTGAGGCCGTGGGCAGGAAATCCAAAGTAACCAAATGCCTCATCCCAGCTGTGTTCTTTGCCTGTGTAATGTTTACCTTTTTTGTATGGCTTATTGTTCGGCTTATTTTTTGCCGTCATTTTCTCGTCGAGGTAGTTATCAACGGCTTGGTGGTAAAACACTGCCCCTAGAATGAACTTAGATATAAGCTGCGGATAGTTATACCCGTTAGCCGTGTCGACGCCCTTGTTCGCACTAGAGGCCTTTCCGATCCAAAACTTTATAAGTTCCGGGCCTGTCATGTTATTTGGCATTCCGGAGACGGCACCCTTATAGGTTTTGCCCGACAGGTTCGGGTTGCTTATTTCTCCGACCGTCTTTTGCTTTACGACAAAAGGCCCTTTTGAAGAAGGAGCAATAATCTTGCGGTCCTTGCCCTTGCCTTCATAGTAGAGCAACATCTCGGCTTTGAGGGCAGAATTGGGTTTTCCGTTACCTTTGCCCGCAAGTTTTTTAAGTGAGTCGTGCAGTATTTGGCGCGCGATTTGCCCTGTATAGGCTACACTGTTTTCCTCGGTGCCCAGCCAAGACTTTAATGTGACCGGAAACTGACCATAAACAGAATCGTCGGCCGCAGCGGGTGCGGCCATAAGCGGAGCGGCCGTTGCGATGACGCCCGCAATAACAAGTTTTCTCATGGGGGATTCTCCCTTCCCATAAATGTGTTTGTATTCCCAGAGACTGAACTGTCTGCCGAGGGGCGGCAGGCGAGACCTTCTATGGTAGTTAATGCGAATCAATCGCAATTACGTTTTTCTATAGCTAGACCAAAGCAATGTCAAACTTAAATAAGGGCGCAAAGCGTGAGAAAACTTAGTTCCGCTCGTCCCAGCTTTGTTCATATTTCTTCGGAATTTCGCTTCATTCCATATATCAGCGGTATAGGCCTTGGGTTCGAAAACGGTTCGCAGATGCTCCTTGCACAGGAACTGCACAACGGGTATGTGAAATTGAGCTCTTACTAACCTGATTTGTTGGCGTTACCCCGCAAAGTGTATACCCTATGATGATGATTGCGACTTTGGTGTTATGCTGGTTTTAGAGAACGTTTGGCTTCGTTATGGCAAAAATGCCGTTGTGCAGGATGCTTCCTTTGAGGTCCGGGAGGGGGAAATGGTGTGCCTTCTTGGGCCATCGGGCTGCGGGAAAACGTCGACCCTTCGGCTTATCGCCGGGCTTGATAGGCCTAACAGCGGTAAAGTCAGCATAAAAGGCAAAACGGTTTCTTCTAAGCAAAAGGTCGTTCCGCCCCACAAGCGCGATATTGGGTTTTTGTTTCAGGACTTTGCACTATTTCCTCACCTGACGGTTTCTCAGAATATTGCCTACGGATTGGTGTCGAGTGACCGGCGCGAGACCGGAGTTCGGGTTGACGAACTGCTACGTCGGACTCGGCTCTCCGAGCATGCTGACAAATACCCACACATGTTGTCGGGGGGCGAGCAACAGCGGGTGGCTCTTGCGCGGGCTCTAGCACCCCGCCCGAAATTATTGTTGCTGGACGAACCGTTTTCTGGACTTGACACGATGCTACGGGAGCAGATGAGAGAAGAGACTGTCGGCACCCTCAAAGAACTCGGCGTTACTTCAATTATGGTTACCCACGACCCTGAGGAGGCGCTGACTGAGGCTGACCGGATCGTGCTTATGAATAAGGGCCAGATTGTTCAGATCGGAGAGCCGAGGGAACTGTATAAATTTCCCTCCAGCGTCTTTGCCGCCCAGTTTTTTGGGCGGATCAGTCAAATTAATGGCGTCGTCGACGGTGGAAACATAAAAACCGATCTAGGCGTCTTTCCAAACCCTGAACTCTCTGATGGTATAGAGGTTCAAGTTCTCCTTCGCCCAGAGGCGGTTAGGGTATCGCCGGTTCAACAAGATTCTAATTTTGCAAGTGAGTTACTTGTGTGCGGTATCCAATATACGGGGAATTCAAGCCTTATCCGGTTGGGGATAGGTGAATGGCCGCAGCCGCACTCACATATAGAGGTACGGCATCCCGAGGCGGTGTCTTATGATCTTGGCGATAAGATCTGGATCGAGGTTGATCCTGATCAGGCATTTGTTTTTCCGAAATAACTTCCGAATCCTGGCGCTAAGCCCTTTGCTAACCATGTTTCTGAGGATTTTTCTGCTTTCCGCTCACCGAGTATCCATCGCCAATTATCGACGGCCGTAACGTCCAAGAATTGTTTATAAAATTTTTGTATTTATACAATAAATTTTGTAATGATAATCATTCTCATTTAAACTGAGGCGATGAAGGTGATTGCAATTGACGTATGGAAGCGTGCAGGTAATTGATTCCAAAAGGAAAAATGGATGACCAATTCTAGTAAATTAAGACAGCTGACGGACATCGCTGTTTTACCTAAACGGGAGGGAACACCTGCATGCCATCTAGACGCCGACGCCGCCTTAGAACTCGCGCTGTACGGCGCTACAACGTGTCGCATGACTTCTTTAGCGTGTCTTATTAATACGATTTGGTGTCTGACGGGAGGCGGATGGCGGCCCCCGAAGGAAGTAATCGCCGATGGTTTGCGCAAAGCATCGGCCAAAGGAACCATCCTCGCAACGGAGAGTTGGGTTAGCTCTATTCCATTTTACTATACGCTTACACCAAAGGGCGCGAAGGTATTCCGAGATCTCATGAACCGCCCACTGCCGGACTGGGATGATCCGATTTCTCGATCAGCTGCCACGATAAAGTTTGGCCTGCTGGACGTGACAGATGAAGAAGATATGCCCGCCGTGATCAGCGATTTAAAAAGGTTCTACTTGGACGTTAAGCAGGGATTGTTGGAGCGTCGCGATGGTCTGGTGCCGGACAGGCCATTCCTGAGAGCAGCTATGGCTGATCGACTCGCCTGGGTCGATCAACGGCTACATACGCTTGAAGTTTCCGCGCGGTGCGAAACCTGTCAGCGCGTCGTGCATTGAGTGCTCACTGAGAGCTGTATCAACGAGACGCCCACCTTCTCTTATTTTGTTCACAGAATTACTCGGCAGCGTGGATGCCGGCGGCCTTAACTTCCTCAGTGACCTCATCCTCAAATTGTTCGAAGTTACTTTCAAAGCGTTGGGCCAGGTCACGTGCGGTGTCTTCGTAACTGCCCTTGTCCACCCAAGTTTCTTTCGGATTGAGAACTTCTTTTGGAACGCCCGGAACGTTCTCAGGGATCAGTAGACCGAAATTGGGATCCGGCGTAACCCCGACCTTCGCAAGTTTGCCCTCAACCGCCGCCCGAACCATGGTTCGGGTATGCGCAATCTTCATGCGTTCACCAGTGCCGTAGCCGCCCCCACTCCAACCCGTATTGACCAGCCAGCACTTGGCACCACTTTTTGCAATTCGTTCGCCAAGAAGTTTTGCATATACGGTTGGGTGCCTTGGGAGGAAGGGTGCTCCGAAGCAGGTTGAGAAAGTAGCCTGTGGGGTATCGACGCCACGTTCCGTTCCGGCAAGTCTCGCCGTATAGCCGGACAGGAAGTGGTACATTGCCTGGTCTGCAGTAAGCTGACTGATTGGCGGAAGAACTCCGAACGCATCCGCTGTGAGCATTACAATATTCTCTGGCTGTCCTCCAATACCAGTATCACTTGTGCCTGGTATATAATGGAGCGGATAGGAGGAACGGGTATTTTCGGTAAGAGAGTCGTCGTCGAAGTTCGGGAACTTGGTGAACGGATCGAGCGTTACGTTCTCAAGTACGGTGCCAAATCGCAAGGAAGCGGCGTAGATTTCGGGCTCAGCCTCCTGCGATAAATTGATCGCCTTCGCGTAGCATCCGCCCTCGAAATTAAAAACGCCATTATCCGACCAACCATGCTCATCGTCGCCGATCAGGGTCCGCGTGGGGTCGGACGAAAGGGTTGTTTTTCCGGTTCCGGATAGCCCAAAGAAAATGGCGGTATCACCCTTTTCTCCGATATTGGCGGAGCAGTGCATCGGCAAAACATTCTGGCCCGGTAGTAGATAGTTGAGAACCGAGAAGATCGTCTTCTTGATCTCTCCTGTATAATGGGAGCCTCCAACTAGGATAAGCCTTTCGGCGAAATTTAACATCACAAACACTTCCGACCCAGTCCCATCAATCGCCGGTATCGATTGAAGATTCGGAGCATGTAGCACAGTAAAATCTGGCTCAAAATCGACCTGCTCTTCTTCTAAGGGATTGATGAACATGTTCTGGGCGAAAAGGCTGTGCCACGCCTGTTCAGTTACGACACGAACCTTGATTCGGTAATCAGGGTCGGCGCCCGCATAACAATCCTGAACGAAAACTTCCTTATGCTGCATATAGGCCAGCATTCGATTTCGCATGGTGTTGAAGTACTCAGGCGAGATTTTATTATTAACCGGGCCCCACCAGATGTTATCGGTATTCTCTGGCTCATCGACTATGTATTTATCTTTTGGTGATCGCCCTGTGTACTCACCTGTGGTGACGACCAGCCCACCGCCGGCAGCCAGCTCACTCTCACCGCGGCGAAGCGATTGTTCGTAGAGTGCCGGTATCGACAGATTCCAATGGGCACAAACAAGGTTTTCTAAGCCGTGGTTTTCAAGCCCGAATGAGCTCGGACGTCCGTTATGCTCCACGTTTACCTCCTGAGCGTAACAGGCAATTTTTCACTGGATTACTCCGCGTTACTGCTCAGACTGAGCTTGCCTTGTTATTCGTATTTCTGAAACCTCCGCAACATACTCTTGGCGAGGCGGGAGTCAAACGCGAATGAGTCGATTTAGGGTGTCTTTTTTAAACTTTTTCTGAAGCTCGCGCTGTCTTAACCAATCTGATGAGCGCAACACGAACATCTTCTGCATTGGCAGCAGGTTTATCAAAGTTGACCCGGGCGACCTCGCCGCCGTCACGAAGATCGCACCCCTCTGGATCTACACCAGTCATTTTCCATTTCCCGGGCTCCAGCCCTAGTAAAGAAGTTGCATAGAGTGAGACCGCTTCCGCGTGGTCCTCATTCATATGGGTGACAATGTCAGCCTCGGCTGCTGCGATGCCCTCGAAGCCGGCGGTGTCAAAAAGCAGTTTCTCGGCACCGATCCAATGTATGATACCGAAACCAGCTACAATATGTGCCCTCGCGATAGTCATTCTGTATAAATTAAAATCCTTGAAACCCACGAACATCTCACTTTCAGGATGGCGAGATACATAGCGCGCCTTTAGGTTCGGTTCGTCTGTCTTTACGACCTTGCCAAGGACCGTAATCCGCGAACCTGTGAGTGGGTTGTCAAGGCCAACGGTCCCGTTTAGCAAAAGCGAGGCTCGGTTGTCGCGAGCAAGATTCATAGTGTGTTCAGCAAGATCCGATAAAAGTAGCAATGGGGCTGCCATGTGGTCGCAGGCCGTCATAACTAGTGATCCGTATGGCCATCCTCCATCCACCAGCGCGGTAGACAGCACCGCCTGATCGCAGGCCCGTAGCAACTGGCGTGAAAGGGTTTCTATCGGTATCTGTCCCGGAATTTTCATGTCGCTCATGGTTGGTTCTTGCAATGAAGATAATCGTTCAACTTCGCTTAGAATTGGCTAAACCATGCCCTATTTTTGCCCTAATTAGGGAGTAAAAAA
>CEUN01020598.1_pt1 | contig 14669 bp, 12 predicted proteins | sample 361501 | NCBI WGS metagenome assembly CEUN01 (sample SAMEA2622801, study PRJEB7988) | marine metagenome | biome: marine biome (ENVO:00000447); feature: marine epipelagic mixed layer (ENVO:xxxxxxxxx); material: "saline water (ENVO:00002010), including plankton (ENVO:xxxxxxxx)" | depth 120 m | reverse complement strand
CGCGAAATGTTTGGTTTTATACCTGGTGCATTAGTTAGCGCCTTGGTGCTTTTTGCACCGCCCGTACTTTGCTTGGGGGCTGTGGTACCCTATCTGGTTCAAGCCGATACGGACGATTTGGGCTCTGTCGGACGTCGAGCGGGAGATATAAGTGCCTCTGCGACAGCTGGATCGATCACAGGGTCGTTTGTGACCGGTTTTTTTCTGCTCCCGGTCATGCCGTTGTCGGTCCTCCTCGGTGTTAATGCCGGAGCGCTCATGCTGATGGCGGCTGCATCCAGAAGGATATTAGGTGGGCGATCGCAAAGCGGCCGAGCGTTGGTGGCCGTAATCGGACTTCCGATTCTCGGGGTGCTCGCTTCCGGGTCGCCGCCTGATACCCTCTATGAGGGGCAGACGCTGTATACGGCCGTAGCAGTTACTGAGCGTCCTTGGGCCGATGGCCGGATCGTTAGAGAGCTATGGCAGAATGGAGGCTCGTCTTCGGCTGAGTTCATTGATTCTGGCGCTCCTGCTCATGTGTATGCGTCGGCGAGTTTGGATATACTGAACCTGTGGATAGACAAGGTCGATCGCGCCTTAGTGCTCGGCGGTGCTGCGCTCACGGTACCAGTCGCTATGCAGGATGCGCGCCCAGGAATGGAGATCGTGGTGGTGGAGATTGATCCAAAGGTGACAGAACTAGCGCAAACGTACTTCGCATTCGGTGAGCGAGAACGACCTGATATTAAAGTGCATCATGCAGATGCGAGGACGTTTCTTCGTTCTGGGAATGACCGTTATGAGCTCGTCTATCTCGATGTCTTTGATCATCTCTTGACGGTCCCTTGGACGATGGTCACACGAGAAGCGCTGGTCGATATGCGAGCACGACTTGCGCCTGGAGGTGTGTTTATGGCGAACATCCTTTCGCCCCTCGCGGGCGAGGGCGCTGCTTTTTTAGCTCGATTTCGAGCCACACTCGAATCTGTCTTTCCTGCGAACAGAATCTACATGACGGAGTCTTCAAGAGATCTGGGCGCGACTCAGAACCTTATTGTGCTAGGGGCAGAGTCTGAAGTTCTGTTGGATCCGCTAGACGAGTCGTGGGTCGTATCGCCGGTACCTGCTGAGGGGCCTCCACTAACCGATGCTTGGGCACCGGTAGAGTCGCTTCAAGCTCGTGTGTTTATGGGGGGACTCCGTTGGTACTGACGTTCAAAGATGGAGTGCCGGAAAACGTGCACCCACTCAATGTGGTTAAGAGGATGAAAGGCGATTTAGTTGAGGATGAGATGAACTCAACTTCTGACACCGAGGAGATCCCGGTGGGCCGTCCTCCCCTCTTCGAAGTGTACATGCGTATGGCAGAAGAGCTAGCGAAGAGGTCTACTTGTGCTCGTCTGCAGGTCGGGACCGTCATCACCGATTCACGACTCGAACACGTGGTTGCGATCGGATACAACGGTAACGCACGAGGCTTTCCTAATAGGTGTGACTCGGATCAGGCAGGAAAGTGTGGATGCATTCACTCGGAGATGAACGCGCTCGTAAAGTCACCTGGACATCTGCGGGACAAGGTTGCTTTTATCACAGCTAGTCCTTGTACCATGTGTGCCAAGCTGATAATCCAAGCGAATATTTCGCACGTCTTTTTCCGAGAGCTATACCGGGATTCCACAGGTGTCGCAATTCTAGAAAGTGCCGGGGTGGTGGCGGTTCACTACACTCGTTGGATGGATGCTTGGCGTTAGTAGTGCGCTACATTCTCAGGAGGTGAGGGGGTGGAAAGTGCTAACCCCAATGACTAAATGCCCAAACTTGACTAGGGTGGCATATAGCTATTGAAGGAGTTCGTCTACGTCGCTAGCCCTTCTGCGAGTAAGATGGCCGCATGGGTGGCATTCCGGCCTGTCCCGTCTGCGATCTGTGCTCTACAGCTAGTTCCGTCTGCTATGATGTGAACATCGTCTTCCGCTGCCCTCACCTGAGGCAAGAGGTCCAGTTCTCCGATCGCCATTGAAGTTGCGTAATGCTCGGCATGGTATCCGAAGGCTCCGGCCATTCCACAACAACCAGATTCAATCGCTGTCACCTCGACGCCGGGTAGTCGGGCGAGCATCCGATCTACTGCGGGGACACCTCCGAAAGCTTTCTGATGGCAGTGCCCGTGTCTGAGTATGCGGAGCGGTTGTCCGTCTGGCCCCTTATACACTTGGTTATTGAAGGATATTGTCCGTCCATCTTCCCATGCTTGATCAAGATAATCCTCTAGGGTTAACGAAAGCTCAGACAGCCGATTCGCTTCCGTGTTGTCTAGGAGCGCGGGTATTTCGTCTTTGAGCGTGTAGAGGCAAGATGGCTCGAGGCCGACAATCTTGATGTCGTCGGATGTCATCTTTCTTGCCGCGTTAACTAAGCGCTCGGCTTCATGGATTGCTTCATCTACCATACCTGCGCTGAGATACGTACGTCCACAGCATAAAGGACGCTCTCCGGGTGCCGATCGAAGCGGAATCACGTCGGCCCCGGAAGCCTGTAATAGGTCCCTTGCCGCTCGAGGGATCTCTGGCTCAAACCATCTGGAGAAGGTGTCCACGAACAGCGCTACTTGTGGTTTAGTCGAAGCTGCCGTGATCTCTATGCTTCCTTGCTCCGCACCGGACTTAGCAGGGGGTACTACCGACTTAAGTTCTTGGTCTGTCCATGCCTGCCCTGCCCAGCGTGGTAGTCGCCGCTCGGGTGCTAGACCCAGAAGTCGTTTCCCAGGAAGGTGGCTGGCCAAGTTCAGGAGCCGTGACAGCCTTGAAACTTTTGGAGCGATCCGTGGGAGAGCAGCCAGCAGTCGCTCACGAAGTGGAGTGCCGGTGATCCTGTTCCGTCGATGTTGCCATTCAATCTTCATTCGGGACATATCGACACCTGCTGGACATTCACGCGCACATCCTTTGCAGGAGATGCACAGTGACATCGCTTCGACCATCTCAGGGGAATCCAATCCGCTGTCTCCGAGCTGCCCGCTTAGGGCCAATCGGAGAGCGTTCGCCCGCCCTCGGGTCGAGTGCTGTTCTTGGCGGGTTGCACGAAACGACGGACACATGATACCAGGGTCGGTCTTTCTGCACGCTCCATTGTTGTTGCACCGTTCTGTTGCCCCGAGTAGACCTCCAGGTTCCCAACTTAGAACAGTGGGGAGCACCTCCTCAGCTCTTTGTTCATCGTACTGAGGATGGAACCGGAAGAGCGAAGGCTCATCCATCTTTGGCGCGTCGACAATCTTGCCCGGGTTTAGGATCCCAAGGGGATCCAAGGTGTCTTTGACTTCCCGATATACGCGGGTCACCTGTTCCCCAACCATTGCCGGAAGAAATTCAGATCTAAGGATTCCATCGCCGTGCTCACCGGAGTGAGTGCCTCCAAAGCGCCGCACCACCTCGTGTGTTTCTTCCGCAATACGGCGGACAAGTGCTATGTCCTCGGGGTCTCGAAGGTTGAGAGCCGGACGAACATGAAGACATCCCACTGAAGCGTGAGCGTACCATGTGCCATCTGTGCCATGACGTCGGAATATCGCATTGACCTCCATGGCGTATTCGGCGAGATGCTCGAGGGGCACGGCACAGTCTTCAATGAAAGAGATGGGTTTTCGATGTCCAGCCATAGACATCACGATGTTCAGTCCGGCCTTCCTTACATTCCAGACAGCTGCCTGTTCAGCTAATGTGATTGCACTCGTCACGGATGAGGGATATCCGATTTGGGTCATGAGGCCATCTAAGTGTCCTAGCTCTCTCTCCAATTCCGCTCCTGAATCAGGCGATGAGAATTCGACGAGCAGAAGGGCTCCTGGAGTGCCGCGGACGAACCTTGCAATGGTAGATCGGAAGTCTGGTATCCCAGCAGCAAGTGTGAGGACATTGGAGTCGACTAGTTCCACTGCAGAGGGGTCCAGTGAGACTAGGTGTTGGACTGAGTCCAACGCTTGGATGAGGTCTGGAAAGTGGCAAAGACCGAGAACGCGTTTCCTAGGTAGTTCGGCAAGCCCCAGTCTAAGCTTTGAGAAGAAGGCGAGTGTGCCCTCGGATCCTACCAGGAGCCTTGCCAGCGCTTCTGCGCCAGGGCCAATGCGGTTCAGGTTGTATCCGGCGACGTTACGCATTGTTCGCGGTTGTCGTTTACGGATTTCTGCTGCGTTATTCCTATATAGGCTCTGCAGTCGTTCACGTTCTGTAGCGATGGTGTCGGCACAACCGGTTCGCACCGACTCACCAAGCCAAAGTCGCCGCCCATCTGCGAGGACGACTTCTAGGTCGATCACGTTATCTACCATCATCCCGTAATGGATTGATCGCGACCCGGCGCTGTTATTTCCTGCCATGCCACCGAGCGTGGCTCGGCTACCCGTTGAAGGGTCTACAGGAAACCATAGGCCGTCAGGGGTGAGAGTCGCGTTCAGATGGTCGAGTACAACACCGGGTTCTACATCAATGCATCCTGAGAAGGAGGCCTGGGATCCACCACCAGATTCTTCTCCGTGGCCGAGTGCCTCAACCGGACCCACTTCGTTGAGGTGTCGGTGCGTGTCTAGCACTATAGCGCGGCCGATCGTTTGACCGCACTGAGATGTCCCACCACCTCGGGGTAGCACGGGAACATCATGGGAGCGTGCGACTTCGAGGACGGCCTGGACGTCTCCGACTGAGCGGGGAAAGACTACACCGAGTGGCTCCACTTGATAATGTGACGCGTCGGTGGAGTATAGACCGCGGGTGAAACGATCAAAGCGGACTTCGCCCTCCACAGCTCGCGCGAGCTTTCGTTCGAGAGTTGGATCGCCTGGGGCGAGTCGAGTCAGTGCCATCTGGTCGTGTGATTGGTTTCCGGACCCTATGTTGGGCCGTTCTTGGACGGTGCCAACGTACCGATCGTCGTTCTCTGTCGCATCTAAGTGAGTGCACGTTGACATATCAAAGTGGACGCCATTTCCTGCAGCTTCCTGGCCCGACTAATACGCCTGCTCGTGTGCTTCAGGCTATGGCAAAGGCCACGATCGATCATCGTGGCCCTGAATTCGCCGATTTGACGGCTCGTCTTCTAGAGGGGCTCCGTTACCTCTTCAAGACGAAGCATGACGTGTTTATGTACCCTGCCTCCGGCAGCGGTGCCTGGGAAGCGGCTATTGCTAATACGCTTTCACCGGGTGACCGGGTTCTTTTGTTTGAGCAGGGCTTCTTTGCCCAGACTTGGGCGAAAGTGGCAAGCCGATTCGGAATTGATGTCGTGAATGTTGAATGGAACCCACGCATAGGTGTGAGACCCGAAGCGGTCATTCGGCAGTTGGAGCAGGACGCTACGATAAAGGCGGTTTGCATCGTGCATAACGAGACTTCGACTGGTGTCACAACTGATATTGAGTCGATCGGACGAGCAATGCGTGACTCGGGCCATCCAGCGATGCTCTTTGTAGATGCAGTTTCATCATTGGCTGTTACGGACCTACAGCATGACGCTTGGAGCATCGATGTGACCGTTAGTGGGTCACAGAAGGGTATGATGTTGCCGCCCGGGCTGGCTGTCCTCGCGGTCGGTCCACGTGCCATGGAGGCACATGAGGGTGCGATGCTGCCTAGGTCTTATTGGGATTGGGATGATCAGAAGCGTTTCAATGAGAGGGGCTTCTTTCCCTACACTCCAGCCACCAACCTTATGTTCGGTCTGGAGGAGGCTCTTGCTATGCTTGCAGAAGAAGGTCTTGAGAATGTTTTTGCGCGCCATGCATTGTTTGGACGCGTGACGCGAGCAGCAGTTGAGGGATGGGGTCTCGATGTCGTCTCGCAAAACGAGTCGGAGGCGAGCCAAGCGGCCACGGCCGTCCTAGTGCCCAAGGGCCATGATGCAGATGCGGTTCGCGCATTGATCCTAGATCGTTTTGACATGTCACTGGGGACCGGACTGGACCCCTTTCGGGGGCAGGTCTTCAGGGTGGGTCACATCGGAGATCTAGGTCCGTTGCAGCTCATAGGAACGCTAGCGGGTGTGGAGATGGGTCTCCAGCTTTCTGGGGTTATAAGCAAAGCCGAAGGGGTGGCTGCTGCGATGGAGGCACTGATCAAGGACACTGCAATATGATCAATCGAATAGGTTCCTTCTCGTGTCTGCAGTGGTTTGCCTTGGCTGGGTGCGCGGCTTTGTTTTCAGGCTGCTCCTCAGATGCGTCGTCACCACGTGAGTTGAAGTTCGGTCATGTTGGGGAGCCAGGGTCTTTGTTCGCACTCTCCGCTGACGAGTTTGCTAGACGTGCCAACGAACGGCTCCCAGAGGTTTGGGAGATTGTGACTTATGGCTCCAGTCAGCTTGGTGGCGACGAGTTGCTTCTGCAGAAAATCAAACTTGGGACGGTCGATTTCGCTCTGCCGTCCACGATTATGTCTTCACAGGTGGATGCCTTTGGCCTATTTGAGATGCCATACTTGGTTCGTGATCGGATGCATATGCAATCGATTGAAGAAGAGGTTGTTTGGACGGATCTCGCTCCTTTGGCAGAGGCTGCGGGCTACAAGGTTCTTGCTGTTTGGGAAAACGGATTTCGGCACGTTACCAATAGCTCGAAGCCACTCGAGACACCGGATGACCTAGAAGGCATAAAGCTTCGAACACCCAGTGGGGTCTGGCGGCTCAAGCTCTTCCAGGCCCTTGGGGCAAATCCAACGCCAATGGCATTGTCAGAGGTCTTTATTGGCTTACAGACTGGTGTGATTGACGGACAGGAGAACCCCTTAGCACAGATCTGGGGGTCGAAATTTTATGAAGTACAGGATTACCTATCTCTGACAGGCCATGTCTACACGCCAGCGTATCTAGTGGTCTCTCCGACTCGCTGGGGCTCTCTTCCCCTTGAGATTCAGTCGATTCTGCATGAAGAGGCTAGAGCGACTCAGGTTTACGTTTATGAGACCGCTAAGCGGCTTGACTCGGAGCTAGTTGGCCAGATCCGCGAGGCAGGTGTTCTCGTGAACCAGCCTGACCGGAAGCCATTCCTAGACGCCAGTGCTGAACTTTATATCGAGTTCGGTTTGACTGTTGAGTCCGGTGATTCATTGCTTGAACGGGCCGCAGCTGCGGGGTCGAACTGACTATTGAATCGTTGAGGCAAGGCCTCAGAAAGCTATTAGAGGTTATCGTTCTCGTCCTGATGGCAGTTTTGGCCGCAGTGGTTGTCGTGGGCGTCATATTTCGTAAGTCAGGTGCCTCGTTGATCTGGTACGACGAGGTTGCGTCGATCCTTCTCGCTTGGCTGACCTATTACGGCGCTGCGTTAGCCGCGCTCAATCGAGCACACATAGGCATGCCTACCCTGCTTGATCGGTTACGAGGATTTTCTCGCACTGCTCTCGTGCTGTTCGGGGAAGTTTGTACCATTTCCTTCTTCGTAGTGCTGGCGTGGGCGGGCGTTAGGGTGCTGGCGGTCCTTGGAGGGACCTCTCTGGTCTCCCTTCCTTCTGTGCCTATGTCTTTGGCGCAGTCCGTTATCCCGATAGGTGCGGTGCTCTTTATCGCGGCTCAGTTGCTGACGATCGGTGACGTATTGGGATCAGCTAAGAGAACAGACACTATCGCAGGTGGACAAACGCTTGTGGCCGTCGATTCTGAGGATGTCGACCGGTGAGTCTGCTCGCCATTGGCCTACTTCTTCTGGCACTTGTCGTAGTCGGTATCCCGATCGCGATAGCGCTCGGGATAGCTGCAGTAGCTGCAATGCTTACCGGGCCGGACGGGGTTGGTTCGCTCCCCAATACCGCTCTGGTGATGTTCGATGGTGCGACGTCCTTCCCACTGATCGCGATCCCTTTGTTCATACTAGCGGGTGCGATCATGAATGCGTCTGGGATCAGTCGACGGCTTATCGCTTTTGCTTCAGCTGTGGTTGGGTTCATCCGTGGCGGCCTGTCGATGGTTACCATCAGTGCATCTCTCTTCTTCGCTGAGATCAGTGGGTCTGCTGTGGCAGATGTAGCGGCTCTGGGGTCGATTCTGATTCCGGCAATGAGAGAGAAAGGTTATTCGAAGGCGTTCGCAGCAGCAGTGACTTCGTCCTCTGCTACGCTTGCAGTGATCATCCCACCTTCGATTCCTATGATCATATACGGAGTTATGTCGGGCTCCTCGATCGTCGAACTCTTCGTGGCAGGCATCGTGCCGGGGGTGCTTGGTGGAGGCCTGATGATGCTAGTTGCTTATTTCCTTGCTCGAAAACACGACTTCCCAAGGGAGCAGGAGTTTCAGCTAGGGCGTGTATGGCGAACTTTCAGGGATGCTGGCTGGGCTCTCACTCTCCCTTTGATCATTCTTGGGGGGATTTTCTCGGGTTGGGTAACAGCGACGGAGGGGGCCGGACTTGCAGTGGTGGCGTCGGTACTAATCGGGGGCCTTGTCTATCGCGAACTGGATTTGGCTTTGCTGAAAAGGGCCATGCTTGAGGGAGGGCAGCAAACGGCGGTCGTCATGCTTCTGGTGGCAGCTTCGGCTCTTCTTGGTGATTACCTGACCGAGGTTCGAGTTCCTCAGCAGGTAGCGGAGGGGATTATGGGCATGACCCAAGACAAATGGACGATTCTACTCCTCCTTAATGTGTTTTTCTTGGGCATCGGCCTTTTTTTGCATTCTGCAGCAGCGATTATCCTTGTCGTCCCTATCGTCATGCCACTTGTACAGGCCGCAGGTATCGATCCGGTCCATTTTGGACTAATTGTTACGCTCAACCTCGGTATTGGTCAGCAGACGCCACCGGTCGCATCGGTTCTGGTTACGGCGTGTTCCGTTGCGAAAGCGGATGTTTGGGAGGTTAGTAAGGTGAACCTTTGGTTTATCGGAGTTTTGGTTTCGATGTTATTGCTTGTGACATATGTGCCCATCGTACCCATGGCTCTGGTGGAGCTTTTCTACCGATGAGTGTTGTTACTGAGGTTACAGGTCGGATCGGGACCGTTCGTCTGGATAATCCGAAAAAGCATAATGTGCTGGACATGGCTGGTTGGTTGGCGCTTGCCGACGCTGTGCAGACTCTGTCCGAAAGAGACGACATTCGTGCACTGGCGATTCGCGGCACGGGAGGACGTGCGTTCTCGGCGGGTTCGGACATAAGTGCTTTCGCTGAGCAACGTTCATCCGCGCGCGATGTCCGTGATTACTCAAACGCGATCGCATTCGGAATGAGGGCGATTCGCGCTTGCCGACATCCTACGGTCGCAATCATTGAAGGGCTGTGTGTGGGTGGAGGGCTCGAGATTGCGGCTTGCTGCGATCTTAGAGTTTGCTCGGAATCAAGCCGATTCGGCGCTCCAATTAACAGATTGGGACTAACTATGTCTCATGATGAAATTGAGCCTTTAGTTCAAATTTTAGGCCCTAACTTTCTTTTGGAGATCCTGCTGACCGGGGAATTGATTAACGCTGATCGTGCGTTAGCGGTTGGGTTGGTAAATCGGGTGTGGCCAGACGCGGATATCGTGGAAAAGGGATACGGTTTTCTGTCACGAATTGCAGAAGGTGCTCCACTAGTAAACCGATGGCACAAGAAGTTTGTGTACCGTCTGATGGAGCAGAGAATGCTCACAGAGGAGGAGCGGGAGGAGGCGCACGACGCCTTTGAGACGGACGATTACGTTGAAGGTCGAACCGCCTTCGTTGAGAAGCGGGATCCGGATTTTATAGGCTCATGAGATGGACATCTCTTAAGGGGAGGCTCCCGACGTGACCGGGCCGCTTTCAGGCGTTCGGGTCATTGAGTTGGCTCACATCATGGCGGGACCGGTCTGCGGGCTCATGCTGTCGGACATGGGTGCTGATGTCATCAAGATTGAACGGCTCCCCCAAGGTGATGGGACGAGGGGCTTTATCCCACCGAACATTGGGGGAGAGTCAGCTGCGTTTATGATGCTCAATCGGGGAAAGCGAAGTGTAGCGCTCGATCTTCGATCGGAGGAAGGTGTGGTGATTGTGCGTCGACTCCTGCAAGAGGCTGACGTAGTGATAGAGAATTTTCGAGTCGGGACGATGGAAAAGATCGGCCTAGGCTGGAGTGAACTGAGTGAGTTAAATCCGAAACTGGTATACTGCCAGATCACTGGATTCGGTCGGACAGGGCCTATGTCCCAACAGGGCGGGTTTGATCTGATAGCTCAGGGTTATTCGGGACTGATGAGTGTTACCGGTGAAGCTGAGCGCCGTGAACCGGTGAAGGTTGGGACTCCGGTAACAGATGTTACTGCGGGAATACTGGCTGCCTATGGAGTTGTATCAGCTCTCTTCGAAAGAGAGCGCACTGGCGAAGGCCGATTAGTAGACACTTCACTGTTCGAAGCAGGTATAACTCAGACTTATTGGCAGAGCGCCATAGCCCTTGCCTCTGGGATTTCTCCCGGACCACTGGGGTCGGCTCATCCACTTTCAGCTCCCTACCAGGCGTTCCGCACAGCAGACGGTTGGATCAACATAGGAGCTTCTAATGACCCAACCTGGCATGGGCTCACGCGTGCGCTTGGCATGCCAGGTCTCGCCACTGATCAGCGCTTCAAGGACAACACTGGTAGAATGAAACACCTAGATCAGCTAGCCGAGGTGCTGGGTTCCAACTTGGTGACCGAAACGACCGACACTTGGCTTGAGCGGCTAGCTCGTGAGGGCGTGCCTGCCGGGCCGATAGCCTCGATCGGCGAGATGCTTGAGAACCCTCAGACGATTGCACGAGCGATGGTAGTTGAAACGGAGCATCCCACTGCTGGTCGAGTTCGGTCACTCGGAAACGCTGTGAAGATGTGGGGGCGTGAAACAGGGTCGACGAAGGAGTCAACTGCCTCGACCATACCAGAAGTTCAATCAGTTCCGGCTCCCATGCTCGGTGAACACACGTGTGCGGTTCTTCTTGATGCGGGTTATACAGAAGAGGAGATTGGGCACCTTCTCGGTACTGGTGTTCTTGTCAGCTCAGATCCCAGAAAGGGCCTGTAAGTCCTAACGTCTCAAGGATAATCTGGGCGTCCACGGCTGCTCTTCCTCGCCACTCGCGTGAGAGACGACCAGCGTACCATGGCTGCACCAGTGCCCACATTTGTGAGAAAGATATGGTCTCGCCACCGGCATGACCGGTTCTCTTGAGCCAGGAATCCAAATGCCCTTCCGACCGGAAGGCTAGGTAGTGGGCTCAGGTGAAACCGATGTCTTCCCAAGCGCGTCGCAACGGCGTTACAAGGTGAATGACCCCGTCGTCCCCACCGAGTATCCCGTTTCGGATACCGAACTCGAGTGCAGCACCGCTTTCGGCACATTTTGTGCGAGTCCAGCCGTCGGTGCCGAGAATGGCTGGTACTCCGAGTGCGTCCCAGGCACAATTAGCGTAACAGGTCATCTCTGGCGTTGTGACCACATAATCAGTGGGTATGCCCGAAAACGGATTAGCCATCCAAACGCCTTTGCCATCAGGCAGAGGAGCTATCTCGTGAGCTTCGAAGAGTTTCTGAAGTGATACTTGCACTCGGTTCTCGGTGCTGCGGGCTGCTGCCGCTATAGCTCCAAGTGTGGGTGCCTGACCGGACTCGGCAAATGACCTATAGATGTGAGTACGAACGTCCCAATCGAATTCTGTCAGGGCTACAGAGTCGCTCACTTAACTCTCGTCAACGGATGACCCGATAGCGTCTGAGGATATCGACCGTTTCTTCGACGGGCAGGGCCTCAACTGTTCGTCCATTGCTTGTCACGGATTCGGCCATGAAAAGGGAGTTATAAATAGCTTCCTCTGTAGCTTCCAAGGTCGCCTCGAATAACGCACTGACATTACTGTTTGACAGGTCGCTATATCGGTGCATCCCGTCCCCATCCGATCTTCGCACCTCTTCGGAGGTTGAAAAGGCTATCACGTAATCACCTGAGCCGTTGCTGGCATATGATCCCGTCCTTGATAGGCCCATAATGGCTCGTCGAGCAATACGCTCAAGGTTTCGGTCCGATACCGGTGCGTCAGTGGCTACCACGATCATGATTGATCCCCACTCTTGGAGATCTGTGTCTGGATCGTACTCGTCGTCGTGCCCCACCTGATTGGCGAAGGCGTACTGTCCCAGCTCTTTCCCTACTGGGGCTCCTCCGATTTGGAGAATACCACCGAAGTTTGACTGGACTAAAACCCCGACTGTGTATCCACCTAAGCTCGAGGGCAAAACTCGGCTACTTGTTCCGATTCCGCCTTTCCATCCGAATGCGACGGTTCCTGCTCCAGCACCTACTCCGCCCTCAGCCACGGGACCGCCTGAAGCGCTCTCCAGTGCGGCAAACACATGCTCCGGTTCGATTGGTCTAGAACGGATGTCATTCAGCCTGCCGTCATTGGTCTCTCCGACAAATGCGTTCAGTGAGCGTACATCCTCCATTCCGTCTTGTCCGAGCATCCATTCCACCATGGCATCCGCTGCTTTCCAGACGCAGAGTGTGCACGTGAGTAGTATTGGTGTTTCCAGCTCTCCGAGTTCGCGAACCTGAGTGACCCCCAAGAGCTTTCCGTAACCATTACCGACGTGGAGCGCTGCGGGCACCCGGCTCATGTATGTGTTCTCAGCGTGAGGAAGAATGGCGGTCACTCCTGTCCGTACGTTCGGTGCCTGAATCACAGTAGAATGGCCGACTTTAACCCCGCTGACATCCGTGATTGCATTGTGCGTGCCGCTTGGGAACACTCCGACTTGAATCCCTAGCTCTCGTGTTCGGAGTCGCTCATTGGATTGAGCGCAAAGGACACTTGGAGCGAGGACGGCAATGAGGATGGCGATGTTTTTCGGCTTCCGGAGCACGTGGTGTTTCCTTTTAGTCCCCGATCATGAGTAGTCGAAGCGTGTCAAATATCATGAGGAAGAGTAGAAGTGGGTGGTATAGTAGTGAGGCAACGAAGACCTCTCGAGCGTTTTTGTCACTCATTTCTTGAAGGGCCTTCAAGGCTGTGGCGAGGAAGGCCCCTCCGATTACTGTAGCTCCTACAGCGTACGGTAGAGCCGTGAAGCCAAGAAATGTCGGTGCCCAGCTGATAGGGATTAGGACTGCGATAGACGCCACCATTTGTGTACCGATTGATCGGGCGCCCCCGGGCGGGAGAAGCCGGAACCCAACTCGAGCGTAATCTTCCCTAAGTATCCAAGCTAAGCCCAGAACGTGGGGGAGCTGCCAAAAATAGCCTATGGCAAAGAGAGCTAAGCCACCCAAGTCTATCGAACCTGTTACCGCGCTCCATCCTATGAGCATCGGGAGCGCGCCCGGGATCGCGCCAGCCAGGGTCGCGACGTAAGAGCGGGTCTTAAGAGGCGTGTATACGCCGTGATACATGAGTCCGCTCGCTGCTGTTATGGCTGCTGGCAACGCCCCGAGCGTGAGCGCGACGAAGACGAGTCCCCCCAGCAGCAGTGCTGAACCGAAGCCGAGAGCTTCCATGGGTGACACTCGCCCAGTGGGCAATGGACGTCCTTGGGTGCGATGCATTACGGTGTCGACTTCCCGCTCGACAAACTGGTTGAGCGTCAGCGCGCCGGCGGTGGCTATGCCTGTCCCAGCTATTGTGTTCATGGCCAAGGTGAGTCCGACCTGTCCGCGGCTTGCTACAAATGCGCTCACCCCAGCGGTGACCATTACGTAACCTGTGATGCCAGGTTTGGTTAGCTCGTAATAGGCGCGCAGTCGCGATCTGATTGAATTAGCTGTTTGGGCTTCGGCCTGTGCCATTCTATGGATCGGGAGTTAAAGCGACACACCTATGACCGTCAGGATCAAAGGCGCCTTCAGAGCGAGAATGTACAGAGTGCGAAAGAAAGGGCGAAGTGGATACGTTTTTCTTTGAGAGTGTGCAGGCGGAAACTCCAAGGGTGTGTTACCAGTAATAGTGCGAGCGAGCCTACCATTGACGCCACTAGAATCGAGGGGATTGTGGATGCAGTGATCACGTTATGCGAAGATGAGATTTGTCCATCGTGGCTCGAGCCGGCATGGCGGCGGCTCCGGGGCTTACCTGACCCCGACCCTTCAGGTGATACACAGCATCAGGAGGTGACTGCATTTCCGGCGGTCAGGGACGAACTAATTCGTAAATTGACCGTGCTGTTTATCGGAACTAGCGAGTAGCTTATTAAAATGACGAAGGCTCATCGCCCAATGAAGCGCATCCTCTGGGTCGACGACGAGGTCGATCTTTTGAAGCCTCATCTTCTATTCTTGCAGGCTCGCAACTACCACGTCGATGCGATATCGAATGGTGATGACGCTCTAGAGCTGATGCGCGGAGCGCCATACGACTTAGTACTCCTAGATGAGCAGATGCCGGGCCGTAGTGGTTTAGAGGTGTTAGAGATTATGCGCCGAGAGGCTCCGCATCAGCGAGTCGTCATGGTCACGAAATCCGAAGAAGATCATACGATGACCGAGGCGATCGGTCGCCGGGTGGACGACTATCTAGTGAAGCCAACGTCTCCACGGCAGGTGCTCAGCGTGGTTACAAGAATCCTTGAAGGCTCATCGATCCAACAGGCTCAAGCGGCTCAGGATTTCGCTGCGATTTTCAGTACGCTGTCAGCAAACGTTCAGGCGGCGCGGAACGCGGATCAATTCGCAGCGGTGTATACAGAACTAGTCGATTGGCAGCTTCGACTCGGAGAAGC
>CEUN01007402.1_pt1 | contig 14680 bp, 5 predicted proteins | sample 361501 | NCBI WGS metagenome assembly CEUN01 (sample SAMEA2622801, study PRJEB7988) | marine metagenome | biome: marine biome (ENVO:00000447); feature: marine epipelagic mixed layer (ENVO:xxxxxxxxx); material: "saline water (ENVO:00002010), including plankton (ENVO:xxxxxxxx)" | depth 120 m | reverse complement strand
GCTGAAGGACGTGTTGGCGAATTAGGTGATGCTGCCAGACGGCGTGCTGAAGGACGTGGAGCACAGGTCGCTGGTCAGCTTGGTGAGATGGGCCAAGCTGCTCGTGAGGGTGTAACAGGTCGAGGTGAACAAAGCCTTCAGGACTTGCTGGCTAAGTACCAAGGGGCAACTGACCAGGCTGCACAAACAAACCGTGAAGGCCGTGCTCAAATTCAACAGGGCTATCAAGGGCTTGGACAAGCAGACGCTGAAAGGCGAGCTGCTGCTAGAGGTGAAGTTGGTGGTGACTTTGCTGGTCAAGAGGCTGCTGCTGGCAGACGTTTCGATCAGGCTCGTCAGGACATCGGTCAAGACACCGCTGCTGGTGTGTCTGAAACAGGACAGCGATTCGCCGGTGGTCGCGAGGATGTGCGTGGAGAGTTTGGAAGAGCCAGACAAGCCGCACAAGGCATCTCCGCTGGTGCTGAACAGCGTGCTGGTCAACTCGGACAACAGACTCTCCAAGACTTGTCAGCCAGAGCCGAAGGCCGTTTAGGTCAGCTCGGACAGGGTTATTCAGAACTTGGACAACAAGCTACAGGCCAAGCTGCTGCTACAGGTCAGGACATTGGTGGACGTTTTGATGCCCTTCGTGGTCAGACAGCTCAGGGAATACGTGGAGCAATTGATGAAACAGGTCAAGCCTTTGGTGCTGGACGTGATGATGTAACTGGTGGTTTCCAAGGAGCACAGGCTGAACGTGCTGGACGCTACGATGCCAGAACTCAGCAAGGTCTGAATATGTACGATCAGATGGGTCAGGCATCCATGGATCGCATCAACCGGCAGTTCGACGAACAAATTGAGCGAACCGTTGGCCAAATGGAACAAAACCTTGTTTCACGTGGTTTAGACAACACAACGATTCGTGGCCAAATAGACAGAGCCAGATCAGACATTGAACGCAATCGCCAGGAAGCCATTAGCCAAGTTGAGTCTCAAGTACGTCAGCAGAAAGCTGGAGCATTTGAGCGGTTCACTTCTCAGGGCATGTCAGCTCAAGACGCAATGCAAGCAGCAGGATTATCAGCTGGTGCTCAGATGACTGGCCAGCAACTCGCTGCACAGCAACAACTGCGTGGAGCTGGTGTACAGTCTGACATCGGATTAGGTCAGGCTGGAATCGGAGCGAGAGAACGAGCTGCTAGTCGAGGCGAACAGGCCGGACTTCAAACAGGACTCGCTGGTCTAGCACAACAAGCTCAAGGACAACAGGCAATCTCAGCAGCTGAACAGGCTGTCGGACGACAAGCACTGGCTGGACAACTTGGTGCAGTTCAACAAGGCACTCAAGCACAAATGGGTCTTCTAGGCCAAGGTGCTGGAGCAGCTGCTGGAATGACTGGACAAGGATTGGCAGCTCAACAGCAAATGGCTGCTCAGGGATTAGGAGCACAATCTAATCTGGCTGGAGCAAGAGCAGGTGCTCAACAGCAAGCTGGAATGGCAGGCGTTGGTGCAACAACACAGATGCGTGGTCAGGAGCTTGGTGCTGCAACCGGACTCGGACAAGCAGGACTCGCTGCTCAAGAACGTGGTCAAACAGCACTTGAAGGTCAGACACAACAGTCACGACTTGCAGGTTTATCTGCACTCGCTGCCGGACAACAGCAACAACGAGGTGTTGATGCTTCGATGGCTGGGCAACAGTTCGGAGCACAAGCTGGTGCATTGGCCGCTGGTCAGCAACAACAGGCAGGCTTAGAAGGACAAGCACTTGGTGCTAGAGCTGGTTTAGTTGGTCAAGGCTTTGGTCAGCAGGCTGGCATGATCGGTCAGGGTGCAGGAGCATTCCAGCAAGGACAATCACAGCTTACCGGCCTTGAAGGTCAGCTTGCAGGACAAGGTATGGCTGCTCAGTTCGGTCAGCAAGCACAAGGCTTCGGTACGCAAGCACAGCTCGGACAAGGTGCTGTGTCTGCTCTTGAACGTGGTCAACAGCGTGGTGATATGACTAAGCAGAACACACTCGACTTCATGGAACGAAAGACTGAAGACGTTCCATCGCTGGATCAGTACGCTGGTCTTGCCCTAGCCGCTGGACAGAGCGGCATGGGAGTCGGCGGTGGAGGTATTGTTGGCGGTGGAGGCGATCAGCAACAGCAACAGAACCAAGGCTTTAATCCATGGGCAATGCAGCAGATCGCTGGACAGCAAAAGTTCATGCAGGACCAGATGGTTAAGCAGCGTGAACAGCAACGAGCAGATCGAGTCAAAGCTAACGAAGAACGTCGTGCCGACCGTACTGCCGCCAAGAAGGAACTAAACGAAAGATTGGCAGAGGAACGTAAGGTTGCTGAAGAGAACCGCGCAAAGCTCGAAGAGACATGGAATAAAGCGAACGAGGAACGCATAAAGCAACAGGAAAAGTTCGACAAGAAACACGCCAAGCAGGTCGAAAAGTACGAACAGGCTATGGCTGAAGGGCGTGAACGGGATGCTGAGAACCACCAAAAGACGATTAGCAAGCTCGAAGCCAACTGGAATCAAACTAACAATGCGTTTGCTAATGCAATGCAAGGACTTGTTGATGCACAGCAGAACACACCGCCTGGTCAACCTATTGATTTAGACATCACTGTTAACGGTCAATTGGTAGATGCACAAACAGGAACCGAGCCTATCACAACCGGTGGACAAAACACTCAGGGACCAGGAAATACAAGCACGCAGGGTGGTGGTGACGAGACTGTAACGGGTAACCAAAACGTAGAGCCTGGGACAATACGCAAGTTTCCTCCAAGTCCAACACAAGGCGGTAACCAAGGTGGCCCAACCGGTCCTGCCGGACCATCTGGACCTGCTGGCCCAGCCGGTGGAGGAGGACAACCAACTCAACCTCCAACTCAACCTCCAACTCAACCTCCAACTATCCCACCACCAAACATTCCAACCGTTCCACCGAACCTTCCTAGCGACCCAAGTATGGATCAGGAACTCATGCTCGCTCCGAATGTGTCTTTTCAGGATGTGGATAACAACACTCAGAATTACCAAGACTTTATGTCCAGCCAATTGCTAGGTGGACTGACGCAAGGTGATTTGACGGCAGACATGCCACCGATGCAGCGACCGAATCCGATGGAGCGACCGCCGGTTGACACTGGCCCAATGCAGATACCTAAACCGCCAATGGGTCCAATGGGCGGCCCGTTCGGTCAATACGACCCTAATTCTCCGAACACACCGCCTACTCAAATGCCTCGCCCACCACAGCGTAATCCTCTAGATACGGATGTTGAGTACGAGCCACCAGGTCCAACTCAAATACCACTGCCTGGACAGCGTGGTCCTCAAGGAAGTCCGTTCGATCAGGACACAAGAGGGCAGGATGGTCAGTTCCCACTCGGTCTAAACCAACGGCTTGATAACAGCATGGAAGGCATGATGCCAATGGGACTTAGTCAACAGCCAGGTCAAGGTGGCGGTCAATCCGCAATCATGCAGAACGCAAAGGGTCAATGGGTTGACCGCAAGACTGGCTTCCCTGTTGATATTGGCTCAGCAGCACCTCAAGGTGGCAACGTGGCTGGTGTTAGAGCCGGTGCAGGTGGACAAATGGAACAAGGAATCAATCGTCCTAGAACAGGTGGCGGACGTATGCCAATAAGTAAAGGGCAAGTTATAGACGGAGGTTGGAATAGAGGCCAACAACAAGGAGGTAGCGGTCAGCAAGGCGGTGGAGGCTTCCAAAGGCAGGATAATCAGGGTCAGCAATCAAGAGATGAGATGTTACGGGAGCGAAACCGGCAGTTGCGGGAACCGGATTACAGCGATGAGGAGTTGCGAAGAGGAAAAACTGTCAGCGCTAATTTTGATTATGCGGAACGCCGAGGGCTATTACCTGAACAGCAGTCACGTATGCAGCAAGGCCCTGACAGGCAAGCTGAACTACCGATGGCAGGACAAGAGGGTTATGGCGAAATGATTCGCCAGCGACGTGCTGAGCAAGGTGGTCCTAAGACACTTGCAGATTTGCGTAATCAAGCTCAAGGAAGGCGTGGTTTACCTAACCAAGTTAAAGGCGGTGGCGTAGTCGATGGAGTTGCGTACGGCAAGAGCGGTGCACCTCAGATGACTCCCGCCGAAGTTCGTCAGCGGCAGATCAACAGCTATAACCAGTCTAGGCAACCGACTGAAGCTGAAAAAACATTCATGATGGCTCAGGGCAATCGCAGAAACCCAGGCAGTATGGACATGTCGCTTTTGCGGAAGCCGCAGGTAACTCGTAAGCCGACTGAACAAACAACGGTAAACCTACGAACGCCTAATCAGGGTGTGAAACAGCAATTCACCGATCGTCAAAACAGAGCGTTAGGTAACACGATGCAAACCTCAGCATCAAACGCTAAAGCAATGCAAAACGCTGCTTCACGCTACAGGCGAGCAGGTTTGCGTACCACCGCTAACCGAGCGAAACCACGCACTTCACTTCCACAGCTATACGGAAACTAACAAATGCCAATTCGTGTTGAATACGGACCATCCGCTGTTGCGGTTGGCGAACTCGCTTTTCGTACAGGTCAAAACGAGTACATCGCCAAACGCCGTAAAGAGATGGAAGAGCTGGCTCAGCGTCAGGCTGAGATGCGTCAGCGTGGCCAGATACAGCAACAGAATCTTCAAGCTGATCTGTTTAAGTTCCACGGCCAGCAACAACGTGCAATGCAGGAGTTGCAGCTGAGGCAGCAGCAGTTCCAGCAGCGGGGACAGCAGTTTGAGCAAGGTCAGCAGCATGACCTGAAGCTCGCTGAAGACCGCAGGAAACACGACCTTGATCTGCAAAAGGTCTACGGTGATAGACAAGTAGCTGATGCCCGAATGCGTCACGGCCTTGCATCACAACGAGACTACAACACATTCCGTCGAAATTCCTACGCCGACATCTACAAAGGCAAGCTCAACGAGAGTGGCCAAATGAAGATGATGGAATACTTCAAGAACCTTGAAGACCTGAACCAAGACACACGTATTCCACCTGACGAACGCAAACGTAGCGAAAATGAAATTTACGGCCAGATCGATGCGTTAGAAGAAGACCCTCAATACACAATCGATGCGGAACTTCAGCCTGGTTACTCCGAAGGATGGGGTGCACAAGATGGCGGTTACGAATCAAACACACCATACACACGAACCCGCAAGCAGAACGGTGAATGGGAATACCGACAAAACTACAGCTACTACGAGCAGGATCAAAACGGCGAATGGCAGGAACGTCAATTAACGCCTGAAGAATGGACGAACATCTACCGTCCGAAATCGTTTATCGACGACGATGATCAGCGTTGGAAAGCGACTGATTTCAACGTGGAAACAGGACAGTGGAATTACGCCATCGATGAGACGTATGACCCTAACGCTGAAGCAAACGCAACTAAAGCTGAAGCAGCTGAAAACGAAGAGCGTATCAACAAGCGACTAGAGATGTACAACAAGTATGTGTCTGGATTCGTTGACCCAGCAGAAGCAGACGACTTCGCAACGTGGCAACAAGACACTTATGGCGACACAATCATCGGTGGAGGACAACCAGCACCGGCTGGACAGCCAGCTCCAGCATCACAACCTGCACCAGCTCCAGCAGCGGCAGTTCCACCACAAGCACAGCCTGCTCCGCAACCAGCAGGCGATCAATTTAGTGTTAATTCACACAGAGAGTGGTTGAACAGGTTCAAGGAATATCGTGACAAGAATACTCGAAATGAACTAGGACCAGAATTTTTCAGTGAGGCAGTAGCTCATGTAAAAAGCATTATGGGCGATGATTTCGTAGTCGATGAAGCGGCAATAGCACGCATGTCACACGAAGGATTTGATCGCTTCGTCAATATGCTTGAACTTGGTTTAGATGAGTTTGGAGCCGCTCAACCTGTGGAACAAACTCCACCAGAGCAACCAGTCCAGCCAGACCAGCCAGCAGGTCCCGTGCAAAATCCAGCAGCACCGCTCGGTACGCAGGAAAACCCACATCAAGTTATCAACCAAGCTGAAGCTGAACAAATGGTTCAGAACGGCGAGATTCAGCCAGGCGACATTGTGACCACCGCTGATGGCATTCAGTTCTCAGCAGGCGAACCACCAGAACCAGTTGATGTGATGCAAGCTCGTCGTGAACATCGTGAAAGAATTACAAGAGAACGTGAAGAGCGCGAGGCTGCGGAAGCCACCACCCATCGTGAAACTCTAGCCGGTATGAGAGCTGCTATACAGCGTGGAGATCGAAAGTACATGGCAGCATTAGTGCCAAGGATTAACGCAATGTTTAGTGACATCAATCGGCGGCATCCAGAGTTGCAAACACATGGTGTAATTGATGACTACAATGTGCAGCAACTTACGGTTCTTGATGGTGAAGAGTTTGAACGTGTCATCAAAGTAGCTGAGATGTATTGGCCAGAAGTATATGGCGAAATACCAACAGAAGCGAAGCCTTTTGTCCATGAGCCTACACGAAAAGAAAACGAGGCAATGGCTGAACAGGCTGAAGCTCAACGCCTTGATGCAATAGAGGCCGCTAAGCGTGAACCATCGATCTATACTCCGCTCGAACAATTGCATCAGCAACAAGCAGCTGATCACTTGCTGCAAGACATCGGGATGTCTAAAGAAGAGGCACAATTGCTGACCGAACAGAAGCGTCGTACGGATGAACAAATTGCAACAGCATCCCCAGGGGGAGACGGGTACAAAACACCAATGCAACTACCTTCGAACGAACCGATAGTAGAACGAGCCAAAAAGGGTGATGACGGTCAATTCCATCCTATCCCCAGTCCCAACGCCGAATACATGGCTGAGCTTGAACGGCGTGATGCACAAATGCGTGACGAAGCTGAACGAATCGACTATCAACCTGTCCAAGACGATGTGTCCAAATACGGCATCAACCAAACTTGGGAAACTCGGTTCGGCCAAGGTCCACCAACGCTACAGGCTCATCGGATTAGCAGCCCTACAGGACAAGGCGAAGTCCAGCATCACCCAAGCGATCAATACAAGGTTGCAGTTTATCCAGGAGCGGAGATTGCAGATCAAAGCACGATGGAAGGTATCTCTCTGCAAATGCAGTACAACACTTCCGCTTGGCGACGTGATCCAAACCACCGAGTCGAAAGTGTTAGCTCTGAGCAACTGATGGAACAGACACGCCGTAAATACAACCAGCAACCATCATGGCAAGGACCTCTTCAGGGATTCTAAATGGCTGATCCAGACGAACTATTCTACGAATTCAAAGACACAGAACCTGTCACACTCAAGGACGACATGTACGCAAAGATGTCAGTCGAAGACCGGCAGCGTGCTTGGGAAAGCGGCTTGCGCCCAGTCAACGAAGCGTGGCAGATTGTCTACCCTGACGAGCGTCGTCGTCGTTATGAGTTCATCAACAAAGGTCGTGTGTCTGAACTACGCTATTCCGGCAATAAAACCCCAAAGGATTTGTGGACGAAAGAGGATCGGGCAAAGGAAAGACGGGCGAAAGAGTTTCAGTTTCAGGGCGGGAAGGAGGCGGCTCCACTTCCCTGGCATAGAAAGGACCATAACTCAGCCACTAAGCTGATGAACACAATCCAGTGGTTTCGTGACAATCCTGAAAAAGTCGGTAAAGGGAATTTCACGGACATCATGATGGGTACAGTCAAACGCCTACCATTTACCTTCGGTGTGGGTGAAATTACCGATGCTGTGATCAAGGGTAAATCAATAGATCGCATTTACGAGGGTAATGCCGAACCAGCTGATTACTACGGCGTCGCCAAAGACATCGTTTACGCCGAGATGCAAGAAGATGATCCAAGAGCCATGAAGGTTTTTCGTGGTGTGTCTGAACTACCAGCGTATGCCGCTGACATTGCATTGACTGGCGGTATTGGTGGTGGAACTAGAGCTATCGGTCGCCAAGGCTTAGCCATCCTTGCGAAGCGGCTTGGCAAAGAGAAGTTCAAGAAATTCATGGCTTCAGCTGTTGTCAGAGGTGCAGTCAAGGCAGCACCAGCAGTAACTGAAGCTGGTATCTATGCAGGCGTCACAGACGTTGGTGGGACGCTAGCTCAAGCTCTACCACAGCGTGACCTCAAATACGACGAGAGCACTGAGACTGGATTCGCTGCAACCGAGAAAGACTCATGGATGAACAGCTTACCCAAGGCTGTCGTTAACCAGATGAGCGAGTACCTTGTTGAAAAAGTTGGTGGTGAGGCACTGGCTAAAGGTGCAAGTAAGATCGGATCACCAATCCGTAAGGCAATGACACCAAAGCCTACGTCAGCGGATGTGCCTGAGAACATGAAAACGTACATCCTAAATCGCATTCGTCAGTCATGGCAACGTGCTAATCCTGATGCTGGACCGATAGCGAGTCGTATTGGTTTCAACGGAATGATTGCTGAGTTGGGTGAAGAGCGTGTTACCGAAATCGTTCAGGGTGCGAATGAAGTCTTCTTCAGCCAGATGCCTGGTTACAACCGTGATGCTGCTCCGCAAATCGACCAATCCTTTGGCCTGACAGGTGATGTCGCTCAAGAGGCTGGCTATCAGCTTGGCGTGACAGATGAAACACCAGAGCAAGCTTCTCAACGCCGTGATGACATGCTGACACAAGGACTTACCGAGGCTGTCGGCATTGGTGCAATGAAGGGTATGGCTGGTGGTCGTGCTACGCCAACACCTGCGGTCGAGGATTTCGAGAAAACACCAATAGGGGCAATTCTCACAGTACAGATTGAAAATAACGAAGGCTTTCGAAACGATGTGGCTTCTCTAGTAAAGGAAGGTAAAGACTCTCGCTCATCGTTTGCTCAAATACCTGTCCCCGATAGCGACAAGAATCTGCTTGAGTTGATGCCTAACAAGCAAGCACGTCAGCAGTTCCTCAAACTGGCTGAAGACTATCTAAGCACCAGCGCAAAGATGGAGGCGAAACAAGGTGCGGCTCAGCAGCAACCACCTATTCAGCCTGATCCAATACAACCTGCCCCTGCACAACCAGCACCTGTCCAGCCTGAAGCAGAGCAACCTGCACCTGAAGCTCAACAACCGATTCAGCCTGAGCAACAACAGCCTGTAACAGTAAAACAAGACACTGTCGAAGAACAGCAACAGGATGTCCTTCCACAGGTCGAGCAAACCGAGGCACAGCAGGAGGAAACAAAACTCCAAAAAAAAGCAGTTGGAAACATCGCAGTTCGTGATATTCGTCGAGCGTTTCCAGGCATCAACGTCAAGGAAGTCGATGAGGGCTTCCAGTTAGACCTCTCTACCGGCAGTGTGTTAATACGCCTTAGTGAGACGGCTGACATTACCGACTCTCAGCTACAGCAACTGTATAAGGATTACTCAACTACCGTAGAGGGATTCACGCAACAATTCCCTACCGCAGAACAGTACATTACCGATTACCGAGCGAAGGAAGCGCAAGGTCAATTCAGTGCAGGTTTGATACGACCGCCAACGAAAGAACAGGCGGCAGAGCTCAATCTGCTCGCTGTTGTTGACTTGAACAATACTGACTGGGCTAAAGCAAATGCTAATCAGGTTAAGGTCCTAAAACACGAAATGGTGCATTTCGCTTTCAACACAGGTATGTGGAATAAGGCTGAGCGTGACGCACTAATCAAGCAGTATAGCGATCCAAATAAATCCTTCCGTGAGCAGTCAGAAGACATCGCTTTGTATGCTGAGCTCTGGGAAGACCAAGGCATGGTTCAACGTATCAAGAACTGGATCAACCGCATCCTAAGCAAACTAACCGGTGGAAAGGTAGAGCTAAGCAGCAAAGCCGCAGAGCAGCTGTTTAAGAGCGAAGACTTCTGGCAAGCACGTTCAGCCGAACAGATGGATGTGTTTATGGGTAAGCAGCAGAACATCACACAAGGAATGCCGGTAAGTCGGATAAATACTTTCGAGGGAATAGACAACTTCTCCGACCCACACCAATTCACATTAGAAGGAGGAAAGCTGGAGGCCGTAGCAAACGAATGGGCTGACACCGATTATTCTGTGCTGAGTACGTTTGTCGATGAAGACAAAAGACGGCAGGGGATTGCAACTCGTTTAGTACAGGAGATGAGGGATACACTAAAGGGAAGTATTGGAGCGCAAGTAAGCAGCGAGAACAGCCTAAACCTGTTTTGGAAACAAGGCTTCCGAATGCCTGATGGAGGCACTAAAGCGGATGCCTTAGCTGAACTAAAAGAGATGAGTTCAGTGAATTTAGTTCATCCAGGGAAAACCGAAATTGGTTCAACGCCTATTCAAGGAATGCCCGATAAAAACTATACTAGACCGACTGGAGAAAATTATGCCTCACAACAGCAAACAAGAACGGGACAACTGGCTCAAGAGCAAGGGACCCAAGCGGGAGAATTACGAGAGCGAGGAAGCCTACCAAGAGGCTCTGAGCAGCTTTCGTCAAAGAATAGGGCCACTATTGAGAAACCTGCCCTCGAAGGACTCCCCACAAACATCAAGTTAAAAGCCTATCCTGATGCGAAGATAGGCCCCTCTAAAATCGCTCGCACAGCCGCTGCTGTTTACGCTGAGCGTTCGGGAATTGATTACAACCCACCATCCACTTACCAGAAGGTGGATAAACAACGTGCAGCTCGGATAGCCGATTGGTATGAATCCGCAGAGCATATTCCCAATGATCCTGCCGTAGCAAAGTCTTATCGTGCGATGATGGATGAGACACTCGCACAGTGGCTTGTGATTAAAGAGACAGGATTGCAGGTAGAGTGGATCACTGAAGAGATGCTCGAAAAGGCGGGTGACCCATATAGTGAGTCACCTAGATTAGCTACCGAGGATATCCGAAGAAACAATCACTTCTATGTGTTCCCAACAGACCTAGGTTTTGGTTCCGATGCTGACTTTGATCCTGCACAGAATCCGCTGTTTGAGCTAACTGATGAAATCATCGCAGGCAAACAGGCACGATATAACGACATCTTCCGAATCGTTCACGATTACTTCGGCCATGTAAAAGAGGGGAATGGATTTAGAGCATTCGGTGAGGAGAATGCTTGGCGATCTCATGTTGCCATGTACTCACCGCTTGCTCGACCAGCAATGACGATGGAAACTCGTGGGCAGAACTCATGGGTGAATTATGGACCGCACGGAGATTTTAATAAGACCGCTAGCGGCGAGGACACTGTTTACGCTGACCAGAAAATTAACATCCCGCCAGCGTGGATCAATGAGGAGGGTGCTACTGACCCGATCATTCAAGGCAGTCCTTACCGCTACGCTAACCGACAGGGCAATGAAGCTGCACGTGAAGCTGTCGAAGACCTGAATGAGCAATACGACCCTCAACGCATTAAAGTCCAGAACGAACTCGACAAGATCGAGAAGGAGAGGGCTAGAAATCCGAACGCCGACATCGAGTTAATGCAGCGTCTTGAGGAAGGTTCAATAGACCCTCGTGATGTGTTACATGCGGATCAGCTGAAAGATGGAATCTTTAACGGCGGCCCTGTGTCTCTTAAGCAGATGGCAGAGTTTCACAAAATCAATTTATTACAGCGTAAAGCCGGAACGCAGACCGCTCAAACGCTGGCAATGTTCAAGGAGGTAAATCGCAACCGCAAGACCGATGTGCAGGTTCGCTTAGATGCCATTACCGAAGGCATGTTATCGGTCGATGAGAAAACCGAGGAGCTGCTTTCCTCAATTCCTGAGAAGCTAGGCGAAGACTTTGTTGTGCCTGATGCCCAACAACCTCCCCAACCAGATGCTGAGACTCCAGTACAACCCGACGCTCAGCAGCCACCTCAGACTGAAACACAACAGCAGACATCCGCAGATGGGGATATGCTAGACCCTAGCACACCGATGCCTGACCAGAAGCTAATTGGACGGGAGGCGTATCAGGCTCTACTGAAAGAACGTAAGAGACTTCAAAAGATTACGGAGTTTATCGAGAAGCTTGGGTATGACACGACTACTGCTGGGTTACAGCGACTAGCTCGTGACCTTGAGTCGTCGGTTAAAGTCGTTGACTTTATTAACAAAACGAAGCGACACAAAGTTCGACAACTCGCTGATGTGATATCAGAGTACCGTTACGCCGCAATGCTCAGTGGCCCAGAAACTCAGATGGTCAATGCCTTCAGTAACGCCACATTCTCTACTTGGCGCGAACTAGAGCAAGTCATGTGGGCAGCTGCAAACTCCACCGCTGGCATCTTCGGCAAGGCTGATCCACATCAACTACAGCTTCGTGACTACAAGCAATACGGTGCAGCGGGCATTACAAATGCATTAGGGTCTGCGTTCAAACATGCATTCGGTGCATGGGCAAACGAGTGGCACGGGTGGCATAAAAACAAGCTCATTGAAGACAAGACTGGAACTGATTTCAAATCCAAAATTGAGATGGAACATTCTTTACCTGGGCGTGTTCGAGGCAAGATTCGCAGTGTGCTTGGATTCGGCCCGATGCACATGGTTGACCAGTTCTTCAAAACACTCAATGCTCACATGCACGTTGGTGTGCAGGCAGCGATGATTGCACGTAATACGAAAGACCGTGGTGGCTTATCAGAGGCCGAGTTGATTGAAGACTTAGTTGCCAATAAGCAGTCGCCTGCTTGGAAGCGTGCAATGAACGAGGCTTCGCTTCGTATGTTCCAAGATACCGGCAAGGGTGCATCCAAGGTGCTTATTGAAGCCGGTGATAAACTTCGCACAGATACAGCCGGAGGATTCCTAGTACGGCATACAATTGCTCCGTTTGTGAGAACACCAGTACGCATTACATCACAAGCTCTTGTGCGGCTGCCTGGAATGCCCATGTTGCTACCGTACAAGATTGTTCGCAACCTACTTGATGGCAAGCCAGCACTTAAGGGAGTCGGCAGTGAAGCGGTTAGCCAAGTAGCCTCGACAATCATCTTTGCTCTGTTACTGGGGCTCAGGAACTCTGAAGACGAAGAGGAACAGGTTCTAACCGGAGCAGCTAAAGGTCATGACAGTAGAGAACGAACCTATAGGTACGGCAAAGGCGTGAACCCTGTTATGGCAATGAAGCTTGGAGACGAGTGGGTTTCTTATGACCGACAAGACCCTCTTGCCATTATTGGTGCAACCACAATTGACGGCGTGGATGCAATTAAGAAAGGTGAACCAACGATATTAGGGCGAAGCCTTGCGGGACAGCTGCATGAGAAAACATTCCTGCGTGGTATCAGTGACCTGTATACCGGAATAACGGAAGAGAAAGGCGGTAAGCGATGGGCTGCGTCGATGATAGGTAGCTTCATTCCGAAACTGTGGGGACAGACCACACGCAAGTTCGATCCATATGTGCGTGATAAGGATGTGGATACGATTGGCAAGCAGGCTCTACAGCGTGAGAACGTGCTCGATGCTCCTGTAATCTATGACCAGTGGGGTTTTCCAGCTGAACGTTCTAACGATGCCAAGAGTCTTATTGGAATGCGTAGCAAGAGTGCTGAACGCTTCGCAGGTAATCGTGTGATAGATAACTGGAATCGACTCAACCCTGACGACAAAACCCTAACGACACCACCGAGAGACACGTACACGCCAACTGGTAAGACTGAACGCAAGATGGATCGTGACGGCCAGTATCAGGAGTTTAGGAAAGTGTCTGGGACATTAGCACGTGAGGTCGTCCTGAAAGCCATACCTCCAGAGATGCAGCGAGAGCCTTCGCCGGTTGTCCTCAAGATCACAAAGAACGCTCTTGAAGAAGCTCGCAATAACGTCAAAGCCCATTACGAGCGTAACGTGAACTTCGACATCGACATGGATCGACAGGTACGGATAGTCCTCGCAAAGGTTGTGAGCAGTGCGACCAAGATACCGAAGCGACCAATACGGTCAAACGCTGATACAGATGAGTACGCACTCAAAGACACAAAGCACTGGGAGGCCTACAAAGACGCTGCAATTGAGTACCGCAAATGGTACTCGCAAAACCGGAGCAAGATTCGACGATGAGAAAACGCAAACGATATCGAGAAGACGGTCAGTACGAAGGCACGTCACGCATAGAACAACGCACAGGGGCTAAGACCAGCCGCTCTGAAGCCAAGGCTAACCTAACACTGGCCAAGGCTGAGAAGGCTAAGCAGGTCGCTGCTAAACGCAAGTGGCTCGTGATCCTCATCGGGATGATTATGGGCATTGCCGCTTTCTTTAAGTTCAAAATAGGACCCTGACAATGAATAACATCACAAGCGTAATTGGGGACTTCCTAAAGAGTCTCAAATCCAAACGAGTCATTACCGGCATTTTGACCATCGTGTTCATGGCTGCTTACAACTACTTCAATCTGGCCGAGGTTGGTGTGTCAGAAGACACCGTCAACAACCTCGTCATCACAGTCGCAGCTCTGATTGTTGGCGATACCATTCGCCCTGTGAACCCTGAGAAGGGAGCTGGCGATGAAGATTAGAATGGTTAAACCAGGCGAACGCTATCGCTTCATGGCTCGCTCTAGCAACGTCCACACGCTAAGCCGACTGGAGAACCTCATGGCGGCAGAGGGGTACATTCGTGTTAAGTTCCTAAGCTTCCTCGCCCACATCATCAACTTTGAATACACGATACGAGAGGACTGGTATGGAAACGAACTTACCTCAGATGCTGACTGATGTCGGTTTCC
>CEUN01000865.1_pt1 | contig 14682 bp, 16 predicted proteins | sample 361501 | NCBI WGS metagenome assembly CEUN01 (sample SAMEA2622801, study PRJEB7988) | marine metagenome | biome: marine biome (ENVO:00000447); feature: marine epipelagic mixed layer (ENVO:xxxxxxxxx); material: "saline water (ENVO:00002010), including plankton (ENVO:xxxxxxxx)" | depth 120 m | reverse complement strand
TTCAGTAATCTATGTGATTCTAAATCAAAAGTAATTATTTTTTCATATTTTTTATTTAATGTACCAATTTTTTTTAGTTTAATTGTTGAATTTACAAATAAAAAACTATCTCTAGTTTTTTGTTTATCTTTTATTTCCATTTATCCCAATTATAATTATTAAAAGTAACATTTTTCATTTCATTATCATCTGGTTTCCATGATATGTCAGCTAAAACCAAGACAGTTGCAGTATCTTTGGCTGGATTTAGTAATGCAGCTGCTGTGCCGTTTGATACTTCTATTAATTGTGGCTGATTTGAATTACCTCTAATTTCGTGATATTTTCCTTCATTATCTTTTACAATTACAATAATTTCTCCTTGAACACAGTAAAAGAAACTAGTTCTATTTTGATGAATATGTGGACCCTTTACTTCCTTTGAATTTATTTTATTTACATAAACCATTTCTGGTTTGTTGAATTTTTCATCCCAATCTCTCCATACTACTGTTAATTCACCATTAGCGTGTGAATCATTGATATCTTTTGTAATATGTCTCTCTAATTCGTGTATTAAAAAATCAGATTCCATGGAAAAAATTATCTGATGAAGCAATAAAAGTTTGTATTAATTCATACATTTTCAACCAAATTCCATTTTCTTCATTACTGATAATTACTTAGTAGACATAATTCCTCGGAAATCTATAACTAGTAATAGAATTACGAATTATTTACAGTAATGGCTGAAAAGATAATCTTCTGGTTAAATGCATACATGTTATTCTTTGGACTTGCTGCAAAACTACAAAAAAAATATGATTGTGAATTATATGCTATGATAGACATAACCAATCGAACTAAAGAATTTTTCAAATTTCAAGACATTGTAAATTTTAAAGAAACTTGGTTTTTACATGATAATATAAAAAAATCCAATGAATTAGATCTTAATTATCTTGAAAATTTTGAAAAAAAATATGGAATAAATCTTTGGCAATTAGGATTTAATGAAAGAATATTCTATCTTTATAATGATCTATACAAATTTTCTCAACATGAAATTCTATCTATTCTTGAACAAGAATGTAAATTGTATGAGAGTGTTCTAGACAAAATAAACCCTGACATACTTGTAACCGGCGAAACAGCTTTGCATCAACAACATCTTTTTTACAAGATTTGCCAAGCTCGTGGAATAAAAATACTAATTCTTAATCAATCCAAAATTGCTTACAAATGTATAATTTCAAAAGAATTGAATAAACTAGATTTCATGCCTAATTTGTCGGATATTAAATCAAAAAAACGAAATTTTCAAGAATTAAGAAATTGTCTAACTTCGTCTGATAATGCTGCGCAATTAAAAACTTATGAAAAAAATTTCGGTGGAACTAAAACAACAAAACTCAATGCTGCATTCGAATTCTTTTTTAAATCTGATAACTCTAATGTCAAAACACATTTTACTTATTATGGAAGAAAAAAATCCAAAGTACTTCTAAATCATTTTTTGTTATCTATTAAATCAAAACAACGAAAATCATTTATTGACGGAAATCTAGAACAACAAACTGACTTTGATGAAAAATATGTATTATTTACATTACATCAAGAACCTGAAAGAACACTTCTAATTGAATCACCATACTATACAAATCAATTAGAAGTCATTCGTCATATTGCAAAATCCTTACCGATCGGTTTCAAATTATATGTTAAAGAGCATTTTTCTCAATCATTGCGAGAATGGAGAGAAATTTCATTTTATAAACAAATACTAGAAATCCCAAATGTTCGATTATTTCATCCAAACGTAAATACAAAAAAACTAATAGAAAAATCATCATTAATTATATCCATTGCTGGCACAATATCATTTGAAGCTGCATTTTATCAAAAACCATCAATCGTTATGTCAGATATGGCATTTACCCTTTTACCTTCAATTCAAAAATTAGACTCAATACAAGATTTGCCATTATTGATTAAAAAAGGTCTTACAATGAATGTCAATGCTGATGATCTAGATCGTTTTTTGACAATTTTAGAAGAACAATCTTTTGATTTTGATTTAAAAGGATATGAAATCTCTGAAGCAAATCTTCTTAGATATGGTGGTAGTTTTCATGATACGATTATCACTAATCAACAAATGAATAATTTCCTTGAACACAATGAAAAATTATTTGATATATTGGCAGAACAGTATATAAAAAAATTAAGTAATTAAAACATATTCATTATTTTCAATTCCTAATTTAAAACATTTATTTTTATAGTAAAAGATTTTTTTATTCTTAAGATGTTCACTTTTGATCATTCACTAAAACTTCCTATTAATATAAAAAAACTTTTTGAAATATTAACTGATTTTACTTTAATTAAGGAATTGGCACCTGATCAAGTAAGAGAATGTAAAGTAATACAAGAAAACAATGAAGAGACTATAACTGAAGAAACATTAGTTTTTAACACATATTTTAAAAAACAAAAAATTAATCAAAAAACATCTCATACAATAGTGCCACCATATACAATAATCAACAAAACTATTGATGGTCCTTTTAAGGATTCAATATTACGTATAACTCTTGAAGATGAAAATGAAACAACAAATATAATTTTAAATGGAAAATTTAAAATCCCACTAAAATATTCGGTATTATCTCCGATAATAAAGAAATATTATAAAATGTATTCAGTTTCATTATTCTATAAAATTAATAATAAATATAATATATGAAATCATTTGATAGGTAATAACTTTGGAAATGATTAACTGGAATAAAGTCTTTGAAAATTCTCAGACATTTAAAACCAACAAACCTTGTCCATTTGGTTTTGTAGAAAATATCTTTGAACCAGATTTTTATAAAACCTTACAAGAGACTTATCCCAAAATTGATTCGAATTGGTATAATCCAACACATCCTGGTCGTTCCGCTACAAAAAGAGGATTTGGAAATCATAATCCTCATTTGGGTGATGAATTTCCTGAGGATATTGAAGATAAAAATTTAAGTGATTCATGGAATAATTTTTTTCATTATTTACACTCCGATGAATTTTTCAAAAATATGAATGAATATACTGGATTTGCAGTTACCAAATTAAGACATTTTAGTTTTATTTACAACAAAAAAGGTGATTTCAATATACCACATACACATCATGAAGATCAACAACCAAAAGATTATGCATACCAACTAACTATTCTTGCATATTTCACAAAGAATTGGCCAAAAGGTGCACCTGGCGGTACTTACATATCTTCTGAAGAAGATGAATCCACAATTGTTTTTGAACCACAAGTTCTAGATAATTCATGGATATGTTTTGCTGAAACTCCTAATTCTTGGCATGGTAGTAGATATCAAACACATGATATACCTAGACCCTCAATACAATTTACTTTGACATAATCCGTCAAAACCTTCAGCTCTTTAGATCTATTAAAAATCTAGTTGTTTGCATACTTTTTTCAAATATGTTTTCATCTATTGGGGTATTTTCTATCATATGATTCATAAAAAATTTCACTGAATTTTTCAAAGATTCTTTATATTCTTCTTCAAAGTTAAATTTTTTATTATTTGACATTGGTGGTTTTTTGAAAAAACCATTTTCATCAAAAGTATCTCTTGGAGAAAATATTTCTTGTTTTTCATCTCTAATCGTCAAATAACCCTTTGTTCCAATAACCATCACTTCATTTATCATTGGATTTGCATATGAGCAATAAATTGAAAATGATAATTTCTCTGTAGATAAAACTAACAAGCATGTATCAAAAGATGTACCATTTTTTGATATTAAATATGGTAGGTAATTTGATACTCGTATATCTGGTATGTGAAAAAGTATCAAATCAAGATAATGTATTGCTAAGGTATCAAGTATATTGTTGCGGTTTTTTGAACCATCTGCTCTCCATGAATTAATATATTCTTCCTTAAATGCTAATCCGTGAGAAGAAATTATGTTTACATAAGATATATCTCCCATCTTACTAACTTCTTTTTTCAAAATATCATTCATTTTTCCATATCTTAAATTAAAATTGAAGAATATTCTTTGTTTAGTTTTTTTATCTAGTTTATTTATTATATTGAATTCTGAACTTTCTGTGACAACCGGTTTCTCACAAAAAATGTAACCCTCATAATTTTCTATCAATTTCATGATATATTCAAAATGAGTTTCATTAGGTGATAAAATGAAAATGCAATCACAATCGTATAATTCTTCAAAATTATTGGTATTTATTCCATCAGAAAATTTTTTTGTTGGATGAAAAATTTTCTTTATTTTTACATCTTTAAATTCTGTTTCTAAAATTGTTCTAATTCTTGAGGCATGATTCCTGTAACCTATTAGTCCTATAGTTTTATTCACCAATAGGACACCTGTCACAAGGATAACACTGACTTCTTTGATTTAATAGATGTTGTTTTCTTAATTGTGAAAATTCTTCTCCATGCCAAATTTCATGAAGTGATTTCTTCTGTACTGACCCAAGATTTAGTTCACTCTTATAATCTGCATCACAGGGATTACATTTACCATCAAACCAAACATACATTCTTTCCCAAAGATATTGGCATGGACTTTCGGCACCAATCTCTAATGGATTGTGATATGTATCCCATCTATTTTCCATTTCTACAATTACTACATGATCTACATATTTTTCCCAAAATTCTTTGAATTCTTTTATATCTAATTTTTTGTCAACTCTAACTCCACTTACTCTTGTAGCACATTTTGATTCTGGATATGATGCATTTCGTATCTCCTGGAATTTTTTTATATTATTTACCACTTTATCAAAAATTCCTCCTACTCTAATTTTTTCATAATCATCTTTTTTATAGGAATCCACTGAAAAAACTACATCAGTAACTCCAGATTGTAAAATCTTATGAATTAATTTTTCTGTTAACATTGTAGCATTAGTATTAATTTTTAATTCATAAAATTTATTTGAACAATATTCTAACATTTCACTTAACTTTGGATGTAATGTTGGTTCACCTCTTGATGCTAATGTAATTGCTTTTGTTCCATTTTTTACTGCATCATCGATTACATTTTTAAAAATTTTGATATCCATATTACCCATAAACTCTTTATCAGAATTAAATGAACCATCAATTTGAAAACACATTATACAACGTAAATTACATGCTGAAACAGGTTCAATTAAGATGTAGATTGGAAAATCAGAAACAATTCGCTTTTTTGGATAAATCTTAAACTTATATCTAAAAATAATATAATCTGCCCAAACTGATTCATCATTATTTTCTAAAAAATAAATTTCCTGAGGTGTTAATAATTCAAATTCGTCTCTTTCAAAATTCGAAATAATATCTTGTAGAATTATAGAATTCTCATTAGAAAACTTGTTTATGTCATTTTTTAGAACTGATATTATCTTTTCTTTATCAAAATCTTTTTCTGTCAGAAATCTCATTTTATACCTCGTTATTAGTCATAAAATATCTCATAATTTTTGTTCAAATTATTGTTAAATATGTATTTGGCATGACAAATCACTGGGAATAATTCCTTCTTAAACCATATATTTTTGTAAAAAACCCATTTAGTGTGAATCGGAAAAAAGATGAAAAATCATATATCGAAAAAATATTGAAAGAAAGTTCGGAATTAATCTTAAATTCAAATTTTCTCATATCTGATATAATTAGATGTGTGGATATTATAACACGTTCATTAAAAAAAGGTAATAAAATAATCTTATTTGGAAATGGTGGTAGTGCCGCAGATGCACAACATATTGCAGCTGAATTTATTGGACGTTTTAATATCGAGAGAAAAAGTCTACCGGCAATAGCTCTAACAACTGATTCATCAATATTAACATCAATATCGAATGACTATTCTTTTGATACTGTATTTAGTCGTCAATGTGAAAGCTTAGTCTCAAAAGGTGATGTTGTTATTGGCATATCTACCAGTGGTAATTCGAAAAATGTTTTAAACGCATTAAAAATTTGTAAAAAACGTGGTGCAAAAACTATCGGATTATTAGGAAATAAAGGTGGGACAATTATAAAATTTGTTGATTATTCATTAACAGTAAATTCTAAATCCACGCCTAGAATACAAGAAGTTCATAGAGTGGTTTCTCATCTAATTTGTGATCTAGTTGAAAAAAATATTGAGGGGAAAAATGGCAAATAATATACTAAAAAATAAAAATTGTCTAATAACTGGTGCTACCGGAGGAATTGGAAAAGAAATTGCAAAAGAGCTTGCTGCACATTCTTGCAATCTCTTTTTAACATCTACAAATAAAACAAAACTTTCTAAATTAAAAACACAACTTCAAAAAATTAATAAAAATATACGAATTGAATTCTTTGCTTCTGATTTAACTATTAATACAAACATAACCTCATTCTTCAATTATGTTGATAATAATTTCAATCCAATTGACATAGTTATTAATTCTGCAGGTGTTTTTATGATTAAATCGATAGAAAAAAGTACAATCAATGATTTTGATAATGCCATGAATCTAAATGTAAAATTGCCATTTCTTCTCTCAAAACAATTCTCAAAAAATATGATTAAGAAAAAATGGGGAAGAATAGTTATGATTGGTTCTTCATCCTCATATTCTGGTTTTGAAAATGGTAGTATTTACTGTACTACAAAACATTCACTTTTAGGATTATCACGAGCACTAAATGTTGAGTTAAAGAAAAAAAATATTCGAGTTCTTTCTATTTCACCAGCATCAACACAAACTAAAATGGCAAAAATCTCTACTGATCAAGATTTTACTACATTTTTGAATCCTAAAGAAGTAGCACAATATGTATCACATGTACTTTCTTTTGATAATGAAATGATAGTTGATGAAAGTAGATTGAATAGAGTTATTATGAAATAATTAATTAAAATATCTTAATTTCTCCATAACTGGTAATTCTGAATCCCAAACTCGTTTAATTCCATCACCAACAATTGTTTCGACACGTCTTACATCTCTTACCATTCTTTCTAATCCTGGTGGCTCTAAAGATGCTGCTTGGTCAGAACCGTACATTGATCTGTTTAATGTTACATGTCTCTCAATTGAAGTTGCACCAAAAACTGATGCAATTACACATACAATGTAACTACTATCTTCATGACCACTATAACCTACATCACAATCAAATTCTTTTCTTAATGTCTCAATACATTTCATATTAGCTTCTTCTAGTTTCATTGGATACGTACTGTTAGAATGTTGTAATTCGAATGGGCAATCAGATTTTTTGAATATGTCTACTGCATTTTTGATTTGTTCCATTGTGCTCATACCAGTTGAAATAAAAGTATGTTTTCTCTCTTGTGCTATGACATCCAATAATTCATCATTTGTTAACATTGCAGATGCCACTTTGTTATATCTTAGATTATAATTTTTTAGAAAATTTTGACTATCTATGTCCCATGATGATGCATACCATTCGATCTCTTTATGCTTACAATATGCATCAATTTCATCATACTCTTTTTTTGTAAATTCTAATCCTAATTTTTGTTCTCTAGTTGTAGTTCCCCATGGACTTTCTCTAGGCGTATCTAGTACTTCTTTTGAATAGACCTTTTCCACTGTTCGTTTTTGAAATTTAACTGCATCACAATCAGATTTTTTTGCTACATCAATTAACTGCTTAGCTATGTCGATATCTCCATTATGATTTATTCCAATTTCTGCTGTGATGAAAACCATATGATAGCTGATTTATTTTTTATAAATATGTCTTTAGTACAATTTCTTCTTTGGACCAAATCTTTTTGAAATTATTAAATCACAAACTTCTCTTAACACTCCTTCTCCACCATTACTCTTAGTTATGTGGTTGGCAATTTTTCTCACCTCTAAATTTGCATCATTTGGGCTGATAGATAATCCAATTTTTTTCATAATTTCCATATCATTTACATCATCTCCTATGTACGCAATATTTTCTTCTTTCAAATTATATAATTTACATAATTTTGGTAAAAGATCTTCTTTTTTCTTTATTCCTTCAAATAATTTATCTACAGGCATCTTTGAAGCCCATTTTTTAACTATCACATTTTTTTCCTTTGTAATTATTACTGTTGGAATTTGATTTCTTTTTAGTATTGCAATTCCCATTCCATCTCTTGCATGAAATTTTTTTTGGATATCACCTTTGGCTGAGTAATACATTCCGCCATCAGTTAATACGCCATCTACATCAGAAATAATTAATTTAATTCCTTTAATTTTTTCAATTACTTTTGCCATATTTGTAATAAAACTGAAGTAAGTATATTATAATAGTGATCATTATGTTCATCGTTTGATTAAAGAAATACGTCACACAGGAATTGTAGTTAGTGATATGGAAAAATCATTAGAATTCTATCGAGATATGTTGGGATTAGAAATAGTACGAGATATGAATGAAAAGGGTGATCATCTTGATAACATGTTATCATTAAATAATGTAAATGTTAGAACAGTAAAACTGGGTTTACCTAATCAAACTGCTCTTGTAGAATTATTAGAATTTAAATCACACGTAGATGAGGATATGAGAAATTTTTATACAATTGGGGCATCTCACATAGCCTTTACTGTTGAAAATATTGAAAAATTATATTCAGAGTTCTCTAAAAAAAATATCAAGTTTAATGCCCCTCCACAAAAATCTCCGGATGGTCTTGTAAAAGTAACATTTTGTAAAGATCCGGATGGAACTCCTATTGAATTAGTCGAAATGCTTAACATAACATGATCAATTTGATGATATATGGTAAAGGAAATTTTTTCAATTAAAAATAAAATTTTTGTGATAACTGGTGCAGGAAAAGGTATTGGGGAATTTTTAGCTAATGAATTATCACAATATTCTGCTATAGTTTACGGAATTGATAAAAATTTTCCTAAAAGAAAAACAAACAGAAATTATTCAACTCTAAAATGTGACATAACAAATAAATCTGAATTGGAAAAATCTCTCAAATTAATTCTTGCAAAAAGCAAAAAAATTGATGTATTGATAAACAATGCAGGTATAACTAAACCCAATAAATCAAAAAATGATTATTCTTTAATTGATTGGAAGAACACGTTAGATGTCAACCTAACTGGAGCGTTTCTATCTACACAAGTATTTAGTAAAATTATGAAAAAACAACAATCTGGTTCAATTATCAATATAACCAGCATTAATGCAGAATTAGGATTCCCAGAAAATCCTGCATATGTGTCATCAAAAGGGGGATTGAAGATGCTTACAAAATCTTTTGCAAAAGATTTAGGTAAATATGGAGTTCGAGTTAATTCTATTGGTCCTGGATATTTTCACACTGATATGACAAAAAAAAGTTTTCAAAATAAAAAATCTAGAATTCTCAGAGAAAAACATACGCTTCTTGGAAGGTGGGGTGATGTATCAGATCTTATTGGTCCCTGTATTTTCTTAGCATCTGAAGCATCTGGATACGTCACTGGTCAAGATCTATATGTTGATGGAGGTTGGATTGTAAATGGTCTCGTTGAATAAATCGCTATTTAAAAATAAAAAACTGGTAATATGACAAAAAAAAACTGTGATATTTTTATTCCTGTTCGATTAAACAGTTCACGCTTACCACAAAAACACTTACAGACATTAGATGATAAACCCGCCTTACAACACCTCATTGAAAGATTAAAGCAATGCAAAGAAATTAGAAAAATTATTGTTTGTTGTACCACTCATTCAACTGATGATGAACTCATTAACTTTCTAGAAAAATTAAAAGTAGATTTTTTTCGAGGTAATGAAAAAGATATTCTTCAAAGATTTTTAGATGCAGCTAACCAATTTGATACGGATATAATTATTGATGTTGAGGGTGATAAAATCTATACTGATCCTGAATATGTAGACAAACTTGCATTAATTCTAAAAACAAAAAATATAGATTTTATTATTGGCAATGATTCCAAAACTGATTTCAATCCCTCAAATCATTTTATTCATGGAATTATTCCTGCTGGATTTACAAAAAATGCTTTAGAAAAAATTTGTAAATCAAAAGTAACACGTAATACAGAAACAGGGTATCGTGAATTCTTTATAAAATCTGACTTAGTAAATTCTAATTTTTTTGTTATTAAAACAAATAATTTTCTGAATAAGATTAGATTAACATTAGATTATTCTGATGATCTAAAATTAGCTCAAAAAATTTTTGGAAAACTAAATTATATTTTTACCACAAACGATTTAGTTAATCTTTTTGAAAATAATCCTGAATTAATATCTATTACAGCAAATATTACAAAGGAATGGGAATTAAACTATGAAAAAAATAAATCAGATTTTAAAATGAATTAGATGTTAGAAAGATGTTTTAAAATATTCACATAGAGCAAATAACCATTATCTTCGTCTTTCACTCTTATGGTGATAAATCTCATAATCATAAATCGTTGTAATTTCATTAAATCAAATTCAGTATTGAAATGATTTTCCATCATTTTTTTAATTATACTAATTGAATTCTTTACTTTTCCTCCATTTTTTTGATATTCTAAAAATTCTTTTTCTGGATTATTAGAAAACATCATGATGTTAGTAGCTAACCAAACAAAATCATAAATCGGATTTCCTTTTTCTTGAAATCTCCAATCCCAATCAATAACATTTACTCTCTGTGATTCTTCATCAATCAGAATATTTCTTAGTTGAAAATCTCCATGTACCGCAGTTTTGATTAATTTTGTTTTTTTCAATTCATTTTTGTACTCATCTAACCATAATTCATAAGGTAATTCTTTCATGACATTAATTTTCATTATTTCCTGTCTTACTTTTTTTAATTCTTCATCAATTTCTACATCTGTTAATTCATTGCTCTGTGTGGATTTTTGAAATTCAATTAGCCATTTCATAACTAATTGAATATGTTCTTGATTTAATCTGTCCAAAAAATCACCATTTAACCAATCTTCTAAAACTAATTTTCCATCAGGATTTTTCATATTTGGAAACTCTCTTTTTACATGAATCAATTCCTCATCAAAATTATATTTTGTATTTTTACATGTTAGAACTTTCTTTGATTCGCCATTATCATTCATTAAGAAAAATAATGTTTTTGTCATACGCGAATTTTGAATAATACTATTGAATTTGGTTTTACGCAAAACCATATTTTCTAATGAATCAGTTTCTTCATTTTTATAACAATAAAATAAAAATGATGGACAGTATTTTGTGATAATAGATTTTCTTGTACTCTTATTTAATAATCTCAAAGCTTTACCTAAAATTTTAAATTTTGAATCAACAGAAAACTTTTTGTGAAAATTTTCAAAAAACCATTTTAATGAAACATCATCATTTAATTTTGCTGAATAATGTGCTTGCATATGAGATGGCAACACCCAATATGGTTCTATTTTTAATCCCAGAGAATTTAATAATGAATTATATCCTTTAAAACTATCTAAAAAATTATTTTTGCTAGATTCTTCTTTTACAATTTTTATTCCTTCTTTATTTTTGATTGCCAAGCATAAACAACCATCATCATTCAAATGATTTTTTATTCTACTTAGGTAATCTTTTATTTTATCTTTGGAATCATCTCGTAAATTTTCCATCTGAATTCCATTAATAATAATGAGGTCAAAATTTTTTTCTATTGATGGTATGTAGCCTGGTTTACATACATACAAAAAAATATTATTGATTTTTTTTGATTCAAGTCTGGCTTTTTGTATCAAAATTTTTTCTGGTATGTCTAATGAAACTACTTTATCAAAAATATTAGAAAAAAACTCTGGAATATTTCCTAAATCGCTGTTTATTACCAGACATTTCTTATTATTCTTATTAATACATCTGAAAGCTACATTTCCTTCTTTCTTATCAAATCTATATTTATACTCTGGATAATTTTTTAAAAAATCAGTAATTGCTTTCGTATATCCAATCTCATTAATTTTTTTTATAAGTAAATTTAGTTTAGAATCTTCAAATTCTGTTAAATTATTCATTTTTATCATAATTTAGATTTTATGTAATTTATTGAATCTACTGTAGTTGGATCAATATTATTCAAAACTGCAGCATAAATCGTTGAATAATCACATAAATAAATTAAATTTACAATTTTTGATAAAATATTGCCTTCAATAGAGTTAATTTTTTTATAATTAATTTTTTTAGAATTAAAATACTCCTCCAAAATCTTCCAACGTTCTTTTGTTTTAAAGTGGTCATCTTTTCCTTGAATTAATACTGGTTTAACAATTGATTCTTTTTCCCATGATACAATACCATTATGGCATGTTTCAATTACATTTTCAGTCATTGCATGAATTTTTGTATTTTCTTGTAAACAATTTTTATAACGAATTGCTACTGAACCAAGACCTGCGGGATAATATATTACAGTAATATCTCTTGTAAATTCTGCTAGTTCTAGAGCCTTATTTTCACTCATTAAATTTTGAGATGAAATTATTTTTTTTGTTTCTTCTAAACTTAAAATTGATTCTTTAATCTCTTCTCTTTTAATTGGAATAACAGGTTCTAGAACATTAAGAATTGAATATAAAAATTTTGTAAATGATGCACGTGGTGAATGTATCATTGGAATATTATGAAATGGAATTTTATTTTTTTTACAATAATCTTCTAATAATCCTCCTGATGAAAATCCACAAATTTTTGCCGATGTATCTTTTGCATTTTTTAAAATTTCTATTGTCTCTTCTGTATTCCCGGACGCACTTGTTGCAATGATTAATGATTTTGAGTCAACTGTCTTTGGAAGTAAATATCCTTTGATATTAGATACATGGATATCCTTTTTTGATAATATTGCACTAATGACATCTCCAAGAGAACCTGAACCTCCCATTCCTGCAAAAACTATATGATCAATGTCTGTTACATCTAATGCATCAATTTTTTTTTCAAATGATTCTCTAGCAATATCTGGCCAATTATCATATGTCTTGAACATACAATTTTTGTCAATTTTTTCCAAATCATTTAATTTCATATCTAAATATCTGTTTGATATTATTGTAAAATACTTAACTACAAAATTACCAATTTTAGAAAGATTTTACTGAAATACCATTAAAAGTTTAGATTAATTCCTATTTTGTGATTTCATCTTTTTTTGATATGAAAATAACATAATAGCTTGAATTGTACTTGCTACAACAAAACTAGAAGTTGTTCCTGCTATACCATAAATTGGTGTCAATATGATTATCAATATAATTATCGTAGATGCAAAAAGTATTCTAGAAATTAAAATTATCTTACTATTTTCATTTCCAAGAATATTAGAACTTAGCATTAATGTAATCGTAGATGGAACAACTGCTAAACTAATTATTTGAATAGCTATACCTGCATCTGTATAATCTGGAAATACACTTGAAATAATTCCAGGAATAATTGTTACTCCCAAAATTGTAATAATTACTGCAAATATTAAAGCAATAATTTTTATCTTTATTTTTGTGTCTCCTGTGGAATCATGTGGTAATGTGTAATTATAAATAATTTTTGAAAACAACGTTAATACAAAAAATACTTGTAATGCTAATGAATAATTTCCTAAAGTTTCAAATCCAACTAATGGCATAATAATTATCTTATCAAGATTATTTTTTGCTATTCCGATTAAATTAATTGAATAATTATTTCCTACAAAACCAATTTTATTTTTCAATAGTGGAAAATTGATTTTTGTACCTCTTAGAATTTTTAAAATTATTATAATAAAATGTATGTATGATAAGACAATTGCAAAAATTATTCCTTCTGGACCAAAAATAAAATAAAATAAAATTCCCAAAACAAATGTTAAACTCTTTTGTAATAGAAAATATTTAGAGTATGAAACAAAAAATTTCTTTCCTAGGATATATCCTAAGCCAATATCATTTATCACAAATGCAATTACTAAGAAACTGACTTCTACTTTTGAAAATAGTAAAAGAACTATTCCACCTGAAACTGTGCCTACTATCAAAGAAATGGTTGTAAGAGTTGATTGTAATTCAACTTTCTTTGCAGTGTAAACTGTTATCACCGATTGTGTGCCTATGAGAGAAATTGTATATGCAAGACCTGCAATACTGATAAAGTATTGAATTTGACCGTATTCACTTGGGACTAGTAGTGCTGCAATGATAAACCAAAAAATTGCAGTTATTCCAGAACCTGAACTATTTGCAATAGTCATTAGAAATAAATCATTTATTTTTTTCATTCTTGATTATAATCATAAAACTCAGTAATTCATTTATGTAAATTACTGATAATTTTTTACATTATTGTCACAATTTCTTGGAAATCTGTAACTATGAAGGTTAAAAAATTATTTTAACTGTAAAAATGACTAAAATAATTTTTTTGGCTAAATGCATACATGTTATTTTTTGGTTTAGCTCATAATTTACAGAAAAAATATGATTGTGAACAATACGCAATCATTGATATCGCAAACGGAATTTCTGGAAATATTTATGTAACAAAACTATAGATGTTTAGTTTTACTACCTCCCACCAAATCTTTTTAAAAAATAATATACAGGTTATCTATCAAATGAATATTGAGCCTAAAAACAGTTGAATGGAAAGATAACTCTGTCATAATGATTGATCAGACAAAACTTCC
>CEUN01068785.1_pt1 | contig 14692 bp, 13 predicted proteins | sample 361501 | NCBI WGS metagenome assembly CEUN01 (sample SAMEA2622801, study PRJEB7988) | marine metagenome | biome: marine biome (ENVO:00000447); feature: marine epipelagic mixed layer (ENVO:xxxxxxxxx); material: "saline water (ENVO:00002010), including plankton (ENVO:xxxxxxxx)" | depth 120 m | reverse complement strand
ACAAGATGGTTCATATCCTCATCGGTATGTATAGGTGAAGGAGTAAGACGCAGTCTCTCGGTACCTTTGGGTACGGTTGGATAATTAATCGGTTGTACATAAATCCCATAGCGGTCTAGGAGGTCATCTGTGACCTGTTTGCAGATTATTGGATCTCCTACCATAATTGGAACAATATGTGAAACGCTGGGCATAATAGGTAACCCAGCTTGTTCTAAAAGATTTTTAAGCTTCGCGACTCGTTCTTGATGTTTTTCTCTTTTTGTTTTTCCCTCGTCTCTAACATGGCAGACACTAGCCATGGCCGCGGCGGCAATGGCGGGTGGTAGCGAGGTCGTAAAAATAAAGCCGCTCGCTTTTGAACGAATAAAATCAATAATTTTTTCTGATGCTGCAATATATCCTCCTACAACACCGAAAGCCTTTGCTAATGTTCCTTGGATGATGGTAATTCTATCCATTTGCCCGTCGCGTTCGGCAACGCCACCACCTCGGGGTCCATACATGCCAACCGCATGAACCTCATCGATATATGTCATGGCATTATATTTTTCGGCGAGGTCGCAAATTTTAGCGATTGGAGCAATATCGCCATCCATAGAATAGATAGATTCAAAAACAATAATTTTAGGGCGCTCAGGTTCAATCTTTCGGAGTAGTTCCTCGAGGTGATTGACGTTATTGTGTTTAAAAATTCTTTTTTCGGCACGGCTATTGCGCACCCCTGCAATCATCGATGCATGATTGTATTCATCAGAAAGGAGAACACTGTTAGGCATTTGAGACGCCAATGTTGACAGTGCTGCATCGTTAGCAACATAGCCAGAAGTAAAAAGCAGTGCCGCCTCCTTGCTATGCAAATTTGCTAGTTCTCGTTCAAGCATTACATGCTGATGGCTTGTGCCTGAAATATTACGAGTTCCGCCGGACCCGGCTCCAACTTGATCGATCGTATTTTTCATGGTTTTTAGGACATCCGGATGTTGGCCCATCCCAAGGTAGTCGTTACTGCACCAGACGGTAACTTCATTTTTCTTATTATCGATATGGCGACTAGCGTCTGGAAAATACCCAGCATGGCGTTCTAACTCAGCAAATACGCGATAGTTTCCTTCTGCTTTGAGCTTGTTTATTTCTTCGCCGAAAAAATTTTCGTAGTCCATTCCATATTTCCAGTTTTAATTGGCTAACAGAAATATTTTTTTATGATATCTGACCTACTTTTCTCCCAAATGTTAAGAGGCCATGTTGTCGCAGGTGTCTTAAATGAAAAATAATTTTCGTCAAATTATCCACCTGTGACACTCATATGCCGAGGGTTAGAAGGATCTTGCCGTCTACGGTCTATTATAAAGTCATGTCCTTTGGGTTTTCGGCCAATGGCTTCATCGATAGCGGCCATCAGGCTATCACCGCCATCGTCGGCTTTAACCGCAGTTCTTAAATCAGCGCGATCTTCCTGCCCAAGACACATATATAGCATACCAGTACAGGTTAAGCGCACACGGTTACAGGTTTCGCAAAAATTGTGAGTCATTGGCGTTATAAAGCCAATTCTTCCGCCTGTCTCCTCGACCTTAACATACCGGGCAGGCCCGGCTGTTTTGTATGCAATATCTTTGAGCGTCCAGCTGTTGTTAAGCTGAGCACGCACCATTGACAAAGGCATGTATTGATCGAGTCGCGCACTGTCGCCAATTTCTCCCATAGGCATTACTTCAATGAAGGTGATATCGAATCCCTCGTCGCCGCACCAACTAATTAAGTTGTCAAACTCATTATCATTTACACCCCGCAAGGCCACGGTATTAATTTTGATCTTGATGTTCGCACGCTTTGCCACTTCGAGACCACGCTTAACATTATCTAAACGACCCCAGCGCGTAATTGAAGAAAATTTTTCAGGATCAAGTGTATCCAACGACACATTAATACGCCTTATACCAATATCCGAAAGTTCATCTGCGAATCGTTCGAGCTGACTCCCATTTGTAGTAATTGTTAGCTCTTCTAGGGTGTCCGTTTTCAGATGGCGAGACAACTTACGAAATAGCCACATTACATTGCGTCGAACAAGAGGTTCTCCTCCGGTCAAACGCAACTTTTTCACTCCTCGGTAGATAAAGGCAGAACAAATCAATTCTATTTCTTCGAGTGATAAAACATCTTTTTTAGGCAGAAAACTCATATCTTCTGACATGCAGTATACGCAGCGGAAATCGCACCGGTCGGTAACGGATACCCTTAGATAATCTACGGTGCGACCATGTGGGTCAATGAGAGGACCGTCCATTAAAGTGTCCCTAAACTAGTCAGATGTATTAGATAAGCGTTATATATAATCAAATATAGCGCTTTGATTTGAAAAATAAAGGCCACAATTAATGCTATTGCCCATATTTGCATGAGAGTACATAAGTAACATATGAGTAATTTTCTTTTAGCCCCAAATCCAAAAGATACACGGTTGACCGAATGTGTAGGCGGTGTGGATCAAGATGGAAAAACCGTTAACAAGACTGTTACGGTAGAACGCCCACTCACGCTTTTTTTAAACAAACAAGAAATTGTAACTATGATGACAATTGGGGATTATCCTGACTATCTTGCAATTGGTTTTCTGAAAAATCAAAACATGTTGCGGAAAGATGATATAATTACCTCTGTCGAATTTGATGAAAATATTGATACTGTTGTAGTAAGGACAAAGAGAGAAACTGACTATGAACAAAAGCTAAAGAAAAAAATCCGAACCTCAGGTTGTGCTATTGGCACAGTATTCGGTGATGTGATTGAAAAGTTTGAAGAGATAAAATTAGACGATACTGCTGAACTAAGGGTTTCTTGGCTTTACCAACTTTCAAAGACAATTAACTCAACACCTAGTTTATATAGCGAGGCAGGCGCAATTCATGGTTGTGTTTTGTGTGAAAAGAGCAAAGCATTAGTTTATATGGAAGATGTCGGGCGCCATAACGCTGTTGATAAAATTGCCGGGTATATGTTTATTAACAATATCACCCCGGAGAATAAGTTGTTTTATACTACAGGTCGACTCACAAGCGAAATGGTTATTAAAACCGTTCAAATGGAGATTCCAATTTTAATTTCTCGTTCTGGTTTCACTGCGTGGGGAGTCTCTTTAGCTCGCCAGGCAAATCTTACTTTGGTGGGCCGAGCACGTGGTAAAAGATTTTTAGCGCTTGCTGGTGAAGAACGGATAATATTTGACAAGAATATTGAAGGTTAATGTCGAGCATCATACCTTATTGATAAGGTTGCAATTGTCATGATTCTCCATGTAGGAAATGTTATTTATGGATTTAACGCTCAATTGGAGAGGGCCAATTGGGCCCGGTAATTTTCCAACTAGGACAGATTTAATCGAGGAATTAAATGAGAGCGGAATCTACCTCCGGTTAAAGACTTATAAAAATGAACGGAATGTTGCTTATATAGGGCAATCCCGAAAATTGTTAAGTCGCTTTGAACAACACATTAGAAATGTTTTGTCATTCAATCAAATGCTTAGAGACACTATGGGTCAAGTGGTTGCTCTAAAGGAGTTGCAGCACCCCTTCTTGTTTTTAAATAACCTGTCCAAATTAGCACCATTTGCTTTAGCAGAAGCTGAAAGAGTTAAATTTTACTTTGCATTGTCACGTGATGGTTTTGATGAAGAATATTTATTCCTTATCGAATCGGTCCTGAAGTCGCGAGCTGAAGAGATAAGGCAGAAGGATGTAGAAAATATACAAAATATTACTGCTGGTGAGTTTGACCATGATATTAAAATATTGAATGATTACTCTCGCGTTAATAAAGAAGGCCAAAGACTTATTAGCAACACTATAGGTAAAAAACAAATCGTCATAACCGCTCAACAGGACTATGAGTAACAATGAACGATAAAATCGAGATTGGCGGAGTGCTATTGGCAGGAGGGAAGTCTCGGAGAATGGGTGGTGGTGATAAATGTCTTCAGTTGCTTGCCGGCAGGACGTTACTGGAAAGAGTAATTGCAAGTGTAAAGCCACAGGTAGAGCATCTGATTCTTAATGCAAATGGAAACCCCTCTCGTTTTAAAAAATATGGTCTACCAGTAGTGAACGACGTTGTAGGCGGTTTTTCAGGCCCATTGGCTGGAATACTCACAGGTTTGGAGTGGTTGAAATCTAATCATCCAAATTGTAACTGGCTAGCTAGTTTTGCCTGCGATGCACCTTTTTTACCGACAGACATGGTGTCCCGAATGTTGTCAGATACAAAAGTAAAAAAGGGAGCCCTTTGTTGTGCCTCATCTGGTGGACGTAATCAGCCGGTGTTTGGTCTTTGGCCGGTAAATCTTGCGAGTGCACTTCGCGAGGCTTTGGTTAGAGAGAACATCCGCAAAGTTGATTTATGGACGCAACAATACAATTTAGTTAAAGTTGATTGGCCAGCTCATCCAATTGACCCTTTTTTCAATGTAAATACTAAGGAAGATTTAATCAGGGCAGAAAAACTTATTGGAACGACATCTTAAAGAAGCAAGGTTAGAGGTTTTTTGAGGCCGTCATGACATATTTGGGTAAAGAAAAGCCGAAACTAAGAATTCTGCTTGGGGCTGCAGTGGCACTTGGCCCTGGTAAGGCGGCACTTTTGGAAGCTGTTGAAAAGTCCGGCTCTATCACTGGTGCAGCGAGGCAAATGGGTATGTCCTACCGACGAGCATGGAACCTAGTAGAGGCGATGAATAGTGACTTTAAGACTCCACTGGTTAAAACAAATTCAGGTGGTACTGGAGGAGGAGGCGCTGTCGTAACCAAGACAGGTTTTGATGCACTAAAAAGGTATCGTTTAATAGAGAATAAGGCGGGTAAAGCAGTAGAAAAAGAAATTCTGGATTTCGCGGGGTTGCTCAAGATGCCTAAGAAAAAATAAAGTAATATTGTTCCTATATCGCAGAGGCGATGCCCTCTATGCGTGCAGCACAGAACTTAAATTCTGGAATTTTACCAAATGGATCAAGTTGAGGGTTGGTTAAAAAGTTAGCCGGCGCTTCGGCATAACAAAAAGGAATAAAGACTACCCCCTCTGGGACCGCGCGATCAACTCGTGCTCTTATTTCTAGGTTTCCTCGACGTGTAGAAACACGAATCATTTCACCGGGTGATAGATTTAGTTTTCGAAGATCCCTTGAATTTAAACAAGCAATTGCCTCAGGTTCAATTTTGTCGAGAATAGTTGCCCGCCGTGTCAATGCTCCAGTATGCCAGTGTTCGAGCTGACGCCCTGTAGTCAGAACCATGGGGTAGTCATTATCCGGAAGCTCGGCTGGTGCTATAATATCAGCCGGCACCATTTTCCCATGTCCGCTCTCTGTTGGAAAGCCATCTCCAAATACAATCTCGTTGCCTGGCATTTCCGGCGAATCACATGGGTACGTTACAGAATTTTCACACTCTAACCTTTCCCAAGTTATATTTTTTAACGAGGGCATTATTGCTGACATTTCGTTAAATATTTCATTCGGGTGTTCATAATTCCATGGTAAGCCAAGACGGCGGCCCATTTCTTGGATAATCCACCAATCTTGGCGGGCTTCTCCTTTTATAGGCAATGCGGTTCTGCCCATCTGCACTTGCCTATTAGTATTTGTTACGGTTCCATCTTTTTCAGGCCATGCCGAGGCAGGGAGGACTACGTCGGCATGAAAGGCAGTTTCCGTGAGAAATAAATCCTGTACCACTAATGTTTGAAGCTTGCTTAGCGCTTCTCGGGCGTGTTGGGCATCTGGGTCCGACATTGCTGGGTTTTCCCCCATTACATACATTCCACGGATGGATCCATCGAAAACTTGGTCCATAATTTCGACAACGGTCAGTCCCCGGTTTGGATCAAGTTTTGATTCCCAGTAGTTTTCAAATTTCTTACGTACGGTTTTATCCGTAACAAGCTGATAATCGGGAAAAAACATAGGAACCAAACCCGCATCAGATGCTCCTTGAACATTGTTCTGGCCTCGGAGTGGATGCAAACCCGTGCCGGGACGCCCAACCTGTCCTGTCATCAGTGAGAGGTCTATGAGACATCTGGCATTGTCGGTACCATGAATGTGTTGGGACACACCCATACCCCAGAAAATTATGGATGCCTTCGCTTTTGCATAAGTGCGGGCAACAGTTCGTAACAACCCCGAATCAATTCCGCATACATCGGACATCTTCTCGGGCGAAAAATTTCTCAGGTGGTTTTTTAGTTCCTCGAAACCATCTGTATAAGCTTGTATATATTGCTCGTCGTAAAGTTTTTCCTCCACTATGACATGCATTATTGCATTGAGCATTGAAACATCTGAACCCGGGTTGAATTGCAACATGTGTGTGGCATGACGCTTTAATGATTGACCACGAGGGTCCATCACAATCAGTGTTTTTCCCTCCTTTACCGCCTGTTTAAAAAACGTTGCTGCGACGGGGTGATTTTCTGTGGGGTTGGCACCAATAACTATGATAACATCTGAATCTCTAACTGCTGTAAAGGGGGCCGTAACTGCCCCTGAGCCAATGCATTCCATCAAAGCAGCAACCGACGAGGCGTGGCACAATCGCGTACAATGATCGACGTTATTTGTTCCAAAACCAGTCCTGATCAATTTCTGAAATAAATATGCTTCCTCATTAGAGCCTTTTGCTGAACCAAATCCAGCAAGGGCTTGTCCACCATATTGGTCACGAATTTTTCGTAGACTGTCAGCCGCCGTATCAAGGGCTTCTTGCCAACTTGCTTCCCGAAAATGTGTGAAAGGGTTGGCAGGGTCTATATCTTCTGTCGAAATTTTCGGAGCACCATCTTTTCTAATAAGAGGAACCCTTAGCCGATGTGGATGATCGACATAATCAAAACCGAATCGACCTTTAACGCATAACCGATTTTCATTGGCCGGTCCGTTTCGGCCGGTAACATAAAGTAATTTGTCATTTTTTATGTGATAGGTGAGTTGGCAGCCAACGCCGCAATAGGGACAGACGGAATTGACCTCTCGATCTGCTTGGACCCGCCCAGGTTTTTGTGTCCCCGTGATAGTTTTTGGCAGGAGCGCGCCTGTCGGGCAAGCTTGAACACATTCGCCACAAGCCACACATGTACTATTTCCCATTGGATCATTTAAATCGAAAACGATCTGCGAATCTGAGCCACGTTGAGCCATTCCAATAACATCGTTCACCTGTACGTCTCGGCAAGCCCGCACACACAGCGTGCAATTAATACAGGCATCTAAGTTAACGGCCATAGCTGGGTGGCTCGGATCGGCTTTTGGTTTGGTTTTTGGTGGAAATCGGCTAGTTTTAACACCAATCTTGTCTGACCAGCACCAAAATTGAGAATTTTTGTCATGGTGAATAGTCCGGTCCGGTTGGTCGGAAACTAACAGCTCAAAAACAATTTTACGCGCGCTTTTTGCTCGGGAACTTTGCGTGTTAACGTTCATTCCCGGGGTGGGTTCTCGAATACACGAGGCGGCTAAAACGCGCTCGCCCTCTATTTCCACCATGCATGCACGACAATTTCCATCTGCTTGGTATCCGGGTTCTGGAGAATAGCATAAATGCGGAATTTCTATTCCGCAGCGTTCGGCAACCTGCCATATCGTTTCTCCGGTTTTGGCAATAACCGAGTGACCGTTCAGAATAAACTCAATTTTTTCTGCCATTACGCTGACCTTAAAGGAACCTTATCATCAAATTAGTATTCGTTTTCTGCGGGGTCAATTAAAGTTTAAGTGCTAATAAACTTTTTTAATATATTATGATATCACCATGTAGCAACAAACTATTCTTCTAGTTTTGTCACCATAATTTGATTTTTGAATTCAATCGTTGAAAGATTACTTTTAAATAATTCTTACTTAAACCCGAAGAGTTTCTCTGGGTTTTTGACAAGGATTTGTTTAAGGGTTTCCTCATTATCAGTCCAATCTAAAAATTGATTTAACAATATTCCGTCATTTGGAATTTCAACTGTTGAGTTGGGATGTGGCCAGTTTGACCCCCAAACAAGACGATCTGGCCGGGTTTTAATTAATCTTTGTGCAAAGGGTTTCATATCATCATAGGGATACCCACTAGCTGATAATCGATACCAGCTACAAATTTTGACCCAACAATGTTCGGTCTCTTGAAGCAAATTAATCAATGTCAAAAATCCGCGATTATCTAGCGAGTCATCACCACGCACCCGGGCCAAATGATCAAATAATATATTGCAGGAAATTTTTCGTATCCGCGGCGCTAATTCAAGGATTTCTTCAATGGTTGTCAAATGAAGCAGAATTGTCCATCCTAACTCTTTTATTAAAGGAGCCATTTTCTCTAATTCATCAAGACGGACAGCTCCTGGAGAAAAGCTGGAAAGGCGAATTCCACAGAAATCTTTCGAGAGAAGAAAATCTATATTTTTTTCAAGAGCCTCCCTTGGCATGGCGGCAATACCCTTGATATTCCCGTTTGCCCTTTCAATTGCATCGATCGTTACATGATCAACGGTGCCATAATCTCGAGCCTGAACTAGGATTGCTCGTTCTACCCCAAGAATATCAAGCATGTTTCTATATTGTTCGTATGTTGTATCTGGACCGTTACCATTTTCAGGATCAATAGGGAAGCGTGAGAATGGGCCATATAGGTGAGCGTGTGAGTCACATGCTTTTGCTGGTGGAGTTATTTTGGGTATTTTAGGGTACCAGTCGGGTCCGTTAATTAGACTATTCATTATGGATATTGAAATTCGACGTTATTTTATATCATCAGGAAAGTACTTGAAAACAGAATTCAGGCCATTGGTTGCTGCCTGACCTAGGCCACAAATCGAAGCATCTGCCATTGCTATAGAGAGCTCCTCAAGAAGGGGCTTATCCCAATTGGGTTGCTCTAAAAGTTTAACAGCCTTCTCGCAACCGTTTCTGCAAGGTGTGCACTGACCACAACTTTCATCCTCAAAAAATCTAAGAAGATTAATGGCTATATCACTCGTGGAGTCTTTTTCGGATAGAACTATTACGGCTGCGGAGCCAATTAGGCATCCAAATTGTTCCAAAGTACCAAAATCGAGTCGTTCATCACCTAAACTTGCAGGTAAAATTCCTCCCGAGGCCCCCCCAGGAAGATAGGCCTTGAGAGTGTGTCCCTCCTGCATACCTCCACAGTATTCGTTAATAAGTTCGCGCACCGTAATACCGGCTTCGGCTACTTTGACCCCCGGTTTCTTGACCCTTCCGGATACTGAGAATGTGCGGAGACCTTTTGAACCGTTTCGTCCTTTTTGGGTGAACCAGCTTGGCCCCTTTTCTATGACATCCCTTATCCAATAGAGTGTTTCGACATTATGAATAAGAGTGGGACGGCCAAATAAGCCAATTTGAGCGGGAAATGGTGGCTTGTGCCGTGGCAGTCCTCGTTTGCCCTCTATAGATTCGAGCATAGCAGATTCTTCACCACAGATATATGCACCGGCTCCCCGACGTAGGTGAACCTGCTGAGGTTTTATCAGGCCAGCGGTCTCAAGCTTTGGTATTTCTTTCTGCAGAATATTTCTAATATCCGGATATTCATCACGTAAGTAGATATAAATATTTTCAGCTTCAACAGCCCAACCGGCGATTAGCATACCTTCCAAAACTCGGTGTGGATCACGCTCTAAAAACCAACGATCCTTGAAAGTCCCTGGTTCGCCCTCGTCTGCATTCACCGCCATAAGTCTTGGTTTTGATTCATTCCGAACAAAAGCCCATTTGCGTCCCGACGGGAAACCTGCCCCCCCTAAGCCGCGTAAGCATGAATCATCCAACATTTGGATCAACTCCTCGGGTGAATGTTTTCCGGCAAGACACTTTTTATATAGCGCGTAACCACCGTCATTTTCGTATGTTTCTAAACCAATATAATCCGGCAATTTTTTGGGTCTGGGATGGCTTATAGCTGATATAACTGCTTTAGCGGTTGCAGGTGCAATTTGACTGTGTCCTATGGCAACAGCCGGAGCCTTGTCACAAGCTCCCATGCAGGGAGCGCGAAGCACTCGAATTTTTTCATTAACGTTTTTTGAAAGCTCTGAGATTAATTTTTCAGAACCAAACAATTCGCAAGTCACACTATCGCAGACTCTAATTGTAGTAATTGGCGGAGGTATCTCATCATCGTTGACCACATCAAAGTGAGCATAAAATGTGGCAACTTCAAATATCTCTGAAAGGGCCATTTTCACTTCCTCCGCAAGTGCGACGAGGTGTTTGGAGGAGAGAAACCCGTATTCATCCTGAATTAGATGAAGATACTCGATTAGAAGGTCACGGGAACGTGGTGTATCGCCTAGTAATTTTTTTACTTGATCGTGCGCATCAGCGTCGAGCTGGCGGCCTTTCGGAAATGCAGCTCCTTTGCCCCCACGCCCCGGATGCGAATGTCGTTTTACGGAATCTTTATCGTTCATATTCTATAGTAGTATAAAATTTATTTTTCTAATTTTATAGTTAGTTGCTTTTTACTAGAACTTATCAAGAAATAATTTGTGTAACGTTAGGCCTTCTTAAATTAAATCCTCATCTACCAACACAAGAGAAATAATATTACAATTTATAATTTTTTTGCCTTTATGTTCGAAATTAACAGTAATTCGGTTGCCAATTGAAGATTGAACTTGCCCTAATCCCCAATCTTCTTGGTCTGGATGCCGTACTAAAACTCCTGGAACAAGTTCATTATCCATAGAAAAATCATTTACCGATAGTGTGTGCTGGGTCAACACAAAACATTTTAAATTTTTGGTCAATGATCCCATATCTTAGATATGGTAAGGATTGTAAGCTATTTTCTCTTGTTTAAAACACTTCTGAAAATAGAAAAGTATTTAAACAAGTAACCTCTAGCCTGTATGGGTAAACCTTTATTTAGTTTCAATAACAAAATTTTTTTGTTTTGAAATTGCCTTTTCAGTGATCACAAGCATTTAAATAAAATAATTGTGTTTGTAGCTATTGCAGTTAGTCGATTGGATTCATATACTCCGCGCCAAATTTTTTAATTCCGGGAGCGACATGCCAACGAAATTACCAAAAAATTATAGGCCTACTGACAAGGAACCTTTCATGAATGCTAAACAGCGTGAGTATTTCCGACAAAGGCTTCTGAGTTGGAAAAAGGAACTCCTTCGTGATACTAATCAGACGTTACAAAGCTTGCAGGAGGACACCCTTCAAGCTCCAGATATCGCCGATAGAGCTTCAGCCGAAACTGATAGAGCCGTCGAATTAAGGACGCGCGATAGAGAGCGAAAACTGGTTCAAAAGATAGATGAGGCACTCGAGCGTATTGAACAGGGCGAATACGGTTACTGCGAAGACACGGGTGAGCCTATTGGACTTAGGCGTCTGGAAGCAAGACCTATCGCAACCCTCAGTCTCGAAGCTCAAGAGCATCACGAACGCATGGAAAGAGTTTATCGAGACGATTAGTGTTAAGGTCTCAATTAGGTCCGAAGATATGTCTCTTCTAGTCTCTAATATCTTGTAAAAACCACTCTGTTGGAATTGTCCTACCGAGTTTTTTTTCTACACACATTTTGTAAACATGGCCCCCCACAGAAGAAAATTGAAGACCCTGATTTCCAACGTTGCGATAAAATGTAACCTGATCTGGGTTTGTGCGCCCTAGTGCGGGGTTTGAGATAAGTGCGGCAAAGTCGGGTTTATCACCACCTTTTCCTCTGTCATTAAACTCTGGGTCATCGCCCCCGAAACCGGGGTTGGGGTTTTTCTCGGGTATTCTTTTCATTTGCTCAGTGGTACCACCAATAAATGCTGCAGGGCTTAGACCACGCTCGGCTTGGAAGCGCTCGGTTTGTTTCATTTGAAGCCCCGCAGTACCCTGACGTATTACAACATCGAATTTACTCAATACTTTATCACTAATCTCGCGGCGTCCGAGGTTGGTTACGTGCATTCCCGAAGCAATCCATTCCGGGTCATAAACGGGTACCATGGAGTCTGTACAGGTGGACAAAATATCGCAACCGCTTACGGCTTCCCGAGGGGTGTCAACAGCTATGACTTCAATTCCAAGTTTTTTAGTCATTTCTTCGGCGTATTCTTCGCGGTGTTCCGGCGTTGGGCTGAATATCCTGCATAGTTTGATATCACGTACACAGGCAAATGCTTCAAGAAAGGTACGGGCCATACCACCGGAACCTAGCATTCCGACGGTGTGTGAGTCTTCACGCGATAGATATTTAACGCCTATCCCGGCACCACCCCCCACTCTCATATGTTGAATATGACCATCATTAATAAATGCTAATGGTTCGCCATTATTGGTACTGACTAGTAACACCAAGCCGCAATAAGTGCCAGGTTCACGGCAATATTTTTCTTCTGTCCAGTTGCCACTCTCGTTCTCTGGCCAATACATGACATCTGATTTCATTCGAATCGCAAAGAATCCATCATTTGCTCCCTCCATAGTGCCCCAGCGAAAGTAACCATCTTGGCGTTCTGCAGGCATATACATGTCAATTCGGGGGCGGTGGATTGCACCTCCTTCGGGTATTTTTTTGAATGCTTCTTCTTGGACACGGATACAGTCTTCCATTTCGAGGACCTCAGCAACAATATCGTTGTTAATTATGATCATCGACCTCTCCGCTTTTAAAACAATAAATCAAAACCTAATGAATCATGTCAGGCTTTGAGAGCAAAATTTTTTTAAATAATGTATAAAAGTTCTTGGCAAGAATTAACAGGTACAACGTTTCAAAGTTTAAAATGATGACGAACTTCTTCCGGAAATAGGTCTTCAATCTGAAGCTTTTTATGCAGGGTTCCCTGCTCAAACCCAAACTGAAGAAATGCTTCTAGAGTCTTTCGGTTAGACTCTATTCCGTATGGCCATTGTTTCTCACCAAACATTTTGCGGTTATTTTCCAACGCATCGTAATAGGCCCAAGCAACAGGAAGCTGGGATACGGTGAAATTAGCTATCCGTTGAAAGCTGCGTTTTTTGGCTTCTTCGAATGCGGTCATCATATTTTGCGCGACCCATGGATTTTTTTCAAAGACGTCGCGACGAATCGCTATTGTATGCATGATGGGAAATATTCCTGTATCATTGAAGTAATTTTCTTCCTCTTCCCGGTAATTGGGATAAAGCTGAATAACCCGTGGATCATTAGCGAGAAATTCTTTAGGGGGGCGTGCTGAGAACGCACAATCGAGGTCACCGTCGAACATCATCTGCATGAGTGAGCGATCCGTAATAATGGTCAAATCTAAATCCTCTGGTAGGTTAAGCTGAGAGGCCTCTTGACGTCCGGGGTCATTTATACCCGACTGGTACCAAGTTGCACTGCTAAGAGGGACTTTAGCTGTGTGTTCCATCCATCCCCGAGTATAGATACCAGCTGTTTGCCCCCACTCTGGGATGCCGATCCGTTTCCCTTCCAAATCTGAGGAGGATTTGATTGGTCCGTCCTTAAGAATATAGATTGATGAGTGCCTAAAAACTCGCGATGGAAAGATAGGGATTAATACAAATGGTGCGTCACCGCGTGAAATCCATGATGTACTCATACCCATTGAAATTTCGGAAATCTCCCATTCCTGACTGAATAGGAATCGATGAAAAATTTCTTCCGGTCCATGGTTAATGACTGTCAGGTCTATTCCCTCCGCTTTCACTCGACCGTTAGCCATATCCTGTACATGATCATACTCATTGATTGCCATGGTCAGTTTAATATCTGGCATTTTTTTCCCCTTTAATTTCCATACTATGCAATGGGTTGTAATGGACCTAAAATAAAATTTCTAGCCACTCTCTGTTACTGGTTGCGATGTTTGCCAATTTTCCAACCAGAGGCTTGTAGGTTATCTGTTGCAAACATTAGGGGCCCATCCTCTAACGGTGTTGCTAATGTATCGTTAAATCGGTTTAGCCAACCAAAAAGACAAATTACTCCAACAATTTCTAATATTTGGTCTTCGTCAAAAAACAACTTTAAATTCTTTATATCTTGCTCTGATACCGCACTGGGTGTTGTACCGGCGGCTTGTGCGACTGAGAGCGCAGCTTTTTCGCTATCACTGAATAAGGGATTTCGCTCATATTCAAATAAAGCCTGAATTTTATCTGTGCTTCCTTGACTAGCACTACTAGCGGATTTGGCTGTATGGGCCATACAATATTGGCAGCCAGAAGATCGACTAGAAATATGTGCTATTAGCCATTTTAGCTCTTGCGGTATGCGGCCGGGAACACCTATAACCTCACGTGATAGACGCGAAAATGCCCTTAACATTTCGGGTTTTCGGCCCATTATAAGAAAACTATTTGGAATAAAACCCAACGCCTTTTCCGCGCGCTTAAAAACATCTTCTAATTCCGGCATCTCGGCTCTTGATTTTGGTGTAATCCTAGACATTAAAACTCCTCCCGAAAATCTGATAGTCTTAAGAACTTTTCGTCTGAACTTCCACTATTGTATCTTTGATAATTAGACGGAAATTTCTATTCCGAAATTTCTGAAATTCAAAGGCTTTATATCCGGTGTTTATTATTAATTGCAATTGGTTTGTCTACTAACTAGCTTGTTTCAGTGTGTAGGGTCCGCCCTGTAGATAAAAGTATAAAAATGTCTTGGATTGTTTATAATGCCGTATTTA
>CEUN01055083.1_pt1 | contig 14695 bp, 13 predicted proteins | sample 361501 | NCBI WGS metagenome assembly CEUN01 (sample SAMEA2622801, study PRJEB7988) | marine metagenome | biome: marine biome (ENVO:00000447); feature: marine epipelagic mixed layer (ENVO:xxxxxxxxx); material: "saline water (ENVO:00002010), including plankton (ENVO:xxxxxxxx)" | depth 120 m | reverse complement strand
CGTTGGCAAGATTCCGTGCCTGATTCTGGATGATGGTCAGGCGCTGTTTGATAGTCGCGTCATCACGCGTTACCTCGACAGCCAGTTTGGCGCGGGTCTGTATCCGGACGGAGACGCTGGTTGGAAGAACGCTACGCTGGAGGCGCTGTGTGACGGGATGTTGGATGCCGGCATTTTGTGCGTGTATGAATTCCGCTGCCGCCCTGAAGAGTATCGTTACGACGAATGGTTGGAAGGCCAGCGGGCCAAGATTTCACGCGGCCTCGAGGTGCTGGAGCGCGAGTGGCTGGATCATCTGAACGGCCCAATGACGATGGGACACGTGTCAACCGGTGTGCTGCTTGATTACCTGGATTTCCGGCGTGAGTTTGCGGGGCTGCCGGAGTGGCGTGGCAAGTATCCTGGCTTGGAGAAGTGGGCCGCCGAGTTTCTACAGACGCCCGCGATGCAAGCGACACAACCCGCATAGCGCCAGTGAGCGTGCCAGTTAACCGCCGAGCGCTTCCTTCAGCGTAGAGCCTAGCCCGGCAGGGGATTCGCTCACGTGGATGCCCGCGCTGCGCATGGCTTCCATCTTGTCTCCAGCGCCACCTTTCCCGCCGGCGATGATGGCGCCTGCGTGGCCCATGCGTCGTCCCGGCGGTGCGGTTGCGCCAGCGATGAAGCCGACGACCGGCTTCCTGGTCCTGGAATCTTTCAGGAACTGCGCGGCTTCTTCCTCGGCGGAGCCGCCAATCTCACCGATCATGATGATGGACTCAGTCCCTGCGTCGCCTAGGAACATCTCCAGACAATCGATGAAGTTGGTGCCATTGACCGGATCGCCACCAATGCCAATGCAGGTCGACTGGCCGAGGCCAACCGCTGACGTTTGCGCGACCGCCTCGTAGGTCAAGGTGCCCGAGCGAGACACGATGCCAACGTTGCCGGCACGGTGAATGTGGCCTGGCATGATGCCAATCTTGCATTCACCGGGTGTGATGACACCGGGGCAGTTCGGGCCGATAAGGCGAGTATTGGATCCATGCAGCGCGCGTTTGACGCGCACCATGTCCAGCACCGGGATCCCTTCGGTGATACACACGACCAACTCGATGCCTGCGTCAATCGCCTCCAGGATCGCATCCGCGGCAAATGGCGGCGGCACGTAAATGGAGCTGGCGCTTGCACCAGTGGCGTTGACCGCGTCGGCGACCGTATCAAACACCGGCAGGTCCAGGTGGGTCTGCCCACCGCGCCCCGGTGTGACACCGCCAACCACTTGTGTGCCGTAGGCGATTGCCTGCTCGGAATGAAAGGTGCCTTGTGAGCCGGTGAAGCCCTGGCAAATGACTTTGGTGTCGTTGTTGACTAACACTGCCATGGCATCAGGCTCCTTTGCTCGCTGCGACAGCCTTCTCGGCGGCGTCCGCGAGGTTCTCGGCGGCGATGATATCGAGACCCGACTCACTCAAGATTTTTTTGCCCTCTTCCACATTGGTGCCTTCCAGGCGTACCACCAACGGAATCTTCAGGCCAACTTCGCGCGTGGCCGTGACCACACCTTCCGCGATGATGTCGCAGCGCATGATGCCGCCGAAGATGTTGATCAGAATGGCTTTGACCTCCGGGTCGGAGGTGATGATCTTGAATGCCGCGATAACCTGCTCGGTCTGGGCGCTGCCGCCAACGTCCAGGAAATTGGCCGGTGAGCCGCCGTACAGCTGAATGATATCCATGGTTGCCATGGCGAGGCCCGCGCCGTTCACCATGCAGCCGATCGTGCCGTCCAGGTTGACGTAGTTCAGTTCGTATTTGTCCGCCTCAACCTCGGCCGGATCTTCTTCGGCCAGGTCGCGCAATTCGACGATGTTCGGATGCCTGTACAACGCGTTGCTGTCGAAGTTCATTTTCGCATCCAGCGCGATCACCTCACCCCCGCCGGTCACAACCAGAGGGTTGATCTCGACGATGCTGGCGTCGAGTTCGGTGAAAGCTTTGTACATGGCCATCATGAACTTGACGCCGGAACTGACTTGTTTGCCCTCAAGACCCAGCCCAAACGCTAACTGGCGCGCATGGAACGGCATCATGCCCGTTGCCGGGTCGATGGAAATCTTGAGAATTTTCTCAGGCGTGTGCTCGGCCACCTCTTCGATGTCCATGCCGCCCTCCGTGGAGGCCATGACCACCAGACGCGAAGTCGCTCGGTCCAGCAACATGCCGAGGTACAGTTCGCGCGCGATGTTGCATCCGTCTTCGATGTAAAGGCGTTGCACTTCTTTGCCGGCTGGCCCCGTTTGTTTGGTCACCAGCACGTGGCCCAGCATCTGCTCGGCGTTTTGGTGAACCTCGTCGATAGAATTGGACACCCGCACGCCGCCGGCGCCATCCGGATTGTCAGCGAAACGGCCTGCGCCTCGCCCGCCAGCGTGAATTTGTGATTTGACGACCCAGATGGGTCCGCCCAACTCTTCAGCGGCTGCCACTGCCTCGTCCACTGTCATGGCGGGCTTTCCAGCAGGCGTAGCAACCCCGTAACCGGCCAGCAGCTGCTTGGCCTGGTACTCATGTATGTTCATGACTTTGCTCGGTTATTAAGGAATATGTGGCGAAAAACGTTCGCTACATGACCGCCTCGATGCCCAACTCGCCGAAGCCTTGTTTATCAAAGTTCGCTCTGAACAGATCGCGCAACTTGTTGGCAGCCTGATCATAGGCGTTCTTGTCTGACCACACATTACGTGGGTTCAACACGGCCGGATCGACGCCGGGACAACTCTTTGGCATCCGCAGATTGAAGATGGGATGCATTTCGGAGCCGCCGCCATTGTGAAGCTTACCTTGCAGGCCCGCATTCAGCAGTGCGCGAGTATCCTTGATCGAGATTCGTGGTGAGGATGCCGCAGGACCGCCGCTCCAGCCGGTATTCAGGAGGATGCAACGCGCGTCGTTGTTTTCCATCTTTTCCTTGAGCAGACGGGCATAAACGGACGGGAAATGCGACATGAATGGCGCCCCAAAACAGGCACTGAAGGTAGCTTGTGCTTCGGTTAAACCCACTTCCGTGCCGGCCAGTTTGGCGGTGAAACCCTGCACGAAGTGGTACATCACGTCTTTACCTTCCAGGATGGATACTGGCGGCAGGACCCCAAAAGCATCCGCGGTCAACAAGACGATAGTTTCCGGGTGACTGCCACGCGCCCCATCGGCAACATTGGGGTTGCAGGTCAGCGGGTAGGCGAAACGCGTGTTCTCCGTAATCGAATCGTCCGTCAGGTCCAGGTCCTGCGGGTCCGTCTCTTCCATCGGCTTGCCGGGCAATGGCGGTACGTTTTCAATGATGGTCCCCGGCATCGACAACGCGGCCGCAATGACGGGTTCCGCGTCCTTATCCAGATCGATCAGTTTGGCGTAACAACCGTCTTCCAGATTGGAGATGCCCTCGCTGGTCCAGCCGGTCTCGTCGTCGCCGATCAATTCGCGATCGGGGTCGGCCGAAAGCGTTGTCTTCCCTGTGCCCGACAAGCCAAAAAGGATGGCGGAATCCGAGCGATCGCCCACGTTGGCGGAACAGTGCATCGACAGGTGGCCCTGCAGCGGGAGCAGGAAGTTCATCACGGTGAAAATGGTCTTCTTGACGCATCCGCAATAGTCGGCGCGACCTGCCACCAGCACTACCTGATTGCGCATGTCGACGATGACAGCGCGCTCGGACAAGGTACCGTCACGCTCCGGCTCACAGCGGAACGACGGGGCATTGAGCATGGTCCAGCGTTTGGCCTCGACGTCTGCTACGCCTTCAACGTGTTTTGGAAACATGTTGTGCGCAAACATCGCATGCGTGGCGTATTCGCCGACGAACCGGTAAGGCACGGAGTAGGTAGGATCTGTACCCGCGAACACGTCTTGTACGTAGAGAGTGGAATTCTTCTGATTGAGGAATGCCACAACGCGACGCAGCAGACCGTCAAACTTGTCCGGGTCGAACTTCTTGAGGTTATCTTTCCACCATACCTGGCCTTCAACTTCCGGCCAGGCAACCATAAAGGTGTCATTCACCGGGCGACCGGTGCAGGTTGGGTCAGTGTAATAGACGAGCGGACCGTTGACTCCAAGCTTGGTTGGGTACGCTTTCTGCGCATCATCCGGGCCGTCCAACGACACTCTGCCACGATCGTTTTCGATGGCCTCGAAGAACAATTTGTCCTTGGACAAGTTGTCCTTCAATGTGACAGACGTGAGACCGAGCTTATCGCTCAGCGCTTGTTTCAGATCCATGCTGGTCCTCGACGAAAAACTAAAACTTCAGTAGCGATTCGAAATTGGGTAAATCGGGTTCTGGGAATCAACGGCCGGAAAGCGGAAAACATTGAGTTTTGTCGTCCTGGGCGGACGGTTCGCACATCGGTACAGAGCTTCGGAATGCCCAAAGAAAATTACTTCGCAACCATAGCGTTTCCGTTTATGCGTCGCAACAGCCTATGCTGCAAGTTGTGGTCGCGTCGATGTTTTGGCTGATGCTCTTGTCAGACCAACTGGATCGGACTGTCTGCAGGCGCCTGATAGTCAGGCGGACACGGACCAGCCCGGCCCGTAATAGTCCACACTGAAGTCATGCAGGTAGAGAGTTTCAAAGGAACCACATGCTCTCAAATGAAGGCACATCAATTGCCGCACTTCTGCTCGATTGTCGCTGGAGTGTGTGTAGCGGCCCCACTTTGGGCTGGCCCGTGCTATAAGCGTCACAGTTTTCTGGACAAAAAAGAGGTCTTTGCGGCACATGTTTCTGGAATTGCGTCAGTATAAAATTCTCCCCGGCAAAATGGACGAGTGGGTTGAGTACATGGAGGGCACCATCATTCCGTTTCAGGTGGCCCGGGGTATGGTGATTACCGGTAGTTACCGTGGCGAAGAGGATGACTCCGTCTACGTCTGGATGCGTCGGTTTGATTCCGAGGCGCAGCGCCAGGCTTTGTATGCTGCCGTATACGAGTCAGACACCTGGAAAAACGAGATTAGCCCGCGGGTAGCCGAACTCATCGACCGTTCGTCGATCCAGGTCCAGCGCATTTTACCTACCCCACGTTCGGTTGCTCAGTAGGGCAATTCGTTAGCCGGTTCAGGAGCGCAGCATGACTGAAGCCTTGGTAGTGGTTGAGCGAAGCGATGCTGTAGTTCAGGTCACCCTCAACCGCCCGCACGCGCTGAACGCGCTGTCGGTTGCTTTGAAACGCGAACTGGCAGAGACGTTTACCCGCCTGCAACAAGACGAGTCAGTGGATGCGATTGTCCTCACAGGCGCGGGCCGTGCGTTCTGCGTTGGCCTGGACCTGAAAGAACTCGGTGGCGAGACATCGGATAAAAGCCCGCTCGACATGGACGACGTTGATGTCGCTGGGGCGCTTGCGGGGGTACGCGTCCCAATCATCGCGGCCATTAATGGTTATGCCATCACCGGCGGTTTTGAACTGGCGCTGATGTGCGACATCCTGCTCGGCGCCGCAGAAGCGCGTTTCGCGGACACCCACGCCCGTGTTGGTGTGGTACCTGGCTGGGGGCTTTCGCAACGGCTGCCCCGACTGATCGGATGGAGCCGCGCCAAGCAGATGAGCCTGACGGGCAATTACATCGACGCGCATACGGCGGAACGATGGGGTCTTATCAATCAGGTGTATGCGGCTGACGAGCTATTGCCGGCGGCGCATGCGCTGGCGCGCGACATCGCCGACACCGACCGCACCGTGCGCCTGGAGATCAACCGCCTCATTGACGAGGGGCTCAGTGGCACGCTGGCGGAGGGGCTTGAGCTTGAGCGGGCTGCCAACGTGGCCCACAAAAACACGAATTTCTCACGTGCCGGCGTAGCCGAACGCCGCGCGGCCATTCAGGCGCGCGCCCGTCAGCAGACGCGATAGGGTTGAACTACTCCCTACCCGCAAACGGACGTCCGGCTTAGTTCTTCGGCTTTGGTCCGTATTCTTCCCACATCTCGCGGGACAGTTCTTGCGCCTCGATGACCTGATCGTAGTTGAGTTGCTCACGGGCAAAATCGCGCAGCTTCGTCGCATCTTTGACAAGTGCGGCTGCCGCGAGGCTCAGCCAGGCGTAACCACGGACCGGGTCACGTTCCACGCCTTTGCCGAACAACAGGTTGCGACCCAGCCAGTACTGCGCTTCAGCGTTCTGGTTCTCGGCGGCATGGCTGAACCACTGGGAAGCCTGCTCGTTGTTGAGGACGGTCCCACGACCCTCCTGATAAGCCACGGCCAGTTGCAGCGCCGCGTCCGTATTCCCCTGTTCTGCCGCAGCCCTGAACCAGTTGACGGCTTCAAAGTCGTCCTGAGGAATGCCCTGACCTTTACGATACATCAGCCCGACGGCCAGTTGCGCGTCGCGATCGCCGCCTTCGGCTGCCTTACGCATCCAGTTCACGGCAGTCACGATGTCCTTGTCCACACCCTGACCGTTCATGTACATCAGACCAATGTTGTACTGGGCTGAAGCCACACCCTTGTCCGCCAGCGGCCGCCATTCGGCCATCGCCGTTGCGTAGTCACCCTGGTTGTAGGCGACGACGCCTTCCTCAAACCCTGCCGAAACAGTGGTCACGCTCAGCACCAATACGGCGCCTGCCAAAATACGTTTCACGGCAAAAATCCCGATGTTTGGCGCCGGTATGGCGCGCGACTATTTGTCGTTTTCGTAACCTTCCCCGAGCGGTGAAAAAAGTTTGACCGCGGGTTTGGTGAATAAGTCGTCCGCCGCTTCTTCGATAGTCCCATTCGCCATCGTGAACGGTGCGCTGAACAGGAACAGGCCGGCGCCAACGGCTGTGCGGGCCAGCAGGAACGGACGCACGAACAGAAGATCAACTACGGCTTCCGGTCCGTCGTTTTTCTTCGCGCCGTCGTCTGCTGCCATCGCGGCGCCACTGCCGCTTGCCATGACCGTTGCCAACGTCGCTGCCAAAATCCAAGTTCGTGTCGTTTTCATTTCCACGTTTCCTGTCTGGACGGAAGTTTATGGTCCGGCGTCGTGGATCAAGACGCGTCGCCAGATGTGCAAGATCTAGCCGTAAAGCCTACCAGCTGCAAGTCCAATTCCGGTCGTTGCCACCGCGCCACGCCGGGCGCGCCCGCCAGGTCCCGATTCCGCTACTGATCGCGAACGCCCGCAAACTCCGTTAACGCTGCGCGCGTACGTACTGCCCAAGCATATTGTTCGGGCCAGCGGTCAAAATTCTCATCGACCGAGAGCGCCTGTGCGGCGTGCAGTGGCCAGAAGGGGTTGTACATCAGCTCGCGGCCCAAAGCGATGAGGTCCGCTTGCCCTGCGGCCAGTATTTCCTCGGCCTGGTGCGGATCCACGATGACTCCAACTGCCATCGTCTGCGCATCTGTCTCCTCGCGAATCCGCTGCGCATATGGTACCTGGAACCCAGGCCCCCTTGCGACGCGCGACACAAATGGCTGACCTTCGTCGTTGCCACGAAACCGCGGCGCTCCAAGCACGCCACCGGACGAGCAGTCGATGACATCAACGCCACGGGCGTGTAACTCGCGGCTGAGCACCACCGAGTCGTCCATGGACCATCCTTCATTGGGCCCGTCTACCGCGGAAATGCGATAGAACAATGGCAAGTCATCCGGCCACGCGGCACGGGTAGCCTCTGCCACCTCCAACGCAAAGCGCATACGACCGTTGCGATCGCCCCCGTAAGCATCGTTACGTTGATTGCTGATGGGTGACAAGAAGCTCTGAATCAGATAGCCATGCGCGCCGTGCACTTCAAGGACCTTGAAGCCGGCAGCCAGGGTCCGGCGGGTGGCGGCCACAAACGCGTCGACGATGTCGGCAATTTCGGCGACGGACAATGCATGCGGATCCGGCCAGGCGCCACCCAGGCCCTGGCTGGACGGCCCAACGGTTTGCCATGGCGACTCGCCACGTGCAGAGTCTTCTTCGTTCAGCGGCGCACCACCCATGAATGGCGGGCGCGCAGAGGCTTTGCGTCCGGCATGTGCCAGTTGCATTGCTGGCACGCTACCCACGCTCTCTATGAATGCAGTAATGGGCTTCAAGGCCTCGACCTGCTCGTCGTTCCACAACCCCAGACAACGCGGCGTTATGCGGCCACGCGGTTCCACGCCTGTGGCCTCCGCGAACACCAGACCCACTCTGCCTCGGGCAAAAACGCTCAAATGCGACATGTGCCAGTCGTTGGCCACGCCTTCTTTGGCGGAGTACATGCATAGCGGTGACAGCACGATGCGGTTGGGCAACGTCACTCCGCGAATGGTAAGTGGGCTGAACAGCAGTGATGAATCGGATGGTGTCGGGTCGGACATGATGGCTCTCGGGTAACTTCAGTTAATGATGGTTAGGAGAGGCGGTCTCGTGCGCCAGCTCCGTCTGAACCGGCACCAATGTTTCCACACATCGGCGGAGTTCTTCACGCGTAATGGGTTTGCTGAGCGTGCGCGTGTTCGCGTCAATCTCGGGAAAGTCCTCAAACGAATGTCCGGATGCCACCAAAATGGGAATTAGTGGGTCGAGCTGCCTCAATATCGCAAGCGTCTCGGTACCGGTCATGCCCGGCATCATCATGTCGAGGACGACCAGATTGAATTCGCCCGGGCGGGCTCGAACCACCTCGACGCCAATGTCACCAGACTCGCAGGTGTCCACCTCGTAACCGAGCGTTTTCAGCATCCGCGCCATCACGCGACGCACACCGGCTTCGTCGTCGATCACAAGGGCTTTCATTACGCTGTCTACTACCAGCGGCGTAGCGGGAACGGAGTCTTTGGGCACAACTGTCGCCGCGGCGACGCGCGGCAGGTAGACGCTGAATTCGGTATCACCTGGCCGGGAATCCAGCGTCAGGGCGCCGCCGTGTGCCTTGGCAGCGCCGTACGCCGCAGCCAGCCCAAGCCCGGTCCCATGACCAAAGTCTTTGGTCGTGAAGAACGGTTCAAATACGTTGCCGAGGTTCTCTTCGGCGATGCCGGTGCCTGTGTCGTGTACCACGATGCGGACGTAATCGCCGTCCGCATCGAGTTCCTCTGGCGCTTTGTCCGTGACGTCGACCCGCATCGTAATCGTCCCGGCGCCAGCGATTGCATCACAGGCATTGAGCCCAAGGTTGATCAGCAGATTCTGCAGTTGTGTCGCATCGCCCTGCACGCGGCAGGGCGTATCAGTTATCTCAACTTCAAGCCCTATGCGTTTGTCGATGCTGCGCGACAACATACGCACGACGTCTTGCACCAGTTCGTGTATGTCCACCGCCGCGTGTTGCATGGGGCCCTGTCTCGCGAAGGCCAGCAACTGCCGGGTCAGGCCGGAGGCTGACACGGTACTGGATAAAATGGTTTCAATTGCCTCGCGATCCTCACCTTTGAGCCCCGCCCAGGAAAGTAACTCGGCATTGCCTTTGATGATGGTCAGGTGATTGTTGAAGTCGTGGGCAACGCCGCCCGCCAACCGCCCGATAGCATCCATCTTTTCAGCTTGCGCCAGCCGCGCGTCAAGCTCCTTGCGCTCGCTGATCTGCTGCTCCAGCTCACGGTTGCGTTCGGCCAGCGCCTGACTCGATTCTTTGAGTTCGACGCGCATCTCATTGAAGCGTGCCGCGAGACCGGCAAGCTCGTCTTCACCTGCGATTGCGACGGGCGTATCAAGGTCACCGCGGCGCACCCGTTCGAACCCGTCCAGTAACGCGTTGATCGGTCGGGTCAGTCGTCGCGAGATCACGACGGCAACCGCCACGCCAAGCACCAGGAATCCGAGGGATACCAGATAGATGGTGTTGAGTGCGGCATCGAGGCCGCTGCGGGCGATGTTGTCGTATTGCGAAAGGATGTTTTCGACATCACGCTCGATGTGTTCGAGTGATATGCCGAGCCGCATGTACCCAAGCACGATGCCGCCTGTTTGCACGGGCATCGTGACGTCCATCAGCTCAGCGCTGCTCCGGATCAGTGGCTGCATCAGCGGCGTGCTGATCGTTGCAAACTCATCCTTGACGCGCTTTCCATAATCGGGGATCAGCGTATCGCCGTCGTGTACAACGCGCAGGTCCGGGTCGAGTACGTAGACGTATTGCACCCCAGGCTGGTGTTTTGCCGTCTGCAACAGCTGGCGCATGGCGTCCATGTCGTACGCATACAGTGGGTTGACGACGTTTTCGCTCAGAAGCTGGGTAATCTGCACCAGGTGATTTTGGACCTGCTGGCGCGGCCGCTCCTGCATCGCCGTCTCCATCGCGGCAGACACTTCCGTCGACGTGGTGATAAAACGTTCGATAAGCGTTGCCGCGAGCGTCACGACAATCAAGGCGATCATGCAGACCAGAACGAGGGCATGGCGTGTCTGGAGGCGAAAGCGCATGGGTCGGGTCAGGTCGCGTGCGTGTTATTCGGCGAATACAAACTTTCTGAGGCTGCCAACGTGTTTTCGTGCCGTATGCACGTCGTCGTCTGCAGCTTCTAAGCGGGATGTCTTCTGATAATGCTTCATGGGTTTGTGCGGATCCTTGTCCCCGTGCATGGCCAACAGTATCTCCAGCAACTGGCGTTTGAGCGGTTTGCCGAGTGTCTTGCGCACCAGCACAAACGAACGAGGGATGGTTTGTGATTCATACAGGACGTGCATCTTGGCGCGGAACTGCGGTGGCATGTGTTTGGCTTCGAGCCAGTTCCCATCATTGAGCGCACCGGCTTGCACGAGACCCCGGTACACCCAGGTCGAAATATTGATCTCCTCGCGGGCGAATACGTAGTTCACGGCATCGGGCCGCGGCTCCTCACGAGGCGTTCCGAGCTCATGTAACGTCAGACCCTGCTGTCTGAGCGTGGCGGCCGGTATGACAAAGCCGGAGGTAGAGCCAGCATCCTCGAAGGCAACAATTTTTCCGCGTAAATCAGCGAGCTTGTGGATGGGCTGATCCTCGCGAACAAAAAGCAGGCTCTTGTAAGCGCGTTTGCCCATTTTCCAACGTAATGCCATGGCTTCGGCGACACCTGCTTCTACCGCGGCGGGCACGCCAAACGCCGTTTCAGACGCCCAATCGATTTCTCGCGCGCGAAACTGTGTAATCACCTCATCCATCGAGGATGACAGGTTGACCTCGCCGCGGGTGATACCCACGCCAGACGGCCTGGTCGTCAAGTAGTCGTTGAACGGTGCGATGTCCCTCAGGTGTTTCTTGAAGTTGTGGCTGACGCCTCCGGCGACCAGCACGTCTCCGCGGTCGACCTGGTCTGCATTCGCCGTTGCCCCCCAGCCGGCGAGTGCCGCCACCACTAGGAGTATGCGCAAGCAGGTGATTAGCAGGCCTGGCGCCACGCGCTGGCTCATGTCGCCTTCCTCACGGGGGCATGGTATACCAGTAGTGTAGGGCAATTGCAGAAAATGGAGTGCCCGTTGTGGCTGAGAAGCGCGTCAGGCGTAGTCCAGTGGCAACGCGGTTGTGTATTTGAGCCGCTCCATCGCGAAGCTTGAGCTGACGTCAGCAATACGCACCTGCTCAATGAGACGGCGATAAAACTGGTCATAGGCTGCGATGTCCGGTACCACCACGCGCATCAGGTAGTCCACCTCTCCACTCATTCGATAGAACTCCACTACCTCGTCGAACTCATCCACAACCCGGGCAAACTGCGACAGCCACTCGGCATTGTGTTGGTTGGTCTTGATAGCAACAAACACGTCGACGCCAATGTTCAACTGCTCGCGGTCCAGCAGCGCAACGCGCGAGCGGATGAGTCCGCGTCGCTCCAGGTTCTGAATCCGGCGCCAACATGGCGTGGTCGTCAGCGACACGCGCTCGGCTATCTCCGCGGTGGAGAGCGTCGCGTCGCGCTGAATCAGATCCAAAATCTGACGATCGATGCGATCCATGGAAAGGAGTTCTTAATAGCCGAAATTATGTAGAAAATAATACCTGCAATAAGCTTGGATCGCAGCACGTTTGGAAGCAATTTCTATCGTGTCGAGCGTAGCATCAGCAAACCCATCTCAAGTTGGATGCCTCCAGTGCGCGATCACTACTATCTGGACAACGCGGCGACGTCCTGGCCTAAACCCGAAGCCGTCTACACCTTCATGGATCAGTTCTTTCGCAGTCACGGGGTTAACCCGGGTCGCGCAGGTCACGAACTGGCGATCGAAGCCGAGCACATGATCGTCTCAACGCGCCGGATGCTGGCCGAATTTTTTGGCTTTACCGGCGACCCCAACCGCGTCGTTTTCTCGCAGAACGTCACCGACTCGTTGAACACCGCGATGTACGGCCTGCTGAAACCGGGGGACCATCTGATCATCACGCGCCTCGAACACAACTCCGTGTTGCGTCCCGCAAATCACCTGGAGCGTGATGGAGGCGTCGAAGTCACGCGTATCGGTCGCAGCGTGGATGGGTACGTTGACCCGGACGATATTCGCAAAGCCATCAAACCGAACACCAAGGTAGTGGTGATCAACCACGGCTCGAACGTGTTGGGTTCGGTTCAGGACGCCACGGAGATCGGCCGTATCGTCGCCGAGACGGACGCGCTGTTCGTGATCGATACCGCGCAGACGGCCGGCGTCGTCGACATCGATATGGAAGCCATGAACATCGATGTGCTGACCTTTACCGGCCACAAAGGTCTGTTTGGCCCGATGGGTATCGGGGGTCTGCTCGTCAAGGAAGGTGTTGAGATTCGTGCACCGCGTGTAGGCGGGACGGGCGTGGATTCGATCACGCCATTCCAGCCGGATACTTACCCGCACCGCCTGGAAGCGGGTACGCCCAATGTGGGTGGTATCGCGGGCCTGCACGGCGCGCAGAAGTGGTTTGCTGAGCTTGGTGCCGAACAGCTGGGTGCCGCAGCGGCGGGCAAATCACATAAAGAGTTGTGTAAGGCGGCGCTGGCGCATGTGCATGAGGTTGAGCTTGGCCATGTCTTGAAAATTGACCAGGCTCTGCGGGCGATGGACGGTGTCACCGTATACGGGCCCAGTAACAACCCGATGCGCGTGTCCACAATGGTCATGAACATCGACGCGATCAAAGCACCGCAAGTGGGCGAGATGATGGACGCGGACCACCATCTGTGTGTCCGTGCCGGTCTGCACTGCGCGCCGCTGGTGCACGAGGACCAGGGTACACTGGCGAGCGATGGTGCCGTACGCATCGCACCCGGCTACTTCACTGATGACGAAGATATCGCGCAGCTGATTCAGGCCGTCGAGGAGCTGGCCGGCTAGCCCGTCTCACGTCACGTACACATTAAAAAGGTGCGGTCCCGTCACGGGGCCGCACCTTCTTTTTTGGCCTCTTGCCTGGTGCCGTCCGGAGTTAGCCGGCGGCCGCCAACGCCCGATCGAGGTCTTCGATGATGTCATCGATATGCTCGATACCGATCGACAGCCGCACCAGATCTTCGGTCACACCCGAAGATGCCAGCTCTTCCGGAGACAGCTGACGGTGTGTGGTTGTGGCCGGGTGAGTCGCCAGCGACTTGGCATCACCGATGTTCACCAGGCGGGTGACGAGTTGAAGTGCGTCAATAAATTTGGCGCCGGCCTCTTTGCCGCCTTTGATGCCGAAGCTCAAAACGCCTGAGCCGCGACCGCCACAATACTTGTCCAACCGGGCTTTTTCGGGACTGTCGTCCAGGCCTGCGTAACGCACCCACTCGACACTGCTATGACCTTGCAGGTGTTTGGCGACGGCTACGGAGTTGTCGCAGATGCGGTCCATACGTATCGGTAGTGTTTCGCAACCCTGGATCGCGAGGAAGGCATTTTGCGGTGACATGGCTGCGCCAATGTTGCGCAGCGGTACGACGCGGGCGCGGATGATGTATGCGAGCTCGCCAACCGCTTCGGTGAACACCACTCCGTGATACGACACGTCCGGTTCGTTCATGCGTGGAAAGCGATCTTTGTGCGCGACCCAGTCAAATTTGCCGGAGTCGACAATCATGCCGCCGACGATCGTGCCGTGGCCGCCGATATACTTCGTAACCGAGTGCACAACGATGTCGCAACCGTGTTCGAACGGACGACATAGATAGGGTGAAGGCACCGTGTTATCCACAATAACCGGCACGCCGTGCGCGTGGGCGACGTCAGCGATCGCGGACAGATCGGCTACGTTACCAGCCGGATTGCCGATGGATTCGCAGAACACGGCCTTGGTCTTGGAATCGATCTTGGACGCGATAGCATCCACATCGTTTGGACCTACAAAGCGTGTTTCGATACCAAACTGCGGCATCGTGTGTGCGAACAGGTTGTAAGTGCCGCCGTACAGGGTCGACGTCGAGATGATGTTGTCACCAGCTTCGGCGATGGTGATTAAAGCGTAGGTGGTTGCTGCCTGACCGGATGCCAGCGCAAGACCACCAATACCACCTTCCATCATCGCGATGCGCTGTTCCAGCACGTCGGTGGTGGGGTTCATGATGCGCGTATAGATGTTGCCCATGACCTTCAGGTCAAACAAATCAGCGCCGTGTTGCGTGTTATCAAACGCATACGCTGTCGTCTGGTAGATAGGCACCGCTACCGCGTTTGTAGTCGGGTCGGGTTGATATCCGGCGTGAACCGCCATCGTCTCTAGTCTCATGTCGTCATCCCTTCTCTTATCTGTTCGTTGAGTGGATTCGCTTCTTCCTGTGCAAGGTTACGGCCCTGGAAAATAGGGTGTGCTTCCTTGGCG
>CEUN01019297.1_pt1 | contig 14697 bp, 12 predicted proteins | sample 361501 | NCBI WGS metagenome assembly CEUN01 (sample SAMEA2622801, study PRJEB7988) | marine metagenome | biome: marine biome (ENVO:00000447); feature: marine epipelagic mixed layer (ENVO:xxxxxxxxx); material: "saline water (ENVO:00002010), including plankton (ENVO:xxxxxxxx)" | depth 120 m | reverse complement strand
ATTTGGAAGAAGAGTTGCGCGTTATCGCGTATTTATCGTTGGGAATGCTTTTGATTGCAGCAGGTCTTGTTTATAGAAGAAACGCAAATAGATTTGAAAAATCTAACTCAAATGAAAAAGATGTAAACTCAGCTTAATCTGTCCGATCACTGAATTTACTGGATGAAGCGATAGTCGCTAGGTTCGATATTACAACGGGTAATCGTAGTGTTATTTGCGAGTGCTTTTCGTCGCAAAATTGGCGCTTTGTAAACTTTAGGAACCGTGGATCTTTATGACTTCTGAAACCAAACGAAATAGTGATGAAATGTATTGTTCTTCATGTGGGTCAGTAATAAACAAAAGCGCTGATTTTTGTCCCAGTTGCGGTGTGAAAATCCGATCGCAACCTGGGCTGGGTGTTGGTACTGAAGAATATTCCGAGAAATCTAGAATTGTTGCTGGTGTTCTAGGTATCGTCCTTGGCGGCTTAGGCATTCACAGGTTTTATCTCGGTAGCGTAGGTATCGGTATTCTCCAGATTATTTTGTCGATAATTACGTTCGGTATAGCTGGGCTATGGGGATTTATAGAGGGAGTAATTATTTTGGCTGGCGGTAAATGGAGAGATTCTTCCGGAAAGCCGTTACGTCCTCACGGGCAGTAATAAACAGTTGTCCAGCGTGCTTTACTCAAAGAGCAAACTGGCATAAACATAACGGCGCCCGATCTAGATTGGACTTTTCACCGCTGGTTATCCCGATTCGCTCCATCGTCATCTATGTGTATCCGGTTATTCGCCCAGCATTTCCTTGACTAACTCGTAATACTGATTTGGCATTTCTATCCTGATTCCATGACCGGTATCAAACTCACGAAACGTAACTAGAGGATTCAGTTTTTCTACCTTTTGCATTACCTCTGACGGAATCATGCCGCCTTTTTCAATGTTTGCGCGTGCAATATAAGTTTTGACGTTTAGCCCATTGCAAATTTTTTCGTAATCCTGATTATCTTCAGCATTAAGTAATCGCATGCTATTTAAAGATGCTTCATAAATATTGAGCGAAGACACGACTGAATCCACTGTCCAGGTATCTTTGGCAGGTCCATTTATGCTGTAGACAGCATCTAGCGATGTTTTCCAATCTTCTTTATTTTTGAGGGCAAAAGGTATAGGTCCCCAGTCTTTAATATCCGTGCCTTCGTATGTAATTACCCATCCAGGATCTTCTGCTAATAACCCGGATAGTTTTTCACCGATTTGCATACCAATTTCACAAGCCATGAGTGCTCCATATGAATGACCTATGACATACGAATTGGGATGATCGATTGATTCGATGAGTTCCACCATAGGGTGGACCAAGTGTTCCAAATCAAAATTATCTAGATCACCGCTTTTGCCTCTGCCAGGAGGATCAATGGCATAAAGTGAGTACTGCTTGAAATCCTCGGTGAATTTCAACCATGATCTCCAGTCGCTCCAGCCACCAGGGATAAGGAAAATCGCTACTTCAGATTCAACGTCATTATGGAAGTAATTTAGGTTCGTTTTAGTTGCTTCAAAAATGTATTCGGTCATTGGAGTTTCCTTTGTTTATTTGTTCACTCCATATTTCGTTTTATGAATTCGATAGAAATATCCGTAACCTTTTTGACCGCGCTCCAACAACTCATATGGTTTAACCCTTCGAGTGAAACCATTTCGAAATTTGAGTTGTCTTTTGGTTTTTGACTGATTAGGTCGTAATTGTGTTCCTCTGCGCCCGAATAGATCAGGGTCGGACGTTCAAAATTCCTTACAGCGGGCACTATTACGTATGATTCATCAGGGTATTGGGTAGCGGCGATGATCGCATTGGTATCCATCGACAAGATCTCTGAACGCCTGTCATCAGGGACAGTTTTACCACTTGATTCCGACATTTTTAGGAACGCCTTTGGACCTTGCTCTAACGCTTTAAGGATTGGTCCTCCCGCAGGAATTTGATAGGGCTGCGCACCGCCTAAAACGAGGCTTCGAATTCGATGAGTTGAATTTAGCATCAAACCAAAACCGATAGATGCCCCCATTGAATAACCCCAGTAATGGAAGTCTGTGATATTCATGTGGTCGGCAACAGCTATTACATCTAATGCACGTGTCGACAAACGATAATCATGTGGTCTATCTGATTTATCGCTTCTTCCATGACCACGACCATCTATCAAAATTATCTGAAATTTATCTTGGATTGCAGTTAGGTAACCGGAACGTTTCCAGTTCTGTCCGGAACTTGTTAGTCCGTGATGGAGTATTAATGGGGGGCCATTTCATGCAATAACTTCATAAAATATTCTGAATCCATTGTTGATTGCAAATGGCATTTGAGCTCTCTCTTCTTTCCTATTCTTAGCATACCGCTGCGATATTTGCTGAGACGAGACTTTCTTGACAAGCCCCCACCGCCACACCGACGTGGCTGTGGGGGCTGGTTCTAAGCAGCTAGCTCTCGGACAAAGATCCGAATTTCCTTTTCACTTTGAAAACGCCACGTCGAATGGAAGTCATGTTGCTCATCCATTCTTTTACGTCGTCCGCAATGTCAGTTCTCTCCATTGGTTTTGACATCATGAATTCTTCAGTAGCTTCTATTGATGGCAGTGCTACTCGAAGAGCAACACTATTCCAATTATTGCCGGAAAGTGCCCTCAGTAATTGTGACCCAATGCCTTGTGATAGGCGTTCTGGGCCAGTTTTTTCTATCACGCGTGATCCACAAGCGATCACATCAGCCATCTTGCCAATTTTCACCACACCTCCAGTTAGCACAACGTAACTATGTTTGCCTAACAATGTGCGTTCAGGATCGTTGCTTGCTTCGCTCGTTATGAATGCCTGGTCGGTCAGTTTAATGTCGTGATTTCTAGCTATCTCTGGTAGTCCTGCTGAAAACAGTTCTTCAGAATGTGATTCAAAATCTGCAAGTGAATCAAATACCGAAAAAACGAGAACTCGAGATGGGATAGATAAGGCATGGAGTATTTGGACGTTTGTTTTTCCAAGTTTGTCATTGAGAGCGTTCACAGCATCAATGAAATCTCTTGCCTTGTGGGTTTCGATGGCACGGTACAATCCGATAGGCATATTTTCCCTCCTGAAGCGAATTAAATATAATCTATGTAAATAAAAATACCAAAAATAGGTATATATTTACCTCGGAATGAATCATATGGTTTCAAGTTAATCAACACAACTATGTTTCAGCGCTATTCGGTCAACTTAAGGTCAACAAACAGAAAAGCCCCCACATTTCTGCGAGGGCTCCTCTAGTTGGTTTGTAATTGGAGCGGGGGACGAGATTCGAACTCGCGACATTCTGCTTGGAAGGCAGATGCTCTGCCAGCTGAGCTACCCCCGCGCAGCTGAGTTCAGTAGAACCGAATGCTGTAATAAAGGTAGCAGAAATTTGAACTTATTTCTTTCGAAAACTTGGAAATAAGTTGCTCGTTATCAGGTGAGTTAGGGCTGTGGGGCAAGGCGAATTTCCGGCGCTTAAACACATACCCAACAATCACTCAGTGATCGTTATTTCTCCGTTAGAGAGTTCCAAATGACGTTCATAAGCTTCGGTGTCTCCTCGTTGTAAATAAAGAATAGCTAGGAGCTGGTGCGACAGCAATGCACCTTCGGCGCCGGGTTGTTTTTCAGTGGCGGTCGTGAGAACAGCAATAGCTTCATCGTCCCTATTGAGCTCGATCAAAGCTCGCCCTTTGGCGTACCAGGCTTTTGACCACGGTTGCGTCGTCTGTTCTGTGGCAATTGCCATGTCGGCATATTCGATCGCCAGTTCATGGAGTCCTACACTGGTCAACGCAGTAGCTGATGTTCCAAGGATTGTCGGGTACGCAGGATTTGCCTCGGCCATACGGATAGCACGGTCAGCGAGCTCTTGAGCATATTCATTGTGACCCCAAGCGATTAGTGTTGATGCGGTTTTTAACAGACCGGTTTGAGTGTCCAGTTCCAGTGGATCACGTTGTTCATATTCGAGCAGCATGTCTCGCCCGAATAGCATGAGCCGTAGAGCTTCATCCTTGTTTCCTAACTCGTGCTGCTGCCGGGCGGCTTCGTCATATTCCTCAAAAAGTGTGAACGTAAACGATTCACGTTCGGGTGCTCGGCTCTGAACGTTTGCCCATAAGAGAGCCCGTTCCTCCTGAGACGGACTGTCGTACCCGATAGCTAGAGCGTGACTGGCAGTCAGTCTTCGCATATCCCACGAAATAAATATAGATATTAGCGCGACCGTCACGACAATGGCAGCCAAAAGGTTCGCACCGACGAGCGTCTGGCTGGGTGCTGTCAACGCGTATACGGAACGTGCGCGAGTTCGAGGTTGAGGCTCACTATCGGAAGCAAGAGTGCGACCTGCGATCTCATAGAGAGCTATGACTCCGCCAAAAAGAGCCATATTCATCGCAAGGTCAGAGACGCGCGCCACGCCTGACTGCATTTCTACCAGCTTGCCGATAGTTGCAGGAGCAAGAGCGAGCAATAAAATCGCCAGCGGATCAAGTCCGGCACCACGAGACCGAAACATAAGTGTCAATCGAACGGACATAATTACTATTAGCGTGGACAGACCTACAAACGCTGTAAGACCAGCGAATCCCTGCTCCATTAGAATCTGGAGTGTGTAGTTGTGAGTGTGATCAACAAGCGCTAAGCCAGATTGCGGTTTTCCGACCAGTGGGAACGAATAGACATACATGTCTGGACCGAGTCCGAACACAGGACGTAAGAGGCGGTTCGCAGCAGGCTCTTTGATCGGTAAATCCCAACCGGTGACAATCTTGAGTGATGAACCCCATATGTTAAATCGTCCGTCCAGACCGCCTTCGATATCTGTGGATGAACTGTTTGTGCTGAACTGAGTCCCGAGACTCTTTATGCGCTGGAGACCGACGTCACCTTGCTCGGACGGTATGGCAGCAATCCCCACAGCTGCAACTGAACAAAAGATCAGAATCATAAGCGCTAGGGCAACTTTCTTAATCGGCAAAACAGCGACACAGATCAGGAAGAAAGTTGCAATCGAGGCGAATGCGGAAACAAAAGGTCCTCTTCCTCCTGAAAACCAAAGTCCGGTGAGTTGGAGTGTCAGGGCAACAGCTACCATAGCAATCCAAATCCACCAGTTACTTGGGCGTTTGTAGGCGAGTGCAAGAGTGGCGGGGATTGACATCACCATGTATCCGCCAAAGTTGAGCGTGTTCCCGAAACTGGAAATTACTCGGGTCCTTCCAGCATTGCCGCCCAGCGGGTCCCAACCAAAATGTTGAGCGATTCCGTACGCCGCCGCGGTAGCACCGGTGATCACAAGCGTGTAAATCAGGAGGTCCAAGGATTCGCGTGATCGAAATCTTAGCGCGACTGAAACCAACAGGACTGTGAGTGAGAGGCTGTCGTAGAGGTTGTAACCGGAGCGGGCCTCGTCACCACCGAAGAAACTGATGATAGGGAGCGGGGAGAGAATGGTTGACGCTATTTGTGCGAAGACCCAAATCGCAACACATATCAACGCCCATCTGGCAGGATCCCTGCCAACCCACCCTGCTAAATCCCAGGATGTTTTAGAGTCGTTCAGCGATGGAGCCTGGACTCTTCCAATTGCGGCTTGCCAGGCCCAGAGGATAGCGATTAGGCCCGAAATTAGGTGTAGTGCTACAACTTTGGGTTCGTTGAAAACAGCAACTACTTCGAAAACGCTGAATGATAAAGAAGCCGTCACCAACCCGATCAACGTCAACCATACGATTATCTTGTTGACTCGGTCGTTGGACAATCGTGAGTTATAGGTAATAGCGCGGTTGAGTTGCATTTGATGGAATCGATTACGTGAGCGGTTAAGCGGATACTGAGTCTAACGAATTCCCGCCTATATTCTGATTTATCAACTGCACGAAAATTGAACGAAGCTGTTGATCGGGTAATTGTTAGTCTTCTTCAAATATCTCACCTAATGGGATGATTGGTTGATAGATAAAATCAAGTACCGATTAAATCCGGCATTGAAATCGGTTCCCACGGACAAACGTGAGTCAGGACGAATTCATGTACTTTCGGTAGGTGCTTATGAATTTGTTGCACAGGGCTAGATCACCATTGTTTACGCTGAGCGCGAATTTTCTGCCCACTGTTCTGACCATGCGAGGAAGATCGAATTAGATGTGTGGCGTATTTGGCGTCGTTGACTTAAATGAATCGCCTCCCATTCGGGAGGAAGAATTACGCGCCATCTGTCGAACAATCGAACACAGGGGACCTGACGGCACACGCACTATGATTCGTGGGGCTGTCGCGTTTGGTCACACTCGTCTCTCTGTAATCGACACAGAAACAGGATGGCAGCCGATTGCGAACGAGGATGAAACGGTTTTCGTGATCCTCAACGGTGAGATTTACAACTTCAAATCGCTTCGCAGACAGTTGACAGAAAACGGGCATAGTTTCAGCACTAACTCTGATACTGAGGTCATCGTCCATTTATACGAGGACGAAGGTTTGAATTTCGTAGACCGGCTAGATGGTATGTTTGCTTTGGCAATCTGGGACGAACCAAAGAGGCGTCTCGTGCTCGCCAGGGACAGGCTTGGTAAGAAACCTATGTATTACCAGCTAGGTGCCGGAAAAATAAAGTTTGCGTCCGAAACGAAGGCGTTTACTGGCGACGACAATAAAGATCGTAAGGTAGATCCTGAGGCTTTATGTTGCTATCTGACATATGGGTACGTGCCCGAGCCCATGAGCATTTTCAAAGGCGTTGCCAAACTGCCTTCGGCGCACATGTTGGTGTTCGATGAAACCGGCGTCAGTGTCAAGAAATACTGGGAACTCAAAACAGATATCGACTCAACGATGACGATTGAGGATGCGGTTTCCGAGACTCGTAGACTGGCCGACCAGGCTGTTTCTTCAAGACTTGTGAGTGATGTGCCTCTAGGGTTTTTCCTGAGCGGTGGTCTTGATTCTTCGGTCGTTGTTGGTTCGGCTGCCGAGGCCTCCTCGTCGAATCTAAAGACATTTTCCATAGGGTTTGAAGAAGACTCGTTCAGCGAACTTGAATATGCGAGAACGATCGCGAATCGGTTCAACACGGATCACGAAGAGTTCGTTGTGACATCTGATTTGGTTGACGATCTTCAGGCGATCGTGCGCTTCGCCGATGAACCGTTCGCAGACTCATCAATGGTTCCGATGTATTACCTGTCGCGTCAGACTCGTCAGCACGTGACTGTGGCGCTCAGCGGTGATGGTGGTGATGAAGTATTTGGTGGCTACGACCGCTATATTGGATTGAGGTTCGCGGAAAAGTACCACACCGTTCCGGCATTTGTTCGGAAGGGCATCGTCGCTCCTATGGCGAAAATGATTCCCGAGTCACCAGGCAAACGAAGCAACTTGCGTCGCCTGAAACGGCTCATGTACCCGGCAACAGATTCGGCCCACCAATGGTATTTGGGCTGGATGCAGCAGTTCAGGTCGGAGTCGCACAAGAATGAATTCACCGATGAGTTCAGATTTCAGTTGGGGCGTTCCGCTGGTTGGAATGACCACATGTCCACCAGGTTCGAAAATGTCGTGGATGTTGAGTCGCCCAGATCTGCCCAATTGGTTGACACGACAACGTATTTACCAGGCGACCTAATGGTCAAAGCCGACCGGATGTCGATGGCTCACGGGCTCGAAGTACGAACGCCATTCCTCGATCATCGCTTGGTCGAATTTGCGGCAACGATTCCCAACGATTTCACAATCGATCGCAGATCGGGGAAACAGGTGCTTAAAAAAGCGTACGCTGATCTGATTCCCGAACACATAGTCAATCGAAAAAAGGCTGGGTTTACCGTACCTGTCGGAGCGTGGATTAACGGCCCGCTACGAGAAATGACTCAAGAACTGTTAGTTTCTAGAGGTGCTGAAGTTCACAAAGTTGTGAATCCAGAGTTCATCAACAAGATGATTGATCAACATTCATCCAACAGACAAAGCCACGCAGTCCGCCTGTGGAATCTGATCTGTTTGGAGACATGGGCAAGCGCGTTTGGTGTTTCGCTTGATTAGCCCGACTAGAAAAATCAAAGTATTCCATCTGATTACAAGCCTCGAAGTAGGTGGTGCCCAGCGCGGTCTGCTTCTGGGTTTGCCTAGGTTCGACAATGAGAAATATGAACACGCAGTGTGTTCGATCACGGATCGAATGCAAATGGCTGACCAGTTCCGCAAGGTCGGCGTTGAGGTTCATTCTCTTGGTCTGAGTCGAAAAACAGATATAGGTGTGGCGTTGCGATTGCGTTCACTGCTCAAGGATCTCCGCCCCGACATTCTTCACACTTATCTTTTGCACGGAAACGTACTCGGACGAGTGGTTGGACGTTTGGTAGGCGTACCGGTGATTATCGGGTCAGAACGAACGATTGGTCAGGCTCGTGGTTGGGGACGGCTGGCTACTAAACTAACCAATCCGTTAACGGACGCAGTCGAGGTTAACTCTGAGATAGGTGCCGTATCGATCTCACAAGACCTGGGCGTTCCCAGGAAAAAGATCGAGGTCGTTCGGTCAGGTTTAGATCTCGAAGCGTATGAGAATCATGCTCGGCGTGACGAAATTCGGACTCAACTTGGCGCATTATCCGACCACCATTTAATCGTGTATGTCGGTCGCCTTCGAAAGGTCAAGGGTGTCGAATTCGGGATTCGATCCTTCGCTTCAGCGATCACTAGAAATCCAAATCTTCGATTTGTTTTAGCAGGAGAAGGTGACCAGCTCGAGCGGTTGCAAAACGTTGCCTCAGGGCTTGGGATCGACGAATATGTTTTATTCCTCGGCGTGCAAAACGACATACCTGGTTTGCTCTCGGCTGCTGACAGCGTACTGATGCCTTCACTAACAGAAGGATTTCCACGAACAGCGATAGAAGCAATGGCTTCTGGAAAACCAGTGATCGCCACTAACGTCGGCGGAACTTCCGAGGCAGTAATAGATGAAAAAACGGGTTTGCTCGTAGGATCGAGAGATGTTCAAGCGATGTCTAACTCGATTATCCGATTGGCTGGAGATGCCGATTTGCAGAAGCGACTGGGCTCCGCAGGTCGTATCCTATGCACAGAAAAATACTCCGCTGATCAGTACGTATCGCGTCTCGACGAAATGTACAGGTTCTATCTCGGTGTAGCCGACGAAACATCGTCGATTCACTCAGCGTCAGGTACTTTTTTATAGTGTTTTCAGCGATTCTTCGAACTGCAAGATTCTTCAGAACCCCCCGGTTAGCGACGAGATGGGCGACTGAATTCATTGATGATCGAATAACTACGCCGCGGCACAGGAGGCACCTCGAGTATTATTCCACAAGACAGGTAGCTGTCCCCGAAGGTGTTGCGGCGGCTCTAGGGATTGAGCTCGCGCAGGTCCAAGAACAGCTGGCCAACTTGCCTGCCTTCTTAGTTGGCGAAAAGAAAGCGCCTGGCATGTCCATTAAATGGTCAGCAACTTCCGAACTCGCGGCCACGACGTACTTGCTGATTCGACTAACGAACCCAGAAGTAGTTGTGGAAACCGGCGTCGGCGCGGGTGTTAGTTCCTGGACTATTCTCAAGGCTATGGAGGAAAACGAGAGAGGTCGACTGATCAGTATTGATCTTCCGACACCCAATTCTGAACTTCTACCTGAGGTTGGCTACCTGGTTCCAGACGATCTAAGACGCCGGTGGGACCTGAGAACCGGTCCATCTCATCGACTCTTGCCAAAAGTGCTTGATGAACTACGCCAAATTGATATTTTTCAACACGACTCGCGTCACTCTTACTCGAACCAAAAACGAGAGTACGAAGTCGCTTGGCCACACATTCGATCGGGCGGGATACTTGTTTCTGACGACGTTAGCAATGATGCGTTGCATGACGTATGCAAGACTTTCGACGCGGAACCGACGATTATCAAGCAAAGCAAAGAATCCCCGGTCGGACTCGTCCGAAAAGATTGATTTTCGATACCTTTCATGGACACACGGTCAGGAAACAAGAATTCTCGAATAATCGCTTTGGTAGCCAACCAAAACGAGATATTTTTTCGACTCAGGATGCCTTGGGTCAGATTCCTACTGGAACTGGGATACAAAGTGCACGCCGTGGTGCCTGACGGCGTCTGGACTGATCAGATTAAAGAGTCAGGTGCAATTTTCCACGATTGGAAGTTGAGTCGAAGCGGTCGTAACCCTTTCAACGAATTTCTGTCTGTGTTCGGGTTGGCGATGATACTTCGCCGTATCCGTCCTGACATAGTTCAGAATTTTCATACCAAGCCGAATATCTACGTTCCAATCGCAACTAAGTTAGCTGGCTCTCCAGTCACAGTTTCGACAGTGACCGGACTGGGTTACACGTTTGTTGAACGAACGGGTCTGAAATCCAAATTCGCAAGAAGGTTGAACTTACGTTTGTATTCGATTGCCAACCGCCTTGCTTCCGAAATCGCTTTCCAAAACCCGGACGATTTGAACATTTTGCGAGAAGCGAATTGCCTGCCAGGTGAAAAAGGACGGTTGCTGGCTGGAGGTTCTGGGGTCGATATTTCTGAGTACTCACCTTTCTCTCAAAACTCAGAGAAATCTCTGGAACTACGGAAGACTCTCGGAATTTCTCCTGACACGTTTGTTGCCTTATTTTTAGGTCGACTGCAGCTCGACAAAGGACTCGAAGATTTCGTGGAGGCTGCTCGAATCTCGAATCGACATAACAAAAACATTGCGTGGGTGATGGTTGGTGCGCCCGATCCCGGAAACCTTCGATCAGTTACTGAGAATGTACTTGAAACGTGGAAAAGTGAAGGCAACGTTATTTTTCCGGGTCGACGTGAAGATGTGCCTGCGATCATGGCTGCCTCAAACGTCGTGATTACACCGACCTTCTATCGAGAAGGTATCCCGAGGACTCTCCTAGAGGCGTCAGCAACCGCGCTACCGTTGATAGGTACTGATATGCCAGGTGTTAGAGAGGTCATAACCAACGACGAAAACGGCTATCTTGTTCCGTTACACAGCCCTGAGCGAATAGCTGCTGCGGTCGAAGAACTCGAAGTAAATCCCACCAAGGCCGAACGGTTCGGGCGCGTGTCCCTCAAGCGAGCGCGTGACATTTACGATCACAACAAAGTTCTGTCCTCATACGTTGAAATGTATGAAGGATTGCTGAAACAACCCTGTGAGTAACTCATCCCGCAAACCATCACTGCTCCTCCTGTTCTCTCACGGAGTTGGATTGGCGCGTTGGCGGCAAGCCGGATATTTCGAGCGAGAAATTGGATACTACAAACGTCTTGCTGAAGATTTAGCTCATGTTGAATTTGCTACGTATGACTGCGATCTTGTTGATTCTTCAGAAGTTGAGCCGATACGAGTCACTGCGCAAGGTCGGTTCCCAAGTCACCGAATTTACGGATTGATAGCACCCCTGCTCCGTTGGCGAACTTTTCGAAACGCCGACGTTGTGAAGTCGAATCAGTTTGCTGGATCGTGGACTGGTGTAATTACCAAGTGGTTACACCGTAAAAAATTTATCGCTAGGTGTGGATACGTTTGGTCGCTCAACGTTGAAAGGTCAAGTTCTAGCCGATCGCGTAAGACCATGACTAAACTCGTTGAAAAAGTTGTCCTACGGCAATCCGATGTGATCGTAGTACCGGATCGCCTAGCACTCAATTATCTAGCAGTAACACATGGAATTAGCGAAGACAAATTCGTCGTGATACCGAATTTTGTAGATACAGCCCAATTTGTAAGTGCACCTTCTGACGAGCGAAAGAATTCAAAGTTTCTTTTTGTTGGCAGACTGAGCCGGGAGAAGAGACCTGAACTAGCTGTGGAAGCTATGAAAATCACGCCTGATGCAACCCTTGATCTCATTGGCGACGGTCCACTCAAAAAAAAATTCGAAGAATCTACGTCGAACCTTGCGAATGTCGAAATTGTTGGCAGACTCGAGCACGCCGAGCTATCTAAGAGAACTCGCTTTGCTCGAGGGCTTGTAATCACCTCAGAATACGAAGGAAGTCCGAAGGTAGTAATCGAGGCGATGGCTTCTGGGCTGCCGATCATCGCAGTCAAAGCTCCTGGACTTGATTACATTGTTAAAGATCGTGAAAACGGTTTATTGGTCGACCCAAATCCCGAATCGATCGCCGAAGCTATCAAATTACTTATGAACGACCAAAACTTATGGTCTCGGCTATCGACGCGTTGTCGTGAACTGGCTGAAGAGAAATATTCGCGTGACGGTGTCGCAAAGAAAGAAATCGAGCTGATCAACTCTTTGTTTGGTGACTCGCACTGAAAAATGTTGGATAAACCGTAATTTTGGGCAAGAACCCAGAAATCAGCGTTGTAATGTCGGCTTACAACTCAGCCGGCCTGATTCAGCGCGCCATCGACAGTATTCTCGGTCAGACGTTCGATAACTTCGAGTTAATAATCCTAGATGATGGCTCGACCGATGGAACAGCTGATGTTGTTCGTGCTAATACCGATAAACGAATTCGGTTGATTCTTTTACAACACGCTGGGCTTCCTGTCGCATTGAACCATGGGATTTCTGTATCCGAAGCACCGCTAATTGCTCGGCATGACTCAGACGATTTTTCCCACCATATCCGCCTCGAAAAACAGTTAGCGGAGTTTTCAAACAACCCGAATTTAGACGTTGTCGCAACTTGGCACCACGTTGTCGATGAGATGGGTCATTTTCTGGGTCTGAAGAAGACTGTCCTCGACGACTCATCGTTGAAAGCAATGCTGGCGCGCCGAAATCCGTTCGCTCACGGTACGGTGATGATGAAAAAAGCGGCTGTCGTAAATGTCGGTGGGTACAACGAGCGCCTTTTTTACTCTCAGGACTATGACCTCTGGCTGAGGATTGCCCACGCAGGATTGAGGTTTAAGTGCATACCCGAATCACTGTACAACTACTCGATAAGTCCGGATTCGATAGCGAGGGGTTGGACAAAGCTTAGTTACGCAGGCGAGATACGAAAAAATTCTGCCCGCGTTACTGAAGAATTCACGACACCTATTATTTCATCGGTTTCGACGCGACGAAAGAATGCACTTTGGAACTACGCCATTGGTTCTCTAGCGCTGGAAAATGGGAGACGATGTAGAGCTTCCAAGTTTTTTAGAAAGAGCCTTATGTCTGACCCAACGTTCTGGCGGGCGGGCTTGAGATTGGGTTTGTCGATTCTTCCACATTCATTCTCCGAACGCTTGTCTAACCTTCTCAGGCGGCGGCGATAGCGATATGGGAAAGTGGATTCTGAATCATGAATATTTTTACTAGAAATTTCTTCCGACCATCAAGTAAATGACCAACACCAAATACGACAGTGTTTCGCTGATGAAAGTATCTGATTTCATCGGCTTGCTTTATGGCGATTCCGGGGCGAGAGATTGGTCTGAGATGCGTCGGTTCGCAAACCTGACCGCTCTTAGAAATCATCCTGATCACGGGTATTTCGTTAGTAATTTTTGGAGAGGGCCACTTCTTTACTCTCTAGTTAGGAAGCTGCATCCAAAAATAATTGTCGAGCTCGGAACTGGACGTGGGTACGGCGCAGTCGCCATGGCAGCTGCAGTGCGAGACGAAGCTTATGAAGCGCAAATACACACGATAGACCTCACTCCTGAAACCTCTGAATTTGAGTGGATTTATGCTGATGAGAATGGGATTGAAACATCTCGAAGCACTTCGCTCTGTAGCTTCTGGGGTAAAGAGTTACCAGCCGAGCTCACAAACAGAATCTCGTTCCACTGTGCCGATACGGCAACGGTTCACTCGATTCTCGAACAAGAAAGTCTTGAAGCTGATCTCGTGTTCATAGATGGTGATCACTCGTATTTCGGTGTTGCATTGGATTTTTACTCATCTCACTCTCGTTCCGCCGAAGGCGCGGTATTTGTTTTTGATGATTACAGCGATCGTTCTGGCTACGGAGTCAAACGCCTAATCGATGGACAGTTAAGCGATCTCTACGAAATACAACCGCTTGACATGGAATCTGATTCTGCATACGACGTAGAAATGGACCACCGAATGGCAGTTGTTAATCCCAGAGGGCATTCTGTTGATGTTTCCTTCCCAAAACCTGGAAGTCTACGGTTCGCTATGTTGGATCTACGCCGAAACATCCGTTCAATCTTGGTAAACATCGTTCGGAGAGTTAGGTCGTGAGGACACCGAAGCGCTCATCGTCTCAAAGCAGCGGGAATCAAATAAAATGAGCAACTCTGAATACGCGAATCAGCCCAAAATCTACACCGTCCTTGAAGGCTCACGGTTGGTTTATTACCAGATTGACAATCATGATATTCCTGAAGAATTGTGGGCGGCGCATTGGGAGAGCCAACCGCATGATCGAGATTTTTATTCAAGATTTGAGCGGGGATATCTCAGCGTGTATTCGAGCATTTTCCGAAACCATCTACCCACGAAAGGGAAGATACTCGAAGCTGGTTGCGGAAGAGGACAATTCGTTGTTGCGCTAAACAGCCTTGGATATGACTGCACAGGCATTGACTTCTCAGCCAGTACCGTTGATCAGATCAAATCTATCTTCAACGATTTGCCGGTGCGCAAAGGAAACGTTCTCGAACTGCCGTGCGCAGACAATTCGCTTTCTGCA
>CEUN01031642.1_pt1 | contig 14699 bp, 17 predicted proteins | sample 361501 | NCBI WGS metagenome assembly CEUN01 (sample SAMEA2622801, study PRJEB7988) | marine metagenome | biome: marine biome (ENVO:00000447); feature: marine epipelagic mixed layer (ENVO:xxxxxxxxx); material: "saline water (ENVO:00002010), including plankton (ENVO:xxxxxxxx)" | depth 120 m | reverse complement strand
CTCCAGGCAAAGTTTGGTCACCAGAGCATGGTCATTGGCATGATATAGAATAATTATTTTTATTAATTAATCTTCAGAAATATCAATTGTAATTCCTAATTGCTCTGCTACAATAGCTGCAGAGTCAATTTCCGCTGATAAAACCATTCCATCCGCATCGATTAATTCAGTAATCTTTGGAGCTAGTTCATTTTGAAGTTGTTCTTGATTATAGTGATCCTTGAGTTTACTGCATATAATAATAAGATGGTTTTTTCGCTCAAAGTTATCCATGGGAAGAATTGTTTGATACGCGCTCTGTAATATCTCTTGGGCTCGATCGGGTGTATGATCTGGAAACATCGCACTTAATGTATCTGCCCATACTTCTTTTTCTTCCCAATCAATTTGGTTATCTGCTATTTGTAGACAAGAAAATAAATGTGTTACTAATTCTAATGGTGTAAGATTATTTAATGACATAATTATTCCTTTTTCCAGTCACTTGTTGAAATGGTCTTTAAAGCTAAAGCGTGAATTTCTTTCTTAATCATACCATCTAATGCTTTATAAACAAGTTTATGTTGTTCTAATAATGATAATCCTTCAAAAGCATTAGAAACAATTTCAAGTTTATAGTGAGCACCTCCATCGTAGTTTTTATGATTAACATGTTTTTCCGTATTATTGTTGATTGATAAAAAATCAATATTCATTGCCTTGTTTAATCGTGATTTAATTTTATTATCTAAATTCATTTATATAAATTTTAATTTAATTTGATATGTAAATTATACGCTAATGGAAACCCCAAATCAAATACAACTTACGGAAAAAGATAAAGAACGCTATAGAAAAGAAATCGAAGCAATTGATATAAATATTGAAAATTCAGTCATGAAATTAATACCAGAAAAGCTAGAAGTATTAATCAATTTACCACAATTAGATGATGCACAATTGCAATTGGTTAATGATGTAGCAAAACTATATCAGTTTATTTCCGCTTACCCAATTCAAAGTAAAGAGTTAAAACAAAAAATACTATTTGCTTTACAATATTTTGTTGACCCAGATGATGATATTCCCGATAGTATACCTAATCTAGGTTTTATTGATGACGCTGCAGTCGTACGGTGGATTGTTGATGATATTATTGATGATAATATAGATATCATCAAGGCATAATTGCTTATTTTCCTAATTCTTCTTCAGAAAACTGAAATTGACACCGGGGGCACCACCATGGTTTACCAAAATACGCAGGATTATTTTCATTTAATTGCATTGGTGATTCACATTTTGGACAGTTTCGTTCTGTACCTTCATCAGGCCACTTATAATCAGGTCTAAATTTTAATGATGGATCAGGAGTATGATGTTCATTCATGGTTCAAATTTACTTATTTTATTTTAAGCTACAAAAATCTTATTTATTGAATCAGATTGATAGCCAGATTAATTCCATAATAAATATAATAAAAGCAATTCCAACATATCTAACTACACGCGCCTCAGTTCTCGCAGCCTTAAGATAGCTATATTGATTTTGGTAATATAAAAAGACTTCTTTTACTGCTCCCGGAGGTACGTAGATTCGTTTTACAGCATCTGAGAACATAATATGATCTCTTACTCTTTCTGTTTCTTCAGGAGGTAAATAACTGACTTCATGAAATCCAGGTAAAACAGGAATAGGTTCTAGTATTGGTGTTTCACCAATAAAAACTCCATCAATAAAAAGGGGGACACCCAAACTATCTGCTTTTATATCTAAAAATCCTGTATATACAGCAAATCCAGTACTTACAGTGTCTACCTCCTGCGCATAAACAAATGAAATTGAAGCATAAATGAAGCATAATTTTATAAAATGCATGTTCCAAATTATTCTTAGAAGATTTTTGATTCAACAAGTTAATTGGTTGTATTTACCATATAGTCATTAGAATTTTCCAACAGATTTTGTTAGGATTAATTTGAAAAATATAAACTACATTATATTTATTGTTCTGCTATGCAGTTGCTCCTGCGCTTATTTTAATACATTTTATAATGCTGAACAGTATTTTAAGAAGGCAGAAAAAATAAGATTAGAAAAAGCAGGGGAATCAATCCCAATTTCTGCTATTGATGATTATTCAAAGGTAATTGAAAAATCAAAAAGGGTTATTGATGATTTTCCTGATTCAGATTATAGAATGGATGCTCTTTTATTAATTGGTAAATCGCATTTTCATCGACAAGAGTATCGTTTAGCAGAAGCAACATTTCAGCAGTTTGATGATGAATTTGGCGTTGAATTTCCTTTTGAGAGTGGATTTTGGAAGGCAATGGTAAAATGGAGACAAGGAAGATCTCAGGCTGCCCTAGATGATCTAAATGAAATTTTAGGCAGCGAATTGATTTCTGAACAGCGATCTAAAGTATATTTATCAATTGCAGAAATACAACTAGAGTTAGATTTAGATACTGATGCTCTTGATAATTTGCTAAAAGGCGCAGAGCTAACATCTGACACTGATCAAAGAGGACAAATTTATTATCGAATTTCAACATTAGCATTTGATAAACAAGATTATGATTTAGCATTACGGGCAAATAAGAATCTTATTCGATATACGACTTCTAAAAAAAGAATTGAAGAGGCAAAGCTACAGATTGTTCGCATTCATCGCATTTTGGGTGACTGGGATATAGTTATGTCCGAAATAAAAACAATCTTAACAGATGATCGATTTACAAGAATACATGGAAGTTTAGAGTTGGAATTAGTTCAGCTTTATCAAATGAAAAATGAAAATAGTTTAGCAAAAAATCGATTAGAATCCATTATTACAGATTATCCAAGAACAGAGACCTCTGCTGAGGCATATTATATGTTAGGAGAAATTGCAATTAATGAAAATTGGGATTTAGATGATGCAGAAAAACAATATAGTCAAGTTACAAGAGAGTTTCGCAAATCACAGTACACACCAACTGCTAATCTTCGGGTAAAACAAATTAAATCCTATAATGAATCAATGTCATCAATAAGTGAACTACTTAATAATATAGTAACAAAAATAAATTCTGATACAACTAATAATGATTCAACAGAAGTAACTATATCTCATGCAAATAATAATAATGTAAATTATGAATCTTTAGCAAATCATTACTATAATATGGGTGAATTAGAGGCGTTTCATTTTAATCAACCAAAGAAAGCAATTAATAACTTTCTGATGATTGTTGATAGTCTTCCAAAAACATCTAAATATAGTAAGTCATTATTTGCAAGTTCATATATTGCTGATCAAGATGGTGATTCAGCTTTAGCTATTATATTACGAGATTCATTATTAAAACAATTTCCTAGATCAGAATATGCAGAATATTTGCGTATTCGTTATAATATGCCAGATTTAGATGGATCATCAAATCAATTATTTCGTGAAGGTGAAATTACATGGATAGATGAACCAATGAATGCATTAGGCATATTTAAAAAAATTTTAAAACAGGATAAGGATAGCGATGTTTCAGCACGATCCGCAATGTATATTGCTGTTAAGTATGACCGTTTTTTTTCTATAGCTGATAGTGCCCTTTATTATTATGATTGGCTCCAAAAATATAAACCTGAAAGTGAACAGGCGTTAGTTACTATTGACCGATATAATGAATTAAAAAATGTAATATCAATTTTAAATGAAGCGGATTCATTTAAGTCCGTTGATATAATTGACACTTCTATTATTGTAAATAATAACGTATCTAATGATTCAATTGATGATAAGGTAGATAATTAAACTAATTTTTTAATTCAAATTATATGAATAAATATTTTATAGCTGCACCGTTTGGTAATTATTTAAAATATAAGTCATATTCAAATGTTATTTCAGTAACAGGTACATGGACAATGAAGTCTAGAGGGGGCGTGCTTAAAAGATTGTGGAAGATATGTACAACGCTTCGTTATAATCGTAAATATCAAGGTTGGGTTAATAAATTAGGTTTACCAAATCCAGGTATTTTAGTTGGTGTTAAAAAAACTACTCCAAATGAAATTCTATCTATAGGGGAGGTAGAGTCTGGAGATTTTAAAAAAATTGCTGAATTAATACCAGACGAACAATCTCTTGAAATTAATTTAAGCTGTCCGAATATTGAGCATGATAAAATTATATCCTGGGATGATACTAGATTATTTACTAATTCAATAAAAAGAAAATACTGTATAGTTAAAGTATCACCGCTAACAACTGTAGATGAGCTAAAATATCTTATAGATGATATTGGCTTTAAACAGATACATTGTTGCAACACCTTGCCAGTTAAAGAAGGTGGTTTATCTGGAAAAACTTTACGTCCATATGTTAATAAAATGATTGATGTTATTCGAAGTAATTGGGGAGATTCAATAGAAATAATAGCAGGTGGTGGAGTTAAAAACTTTAAAGATGTGAATGACTATCTAACATTTGGTGCTAATCATATTTCTTTAGGGACGATTTGTTTTACACCGTGGAAAGTTAAAGCACTTATAAATAATTAGACCGCAATGAATATGATTGTATACTTAAGTTAAAATAATGATTAGAATATTATTTATCATATCAACATTTATTTTATTTCAATGTACCAATTCACCTCGTTATGGGGCTTCAGCTACTTCAAAAAAAACACTAGATCCTAAATCATTTAAAACGATGAAACGAGTTCCTAAAGTGATTACTGGGATAAGCTCTTATTATGGAACAGATTTTCATGGAAAATTAACAGCAAATGGCGAGGTGTATGATATGTATGGCTTAACTGCAGCTCATAAAACATTGCCATTAAATACAATTGTACGTGTAACGAATCTTTCTAATAATAAATCATTGATTTTGAGAATTAATGATAGAGGTCCATATATTAAAGGAAGAATATTAGATTGCTCTTATGGGGCTGCTAAAAAACTAGGCTTTATTGCTCAAGGCACTACCAAAGTAAGGATAGAATTAATAGAAGTAGGTGATAATAAATATATGAAGCACAAATCTGGATCTTAATTGATATATTTACCATCCAATATTGATAATAGAGCTAATTAGATGTATTTTCGCCTCGATTTTCACTACTAATCATGAATCAACTTTCAAATAATAGAACAATTATTATTATCCTTGGTATCCCATCCATAATATATTTATTATGGAACGGAGGATTATTATTTGCTTTATTTGTTTTATTGGTTATGATAATTGGAATGAATGAATTTTATCGTTTAACTACTAATAAAGACCAATCACCATTAAAGATTGTTGGCTATATTTTTACATTTATACTAGCTGGATATTATTACATGTCAAATAATCTAAATTCATTTACGATTATTTCAGAACGTGAGTTATTATCATATTTCTTATCAATTCTAATCATTATCCTTTTTATGATAGAAATGAGTAGAAACATTAAAAATCCCACAAAAAATATTGCGATCACAATTTTTGGTATTCTGTATGTTCCTTTATTATTAGGAACTTTAATTGCTCTTCGAAATCTAGATACTGCAAATCATACATACTTTACGATTTGTATGATAATATCTATATGGCTATGTGATTCTGCAGCGTATGTTTTTGGTCTTAAATGGGGAACAAAGAAAATATTACCTAAAATTAGTCCAAACAAATCATGGGTTGGCTGTATTGCAGGATTATCATCATCTTTTATTATATATGCTGTATTTAAATATCAAGCAATCTTACCAGAGATAACTACCGTTGACATTTTTGTTCTAGCATTAATTACTGGTTTTTTCGGTCAAGCAGGTGATTTTGCTGAATCTTTAATTAAAAGAGATCTTGGTGTAAAGGATTCTGGTACATTATTATTGGGTCATGGAGGAGTTCTTGATCGATTTGATTCAATTATCTTTTCTAGTCCATTGACATACATTTATTTAAACTTATTTTATTTTCCTAGAGTTTCATAATGAAGGAATTGAAATCAATACTTGCAACTGATTGTGGTAGCACTACAACAAAAGCAATACTTATTGAATTTGTTGATGGTGAATATAGATTGCGTTATAGAGGTGAGGCACCAACAACGGTGGAGGCTCCTTTTGAAGATGTTACAAGAGGAGTTTTAAATGCTGTTATGGAAGTTGAAGAATTATCTAATCGTAAATTGTTAGATGGTGAAAAAATCATTACTCCTCATAAAGATAATGAAGGTGTAGATATCTATGTATCAACAAGTTCTGCTGGTGGCGGACTTCAGATGATGGTTGCTGGAGTAGTTAAATCTATGAGTGGAGAAAGCGCAGAAAGAGCAGCTCTGGGGGCAGGTTCTATTGTTATGGATGTTTTGGCTTCAAATGATGGTCGTAAACCCCATGAAAAAATTACCAGGATACGACAATTACGTCCAGATATGATATTGTTATCCGGTGGAATTGATGGAGGTACAACAAAGCATGTTGTTGAGCTTGCAGAAATTTTAAAAGCCGCTAATCCACAGCCTCGATTAGGAAGTGAATACAAATTGCCTGTTATATATGCTGGGAATAATAAAGCTCGTGATGAAATAAAAAATACATTAGCAGATCAAACTGATCTTACTGTAGTAGAAAATATTCGTCCAATATTAGAGAGGGAAAACTTGAATCCGAGTCGCGACAAAATTCATGATTTATTTATGGAACATGTTATGCAACAGGCTCCTGGGTATAATAAATTAATGAGTTGGACAGATGCTCCAATCATGCCAACGCCTGGTGCAGTTGGTTCTTTAATTGAGATGATAGCTGAGGAAGAAAATATTTCTGTAGTTGGTGTTGATATTGGTGGTGCAACTACTGATATTTTTTCTGTATTTCAAAATCAATTTAATCGAACGGTTAGCGCCAACCTCGGAATGAGTTATTCAATTTGTAATGTCCTTGCGGAAGCTTCTCTTAAAAATGTATTACGTTGGGTTCCTTTTGATATTAATGAAGAAGAATTAACAAATCGTATAGGCAATAAAATGATTCGTCCTACTACTGTACCTCAATCAATGGAAGAATTAAAAATTGAACAGGCAATAGCTAGAGAAGCTTTAAGGTTGTCATTTATTCAGCATAAATCATTTGCTGTTAACCTTAAAGGTGTTCAAAAGGAAAGAACTATATCTGATGCTTTTGAGCAATCAGATTCTGGATTATCGCTTGTTGATATGATGGAATTAGACTTACTTGTTGGCTCAGGAGGTGTTCTGTCTCATGCTCCTAGAAGAGAGCAATCAGCAAGAATGTTAATTGATTCATTTCTTCCAGAAGGGATCACTCAATTAGCAGTAGATTCTATTTTTATGATGCCTCAATTGGGAGTTCTTGCGAATATTGATGAGAAGGATCTTGCTAAAAGCGCAAGAAAAGCTGCGTTAGAAGTATTCAATAAAGATTGTCTTATTCGTTTAGGAACATGTATTTCTCCAGTTGGTAAAGCAAATCCAGGAGATGAGATATTGACAGCTACATTGGTGATGCCAGATCAATCTGAAAAACAAGTTATATTACGTCAAGGAGAGCTTTTATCTATTCCTGCTGAGTATGAACCAATAGATGCTAAATTAACCCCTGCAAAAGGAATGGATGTTGGTGCAGGTAAAAATGAGGAAATTAATACAACTTTATATGGAGGTGTAGTTGGATTAGTCTTTGATGGTCGCGGTAGGCCGTTTCATCTACCAACGGATAATGATAAAAGAATTGAAAGCCTAAATATATGGAGCAATGCAATGAATGAATATCCAGTTGGAGAAGATAAATAATTATGGCACATGCATATACACCAGGATTAAAAGTACTTGAAAACACATCTGTTGAAAAAGAGAGAAGATTACCACTTAAAGGGGAAGTTTTGGTGGATAAGGGCACAGATGTTTCTCCGGAAAAAATAGTCGCAAGAACACATTTGCCGGGAAATGTTCAAATGGTTAATGTTGCCAACTTATTAAACGTTGATGCTCAAGATGTTCCAGGCTTTATGTTAATCGATATAGGTAAAAATGTTTCAAAAGATGATTTGCTTGCAGAAACTAAGGGTCTTTTTGGATTGTTTAAATCTGAAGTAAAAAGTCCAGTTGATGGGGTTGTTGAATCGGTTTCCAGTGTTACGGGTCAGGTTGTAATTCGTGAAGCACCTGTTCCTGTAGAAGTAGATGCATATATGAATGGAAATGTTTCAGAGATAATGGATAAAGAAGGAGTTGTTATAACTTCAAATGCAGTATTTATTCAAGGGATCTTTGGTATGGGTGGTGAGAATAGAGGAAATTTGCGTGTGTTAGTAAATGACCGTGAAGATGAATTAAATGAAGAAATGATTACAGCTGACATGAAAGATAGTGTCATTGTTGGAGGATCATATATTAGCCTTAAGGCATTTAAAAAAGCAATCAGCGTTGGGGTTTCAGCAGTTGTTGTTGGTGGATTTAATTATCATGATTTAAAAGAGATACTAGGATATACATTAGGTGTTGCTATAACTGGATCAGAAGATATTGGCACATCATTAATTTTAACGGAAGGATATGGGAAAATACCGATGGGATCCAGATCTTTTGATATATTAAATAAACACCATGGAAACTTTACTTCTGTAAATGGTGCAACGCAGATTAGAGCAGGGGTAATACGGCCAGAAATTGTTATACCAATCAATAATGTTGATGACTTAGATTCTAATGTAAAGAAAAATGAAATGGGAATTACTGAAGGTAGTTTAGTGCGAGTGATAAGATCTCCTTACTTTGGTCAAATAGGTACTGTAAAAGCATTGCCTCATGAACTGCACAAAATGGAATCTGAAACAATGGTTCGAGTTGCAGAAGTAGAAATAAATGATCAAAAGTTTGTAATTCCTAGAGCAAACCTAGAGATGGTGGAGACTAATTAAAATTTATTATGAATAATAATATAAAATCTGAACAACAGTTTATTCGAAGTATTGCAGCAAAAATTCATCAATCTGGATTTATAACACCTGTAATATTTTTTTTAGAATTGACTAAACCATTATCTTTGATTGGAAGCCATATTATGATATTTTTCGGTCCTATAATCAATGCATTTATTAATACAGAAGGATATTATAAAGCAGCAGAAATATTTGAAAAACCTGAAAACGTTGAATTTCTTATTCAGGAAATAGAAAAATTAGAAGAAAAAGTTATACATGCTGAAAGATAAAGAGTTTTGGTTGGTAGCAGGCGGTTTATCGCTTGCATTTATTATTTACTGGCTAGTAGGCCTTCCCCTTCTTAAAGAAGAGCGAATTGTCATGCTGCTTGTTATTATGGTTATGTCAGCAAATTTAATTTACTATACAAGGTTTGCTAGGAGAGGTGGAGAAATATTTCTTCGAACAATACCCGGGCTAAAAGCTGTAGAAGAAGCTGTTGGCCGTTCAACGGAGATGGGTAAATCTGTTTTATATGTCCCTGGGATTATGGATATGGATCAAGTTGAAACTGTAGCGGGGGTGATTATTTTAGGTCATGTCTCTAAAATGACTTCTCGCTATGAAACCAGCTTAAATGTTCCTGTTTCTCGCTCTATTGTTATGAAAGCTGCTAGAGAAACAGTCAGAGAGGCTTATACAATGGAGGGTCGACCTGACTTATTTCAAGATGATATGGTTCATTATCTAACGGATGATCAATTTGCTTATGCAGCTGGTGTAAATGGGATCATGGTTAGAGAAAAACCTGCTGCTTGTCTATATATGGGTAAGTTTTTTGCAGAATCATTAATTTTAGCTGAAACTGGAAATTCAATTGGCGCTATTCAAATAGCGGGAACCGCTTCGCAATCGCAAATACCATTTTTTGTTACTGCTTGTGATTATACTCTTATTGGAGAAGAATTTTTTGCTGCAAGTGCTTATTTATCTCAATCGCCTGAATTAATGGGCGGTCTTAAAGGGCAGGATATGATGAAAGCAGGTGTAACTGTAGCAATTTTAGTTTCATTGTTTATGCGAATTTTATTTGATCTCGGATTAATTAAATGGAATATAATTTCAATCCTAACGGTGCAGTGAGAAATTAATAATGCTTTGGAAGAGACAAATACCAATTTTAATAGCAACGGTTGTTGGTTTATCAACTCTGTTCGGTTGGTTTATTGATCATGCTGGAGTAGAGTCATTTGTTAATGATGATGCAACGCAATGGTATGATATTTTAGCTAGTTTTGCAATTTTTCTTGGAGCATTAAATCTTATGAAGCTACAAGGTAAAAAAGTTGTTAAACAGCAATCCGGTTGGCAGTATAGTTTATTTGCTATTGGAGGCTTCTTATTTGCAATAGTTGCTGGATTTATTTATAAAGGAAATGATGCCGTTGAATGGGGTGTGCATGTAACAAGTAAAGGAACTTTATTTAAATGGATGTTTGAATATATGTTCACGCCATTATCTGCCACAATGTTTGCCCTTTTAGCATTTTTTGTTGCCTCGGCTTCCTACCGCGCATTTCGTGTGCGAAATCTTGAAGCTACGCTACTACTTGTCTCTGGAATTATTATTATGATTGGTAGGGTTCCCCTAGGAAGTAGTATCTCTAGTTGGTTTGTGATGTATTTGCTTGTTCTTATTATAGCTATTTTTGCAAATATCAAATTCAAAGATAAGAAAATAACATTCGGCACATTATTAGTTGGAGTATTGGTCGTAACAGTTTGGGGGGCCTTATTAGGATGGCCAGTTGATCAGCCGGGATTGTTTTATTTACCAGTTCTTCAGGATTGGATATATAATAATCCTAATGTTGCAGGTGCTAGGGCAATTATGATTGGTATTGGCTTGGGCATTTTTGCAACATCAATTAGATATATACTCGGAATTGAAAAGTCTTATATAGGTGAATAATGGAAAAAATATCTGATTATATATTAAGAGCTGGTACTATAGATAGAAGATGGATTTTTCTTATCATTGGTTTAGCAGTATTATTGCCCTTATTTTTTCCCCTTGGGTTACCTATACGTGCAACACTTGCAACTCAAAAAGTATATGATGCGGTTGAAGGTTTAGAAAAGAACTCGAAAGTTCTTGTTTCTTTTGAATATGGTCCAAGTACAAAACCTGAGATCCATCCAATGGCTATAGGTCTATTAAGACATTTATTTACTAATGGTCATAAAGTCTATGTGACATGTCTTTGGCCTGATGGACAATTCATGGCAGATGAGGCGTTGGAAGAGGTTGCAGAAAAAGAATTTAATCTTACATATGGTGAAGACTATGTGGTTTTAGGTTTTCGTCCAGGTAATGAGGCTGTGGTTAAAGGAATGGTAAGCAATATTCGAAAACTGTTTACTACTGATTCTCGTGGAACTTTAGTTGATAAAATTCCTTTGATGGAAAATATTAACAAAGTTGAAGATTTTGATTTTATTTTTTCGGCATCTGCAGGGTATCCTGGAACTCTTGAATGGGTACAGTATGCTTCTGATCCAACTGGTGTGCCATTAAGCACTGGAACAACATCTATAATGGTTAATGATATAATGCCAATGGTAAATAGTGGGCAGGTTCAAGGTATACTTGCTGGAATGCCAGGTGCAGCAGAGTATGAAGCATTAATTGGTTCTCCTGGAATAGGAACAAGTGGGATGGATGCGCAATCTATTGCACATTTAGTTATCGTGCTTTTCATTGTATTTGGAAATATTACCTATTTTATTGAAACACAGAGGTCAAAAAAGTACTAATGATAGGTCCTTGGATAGCTGCATTTCTTACGCTTGCGATTTTTTCGTACTTATATAAGGATAATCCTTTTTATAAAGTAGCAGAGCATTTATTTGTTGGTATTTCTACTGGTTACTGGACATCTATGTTTTTCTGGACTCAAATACAGCCTAACCTATTTGGAAGATTGTGGCCTGCATCAGAATACAATTCTGACTTATTATGGTACAAATTATATAATTTGCTTGGCGTTTTTAATTCTGTTTTTCCTGATGGCGGAATTGATAAAGGGCATCATATGGAATTACTTTATTTATTACCATTTGCTTTAGGAATAATGATGTTACTAAGTGTTTCTTCAAAGCTAAGCTGGATGGCGCGATGGGGTATTGCATATACTGTTGGAATGGCTGCTGGTTTAAGAGCATATGGGTTTTTGAACTCTAATGTTTTGGGCCAAATTAAAGGTTCTGCTTTTCAAATATTTAATTCTGATTTGCCTTTCTTTGCCTTAGCCGGTGAAAGTATTTTTAATAATTTTATTATTCTTATTGGCACGATAACAGGCCTTATGTATTTTTATTTTAGTAGAGAGCATACTGGTAACTTTGGAAAACTCAGTAAGCTTGGTATATATTTTTTAATGATTAGTTTTGGCGCTTCATTTGGTTTTGCTGTTATGGGAAGAATTTCATTATTAATTGGTCGTTTTGTAGATTTGATTTCATATTCTAGTTCTACCTATAATCATGCGACACTTTGGCTATTGTTAGCAATGATTATATTATTGGGTTATTCAGCTTTCTCAGATAAGAATAATGCTTCTGAGGATGAGTCAACCATGGAACAATAGTTATTACATTTATACGTATCTAATTGAATATTATTTTAATAGATCATACATCAAAAAATTCTGATCATATCATTGGATTTTTAAAAACAAATATTTCTAAATAATACTAGTATGAAAGATTTACTTAAAAAATGTGGAATAGATAAAAACAACTTTGGAAGTTGTGTTGGTGGCATGGACTGGATGTCCACTAATGATGCGGGTGAAAATATTTCATATTCTCCGAGCGATGCATCAGTGATTGCTTCTGTATATGAAGCAAGTGTTGATGATTACGAGCATATTGTATCAAAAGCAACTTCTTCTTTTGAAGAATGGCGAAAAGTTCCTGCACCTATTCGAGGAGATTTGGTAAGAGAAATGGGTAATGCTTTAAGAAAAAATAAAGATGCATTGGGTCGTCTTGTTTCTTTGGAAATGGGAAAAATTAAAGAAGAGGGGTATGGTGAAGTACAGGAAATGATTGATATTGCTGATTTTGCTGTTGGGCAATCACGCATGTTATATGGAAAAACAATGCATTCTGAGCGCCCAAGTCATCGAATGTACGAGCAATGGCATCCTTTAGGGCCTATTGGTGTTATAAGTGCTTTTAATTTTCCTGTGGCAGTTTGGGCTTGGAATGCATTTATTGCTGCTGTTGCTGGAGATGTAGTCATTTGGAAGCCATCTAGCAGCACTCCTTTAACTGCAATAGCTGTTCAACATATCTGTAATGATGTGTTAAACAAGCATGGTTATTCTGGTATTTTCAATCTGATTATTGGAAGAGGGTCAACGATTGGTGAAAAAATGTTATCGGATAAACGTTTACCTCTTATTTCGTTTACTGGTTCTACCTCAATGGGTAGGCATGTAGCTGAAGTTGTATCAAAACGTTTTGGAAAGACAATTTTAGAGTTAGGTGGTAATAATGCAATTATAGTAGATGAAACAGCAGATTTAGATTTAGCTATTCCAGCAATCGTTTTTGGAGCTGTTGGTACTGCAGGGCAACGATGCACATCTACAAGAAGGGTTATAGTTCATAAATCAATTGCTAGTACTTTAACCGATAGAATATTAAATGCATATCGTCAAGTGAAAATTGGTGATCCTTTAGAAGATGGAACATTAATGGGTCCTCTTGTTAATCAAGCAGCGGTTGAATCTTATTTAGATGCAATTGAAAAAGTGAAAATTGCTGGAGGTGAAATTCTATGTGGGGGAAATGTAATTAGCGATAATGGTTATTATGTTGAGCCAACTATTGCAAGAGTAGAAAATCATTGGGATATTGTACAAGAAGAGACCTTTGCTCCAATTCTATATATAATGGAATATGAAGATCTATCGCAGGCCATTGAAATGCATAACAATGTTCCGCAAGGTTTGTCATCTTCCATGTTTACAACAAATATTCAACATGCAGAATTGTTCCTATCTTCATTAGGCAGTGATTGTGGAATAGCAAATATTAATATTGGAACGTCCGGCGCTGAAATTGGAGGAGCATTTGGAGGGGAAAAAGAGACTGGCGGCGGAAGAGAGTCTGGATCAGATTCGTGGAAACAATATATGAGACGTCAAACTAATACAATTAATTGGAGCAATGATCTGCCATTGGCTCAAGGAATAAAATTTGATATTAATTAATTACAGTAAAGGATGGAATTAAATGGTTAATCCTAAAAACGTACATTCAATTATTGGTAAGCATATGTTAGCAGATGGCATGGAACAGGTGATTGATTTGAATAAAAGCCATGGTTCATGGTTGATAGATGCACGTGATGGTAAAGAATATTTGGATCTATTTTCTATGTTTGCTTCAATGCCAGTAGGGTATAATCATCCATATTTGCTAGAAAATCAGGAAAGATTAATAGCTCCAACATTAAATAAGATTACTAATTCTGATATATATTCAACGGAAATGGCACAATTTGTTGATACTGTAGGTTCTATTGCGCAGCCAAATTATTTGCCATATTCATTTTTTGTTGAAGGTGGCGCCTTAGGTGTAGAAAATGCTCTAAAAACGGCGTTTGACTGGAAAGTTCGAAAGAATATGGCTGCTGGAAAGGGTGAAAAAGGATCAAAAGTTATTCATTTTAAGGATTGTTTTCATGGTAGAACTGGCTATACAATGAGTTTGACAGATTCG
>CEUN01181389.1_pt1 | contig 14759 bp, 14 predicted proteins | sample 361501 | NCBI WGS metagenome assembly CEUN01 (sample SAMEA2622801, study PRJEB7988) | marine metagenome | biome: marine biome (ENVO:00000447); feature: marine epipelagic mixed layer (ENVO:xxxxxxxxx); material: "saline water (ENVO:00002010), including plankton (ENVO:xxxxxxxx)" | depth 120 m | reverse complement strand
TATGAACACAATTTATTCGAGGTTTCTGTCGATTACACCGGGGTGTTTTTAGCACCAAATTAAATATTTCGTATATACGAATCATTCGATTAATTCCGCGCAATTTTTTGGTCAACAAAAATAAATCGACGCATCCAACATTTAAAAATCCTTAAACACCGAATAAGGCACTGGTAACGAGACAACATCTACAATTTGTCTTAGTGCCAATATCTAAAAGACATGCATTACGTCGATTGATCCGCTCTCCTGCGAATAAAGCTACGAATTTATAGTCGTCAACTAACAGTCAAACCGTACAGCAACTCAACCGCTGAACAACCAAAAATTAGAAAAGTCCCGAATTGAAGTCATCATTACGCGTAGCGCTTGTTCTCATGTCAGCCGCCATTTTCGGTGCAGTAATCGCATCCTGTTCCTCGGGTGACTCCGACCCTGAGGCGACCTCGGACAACACCCTGGTGCAGGCAACGGCTCGACCAACCATTACACCGGTCCCAACCGCAACAAACACGCCTAGACCAGCGCCCACCCCAGAGCCGACTCCAACTCCAACGCCTACTCCTACCGCAACTCCGACTCCACCACCACCCGACTCACATGCACTGGAAATGGTTCGACTATTTACTGAAATGGGAATCGACTTCTCAACACTGTTCGTCTCGCGCGTCGGACACGACCAGTGGCCGACAGAAGCCCTCGGCTGTCCGGAGCCTGGAACGTTCTACGATGTGACCGAAGCCCCCTATCAAGGGACGTACTACATCATCAGCAACGGCACCATCAAGTGGGAATATCACGTGAATGAGGATGACACCGTGGTTGCTCGGTGCAGCGAGCGAACACCGTCAAACGCACCACTCGTAAACATTGCCGAAGAAGCAAATCTTGATTCCGCGACCAAGCTCACACTCATGCGACGCGACTTCTCGACAGGAAATTTCGAAGTCCGTCGCGAAATTACCCCGGAAGATACTGAGCGAGTCGTCGCAATTTTCAGTCAATCCTCGAGCATTTCTTACGCACCTCCTTGCAAATCGGTATTCCGTCTGGATTTCGAAACCAGCAGCGGAACAACCGAGATCGAGTTCATTTGCTCCGAAAATTACGAGGATTTCGATATTTACTGGAACGACTTACACGGCACAGCGCCTATCCTCGGGTACATCATTGGCCCTTACCTAACTGGTGACCCGTTACCTATTTTCCCAGACAACGTCCAGTAATCACCAGACCAGAAATTAACGTCATTGACAGACGATCTTTCGAACAAACTGCTGAAAGCAGGAAAACTTCCACCCGACCTGTTATCCGGTTTCATCGACCGGCTACAAACAACGGATCAGCGAGTGCTGCTTGGACCGGGAGTAGGCGAGGATGCGGCATTTGTTTCGTTCGGTAGCAGCACTCTGATTGCTAAATCCGATCCGGTAACATTCGCCACCGATCGCATTGGCTGGTACGCGATTCAGGTTAATGCAAACGACATTGCCGCTTCTGGGGGCACTCCCAAATGGTTTCTCGGAACGCTCCTCCTGCCGGAGAACGAACCTGCTTCAACCGCAAAAGAAATATTCGCTCAACTCAACGATGCGGCATCCGAACTCGGAGTGACGCTGATTGGCGGGCACACCGAAACTACGGTCGGAGTTCCTCGGCCGATAATTTGCGGAACAATGCTCGGTGAAGCGTCTCCATCTGAGACAACAAGAACCTCAACTACCGTTCCCGGCGACGAAATCATCCTCACCTCAGGCATTGCGATCGAAGGATCAGCAATTATCTCTAGAGAGAGTGCTCATCAGCTTCGTATCGCAAATGTCCCAGACTCGGTAATAAACAGCGCGGCAGACTTCCTGGACAATCCTGGAATTTCGGTCGTCAAAGCCGCCCAAACAGCGAGTTCGACCGGACTTGTCACTGCAATGCACGACCCTACAGAAGGCGGTCTGGCTGGGGCACTCGACGAAATGGCGAGAGCTTCAAATACGGGTGTATCTATCGACACCGACAGCGTCCACGTCTACCCCGAAACATATGCGATTTGCGAGGCAATGAATCTCGATCCCTGGGGCCTAATTGCCTCGGGTGCACTCTTAATCACCGCAAAACCAGGCGGATCAACAGAAATAATCGCTGGACTGAACGACAGCGGAATTCCCGCGTCGATAATCGGTGAAGTGACACCGATTGAAAAAGGTCTTACCCGGACATCTAACGCAGTGACCGAACCTATACCAACGTTTGAGCGGGACGAAATCGCTCGTTTCTATTCAGACTGAATCCAAAGTCCGACTGTATGCTGCGTAAGTTCCTCTATCGCACTACACAACATCAAACAATTAGAATCAGATATATCAATCACGCTTAAGCGTGATACCAGAAACAAATCAATCGAGCTGTAACGCCGAAAATTATGACGACGATCCAGGAAATCGGATCCGCAACGGATCTTATGCGCCAGATAGATACCTACCTGCCGGATGATCGCGTCGCCGCCGTAGAGAAGTCCCTCGAATACGCTATAAATGCGCACGATGGTCAGCAACGCGATTCGGGGGAACCATTTGTCGTCCACCCGATAGCAACTGCGGTTCGACTCGCCGACATGCGACTCGATACCACCACGATTCAGGCGGCGCTGTTGCACGATGTAATTGAGGATTGCGGAATCACCTTCAATGAACTCGAATCAGAGTTCAGCACCGAAGTGGCAAAACTCGTTGATGGTGTGACCAAGTTGAAGCGCCTGGACATGATTTCCGAAAACAGTGCGATGCTAAAGCAGATTGTCACCCCTGAGGCCACTCGCGCTGCTTCACTCCGCAAGATGCTCGTGGCGATGGCAGAGGACGTTAGAGTCGTTCTCATAAAACTGTCCGACCGACTGCACAACATGCAAACTCTCGGACACCTCCCTGTTCCCAAACAGCAGCGCATTTCGAGAGAAACGCTAGATATTTATTCTCCGCTGGCTCACAGGCTTGGCATGTACGACATTAAGTGGCAACTGGAAGATGAGGCTTTCAGATATTTGATGCCACGCCAGTACAAGTCGATTTCACGACTCGTGAACCGAAAACGAGCTGAGCGCGAGATCTACACCGAAGCCGCAGTAAAAGCCATCAAGTGGCCGCTCGATAAGGCGAAAATTAAGTGCAGCGTTGATGGTCGTGTCAAACACCTTTACAGCACGTACAACAAGCTTCAGCGATATGAACGCATGGGTCGAAAATTCGATGAAATTTACGACCTGATTGCCATTCGCGTGGTCACAAAGGATGTTGGTGACTGTTACGCAGCGCTAGGAGTCGTTCATTCGAAATGGCGACCCGTTCCAGGGCAGTTCGACGACTACATCGCCAGCCCAAAAGAAAACATGTACCAATCCCTTCACACTTCAGTGCGAGGACCCGGCAACTACCCGATTGAGGTGCAAATCCGAACGGAGGAAATGCACGAGATCGCTGAAGAAGGTGTCGCCTCTCATTGGATGTACAAGGAAGGTGAAGACGGCGCTCCAAAGGTCGACAATTTCGAAACCAAGATGTCGTGGCTGCGACAGCTTCTCGACTGGCAGCGCGAACTTTCTGGTGACGACGAATACCTTGCCACGGTTCGAACCGACATTCTTCAGGACCAGGTCTTCGTTTACACCCCCCATGGCAACGTTAAAGACCTTCCAGCAGGCGCAACGCCAATCGACTTTGCGTACCGCATTCATACCGATCTCGGGCACAACACTGTTGGCGCTATCGTCAACGGCAAATTAACTGCATTAAATACACCCCTGAACAACGGTGACGTAGTCGAAATCAGAAAATCCCGAATACCGCGCGGTCCAAGTCTCGACTGGCTCAACCCCGATCTTGGTTACATCGTCACGGGAAGCGCACTTACTAAGGTCAAACAGTGGTTCCGAAGGCAGGAACGCGAAAGCAAGGTCCGACGCGGACGTGATCTTCTCAAGAAAGAGCTTGGCCGACTCGGGCTTCGATACAACGAAAAAGAAATCTTGGCGAGTCTCGACTACGACAACTTCGATGAGCTCGCAGAATCTCTCGGTGTCGGACAAATTTCTATCGCTCGTGTCGCCGAAACTCTAAGTCCGGCGCCCGACGAGATATTCAAACCAGATATAACTCCGGGCTCGCCACCAGCGGATCAAACCAAGGGGCTCGTCGTCATGGGCGAGCCAGGACTACTAACTAGAATCGCCCGATGCTGCAGCCCTGTATACGGCGACGAGATCACCGGTTACCTAACTCGCGGTCGCGGGGTGACCGTTCACAGGCAGAACTGCGCCATCTTGCGTGACACGCCCGACAACGACCGTCACGTGCCAGTCGCATGGGGACACTACGAAACTACATACGCTTCGCGATTGCAAATAAAAGCGTTCGACCGCGTAGGACTAATTCGTGACATCACTAACGTCGTTTCATCTGAAAATGTCAATATTCACTCACTCTCATCTGACGAAGACGAAAAAACAAATGCGTGTACCGTGTCACTTACGGTGTACACTACGGGGGTAGAGCAACTAAGCAGGCTCTTCTCCCGCGTGGAAACGATCCCGGGTGTTGAAGCTGTCTTCCGGGTGAGCGAATCGTAAGAGTCGCGTGCTCAACGAATCAAAATTATCGTCTTCATAGCATTTGAACAGTAACTAAGGAAAATTGATGCCCGCCGCAAAAACTTTGCGCGCACAGAGCCGCAGAGCAGACCGAAACCGATCGACCCGATCGTTCGCCCGTAGTCGAGTACGAGTCATCACTGAGGCTATCGCTGAAGGCTCGCAGTCTGACGAGTCAGCAGACGCTCTCAAGAACGCCATTTCTGCTCTTGACCGAGCAGTGAGCAAGGGCGTTATCCACCGCAACACAGCCGCTCGCAAGAAGTCCCGCCTCACACTGCAGTACAACAAGCTCTCGAGCTAATACGGGATAACCGTTGAGTCAAGGTCACGACCACTCCCGTTCAGAGCATCACGACAACGCGGCCGATACACATAGGCCCGGACCGCATCCTCAGTCTGACGAAACACAGTTCAACTGGCGTATTCACCACCCGTTCGAAGATGTGGAAAATCGTGTAGCGGTCGAGGTAGGTCCCTGGAAAGGACTTCTCCCACGATGGAGATTTGTTCTGCCCGGCGAATACAAAGGTCCTTTTCGCTGGGGAGTAGGCCCTGCTGGATCCGGTGAAATCAACGAAGACGTAAAACGTCCTGCAAAAGACGGTCCTATACAGATGGTGAATGGACCACTCGTTGTGTGGTTTGGCGGTCATGAGTCGCTATCGACCCAACAATCCGCTTATCTCGTCTTCGAAGGTGAGGCTCCTCACTACGTTGCGTTTGGTCAGGCCGGCACGGTCGGAGGCCCTCCCGGTAACTTGGAAGGCATCTCTTTCGGCAACGATCACCCGACGCACCCGAACGCTCATATCGACCCGTCGCACAGGCACGATCAGCCGCCTCCTGCCGGTCATGACCACTCAGGACACGATCACACGGAACACCAGCACTAAAATTAGTGTAGCTAACACAGCGTTTTCGGCGATCCTTTAGGCCTAAGCTTGCGGCTCTGAAAACGTCACCCAAGATCCGGTGACCGCCCCGCTTCCGCACCTGCCCCAACTCACCACGAACAACTCGAACGCAAAACCCACTTACCTTACACTCGATTTCTTTTCCAACACAAAGTGACATCGTGCATTGACACATACAAGCTGCGGCTGGTAATTTCAGAACATTAGTGCGGAACATATGCACTGACACATATTGCGCAGAGTTCAGGAAAAGAACAGATGAAGAAGCTCTCCGAGAAGCAGGAACTAATACTGTCGTTCATCGAAGAGTTCATCGACGAACACGACTACCCACCGACCATTCGTGACATTCAGAATGGATGTGGTATTAGTTCCACATCAGTCGTTTCTTACAACCTGGACCGACTAAAAGAAAATGGATACCTGAACCGTCACTCCGAAGTCTCGCGAGGTTTGAGCCTCTCGAATCAACGCGAGGCTGCACCGGAACCCGTTTCCATCGACACCGTTGCAGTGCCGCTTCTCGGCACAATCGCAGCGGGTTCACCGTTTCCAATGCCTGAAAACGACACATGGTCCGATCTGTCGGGATCAGAACTCATAGATCTGCCACAGGCGATCACGGGCACCGGCGACGGGGTTTACGCCCTAACAGTTCGCGGTGAATCGATGATCGACGCGCTGATTTCTGACGGCGATCTCGTAATCATGGAACAGGCTGATTCCGTTCGAAACGGTCAAATGGCGGCGGTGCGAATAAAGTCCGACAACACGACCACTCTGAAGCACTTCTATTCTGAAGGTCCACGTACTCGCCTTGAGCCTGCGAACTCTCAAATGCAGGCAATGACCTTCGAATCCAAAGACATTGAAGTCCTAAGTAGGGTTGTCGCAGTCTGGCGCTACATGGGCTAAAACTCGTTTAGCCGAAAAAAACCTCAGCAAACGTTCACCCCTGAGTTAGGCGAGAGTCCTCGCGCTGCGTATACTTATTTGCGAACCGCGGTTCATTTCAACCAGCCCCGCTCAAACAGGGGCAAACGGAGCTTTATCTGTGTTCCAGAACTTTGGCATCTGGCAAATAGCCCTAATACTCGTTATCGTCCTGCTTCTCTTCGGAGTCGGCAAACTCCCACAGGTCGGTAAAGGCATGGGACAAGCCATCAAAGAGTTCAAGTCTGCCGTCGACAAAAAGGATGACGAATCCGAGTCCGTAGACCAGAGCAAAGACGCTAAGTCCAGCTAATCGCCAGCGAGCATTAAACGGCTCGGGTTAGTCGCCTTAATTCACCTAATATTTGCACGAACCATTGAGGTCGCCTGATCAGGCGACCTGCTCGTCGCGCCCTCGCTCAGCCATCTTCACGAGCAGCATTCCGATCTCGAACAGCAGCATCACTGGAATCGCAACTATTACCTGTGAGATCGGATCGGTCGGTGTCACCGCTGCACCAAATACAAAAGCCGCCAGAATCATCCACCGCCGCTTCGTTTTCAACCAGGACGAAGTTAGAATTCCGATCTTAGCCAGCAAGAACATAACGATCGGTAACTCAAAAATCGTACCGAGCCAGAACACGATACCAACTGTCATCGAGACAACGGAAGCTGCCGTAATAGTTGGCACAGCCAGGCTTCCCTGAAACTGCAACATGAACTCGAACAATCTCGGAATTAGCAGGACGTAAGCAAACGTCGCACCGATTGCGAACGAAGTAAGAGCACCGGGAATCAGGAAGTAAATATACTTTCGTTCGTTCGACTTTAGTCCCGGCTTTAGAAACCTTGACATCTCCCACAAAAAGTAAGGTAGTGCCGCAGTTAGTCCAACCATAACTGCTAGCTTAGCCGCCGCCACCCACGCTTCAGTGAGCGTTAACTGAACGATGTCACCGCCAGCAGCTTCGATCAATTCACGTGCATCAGCAGTAAACCGATTAAAGATCAGACGAAAGTTACCGACTGCAACGGCGATAAACAGAACCGCAACGATTGCCACTCGAAACAAGCGACGCTTCAATTCGCCCAAATGAGCCATTATCGACATGGCGTCGTCGTTCACGACTTCACCTCGTCTTGCTCACCTTTGGCTGTATTCGAGTCACTATCTTCGACAGATCGTTCCAAGTCTTCAGGCAAAGACTGATTAGCCGACTCAACACCGTTTGACTGTGAAAGGTTCAAGTCGGGAATTGCATTTCGCATTTCTGAATCGATCTGTAACGGCTTTTGATTTGGCTGCCACGCCTTCGGAGAACCGGACTTATCACTAGACGAATGACCTGAACGTTCCCCATCAATTGCCTGATCAAGCTTGAAGTCATTCTCCAACGATTTCACAGCGCTCTTGACGCCGTTAATATCGACCTGGTTCTTCAGATCTTCCATGTCAATTGCTTCGGTGATCATCGACTGCAGCGCATCTCGCTGACGCTTCAAGTCGGAGTACATCCTGCGACCGTCTCGGATCCCTTCAAGCAAGCGTTTCGGTCCCAGCACGAACAGGGCAATGGCAGCAATCACCATTACCTCGAACCCACCAAGACCGAAGAAAGTCACGAATGATTCTCCCGAAACTTGAAGGACCTGATAACCGAACCGTCAGCGGCAACTGAGTGACCTTGACAGGTAAGTTCACGTGCCAACAAAAAGCCCGATATTTTCAATAATTTCGTGGTCTCGCACATGGGTAGTCCAACGACGTTTAAATAACATCCATCGTACCTCGCAACCGGATCATAGGCTGAATCCTGGATGCCATAGCCCCCTGCCTTATCGAGCGGCAACCCCGAAGAAACATAGTCAGAAATGCATGACTCACTAAGTTCGTTAAACGTCACCACTGTTCGTACAAATGACGTAGTAACTTGACCGCTCAGATCAGCGACAGCGATTCCAGTTATGACGTCGTGATCTCGACCACCCAAACGCCCCAACATTTCCTTCGCGTGATCTTTAGATTCCGGCTTTCCAAGAACACGGTCGTCGAGGATCACAACGGTGTCCGCTCCGAGCACATACTCCTCAGTACCGGTCCCACCAACTGCTCCAACCTTTGCTGAAGCAAGTGCCTGGACCGCTCGTTCGATATTTGATTCTCCGTAAAGAACCGCGTCCTCATCGACATTTGCCGGTCGAACTTCGAAATTTAATCCTGCTTCATAAAGAATTTGCGCACGTCGCGGTGAACCGCTTGCAAGAATTAACCTATGTGCCGAATCTGACGTCACTACTTTTGTCCCTGATCCTGATGTAGTGAAAGCAAGCTAATCGTTTCGACGTGCCGTGTCTGCGGGAACATGTCTACCGGCCGGACAACATCCAACTGGTAGGTTTGGTCACCACACAGCAAATCAAGATCACGAGCCATTGCTGACGGTTCGCATGAAACCATCAGCACTTTCTTCGGCTTCAGCGTTTTTACCGAGTCCAGCACATTTGGGTGACAGCCGACACGCGGCGGATCGAGAATCAACACATCCACATCATCCGCTTCCTGCCAGTCGGCCATCACGTCTTCGGTCTTACCTTCTATGAACTCAACGTTCTCTCGACCATTCAAATTCTCGGCAGCGTCTTCGATCGCCGAAGCCGACTCCTCAATACCGATAACCCGTCGTACATATGGAGAAATCAGAACAGCAAACACTCCCACGCCACAGTAGGCATCGACCAACACCTCGGAGCCTTGCAAATCAAGTAGCTCCCGAACCTCGTCAACTGCCCGTGAAAGCTGATCAGTGTTGACTTGGAAAAACGATGAAGCGGCAACTGTAAAAATCGCCCCACGCACTTTTTCTAGATAGTGCTGGGCACCGGTGACAAGGTTCACTCCGGGTATTTCCATTCTTGGTTGAACAAGGTTTGAACCCGTGTTCGAACCAACCCGAACTGATATTTGCGTTTGTCCGTCCATCTTGCTCTGGATCAGGCCTAGAGTCTCGTTGATCTGGTCATTCATCAGAAGGCATTTGTCAACGCGCACAAAACGCCGGGTCACCGCATTCTTGTACCCAACCTGCCCAGCGTATTCGTATTTACCGATAGTGAATCGAGCATGATTTCGGTATCCGAGTTGCTTAGCGCTTTCAACAGTAGGATCTACTTCCGCACCTGCCAGCGACTCGTATTTGTCGAGCTCTCGCTGAACCAGCGCCTGCTTAAATTCCAGCTGGGCCCGGTACGAAACATGCTGCCACTGGCAACCGCTGCACGAAGAAACGTACTGGCACGCCGGCTCAACTCTTTCGGCATGTGGTTCGATAACCTCCGCTACCCTGGCAGCAATGCGCTCAGGGAACTTTTTTTGGACCTCGGCGATGACAACCTCGCCCGGCAATCCTCCAGAAATCACAACTGGCGCACCTTGAATCTCGGTGACAGTATCGCCCGCGTCATTAATCTCACCAAGCGTAATTTCAAAGTTGTCGCCGGGCTCAAGCTCCACATGAGTCGTCAGATCAGGGCCGCGGTAGCGCTGTCTGCGCTTTCGTTTTGCCATTAACTAAGTTGTGCCTCGTCGTCTTCCATCTGAATTTTCGCACGAAAATTTCAGCGGTGAAAAAACTAATATGTCTGTTATTCTGAACTAGTTCGAGCACAGATGCGCTGTTCCTTCACAGAATCATCACGTATCTGAACTAATCACCAACCGGCTTCAATACCCATATAAATTTTGGTTTCAAAGTCTGAAAAAGCAGGATCACCGACCATCGAGCGGCGCTTGCCCGACTGGTTCAAGGTAAAAGCGCCTGGCGGTGAAAACTACCTGGAGATTCGCAAAAAGATCAAAGGTGCCAGCCTGAACACGGTTTGCGAAGAAGCTGCCTGCCCGAACATTGGCGAGTGCTGGGATCGGGGAACAGCAACGTTCATGATTCTTGGTGACACTTGTACTCGCGCCTGCTCATACTGCAACGTGAAAACCGGTTGGCCTGGAACAGTCGATGCAATGGAGCCAGTTAGAGTTGCCAAAACCGTAAAGCAAATGGAACTCGGCTACGTGGTCATTACATCTGTAGATCGTGATGACCTTCCTGATTATGGCTCAGGTATTTTTGAGGACACGATCAAGCAGGTTGTCCGAACCACACCAAACTGCAAAATCGAAGTTCTCATCCCTGACTTTGAAGGCGAATATGATTCACTTGAAAGAGTGATCAACGCTGGACCTCACGTTCTGAACCACAACATCGAAACAACTCGCAGAGTGTTCAAAAAGGTTCGACCTCGCGGTAACTATGATCTCTCGCTTGAGCTTTTGAAGCGCGTGAAGGAAATCAATTCGTTCATGCCGTCAAAATCGGGAATGATGGTCGGACTGGGTGAGACCAAAGACGAAGTCATCCAAACTATGCAGGACCTTCGTGATGTGAATACTGATCTACTTACGATCGGACAGTACTTACGGCCTTCAAAGCGACATCACCCGATCATTCGCTTCTACCGCCCCGACGAATTCAAGGAACTCGAACGTTTAGGGCTAGAAATGGGCTTCAAGCACGTCGCCGCAGGGCCGCTCGTCCGAAGCTCTTACCATGCCGACGATCAGCACAACGCTGCAATCGACAAGATTCTTGACTCGGCGAACACCAAAAGCTAAACCGTGTCCACCCTATACGTTGTAGCGACCCCGATTGGTAATCTCTCCGATCTAACGTCACGCGCTATAGAGATGCTTTCCTCTGTACCAGTCGTCGCTGCTGAAGACACTCGTGTGGCGAAAAAACTTCTCAGCCATATAGAGGCAACCCCTCAGCTAGAAAGTCTCCACGGACACACTTCTCCTAATCGACTCGCCCAGATCGTCCAACTCCTCAACGAAGGAGATATGGCCGTTGTTACCGACGCCGGAACACCAGGCATTAGCGACCCCGGATCGTCGTTGGTACAAGCGGCAGTCAAAGCGGGGCACGATGTGACCCCCCTGCCCGGACCGTCCGCAGCTGTCACAGCACTTTCTATAACCGGCTGGTCCTTCGACCGCTTCCTCTTCATCGGTTTCCTGCCGCGCAAAAAGAACGAACAACTCGCCACACTTCAAGATGCTGCTAGGGAACCCGGCCCAGTCGTCGTCTACGAATCGCCACACCGAATAAAGACAACACTGAAAAATATCGATGACGCGCTACCCGAGCGCCAACTGGTCATTTGTCGAGAACTCACGAAGCTTTTCGAAGAAACGTTTCGTGGGACAGCGCCAGAGGCACTGGCGCACTTCGAAGAACCACGCGGTGAATTTGTTCTCGTAATCGAAGGCGCGGGAGCCAGCAAGCCTGTCGAAGTTTCCGACCAGGAAATTCAACAAACTCTTGAATCAATCAGATCTGAGGGTGTTGGCGGTCGGACTCTGGTCGATAGAGCCATCGAAATTACCGGTGCATCCCGAAAGCGAGTTTACCGTCTTTCGCTCGGCAAATAATCGCGAATCGAATAACTATTTCGTAGCCCTCGTGAATAACCACAAAATCACCCTGATTCCAACTCACACACGGCTATAATGAAAGTCTGATTATTCACTTCCTCGGTACGCAAAATCGCACGTATCGTACATGAACTCAACTAGTAATCCGGAAATCGCTCTTGCCTCGCAAAATTCTTGTCGCCGTAGCATGGCCGTACGTCAACGGCGAACCACACCTCGGCCACATTGCAGGCATGAACGTCCCCGCCGACGTTTTCGCTCGATTCCACCGCATCGTCGGTAACGATGTCGTGATGGTCTCTGGATCCGACATGCACGGTACTCCGACCGCTCTCAAAGCAGCGGAAGAAGGCGTACCACCTGAGGTTGTGGCGACTCGCTACCACGAGATCTGGAGCAAAGCTCACGCCGACATGGCGTTCTCGTTCGATCTGTACACACACACGCACACGGATCGCCACATTGAGGTCGCACAGGAGCTGTTCACATCACTTCTCGAAAAAGGACACCTTTCTGAAGCTGTCCAGTCAATGCCGTTCTCGGAAACAGAGGGGAGATTCCTTTCCGACCGATTCGTCGAGGGCACCTGCCCACACTGCGGCCACGAATCAGCGCGCGGCGACCAGTGCGACAACTGCGATCGAACCCTCGACCCGATCGACCTGATTGATATTCGTAGCAAACGCGATGGATCAGCTCCGGTATTCAAAGACACCACCCATTACATGCTAAAATTGGGTGATTTCCAGGAGCAACTTGAAAAGTGGGTCGAAGGTAAAACCGACTGGCGAGCCAACGTCCGCAACCAAACCTTAGGAATGCTCCGAGAAGGACTCCACGAGCGAGCGATCACTCGCGACATCGACTGGGGAGTGCCTGTTCCCATTGAAGGTTGGGATTCGAAACGAATTTACGTTTGGTTCGAAGCTGTAATCGGCTACCTCTCCGCTACCCGCGCCTGGTCCGAGAAACAGGGCACACCTGATGCATGGGAAAAATGGTGGCTCGACCCCGAAGGCGAGTCCTACTACTTCCAGGGTAAAGACAACGTCTCGTTCCACACGATAATGCTGCCGTCAATCCTGCTTGGTAATGGCGATTTGAACCTACCAACCGACGTGGTCGCAAACGAATACCTGACGTTCGGCGGTGCCGACTTCTCGAAGAGCACGGGAAATGCCGTGTGGGTTCCCGATTTCCTGACACGGTACGATGCCGACTCACTCCGCTATTATCTCGCATCAATCATGCCGGAAACATCCGACTCCGAGTTCACATGGGAAGGTTTCCACGCAGCCAACAACAACGAACTAGTCGCGACTTTAGGTAACTTCGTTCATCGAGTTCTAACGATCACGACTCGCAATTTCAACAACGCAATTCCAACTCCGTGCGAACTGGATCCCGAAGATCAGGCGACCCTTGAAGCTTGTGACACCGCACTCGAAGAAGTTTCTAAAGCCATTGACTCGCGACGTTTCCGTGACGGTCTCCGTGCGGCAATGCGACTTGCCCGAGCCGGCAACCAGTACATCGACGCAAAGGAACCATGGAAGGTCGTTAAGATTGACAAAGATGCGGCCGGAACCGCTCTTTGGGTCGGTTTGAACGTGATATCCACATTGCGAACGGTCTTCTACCCATTCCTGCCAATCTCGGCCGACAAGATTCACAGTATGCTGTTCAACGACAGCGACACTCTCGCTGATGGATGGAAAAAAAGAGAAATCATACCGGGATCATCAATCGAAAAACCTACACCGCTCTTCCGCAAACTCGACGATTCGATCATCGACGAAGAGAACGCCCGCCTTTCCGGCAGTTAGTCCGAGCACTTTCGCACCGATTTCGAGAACTTAGATGGTTGAAGCAATTACCCAGGAGAGCATTTATGCACCGGTCGCCGATGACCTGGAGGCGGTAATTACCGAGATCGCGTCGATCGCAGACCGCGCCCCTGAATCAACTCCCTGTCACGCTGACGATCTGGATGCTCAATTGGGACATGTACTCGCGACGCCAGGCAAAAGAGTGCGTCCAGCACTCACGCTACTTGCATCGCGACTTTTTGGAGTGGGCAACGGCGAAATGCCCATCAAAATGGCAACTGCCGTCGAACTTCTCCACATTGCCACGTTGGTTCACGATGACACCGTCGACCACGCAGACACACGAAGAGGGCACCAAACAGCAAGCAAACTCTGGGGTCGTAACGTGGCCGTGCTCATTGGCGACTTCGTGTTCGCCACTTCGGCCATGTACGTTTGCGACACCAACAACGTACGACTCGTACGACGCTTCGCAGAAACAATCACTGAACTAGCACGTGGTGAGCTAAACGAAATATACACAGCGTGGAAACCGACCCCATCGCTTGAAGACTACAAGCGCCGGATTTACGACAAAACCGCTTCGCTGTTTTGCACCGCCGCAGAAAGCGGTGCAGTGCTTGGCGGTGGAGACGATGAGTCGGTCAAAAATGTCAGAGATTACGGCTACAACATTGGTATGGCATACCAGGTTTACGACGATCTTCTTGATTATCGAGCAACGAGTGAAGAACTCGGCAAACCAGCTGGCCATGACCTCGGTGAAGGCATCCTGACCTTACCTGCGATCATCGCGGCTGATATCGGCGCATCTGAGCCCATACTCGCACTACTCAACGGACCGGAAGAGGCGAGGGCTGACCTCCTCCCAATCGCGGTAGAGGCGATCAAACAATCGGGCGCTTTGGAACAAACCCACAAAGTCGCTAATGATTACATTGATTCAGCACTAA
>CEUN01008127.1_pt1 | contig 14766 bp, 16 predicted proteins | sample 361501 | NCBI WGS metagenome assembly CEUN01 (sample SAMEA2622801, study PRJEB7988) | marine metagenome | biome: marine biome (ENVO:00000447); feature: marine epipelagic mixed layer (ENVO:xxxxxxxxx); material: "saline water (ENVO:00002010), including plankton (ENVO:xxxxxxxx)" | depth 120 m | reverse complement strand
AACACAAACAAAACATACAACAAACAAACTACTCTGTCTATATATTTTTAATCCTTATATTAATATTATATGAAGTTCTAATTTTTCTATCATAAGATATTGTTTACAAGATGTATTTTTCCTAATTTAATCGCGTATATTAGTCTGGTGCAGTAGCAAAATTTAAAGATAGACAGCATTATACTTAGCACTGATCTAACAAAATTTGGGATAATATGCTATTGCTTAAATTATTAATATAACCATATAAACTAATATATTGTTATTAAACAAATAAGCTAATACAACTCACCTAATAATCTTAGTTGTATTTAATTAGCATTGAAAATATTTATAAAATCCAAATTCAAGGCACTCACATCATATGCCTTATGACTCCCACCTAGATTTGTAGTTTAAATAAGTATGAAAATATTTTTAGCCAAGCCACTATAATGCCTCTTAGCTAAATATTCCTAACTATTACTGAATCTTTATCTATTTGATATGCCTATAGAAGGTAAATAGAATTAATCACAAAACATATATTTAATATTTTTCTGTATCCTATATACACATAAATAATCGATGGTGCCCGGTGCCGGAATCGAACCGGCATGGACGATTAAGTCCGAGGGATTTTAAGTCCCTTGTGTCTACCAATTTCACCAACCGGGCTATTGATTTTTTCGATTATTTTGAAACCATGTCCACATATTCAGCAATATAAAGTTTACAATAGGACAAAGTTCATACACAACTTCATATTTGAGTGATTCAGATACAATTCTAACATGTTAATAAACTACTAGTATGAGTAAAAAAATAATTTTAATTTTAATTATGATAGCATTAAACGGATGCGCCACTATCATATGGACACATCCTACAAAAGGAGATGGCAAAACTCATACAATGCGCAGCCCAAAAGGAAGTGCTAGCTTTATTCGTGACTATGATAGTTGTGAGAAAATTGCAGATCAATATGTCAATAACTTAAACAAAGTTTCTGACCCATGCCTGACAGATAGAGAACTTATAAAATGTATGAAAGTTAAATATGGTTGGAAAATAAAAAATAAATTTACAAAAGAGTAATTTACTGTATCAACTCCTATCTAAAATCAAGAAGTAACCAAAAGACTTAATAAAACATCTATGCATAATACTTTTAAAATCATAACTGTTTGCACTATTTCTATGTTAATTTTTGTGGGTTGCACTACAACGCAAAGAACCACACAGTCTAAAAGAACGGCAATCGAACAGTTATTAATCGCTGAATCAATAACTCGTAGCCTTCCTAAGAAACTTTCTAAATCACTACCTATTCCATCTGGATCCACAATTACCCTAAATACATCTGGACATAAAGATAGGCCAGATTTAACCCCAGACCATGACCTCCTACAAGAAATATTAGCTGGTTGGCTGGGACAGCAGGGTTATCTAATCAAAAAAAATGATGGGGCTGCAAAGTACCGAGCTGATATAGTTGTCAGTGCTATTGGTACTGAAGAAAATACAACCTTTGTTGGCGTACCTCCAGTACATAGTCAAATTATTCCTTTTTCATTACCTGAGCTAGCGGCCTATAAAGCAAAAAACCAAACCGGCTATGTAAAATTTAATATTAATTTCTTTGAAGTATTAACTGGTAAGTTCGTTGGATCAAGTTCTAATTTTATAGCTGATTCATACCATAACTATCATACAATTATGCTTTTATTATCCTTTTCCTCAACTAACCTTATATCACCACCTAAGCTTGGAATTTTTAGTAGCAATTCACAGGATAAAGATGATATTGAATCTAAAGATAAACCTTTTTTTGATTGGTGGTAAACAAGTATTACATGTAATAAATACAAAAGCCTAAAGTTAATCACAAACAATAGATAGATTGTTAAGAAAATTATTAGATCTTGCCAAGAATTATATTTGCCTTTCAAACATTCATAAGCAAATATAGTGGGTAATTTTTATGATGATAAACTATTTACTTTCTACTTAGCATAGTAGATTAGTGAGATTTCCTTATATTCTCAAATTTGGAGGCGAGGAGCGGAATCGAACCGCTGTACACGGCTTTGCAGGCCGCTGCATAACCACTCTGCCACCCCGCCATTTTGAGTAATTATAAAACAAATAAACTATACTAAGAGTTCAAAAACTCAGAAATAGAATTGGAGCGGGAAACGAGGCTCGAACTCGCGACCCCAACCTTGGCAAGGTTGTGCTCTACCACTGAGCTATTCCCGCAAATAAGGCATTTCCAAGAAAAATAATAGCCTGAAAATGAATCAAGCATTATAAAGAGACACCTGATTTTGTCAAGAAAAGGCCAATAGATACGTGATATTAGAGCTATTTTAATTCTGCTTTAATACTAATGGAATTGCAGCTCTAAGATAATAGACCATAGACCAAAGTGTCAGAAAGGCAGCTAAATAAATTAACCATGTACCAATTACCTGAGAATTAAAATTTATTCCTATATTGTCATAATATAACAGAAGAGGTATTGCAATCATTTGAGAAGCTGTTTTTATTTTTCCTAAAAAAGAGACACCTATATTTTTTCCTATTTGCGCCATCCATTCGCGTAAAGCAGAAATAGTAATCTCACGACCAATTATAATTAAAGCAATAATTGCATCTATTCTACCTAAATCTACTAAAACAATTAATGCTGCTGCTACCATTAATTTATCTGCAACTGGATCAAGAAATGCACCAAATGCTGATACCTGATTTAGCACCCGTGCTAAATATCCATCTAGCCAGTCAGTAATAGCTGCAATAGCAAAAATAATAGTTGCAAAAAAATTCTGATCTGAAGGGGTTAGGTATGCTGAGGGAAAATAGAATATTCCTACAAACAAAGGAATAGCTAGTATCCGCAACCACGTTAATATATTAGGTAAATTAAAAACCATAAATTAGAAGTTATATTCAATTAGATAGCAAAAATTATTAATAATAAAAATTAATGTAATTCCTTATATATTTTTTTAGCCAATGTAGGACTTATACCCTGTACTTTTTGTAATTCATCAATACTTGCAGTTAATACACCTTTCAACCCTCCAAACTGTATTAGTAAATTCTGGCGACGCTTATTACCAACACCAGCTATTTTAGTTAAATAAGATTTTACTCTGGAATTACCTCGTTTTGCACGATGTCCTTGTACTGCAAAACGATGTGCCTCATCGCGAACTTGCTGAATTAAATGCAAAGCTAAATTATCTTTAGGTAATTGTAACGATTTCTTTGTATCAAAAAAAACTAATTTCTCCTGACCGCATTTGCGCCCTTTCCCTTTTGATACACCAACCAATTTTACGTAATCTAATTTAAATTCTATTAAAACTTCTCTTGCAATTCTAACCTGACCTTTTCCACCATCAATTAGAATTAAATCAGGGATTTTACCATTTCCTTTAGAAACATTATGGTATCGCTTAGAAAGAGCATTACGCATTGCTGCATAATCATCTCCTGGGACAATATTAGTTATATTATAACGACGATACTCTTCTTTACGCATTACGAATTTATCATAAACCACACAAGACGCAATCGTGGCCTCTCCAGAGGTATGGCTTATATCAAAACATTCAATACGGTTGAGTTTCTTTATTCCTAAAACTTTCTTTAAGGCAGATATTCTATCTTCCTGATTAATAAGCATATTTATCTTTTGATTTAACCCATGATGTGCATTCTTTACTGCCATATCTAGCCATTTTCTTTTCTCATTTTTTGGACTAACGCTAATAATAACTTTATATCCAGATTGCTCGGAAAATGAGGATTGCAGTGACTCTTTGTAAATTTTTTCACCTACAATAATGAGAGGTGGAATAATATGCATTAAATAATGTTGAGATAAAAATGCCTCTACTACTTCTGATAAGTTATAACCTGCTGCATTTTTAGGAAAGAAATTTTTATCTCCTAAATGCCTCCCTCCCCTTACCATAACTAGATTTACACAAATCTTCCCGCTATTCTTCTCAGTGACACTTGCTATTACATCTGCATCCAGCGCTTTACCATTATCAATAAATTGCTTTTCCCGAATCTTTCTTAGTGTCTGAATTTGATTACGAAATAAAGCTGCTGACTCATAATCTAAATTATTTGCAGCTTCTTGCATCTTCCGAGAAATATTTTCAAGTATTTTAGTTTGGCTACCTTCTAAAAATAATTTTGCATTTCTTACATCTTCACTATAGGCACCATTTGTAATCAAATCTACACACGGTGCGCTACAGTGTTTGATCTGATACAATAAACATGGTCTAGTTCTATTATTAAAGACACTATCTTCACACGTCCTTATGCGAAATACTTTTTGTAATAATTGAATACTTTCTCTTACCACACTTGCATTTGGAAAGGGCCCAAAATAAATATTTTGCTTATTAAGTGATCCTCGATGAAATCCAAGCCTAGGAAAATTATGGCTTGTAAAAATTAAATAAGGATAAGACTTATCATCCCTAAATAGAATGTTATACCTTGGCGTTAGAGACTTTATTAAATTATTCTCTAATAAAAGGGCCTCAGATTCAGATCTTGTAATTGTAGTTTCAATCCCTGTGATTTGCGACACCATTAACCGCGTCCTAGGAGCTAATTCTTTTTTCTGGAAATAAGAAGAAACACGCTTTTTTAGATTCAGGGCTTTACCAACATAAATCACCTGGCCAGCTGAATTTAACATACGATAAATACCTGGCTGGGTAGGCAAGTTTGCATAAATAAGCTTAGCATTAAAAACTGAATCCACTGACAAAATCACTAGCCCTCTTTAATTACTTTTTCTTACCTAACAATTCTCCTCCAATAGCCCAATTTTTATGAGGTATTTCATCAAATGATATATAAGTGTACGATTTTGGTTTAAGAGCAACACGCTCAAGCGTATCGGTAATTTCCATAGCTATTTCTTTCTTCTGTTCCTCAGTAAGTTCTCCTGCAATCCGAATGTTTACATAAGGCATAATTCACTATCCTTTATTTTTTATTTAATAACAAATTACTAGATATTTTTTTAAATACCTGCTCAAACATATCAATAGTTAGGCGTTTAGTCTGTGTATTGTAACGGCTACAATGATAGCTGTCATATAGAGTTAAGTTATTAGGCAATTTATGAATAAAACCATGACCAAATGGGTAATCTTTAGATTTTAATTCTAAAGCCATAAGTACAGATCGATGTGCTACCGCTCCTAAAGCAAGCAATATTAATCCTCCATTAGCCTTAAAATTTTTAATTTCTACAGAAAGATACCCATTACAATTTCTAATTTCACTAGGCTCTGGCTTATTTAAAGGAGGCAAGCATTTTACTGCGTTTGTAATACGACACCCAATTAATTTGAACCCATCATTTAATGAAATTGAGTTCTCTTGGTTTGAAAACCCATACTTATATAAAGTTTTATACAACAAGATTCCTGCAAAATCTCCAGTAAATGGTCTCCCAGTCTGATTAGCCCCATGCATTCCTGGGGCTAATCCAATAATAAGCAATTTAGAAGATACATCACCAAAATCTGGAACTGGTTTTGCGTAATAGCCTGGATATTTAATTCTTACTTCATTAAGAAATTCAACTAATCTAAAGCATTTGCTACAATTTATAGAAAACTTATCTTGCATATGACCCTCATTTATTAAAATCTTGAGTAGGCATCAAAAAGATAGTGGAGCTAATAATGAAGATTCTAAAAGCACATCTACACCAGCTTCTGGCATAATAGCTTTTGCAGGGATATTTATACCTTTGCGCCATTTGGCTACTGCCCAATGCTTGGATTCACCACTTACTAAAAATATTACTTGCTTCGAATGGCTTAAACGTATTGCACTCATAGACACTCTATGTTTTGGTTCTTTTGGTGCAGAAAATACTGATAATACATCTGGAGAACCAGGCAAAGACCCCCATTCAAGGCCAGGAAACAAACTTGCAGTATGGCCATCTTCACCAAGACCAAGCAGTGTCAAATCAAATTCCTTTACAAAACGCAGAGTCTTTAAATATTCATTTGCAGCAAGCTTAGCTCCTAACTCTACTGGAATTATATGCTGCTGATTTTTAGGAATGGCTATATGATCAAGCCAGGCTTCTCTAGCCATCTCTGAATTTAGGTCTTTATTTCTACTTGATAAACAACGCTCATCACTGAAATAAATATGCCATGCAGACCAATTAGTATGTACAGAACGTAACTGTTGGTAAATCATACGGGGAGTATTTCCCCCAGACAAAACAAAATGAAATTCTCCACGCTTCTTAATTGATTCTGTTGCGCTATTAAGAATTAAGCTTAATGCTAACCGATTCAATTCATGTCGATTAGCTACTGCTCTCCATCTACAACTTTCTATATTAGAAGGCTCCATTGTATTTTAAATATATATACTAGTATTAAATCTATATATTATTCTTCCATTCGCGAACAACAGAAAATACACTAATTGGATCTAGTAAAGGTTGACCAATATATTTACTGGAATTATGAATAATCTCTTCCTGATTACAACGTAAAAAGGGATTGCAAGATTTCTCAATTTCAATAGTTGAAGGCAAAGTAGGCCTATCTAAGGCTCTCTGCCTTTTTGCTGATACTTCCAATTCTTTTAATACCTGATTTCCTGGTTCTATTAATCTAGCAAAATTTATATTAGAAAGTGTATATTCATGACTACAATAAACTTTAGTTCTATTAGGCAGCCTAATCAGCTTATTTAATGATATATACATTTGTTGCGCTGTACCTTCAAATAACCTCCCACAACCACATGAAAATAAAGTATCCCCACAAAATAGTAAGTTTGCGCCATAATACGCAATATGGCCGGATGTATGGCCAGGAACATCAAGGATACTAAATCTAATTGATAATTCAGATAAATAAATACTATCTCCTTCTTTTAGATGGTGAGTAACTGTAGAAATTGATTCATTTGCTGGACCATATACTGGCACTGAGAATTGTTGTAATAATTCTTTATTGCCTCCCACATGATCAGCATGATGATGAGTAATGAGTATAGCAATCGGCTTTAATTTTTTTTGCTCTAAAAATTTAAAGACTTGTTTAGATTCACCTGGATCAACTACTACAGCATGGTGTTGATCATGGATAATCCAAATATAATTATCAGAAAATGCACTAACTGGCACAATATCAAACATAGTATTTTATATATGCTTACAAAAATTAAAGAAACTAATAACATGAATTTATTTGCCTATACATAATATCAGGATATTATATATGCCAATTGAAAATCAACAAAAGTGGTTTGAAAGCAACCTTGGTCAATATCTTCTAGAAAAAGAACAAATGCACTTTGATCAAGTAGTAATGGACATATTTGGCTACAATGCCATTCAAATTGGATTCCCACACTATGACTTCCTTCATACAAATAGAATGCCTTTTAAATTTTTTGTAGACACAGAAAAAGGCGCTACTCTGCTAGCAAGTCCTGATTTCTTACCAATTGAAAGTAACAGTATAGACCTCATACTCCTACCACATGTACTCGAGTTTCGTTCAAACCCACATCAAATATTACGTGAAGTACAACGTATTCTTGTAGCAGAAGGACAGCTAATCATTTGTGGCTTTAATCCTATAAGCCTCTGGGGTATTCGAAAATGGTTTGATTCTTCAAAAAATAATTTTCCCTGGGGTGGTAACTTCATTGCACTCCCGCGACTTAAAGACTGGCTAGCTCTATTAGACTTTGATATGACTGCAGGAAAGCTGTATTGCTATGCCCCGCCAATTAATCAGGAAAAATGGTTAAAAAGGTTTGAATTTATGGAACATGTTGGGGATCGCTGGTGGCCAATTTCAGGTGGAATATATTTTTTACAGGCAATTAAACGAACTCATGGGATGCGAATTATTAAACCTGCATGGAAAAAATCCTTAGCCTCAAAGCGTAGAATGGCACCTGCCACAAATAAAATAAACAAAAACATAACTAAAAAATAATTTTATATAGGAAACCTATTATAAAAATACAGAATAATAAATGGAAACAAAAAATAATTTATTAAATATAGTACAAATTTTTACTGATGGTGCCTGTAAAGGGAATCCTGGTATTGGTGGATGGGGTGCCTTAATACAATATAACGAAAAAACACGGAAGTTATATGGGGGCGAAAAGTTTACAACTAATAATAGAATGGAGCTTCTTGCAGTAATACGCGCCTTAGAGTCTTTAAAGCGTCCATGTAAAATATGCCTCCATACGGATTCAATATACGTACAAAAAGGAATTAGTCAATGGATACACTCCTGGAAGAAACAAAATTGGCGTAATTCAAATAAGAAAGAAGTAAAAAATAATGATTTATGGAAGCAACTAGATCAATTAGTACAACCACACCAAATAGAATGGATATGGGTTCGTGGACACTCTGGTCATAAGGGCAATGAGCAAGCAGATAAACTTGCAAATAAAGGAGTTGAATCAATCGCCACAGAATAAAGCCATAATAAATATTCTAACTTTTAAGTTACTATGGATATGAAACCAAGCGTATTTAACTCAAATAAATAACATTATGTATTTTTCTTATAAGGTTTAAATTAATATAGTTATGAAACAAATTTTTCTTGATACTGAAACTACTGGCCTTGAAGCTAAATTAGGACACCGCATTGTTGAAATAGCAGCAGTAGAAATGATTGATAGAAGACTAACTGGAAGACACTTTCACTATTATCTAAATCCAGAAAGACAAGTTGAATCTGGCGCATTACAAGTACATGGACTAACCAATGATTTTCTTCACGATAAGCCAAGATTCTTAGATATTAGCAATGAGTTGCTTGAGTTTATTTCAAATAATGAGATTTTAATTCATAATGCATCATTTGATATTAGTTTTCTTAACAGCGAGTTGGGATTAGCAAAATTACAATCATTTGAAAATTACTGCCATTCAATTACTGATACACTTAAAATGGCAAGAGAATTACACCCTGGTAAAAAAAATAACTTAGATGCTCTATGTGACCGCTATCAAATAAATAATTCTAAACGTATTTTACATGGAGCGTTACTTGATGCTGAATTATTAGCAAAAGTATATCTTGCAATGACACGTGGACAAGAGAGTCTGGAGATGGAAATATCTTTTCCTCAGCCTGATATAAGTAGTATTTCACAGAATATCAAACTAATCTCCTTAAAAGCTAATACAGAAGAATTAAATTTACACAAAAAACAATTAGAATTGATAAACCAAGAAAGTCAAGGAGCTTGCTTATGGAAAAAACTGGAATCAAACTAATAAAAAATAACCTAAGATAGGAACATTCCCTTCTTATTAATTTAATTAGCTTGAATCTAGAAAATAATATATAACAATAATCTAATTATTTATATATTAATAAATATTTTAGCCAAATTACTAACCTAGTAATATAATTAAAGCAAAATAGCATAAATTAAAGAAATTAATAGTAGATAAAAAAATAGCAAGAAATATATTTCAAAGAAAAATCACGTAAAATGCAAAGCATCTAAACTAGAAACAATTAAATTATATGGTCCGTACTCGTTTTGCTCCAAGCCCTACTGGTTACCTTCATATCGGTGGGGCCCGTACAGCACTTTTTTCTTGGGCATATGCTCGCCAGCATGGCGGAAAATTTATATTAAGAATTGAAGACACTGATCTTGAACGTTCAACCAAAGAGTCTACACAAGCAATCCTTGACAGTATGTCCTGGCTAGGTCTGGATTATGATGAAGGACCTTTTTATCAGATGCAGAGATTAACACGATACCATGAAATTGCAGAACAACTATTACACTCAGGAGATGCGTATTATTGCTATGCCACAAAAGAGGAACTAAATAAATTGCGTGAGCAACAGCGTGCTAAAGGCCTTAAGCCAAGATACGATGGTCGCTGGCGTGATTCAAAGAAAACTCCACCAACAGGAATTAAGCCCGTAATACGTTTCAAAAATCCTAAAAATGGTAGCGTGATTTTTAATGATTTAGTGAAGGGCCCTATCATAATAGAAAATAATGAACTAGATGATTTGGTATTATTACGTGCTGACGGCGTTCCAACCTATAATTTTGGTGTAGTCATAGATGACCTTGATATGAACATTAGCCACGTAATTCGTGGTGATGATCATATTAATAATACCCCACGTCAAATCAATATACTTAAGGCGCTTGGTGAATCTATTCCGCAGTATGCACATGTACCAACAATTCTAGGAACAGATGGAGAACGTCTATCCAAAAGACATGGAGCAATATCAGTAATGCAATACAGTGATGAAGGGTATTTACCTGAAGCGTTAATTAATTATTTAGTAAGGCTTGGCTGGTCTCATGGTAATGAGGAAATATTTAATCGAGACCAATTTATTAATTGGTTTAATTTCACAGCAATCAACCATTCTCCAGCAAGATTTGACTCTGAAAAATTACGTTGGGTTAATCAACACTATCTTAAAAAAACAGATAATGCATTCCTAGCAAACCAGATTAAGCCTTTATTAAAGAAAAAGGGTTGTGATTTCTCAGTTGGGCCAGATTTAGAAAAAACAGTTGACATGATTAAGGAACGAGCTGACACAATAACTGATCTTGCAGATAAATCTTTATGCTTTTTCTTTAAAATGGAGCCATCATTAGAAATTAAGAAACAATACTATTCTGCAGATATAAAACCAATAATAGAAAGTTTAATCTTAAAATTCTCTTTAATTTCTTGGGATCGTAAGACAATTCATAATGAAATTAAAAAATCAGCTGCTACTCATAATGTGAAATTCCCAAAAATAGCAATGCCATTAAGAATTATGGTCACTGGTAGAACACAAACACCATCTATAGATTTAGTATTAGAATTACTTGGTAGCAAAGAGTCAATTAAACGCATGAATCAGCAAATAGAAAATTTTCCTTCTGTGACCTGACTTTACTTTGAATGAGCGCCTCAGTATAATTCGCCTTCTTTTCTTGGGGGTATAGCTCAGCTGGGAGAGCGCTTGCATGGCATGCAAGAGGTCAGCGGTTCGATCCCGCTTATCTCCACCAATACGAGGACTAGGTGAGTTATAATATGATTGTTGTCCCCATCGTCTAGAGGCCTAGGACACCACCCTTTCACGGTGGGTACAGGGGTTCGAATCCCCTTGGGGACGCCATAAAATATAGGGTTTTCTATCTATAGAGAGCCCTATAAAATTTAAATAAGGTTCAGAGATAAGAGCCATAAATAACTAAATCCCTTTCTAGAAAGGTGACCAAACTTTCCACCAAGCTTCATTATTTTTCCAAGAAACACCTTGAGGCTCAATATTCTTAGAGAAACTTTTTTGCATCACACGTTTAGCATCATCACGCAGATCCTTCATTGCTAGCTTATCATAAGCATCTACCATAATTTCTAATGCATATTTGGTCGCAGGTGTTTGAGGATATTCATTAAGTATATATTGCGCCCTATTAACGGCTGCTATATAAGCCTTTCGTTTCATATAATAACGAGCAACATAGACCTCACCCATAGCCACTGTATTAAAAAGATAATTCATGCGCTTTATAGCATCAGATCTATATTTACTATCAGGAAAACGCTTAACTAGCTCTTTAAAACTTTCAAATGATTCACGGGATGCTTTAGGATCTCTCTCGCTCATGTGTTGATTTAACCAATTCTTCATTAAGTAACCTGCTATTCCTTTTTCATCATTAAAGCTTGCAAGTCCCTTGATATAATATGCATAATCAACATTAGGATGATTCGGATGTAATTTAATAAACCTCTTAGCAGCTATAATTGCTGCAGGCTGGTCATCTTCCTTATAATGTGCATAAGCTACATACAGTTGAGCTTGTTGAGCATAGCGACCATATGGATAACGCGCCTCCAAAGCAATAAAGAAAGCAATTGCACCTTTCCAATCACCATCTTCCAAATCCTGCTTACCTGCCTCATAAAACTGAGTAACAGTCCAGCCTTCAGTGTTTTCACCTTTTTTTGTGGTTTTTAACCACCCAAAAGCACAGCCTGATAGCTGTAATACTAAAAATAAGGTTAAACTACGATAAATAATAGGCATAGCAATCTCAATGGAAACTAAAAACGAATCTACATATTATAACGCTAATTCCCAACAATCTAGATCAACAGAAGATATTATTGAATTAGAAATTCCTAAGAAATATGCAGGACTTCGCCTTGATCAAGCTCTTACACAGATACTTTCAAAAAATTCTCGCAATCGAATACAAACATGGATTCTTGAAAAAAGAATTACTGTAGATGATCTAAAGGTCAACCCAAAAAAGAAAGTCTGGGGTGGTGAAAATATTAGAATAAAACCTACAATTAATCTTGATAAGATCAAAAATATACCGGAACCGCTTGAACTTAACATCGTTTATGAAGACCAATCAATCCTCATTATTAATAAGCCTGCTGGTATGGTGGTGCATCCAGGAAATGGTAACTGGCATGGCACCATGTTAAATGGATTACTACACTATTACCGAAAATTAGAAGACATACCACGAGCAGGAATTGTCCATAGACTTGATAAAAATACTAGTGGGTTATTAGTAGTAGCAAAAACTCTTGAGGCACAAACTCATTTAGGTAGGCAGCTACAGGATCGCACAATGAAAAGGAATTATTTTGCTTTAGTACATGGAAATATAGATTCTAATGGAGAAGTCAATGCGCCAATTAGCAGGCATCCAGCTCAGCGTATAAAAATGACAATAAACAAAAATGGTAAAGATGCACGAACTAGCTACATAATTAAAGATAAAATTAATGGCTATACTATACTTCAATGTAGTCTTGATACAGGACGTACTCATCAAATTCGTGTACATATGCTATCTATCGGACATCCGATTGTAGGCGATCCTGTCTATGGTACTAAACCCCAAAAGGGTTCTCCTAAAATTAGAAAGTTAATTTCCGAATTTCCACGGCAAGCTCTACATGCAAAATCTTTAGAACTAATTCATCCCGCTACTAATCAGAAAATAATGTGGAAATCTAATCTACCAGAAGATATTAATATGCTACTACTTAAGCTTAGCACAATAATTTAATAATAATTCTTTACTATGAATAACTGGATAATCCCAAATTGGCCAGCACCGCCAAATATACAAGCATTATTTACTACACGCTTAGGTGGTATTAGTAAGGGGAAATATGAAAGTTTTAATTTAGGTAATCATGTTGGTGATACGTCATATGCAGTTAATTTTAATCGAGAAAAATTATTTGGATCAATACCAAATAAACCAAAATGGCTAAACCAGATACATGGTTCAACACCAATATGGGTTGATAAGAACACAAATTCTCCTAAAGGTGATGCTGCATTAAGTAAAACAGCAAATATAGTATGTGGAATTTTAACTGCTGATTGCTTACCTGTATTTTTGTGTGATGAAACCGGTACAGTAGTAGGAATTGCTCATGCTGGATGGCGAGGATTAATATCAGAAATAATTGAAAAAACAGTAGCTGAAATGAGAAAAGAGAGTAATGACATTATAGCCTATCTGGGGCCAGCTATTGGTCCTAATTATTTTGAAATTGGAGAAGAAATAAGATCTTCTTTCATTAAAAAGGACAAAAAATCTATATCAGCTTTTACTCCATCTCCCAGAGAAAATAAAAAATGGCTTGCAAATATTTTTTTATTAGCACGCCATAGGTTAATAAGGGCAGGCGTAACTAAAATTTATAGCCATGAAGAATGCACTTATAGCAACCCAAATAAATTCTTTTCTTACCGAAGAGACGGTATTACAGGAAGAATGGCAGGTCTAATTTGGCTTACAAGATAATTTGTATGCCTCTTCTTAATTATACAAGATCACAAGATAAAAATTCTTCTTATATAGAACTCATAAGAGCGTATAATCGCCAATTCTTTTTAAATTTTAGTTATGACCACTTTTGCCTGGATACTTACTTCTAGCCTTTTAGCAGGGTTATTAAGTGTAGTAGTTGCTGGAATGCTCACACTAAATACCCGTATTTCTTGGTTGAAGATGCTAATTTCCTACGCAATTGGTGCGCTGCTAGGGGCTGCATTCCTTAATACACTACCAGAAGCATTTGAATTGTCTAATGACCCAAGAAGAGTATCGATTATAGTATTAATTGGAATCTTAATATTTTTTATTTTAGAGAAACTAGTAATTTGGCGGCATTGCCATTTTCATGAATGTGAAGCTCATGGCCAGATAAATAGTAATAATACCTCAAGTACTCATGATAGCGGTCGTAGTGGCATGATGATTATGTTAGGTGATACATTTCATAATTTTGTTGATGGAATACTGATTGCTACTGCTTTCATAGCAGATGTACAACTTGGAATCATCACATCCATAGCTATTATTACCCATGAAATCCCACAAGAGGCAGGCAATTTTTTAATTCTATTAAACTCAGGATATACCAGAAAGAAGGCATTATTATTTAATCTCTTTTCCAGTTTTGCTACACTAATTGGTAGTATGATGGCTTATCTAATGCTACAAGATATGAACTATCTCATCTCTCCACTTCTAGGGTTAGCAGCAGCTAGCATGATCTATGTAGCAATGTCTGATTTAATACCAGGCTTGCATAAAAACTCCGAAATTAATGCTACTATTCAGCAGGTTATACTGATTATTCTTGGCATAGGGTCTATTTCAATAATCGGTGCTTTTTTTACTCATTAA
>CEUN01164398.1_pt1 | contig 14768 bp, 15 predicted proteins | sample 361501 | NCBI WGS metagenome assembly CEUN01 (sample SAMEA2622801, study PRJEB7988) | marine metagenome | biome: marine biome (ENVO:00000447); feature: marine epipelagic mixed layer (ENVO:xxxxxxxxx); material: "saline water (ENVO:00002010), including plankton (ENVO:xxxxxxxx)" | depth 120 m | reverse complement strand
GGCCGGCCACGGGCCGGATACATGCCGCTCGTTCACGAATCGGCCGAACAATTGGATCTGCCCGAAGGCTACCGTGACTTCCTTCGCACCTGGGATTAGCAGCCAGATTCCAGGTTTCCCCAGTTCGTGACCCGCGAGACACGTATCGCTATGACCGGCAGTTCATCAAGCGTCATTTGGGCGTATTGAGGGTACCGGGACTTGAGAAATTCCTGCGCCCGGTCGTGTTCTTCCCCATCTTCGAGTATTTCGGCCGTCCCCCTTAACATGACCCAGCCGAGTCGTTCCCAATCTTCGTCATATTGATCGGCGACGAGAGAGACCACAGGGTTCTCAAGAATGTTCCGAATTCGCTTCAAGGGACGCGAGTGTTGAGTCTTCGGCTTCTCGTCAATCGTGATGTAAACCTGGCCAGAGTCGAGCGCGAAACACACGGGCACGACGTGAGGCACGCCGTTCGCATCTGCGGTTGCCAGGCGGGCGACCCGCTGGGCATTCAAGAAAGCTGTCTGCGACTTATCAAACATCGACAATAGAATATCATGTGGCCGGTTCTGGAGATCTCTGCGTGTTTGCTCCGCCACCGAGGTCGATGGCAAAGTAATGCCGGAACAAACTTTGGGGAATTTCGATGAAATTTGGATTTGGTCTGCCGACGCGAGGCCCTCTGGCCAACCTCGACGGCGTGCGGGCGATGGCATTACGCGGTGAGGAACTTGGATACGGGTATCTGACCATTCCGGATCATCTCATTATTCCCCGAACCTATAACCACGAATACCCTTATTCGGACTCGGGTGAACTGCCGGGTGGTGGGTCGGGTGACTGCCTCGATCAGCTCACCGTCATGACCTACGCCGCCGCCATCACGACAAAACCTCGCCTCCTGACTTCCGTGATCGTCATTCCCCACAGACCAGCCGTATTGACTGCGAAGATGTTCTCAACCATCGATGTTCTTTCCAACGGCCGGGTCACGGTTGGCGTAGGTGCCGGCTGGATGAAAGAGGAATTCGAGGCACTCGGTACGCCGCCACACGCTGAACGCGGCAAAGTTACGAATGAATACATCCGTGCTTTCAAGGAGCTGTGGACCCAGGAAAGCCCCTCGATGCAGGGCGATTATGTCGACTTCTCAGATGTCATTTTCGAGCCGAAGCCGATCCAGAAACCTCACCCGCCGATTTTCGTCGGCGGGGAAAGCGGCCCCGCCTTCCGTCGCGTCATCGAACTCGGTGACGGCTGGTATCCTATTGGCACCAATCCAAAAAATCGCATGGACACACGGGAGCGCTACAAAGCGAATGTCGAAAAGCTTCATGCACAAGCCGAGGCCCATGGCCGGGACCCCTCATCCATTACGTTGGCGTTTTGGGCGAACTGGGCGGGTATCACCGATCCGATTGCCGATGATGGCAACCGCCGGCTGTTCATGGGATCGTCGGAGGAAATCGCGAGCGATGTGGAGTTCTTTCGCGAGATGGGCGTGAGTGTCCTCAATTTTAATTTTCTCAGTCCAACCCTGAATGAGGCGCTTGAAAAGATGGAGCAGTACGCCTCTGAAGTGTTGCCCCTTTGATCAGTTGCTTTGGAATATGGCGCGCCGCGTAAAGGAGAGTGCGGCAGATGCAATTCGGTTTCTCAATCCCCAACCGAGGTGAACTCGCCAACGCCCAGTGCATTCGTGCGATGGCCGAAACAGGTGAAAAACTAGGTTTGGACTGCATCGCTGCTCCCGATCAAGTGGTGACGCCACGCAACTACCAGTCCAAGTACCCCTACGCCGAGGACGGCAAACTCCCCGAGAGCGGGACTGGAGAGGCGCTCGAGAACTTCGCCGTGATGGCGTTTCTGGTTGGCATCACCCAGAAACTACGCCTGCTCTCATCGGTGATCGTGTTGCCACGTCGAGGTGCTGTGGTCACGGCAAAGGCGCTGGCCACGATCGATGTTCTATCGGGCGGACGATTAATCGTGGGCTGTGGAGCCGGATGGTTCCGTGAAGAGTTCGAGGCACTCGGTGCACCTCCACATGATGCCCGTGGCCGCGTGACAGACGAATACATCGCGGCATCCCGTTAGCTGTGGACAAGTGATACGCCGTGGTATCACGGCGAGTTCGTTGGCTTCGAAAACATCATCTTTGAGCCCAAACCCATTCGACAACCAGGCCCTCCAATCTGGGTAGGTGGCGAGAGAGCAGCCGCGATGCGGAGGGTGGTCGCACTCGGAGACGGTTGGTATCCAATCGGAACAAACCCCCGTCAGCCGCTCGATACCGGAAACCGATTCGAGAATGGCGCTAAACTGCTAAACGCAATTTCGGAACAAAACGGACGCGATCCATCTACGATATCTATCGCCTTCTGGGCCCACCGCTACGGCCTTGGGGACCCAATCATCTCCGACGACGGTCATCGCCGATTGTTCTCGGGAAGCGCAGACAACATCAAAGACGACATCGCCTTTATGAATGATCTCGGGGTGACGATGATTGTCTTTAACTTTCTGGCGCCCGGAATCTTGCAGGAAGAGATCCTGGATCGGATGGAACGCTATGCAGTTGACGTCTTCGCCATGTAGTCGGGGTCAGGCGAAGTACCAAGAAGAAGTCCCAAAAACTCTCTACTGGTTGGCCGGGACGTAGTTGTTGAGGTAGTCGACAACCTCCTGCACCTTCACGACATCACAGTATTTCTTGGCCATGTCATAGAGGTTCTGAAAGTGCGGGCTCTCATGCACGTCTGCAACACATTCCTCGGGAACAATTGTGCGGTAGCCGTGCTGCACGCTGTCGAGAACCGTGGATCGGATACACCCTGACGTCGAGCCGCCCGTGACGATCACTGTATCGACCCCATACCACACACAGAGCGATGGCAGATGGGTCTGAAAGAAAGCCGATGCGCCGACTTTGCGATAGATCACGTCGTGGCTCTGATTGACCTGCAGACGAGGATCGAGCTCCGCTTCCTTGGAACCGATCTTGATGTTCTGAAGGGCTGTCGGGCTGTCACTGCGGGTACCGCGGACGCCACAGTCGTGACCGTTCTCCATGTAAGCGACGTAGCACCAAACGACTGGCAGGTTCTTGGATCGTGAAAGGTCACAAATTTCGTTGATGTAATCCATCTGCTTGGGGTCGGTGGAGTAGGCCGAGTCGTATTCTTCTTCCAGGGTAAAGGCGCTTTGGACGTCAACGTTGACGATAATCGGCTTGCGACCGAATCCGAACTTCCGGCGGGGCGGCGCGGACTTCAGGTCTTCATACATCTGCCTGGCTGTCTTATCCGAGAGCTGCATGGTCTTGCCTTTCGTTTTAGTCGAGTCCTCAGAGCGATCTGCTTCTAAGCTGAAGCTTGCGCTTTGTAAGCATCGAGTATCTGTGCGCCCGTCGCCGACCAGACGCCATCGTGTCCGAGGATGTATTCCAACGCTTCCTTGAGATAGATGATGCGATACGGATGGCCCATCACCCAAGGGTGCAGCGTGATCGACAGTATCCGCCCGCCGTACTGCTCCGATTCAGCATAGAGAACATCAAACTGATCTTTGATCTGCTGAACGAATTCCTGTTCGCGATGATGGAAACCCAGCAACACGGCGCGGTCATCGAGCTCGACCGTGTGCGGCATGGCGATCAAGTCACCGTTTTTGGTTTTGAAAGTGTATGGCAGGTCGTCATTACACCAGTCGCATTGATACTCAATCCCGTTGGCAGCCATAAGATCGGGCGTATTGTCCGATTCCGACTTGCCAATCGATAGCCACCCGCGAACCGGCTGTCCCGTCGTGTTACGAAGCGACTCGACGCACTCTCTTACTCGGCCTGCCTCGAGTTTTTCGTCCATACCGCCGTAGTGCATGCATCCCATGTGGATGCCGTGAGCAATGACTTCCCAGTCCCGCTTGTTGATCTCGTCGACGACAACGGGATACCGCTCACCGACGGCGGAATTCATAGCAGTCGACGCGGTGATCCCGAGATCGTCAAACAACTTGAAGAACCGGAAGACACCCACGCGCAGACTGTAATCGCGGTGTGAGTAGTTCCTGTAGTCAGGATACGGCCGATTAAAACCTCCGGGCGGCGGCACGGGCTTGGTTTCCATGTCCATGGGAAACCATTGCAGGAGCGGCGTGATCCACAGGGCGACGCGTGCATCTCCCGGCCACTTGACGGGCTTCTGCCTGAACGTGATTTCCCAGTCGTAGCGGTCATGGTCCATGCCATAGCCGCGGATCGGATATTTGAGATAGTCGTCGGTCACACTCATAGCGCTACTCCACGGCCGCGGCGGATTGGGCCGCGACGACATTGTCGTAGTGGTGTTCGAAATAGTATTCGGCGATTTCCCGCCCCGTAGTCACCCACACGTCATCGTGGCTGGTGATGTACTCCAACGCCTCGGCAAACGGGCCGACGCGGTGAGGCTGGCCGACCAGAAACGGGTGAAGCGGAATGCACATGACAGTACCGCTCTCCGCGCCCTCTTCGTAGAGCTGGTCGAATTGCCGCTTGATCACCTCGGTGTACTGGCGAGGAGGGCTCGAATTAATCTGGTGATAGACGACGATATCGTTCATCTCCAATGAATAGGGAATGCTGATCAGGCGATTCTTCTTCACCTTGACCGGCTGGGGCTGATCGTCGTGGAAGAGGTCGCAGGTATAGAGCACCTCGTATTCCGCCAGCAGATCGAGTGTCTGCTCAGTATTGCTTAGCGCAGGTGACAACCAGCCGGCCAATTTCTGACCAGAAGCCTTCTTGATGGTTTCGATCACATCCTCGATGAGCTCGCGGTGGTGGGCTTCGCTCATCCCGTATTGGTACCGCGTGTTATAGACGCCGTGGGAGAACAACTCCCAATCACGCTCCACGCAGGCTTCAATTATTTCAGGGTGGTGGTCACAGACGGCAACATTGAGGGAGACACTGCCCCTCACACCGTAGCGGTCCATTGCCTCCATCATGCGCCATACGCCAGTACGGTTGCCGTAATCCCGATGTGAGTAGAAAACTACGTCGGGCGCCGGGCGTGACATATCCTGCCGAACCGGGTTGGGCGGCGGATAGGTTTCATAGAATTCAATGTTGGGCGCCACCCAAAATGCGACACGTGCGCCGTTCGGCCAAGTGATCTTCGGCCTGTTGTTATACGGCGAATACTCGTAAATATCTGGATCGCTGAGCGTCACGGAGTCTCTCCCTAGTCATTCGCCGGTACGTATTCATTGAGGTGGTCAATCACCTCCTGGGCCGAAATGACATCGGCATACTTCGCCGACATATCGTAGAGATTGGCAAAGTGGGGGCTCTCATGGCGGTCGGAGGTGCATTCCTCGGGAACGACGGTCCGGTATCCACTCTGGAGGCTATCCACCACGGTTGCACGAACGCAGCCAGACGTAGAACCACCGGTCACGATTACGGTGTCGGTGCGGTACCAAACGCAAAGCGACGAGAGATGCGTTTGGAAGAAAGCTGAAGCACCCCGTTTATTGAACACGATGTCCTTGTCATGATCGACGTGGCAGCGATCATCGAGCTCCGCCTTGCGCGAACCCGCCTTGATGTTCTGCAGCGCATCTTCGTGTTTGTTTCGAGTGCCCCAAACGCCGCAGTCATCTGCGTTTTCCATATAGGCAACGTAGGTCCAAACCACCGGAAGGTTCCTTGATCGAGCGATGTCGGAAATCTCGTTGATGTAATCGATCTGTTTAGGGTGTGTGGAATAGGCGGAGGTGTACTCATCCTCCAATGTGAATGACTTCTGGACGTCGACATTCACAATCATCGGCCGTTTGCCAAAACCGAATCGGTGTTTCGGATTGGCTTTCAAATCTTCCCACATCTGGCGGGCAGTCTTGTCCGAGAGTTCCATGGTCGTCCCTTACCTGTTCACGCGCCCCACCGTCGGAGGTCTGGGGCCCCGTCCGGCCGAAAACCATCGTATAGGACAGCAAAGTTACCGGCACGGGATGGGGGTGGTAAAGTCCGGTCGAGAAAGCGAAGTCTCTCATCAGGAGCGTCAGACCGTGAAAGAAAGCACCACCGCGACATTTCGACGATTGTTGGCAGGTCCCGACGTCATTATGGCGCCCGGGGCGCCCGACCCTTTTTATGCCCGGCTCATTGCCCACAAGGGATTTCCCGCCGTGTACATGACCGGGGCAGGTGCTACTGCCGTACGCCTCGGCATGCCCGATATCGGTCTTTTGACCCTGACCGAGATGGTGGATAACGCCGCGCGCATCGTGGACGCCTCGGGGCTGCCGGTGATCGCAGATTGCGATAACGGGTACGGAGGCCCACTCAACGTCCGTCGTGCGATCCAGAGATATGAGCGTGCCGGCGTGGCCGCTATTCACATGGAGGACCAGATCATCCCCAAGCGCTGTGGCCACTTCAGCGGGAAGCAGCTTATTACGGCCGCCGAAATGGTGGCCAAGATCAAAGCTGCTGTTGACGCCAAGAGCGATTCCGATTTCGTCGTCATCGCGCGCACCGATGCCATTGCGGTGGAAGGGTTTGATGCCGCCATGGAAAGGGCTGCCATGTACGAAGAAGCCGGGGCAGACATGCTGTTTGTCGAGGCTCCTACTGATCGTGAGCAGATGATCAAAATTGGTAGCAGCTTCGATGTTCCTCACGTCGCCAATCTCGCCTCCAGTCGAAAGACGCCGCTGCTCCCGGCAGAAGAACTCGGAGAGTTGGGTTTCAAACTGGTGATATACCCGGGCGTGCTGTTGCTCTCGACGATCCGTGCTGCGCTCAACTGTCTTGATGAGCTCAAAACCAAACGGACCTGGGGACACATGGAAGCGGACCTGCCCACTTTCGATGAAATGCTCAATCTCATGGGCATGGAAGAAGTTCAGTCACTGGAGCAGCGCTATGCTGTCACCGAATAAGGAACAGGATCATGAGAGTTGGCGTCTTTCTCGGAAGTCAGCATCCGCCGGAGGCGGACATCCGGCAGGAGTTTGAAGATAGCGTGGAACAGACCCACGCCATCCGGGATGCAGGGCTCGACTCACTTTGGCTCGGGCAGCACTACCTGACTTATCCCAACCAGTTCCTTCAGACCACGCCCTTGCTGGCACGTCTCGCAGCCGAGACCGGCGACATGACCATCGGCACAAATATGATCCTGTTGCCGCTCCACAACGTCGTCGATATCGCCGAGCAATACGCCACCATGGATGTCATCTCGGGTGGCCGCTTGGTGCTCGGCGTCGGACTCGGTTACCGGGAAATCGAGTTTGAAAGCCTCGGCGCCGACCGCAAGACCCGAACCCCCCGCTTCGAGGAGCAGATAACCGCGTTGAAACTGCTCTGGGATGAAGACGACGCCACTTTCGAAGGTGAACACGTCCAATTCAGGAACCTGTCCATCCGACCCAAACCGCTGCAGAAGCCCCGGCCCGAGATCTGGATCGGTGCTGCCGCCGACCCCGCGATCAAACGTGCCGCACGGATGGGTGATGCGTGGGCCGGAACGTCCGTCACCACGTTCAGCGAAATCAAGCGACAGTTGCCAATCTATCACCAGGCCCGCAAGGACGCCGGCCTGCCGCCGCCCAAGGACATCGGCCGCAACGTCGAGCTCTTTGTCGCTGAGACACGTGAGAAGGCCTACGAAGAAGGTGGCCAGTACATCGCCAAGAAGTTCGAGACCTACTTCGCTTGGGGCATGGACAAGAATACAGGCGATGAAGGGAACTCAGAGATGTCCCTCGAAGACCTCGCAAAGGACCGATTCATCGTTGGCGATCCCGAGGACTGCATCCGTGGGTGCCTCGAACACCGAGACGCAGGAATTACCCACCTTCAGATTCGCCTCAACTTCCCTGGCATTCGCCACAAATCCGTGTTGAACGCGATCAAACTTTTCGGCGAGGAAGTCCTGCCCAACGTGAGATAGGGCCGAAAAAGCGAATTGGGTCGCACCTCCGTCGGCGCTTAGGAGCGGGCGCCGCTACGCCCCTGCGAAGCTCACTCTCTTCACGTGCCTTCCGTGCCAAGAAAGAAGGGTTCGTTAACAAGGCTTTCATATCTCATTCAGTATCTTCACACATCACACGTCTATTTGGTTTGGCGAGCGGCACCACGCCCCCTTCACAGTAAACACGTTACAACCGGCGCCCTCACAGATATCTCCGTTCTCGTCCAGCAACACCGCCCATGAACCTGGCGCCAAGGATCCAACTTCCCGCTGGGCCAGCATCATGTTCATGTAGTTGTTGACCTTGGCGTTGGGACTGAGTGCGTTCGGTGGCGTGCGACGCAAGGAGCAGATCACGGCGTCTATGCCGTCCCGGCACATCGGCGCCCGCGCCTTCAGTGGGAGAGGCGTATATTCGATGAGCACGGTCGCGCCAACGCGGGCAGGCTCCTCCCGGTCAACTACGATCTCTCCACGGGAGATGCGTTGCGAGACCCAGTAGTCGTCATCAGGACCGAGTAAATGACGGTTCATTTCGACGATCCGCTCGGTCGCCTGGATCATCTCCTCCTTGTCCAAGCCCGGATCGATCCGCACGTATACCAAAGTGTCGTAGAGGCGATCGACGTGCTCTTTCCAACGAAATATGCGTCCTCCGAACGTCCGTGCCCTGTCGAATATGGCATCGCCATAGACGAACCCTGTGTCGCGGAACGAGATGGACGCTTGGCTTTTCGGCAGAATTTCGCCGTTCAAATAGACGACTCGCTCGTTGTGCCTCTTTGTGACGGCCCGGCTCCGACGATCGCCTACCCCAGCGACTCCTTTCCGGCATTCAACATCGCCTGAATCATGTCGGGGTGCGGGTCGAGAGGTTGCGGGTAGGCCTTGCGGCTATGCGTGAGCTTGAGATCGAGAACGGACTCCACAAGCTTGTACGTGAGTGGGCCCGGATTGACAATCGGGATAGGCAGTTTCTCTGCCAGGTACTCCGCAGCCTGGTGCATGGTTGTTGAACCCAGGCAGACAACATCCGCGCCGGCCGCCATTGCCTCTTCGCAGGCCGCCTGCATCTTGGGAAATACCTTGTCCTCTTTGCCATCGAGGAGATTGGCGTAGTCCGGTGGAACGTCGAAGTTGAACACACCGGCACAGAAATCCTCGAGCCCTAAACCCTTGATCATCTTGGTTGTGCGGAGCACAGCGTAGTCCCACTGACAGATTATGGAGAACTTGTTGCCAAGCGTGAGACAGAACAGCATCGCCGCCTTGCCGGGAGCGATGACGGGGATGTCGAGCATCGAGCGCAGCGCATCAAGCCCCGAGTCACTCATCGTATCGATACAGACGGCGTCATATCCGTCGTCCTGGGCGCTCATCCCGGCCCCGAAAATAGCCATGTCCATGAGCACGAAGTCGTGGGGACTCATGTAGCTCTTCGGACCCGCGGTCACACCGCGAAAGTCGAACTCAATGTCCGGCCCGAGCCGGACGTAGTCGAGTTGCGCTCGCCGGTTCGCGATACCGGCTTCATCCAGCGCGAACGGCACTATCACCAAAGCCTTCGCCATGGCGTTTCTCCTTTCCCCAGCGGCAGTTTGGGCAGTCTGCCCTACTGTCCCTTGCTCTGCTCTTCGACTGCTCCATCGAGCATGGCACGGAGTCTATCGTCGACCCGCACGATCGGCGGCTTGTAGTACTGCCGGCTTTGCGCCAACCCAAGGCCCAGCAACGTTTCCGCGAGCTTGTAGGAGACAGGCCCCGGATTGATGATCGGCACCGGTATCTTGTCTCGCAGATAAAGATGCGACTGGTGCATCGACGTGGAGCCGAGGCAGATCACATCGGCGCCCCGTTCATTGATCAGCGTCCAGCACCCTTCCTCAAGCAAGCCGAACGTCTCCTCTTCTTTGCCGCTGAGCAAATTCCGGTTGTCCACGGTGGCATCGATACTGTGCACGCCAACGAACTTGTGGGCGATACCGAGTTCTTCGATCGTCTTCTTGTAGAGCCCCGACCAGCGGTCCCACATGGCCAAAACGCCGAACTTGTCTCCGAGAAGCATTGCCGTCAGGAACATTGCCCGGCCCGGCCCGATGACGGGAATGTCGAGAATTGTCCTGAGTGCGGCGACACCGGAATCACTAACGGTGTCAATGCAGACCGCATCGTAGCCATCCTCCTGAGCGCTGAGGCCTGCTTCCAGGACAACGAGATCACCGATGGTCCAGTCGTAGGGGCTGACCAGATTCCCACCTGCGGCACGCACCGGCCGGTAATCGAATTGAATATCCGGGCCGAAATCGAGCGATGCATGCTGTTCTTGCCGAAAACCGAGCTGTTCCTCCGTCATGGGGAACGGAACGATGACCAATACCTTCTTCTTTGCCACGGAGACCTCCCTGTGTCGGATCTCATCGCGGTTGAAACTGATCCCGGATTACAGGGGAGTGGCGAGGACGAGTCAAACGCCGACCGGATCTCTCGTGAATACCCCTTGTCACCTCTTCTGGCTGCACTCGAGGCGTGCGGGTTATAGTCGCGGCAATGCTGACCGAATTGCACGTCATACAGAGATAGACATCCATGGGAATTATCAGGTCGGGCGATAAGCTATTCGACATATCTGTGCCGGTGGTCGTGATCGGTGCCGGCGCCTGCGGCTGTAGCTCGGCGCTGGCGGCCAATGAGCGTGGTGCGGGTGTGTTGATGATCGAGCGTGACGATCCGCCGACTGGCAGCACATCTCTTTCCGGCGGCCAGATTCCCGCAGCCGGTACAAAGCTGCAGATCGCAGCCGGGATCACCGATACGCCGGAGGATTTTGCCGAGGAGATCCTGGAGAAGGCGAAACACCAAACCGATCCGGATATGGCTCTCGCCATTTCGCGCGGCTCGACGGCGACAGTGGACTGGCTCGTCGACACATACAGCGCACCGCTCGAAGTACTGACCGATTTCTTCTATCCCGGGCACAAGAAGCACCGCATGCACGGAACGCCCAACCGAGATGGGGCCGAACTGCTGACCTGCCTGCTTGATGCCGTGACGCGAGAAGGCATCGACATGCTGACCGCCGCGGTGGCGACGGACCTCTACGCCGATGAGGATGGCAGGGTTTCAGGGGTCCGCATTCAGAGGCCAGATGGAAGCACGGAAGATGTGGGCTGTGGGTCCCTAATCCTGGCCTGCAACGGATTCGGCGGCAACCCGGACATGGTCCAGGAATACATCCCCGAGATCGCGGAAGCCCTCTATTTTGGCCATGTCGGCAACAAGGGCGACGCCGTAAAGTGGGGCCTAGAACTCGGCGCCGACGTGGCCGACATGGGCAGCTACCAAGGTCATGGCGCCGTCGCAACCCCGCACAATACGCACATCGGCTGGCCTTCGATTACCGAGGGCGGGATCATGGTGAATACGGACGGCAAGCGCTTCAGCCACGAAAATCGGGGCTATTCCGAACAGGCCATCGAGGTCATCCGCCAGCCTGGGAACTTTGCCTGGACGATATTCAACGAAACGGCACACAACATCGCGATGCAGTTCAACCATCAAAAGGAATCGGTTGAAGCGGGTGCGATCCGCGAGGCTGACTCCTTTGATCGGTTGGCAGAAATCACTGAAGTGCCCAAGGACGCGTTGGCCGAGACCATCGCCGAAGTGAACGAGGTCCTGGCCGGCAAGAAAGAAGATCCTTTCGATCGCGATTTCGGTGACAAGGCACCGCTTGAGCCACCGTTCTACACAGTGAAAGTAACGGGGGCCCTCTTCCATACGCAGGGCGGTCTGGTCATTGATGGTGAGGCGCGGGTGCTCCAAAAAGGCTCCAAACAGGCATTGCCCAACCTTTTCGCCGGTGGTGGTGCGGCACGTGGCCTGACTGGCCCATCATGCTGGGGCTATACCTCAGGCGCGGGCCTAATGACGGCGACAACGCTCGGCCGTCTCGGCGGCGAAGGCGCTGCGGCACTGGTGTCCTGACGAGCCCGGACCTGGCCTGGGATATCGAAACGGATGTTGTTGTTGTCGGCAGTGGCGGCGCTGGTCTCATGGCGGCGGGCACGGCCGCAACCGTTGAAGGAGGGGTCGATGTCGTGCGGCTGGAAAAAGATTCCAGCGACCCATTTACCTCGGTCATCACCAGCAGCTTCATACCCGCGGCGTGGACCCGCCTGCAGCGTGCCGCGGGTGTTGAGGACTCGCCCGAAATCATGGCCGGAGACATCCTCCGGAAGAACGGCCACAAGAGTGATCAGGACGTTACTTTGGAATTGTGCCGTCGCTCGGCCGAGATGATCCATTGGTTTATCGACGGTCTGGAAGTGGATCTAGAATTCGCACCAGAGGTCACCTGGTTCGGGCACACCAACAAGCGCAAGCACAGCCACCCTACGCGAATCGGAGTGCCGATCATCGATCGAATGCGCACTTATTTCACTTCACTCGAACACACCACGTATCTCGACAACACACCCGGCACCGGCCTTTTGGTTGACGAGGATTGCACGGTTATCGGGGTCACAGCGGACCAGAATGGCGCGGAACTCCGTATCCGTGCGAAGAAAGTCGCGTTGACAACTGGCAGTTTCAATGCCAACCGAGCCATGCTCAGAGTGTACATCCCTGAAATGGCGGACGCCCCGAATATTGGCGCTAAATCAAACATGGGCGAGGGCATCCGATGGGGGATGGATATCGGCGACGCCGTCGATCAAATGACCGGATATCAAGGTCGGGACTGCATCTTCGAAGATGGCACACGGCTGACACCAGGCGTCATCAACGAGGGTGGAATCGCAGTCAACAAGACGGGCAAGCGATTTGTGAATGAAGAGAAAGACTATTCTCAGCTCGCCGCTGTTTACCGCGCACAACCCGATGGCTTCGCCGTATTCATCTGGGACGAACGCATTCAACGCATGACGGAAAACATGCACGTCCTGAAGGAATCTATGCACAAAGGCGGGATCCAGATCTGCGACACCCTTGCAGAGATTGCCTCACATTTTGGGCTCCCAGAAAATGTGTTCAAGACACAGTCGAGACCTACAACGAGCGTGTGCGGTCCGGAGATGACGCTCAGGGCCGAGAGAAGCTGAGCGAACCTCTAGAACCTCCCTACTACGCGTCCCGAATAACGGGCGCCATAGGGCACACCCAGGGCGGCCTCAAAGTGGATACTACGTGCCGGGTATTGCAGGAAGACGGGACGCCGGTATCGAACCTGTTTGCTGGCGGCAATACCATGGTGGGTCTGTCGGGTGACACTGCCGGCGGCTATACATCCGGTAACGGATTACTCGTCGCCTACACAACGGGAATGATCATCGGACAGAATAAGGTGGCGGATATCAAAGCATGCACCTGAGGAGGAACGGCTAAATGGCGGATCGTAAGAGAAATGTGGGAATCGTGGTCTTCGATGGGGTCGAGGTCCTCGATTTCGCGGGCCCGTATGAAGTCTTCTCCGTCGCCGGAGAGGTTATCGACCCGGGCGCGTTCAACGTCTACCTGATCGCAGAATCCGCGAATACCATCGTGGGCCGCAACGATTTCAGGGTGGAGCCACACCACACATTTTCCGATTGCCCGGAGCCCGACATCTTCCTCGTTCCTGGCGGGCCCGGGACACGTATCGAAGAGAACAGGCCAGAAATGGTCGATTGGGTATCGGCCAGAGCCGAGTCGGCAGAACTCGTGCTGTCAGTCTGCACGGGCGCGCGCATATTGGCCAAAGCGGGGCTTCTCGACGGGTTGGAGGCCACGACCCACTGGGTTTCCATCGACGAACTCAAGGAAATGGCACCAGCTGCCACCGTCCATGACAACCGTCGCTTTGTCGACAACGGAAAAGTCGTGACCTCGGCCGGCGTTTCCGCAGGCATTGATATGTCACTTCACATTGTCGCTCGCCTGTGCGGCGAAAAGGCCGCCACAGAAACCGCCCATTTCATGGAGTACGATGGCTACAAGCGCGAAGCTGCATAGAACAGGGGAACAGCTGTCGCGGCGCTGCGTTAACCGGTTCGATAGGTTCCGGGCTTAGAATTAGCGTCCTTGTCCGACATCCGGATCATCAATAACGCTGGTGACGTGCACAATCGGCTATTTGTCAAAAAATGGCACGCCGTGGCTTTCGGAGTCGCGACCGTTGTCATTCTCGGCATACACCTCTGGCAAAGTTAGGCGTCTGTCACACTCAAACACGTGTCGCAGTTGCCACAAACCGAACTACGAGCGGTCTACTACACAATCGGACCAAACGTGTTCCCGATCGAGTCAAGACACTGGCGCACCCTGGTCGAGGAATTGCCGCACCTTCCGGTCACATCGGATACCGGCAGGGACCGTAAACCCTGTGGGGGCGCTGATGTGCTTCGAACTGGATTGGGGCGAAGACCGGCGTTACTGGGTCCGGCTACGAACCCGCGAAGGCCTGGGTGACAGGATAATTGCGAGCCTGGAGGAGCCTCTGGGCGATGCTGGCTCGTTCCATCATAAAGGTCATTACGATGGTGCACCCCTGTGGTACTGGTTCAACGCGACGAAGCCGAGAGTTCGAGGGTTCGCTCATCAGGGCGGCAGTCCTGGTCGCCTGCCCATTCGGGGAGCCAAACGCTCCCACCTGCTTCCGGCAAATTGGTAGGTTCAAAGCGACTTGCCGATTTCAGCATCCAGGTACTCAATAGCCATCTTGGCGGGCACATAATCTGGGTCGTGCCGCAGAGTCCTCTGAAATTCGGTGCGTGCAGCTTCCAGCTTGCCTTGCATCAAGCAATACCCGCCCGAGATTGAAATGCGCAAACTGGTAGAAAC
>CEUN01001976.1_pt1 | contig 14804 bp, 16 predicted proteins | sample 361501 | NCBI WGS metagenome assembly CEUN01 (sample SAMEA2622801, study PRJEB7988) | marine metagenome | biome: marine biome (ENVO:00000447); feature: marine epipelagic mixed layer (ENVO:xxxxxxxxx); material: "saline water (ENVO:00002010), including plankton (ENVO:xxxxxxxx)" | depth 120 m | reverse complement strand
AAAAAAACCTAATTACGCGTTTATTACTTCCAACATAGTTACACCCAACGCCGCGGGAGAGTCCGCAACTGTAATACCGGCACTTCTCATGGCTTCTATTTTATCATCTGCACCACCCTTACCACCAGAAATAATAGCACCAGCATGACCCATACGCCTACCAGGTGGCGCAGTCACGCCTGCGATAAATCCGACCACTGGCTTCCTAACCTTAGACATCTTTATAAACTCTGAAGCTTTTTCTTCTGCGTCTCCGCCAATTTCTCCAATCATTATAATACCTTCAGTCTCTTCATCAGCTAGGAATAGCTCCAGACAATCGACAAAATTTGTTCCGTTAATCGGATCTCCACCTATACCAATACAAGTTGTCTGCCCAATTCCTGCCGCCGTTGTCTGGGCTACAGCCTCATAAGTTAGGGTCCCGGATCTAGAAACGATCCCAATTTTACCCTTCTGATGAATATGTCCAGGCATAATACCGATCTTACACTCATCAGGTGTAATTACACCGGGACAGTTGGGACCTATTAGGCGCGTCTGAGATTTATCTAGCGCGCGCTTCACGCGTATCATATCCATCACGGGAATACCCTCCGTGATACAAATTGCTAAAGGTATTTGAGCATCGATTGCCTCTAAAATTGCATCGGCTGCAAATGGGGGAGGTACGTAAATAACGCTTGCGTTGGCTTTAGTAACATCTTTGGCTTCGACAACTGTATCAAAAACTGGCAGATCAAGGTGCTGCTCTCCACCTTTACCCGGTGTAACTCCCCCAACCATCTGGGTACCATAAGCAATTGCCTGCTCAGAATGGAAGGTTCCCTGTGCCCCGGTAAAACCCTGACAAATAACTCTTGTTTTTTTGTTAACAAGAACCGACATTAGCTGGCCTCCTCTACAGCCTTGACCGCTTTCTTCGCCGCGTCACCAAGGTCATCTGCAGCAATGATAGGCAACCCGGACTGCTGTAATATATTTTTTCCAAGTTCCACATTAGTTCCTGCCAAGCGGACCACAAGTGGCACTGTCAAGCTAACCTCACGAGCGGCCGCAACGACACCCTCGGCGATAACATCGCAACGCATAATTCCACCAAAAATATTTACAAGAAGCCCCTCAACATTTGGGTCAGATAAAATAAGCTTGAAAGCAGCCGTAACCCGTTCCTTTGATGCTCCTCCTCCAACATCTAGAAAATTAGCCGGCTCTCCCCCATAGAGTTTGATGATATCCATCGTCGCCATAGCCAAACCTGCACCGTTGACCATACAACCAATATTTCCATCGAGTTTTACATAATTGAGATCAAACTTTGCAGCCTCAAGCTCTGTGGGATCTTCCTCACTTTCATCCCGTAAAACAACAATTTTATTGTGGCGAAATAACGCGTTGTCATCAAAATTCATCTTTGCGTCTAGTGCTACCACCTCTCCTGCACCAGTAACGACCAAAGGATTTATTTCAACAATAGATGCGTCTAAATCTTCAAAGGTTTTGTACAAACCCATCAGGAATTTAATAGCGGACTTAACTTGGGTACCCTCTAACCCCAATCCATAGGCGATTTTGCGAGCGTGAAAGGGTTGAAATCCACTGGCAGGATCAACCGCGACTTTAAGTATCTTTTCAGGGGTCTTTGCGGCTACTTCCTCTATTTCAACTCCACCTTCGGTCGACGCCATAATTGTAATCCTGCTAGTCGCCCGATCAACCAGCAGACTTATATAAAGTTCCCGTTCAATGTCACAACCATCTTCAACATATACACGCCCCACTTCTTTGCCGTCGGGGCCAGTCTGATGCGTTACCAATGTCATACCGATCATTTCGGTTGCAAATTCCTTGACCTCGTCGATCGATTTAGCAATTTTTACGCCACCGCCTTTACCTCTTCCTCCCGCATGAATTTGAGCCTTAACCACCCAAATGGGCCCCCCTAAACCCTCAGCGACCTCGACCGCCTCTTCAGGGGTATAAGCGACCCCGCCATCGGGCACTTTAACAGCAGAACCCCTTAAAATTTCCTTTGCCTGATATTCATGAATATTCATGGTAGATCTATAATTTCTTTCTTGAAAAATCTATTTCTTAACGATCGATTTCTTTCGTGTTGATCCCTTCTTTGCAGATTTTTGCATTCTTTTAACCACATTCACCAAAGTTCGAACCGCCGAAACCGAAGCTTTAAAAGCTTTTTTCTCTCCAGCGTTTAATTTTATCTCAATAATTCTCTCTATTCCCTTACTACCAATAACAACAGGGACACCTACATAAAGACCCCGAACACCATATTGGCCATTAAGAAAGGCACAACAAGGTAACACACGCTTTTGATCTTTGAGGAAAGCTTCAGCCATTTCTATTGCCGAAGATGCCGGTGCATAGAACGCCGACCCTGTTTTTAACAAGCCAACGATTTCAGCGCCTCCATCGCGGGTGCGTTGCACAATCGCATTAAGCTTATCTTGAGTCGTCCAGCCCATTTTTACCAAATCGGGCAGTGGAATGCCCGCGACCGTGGAGTAACGAGGTAGGGGTACCATAGTATCACCGTGGCCACCTAAAACAAAAGCGGTGACATCGCGGACAGAGACATTGAATTCTTCGGCGAGAAAATAACGGAATCGAGCGGAATCTAGAATTCCTGCCATACCTACTACACGATTTGCCGGCAAACCAGAAGCTTCGCGTAAGGCCCAAACCATCGCATCCAGTGGATTAGTAATACAAATTACAAAGGCCTTTGGGCACCATTTCCTAATACCCTCACCGACGGTTTTCATTACATTTGTATTGATACCAATCAGATCATCACGGCTCATACCAGGTTTTCGGGCAATCCCGGCCGTAACTATTACCACATCTGAATTTTGGATAGCACGGTAACTTGATGCGCCTTTCATATTGGAGTCAAATCCCTCTACAGGAGAAGATTCTACCAAGTCTAACGCCTTCCCATCTGGTATTCCCTTTATGATATCAAATAAAATGATATCTCCGAGTTCCTTTAATCCAGCTAAATGAGCTAAAGTGCCCCCGATGTTTCCAGCGCCAATCAGCGCAATTCTGTTACGTGCCATGTATACTCCTAAATCTCATATTATTTTAGGTATAAGGATTATGTTTGGACGGGTTCCTAGCTGTTTTAACGGAAAAGCGCAAGAAAAACGGACAAATAAAACCCAACTTGAAAAGCAAAAGTACCGTTACTTTTTAAGAACCCTCCACCATAAGTTTTTTGACTTCCCCAATGGCCTTTGCCGGATTGAGATGTTTAGGACAGGTTTTGGTGCAATTCATGATAGTGTGGCAACGGTAGAGTTTAAAGGGGTCCTCAAGTTTTTCTAATCTTTCTTCGGTTTTCTCATCACGAGAATCTGCAATCCACCGATAAGCTTGAAGCAATGCCGCAGGACCGAGATATTCATCACCATTCCACCAATAACTAGGACAACTGGTAGAACAACAAAAACACAAAACACATTCCCAGAGTCCATCAAGTTTGGCCCTCTCCTCAGGACTTTGCAGCCGTTCCTTATCCGGTGCCGGAGTATTGGTTTTTAACCACGGTTCAATGGAAGCATATTGTGCGTATGCACGTTTAAGATCTGGAACAAGGTCTTTTATTACCTCCATATGAGGCAATGGATAAATTTTTACGTCTCCGTCAATTTCATCTATAGCCTTAATACATGATAAGGTATTAGTGCCATCAACATTCATTGCACAAGAACCACATACTCCCTCTCGACACGACCGACGAAAAGTAAGACTAGAGTCCATCTCATTTTTGATTTTTATTAAAGCGTCAAGAACCATCGGCCCGCAGGACCCCATATCGACCTCAAAAACATCAACACAAGGATTTTCTCCGCTATCAGGATTGTATCGATAGACATAAAAAGACTTGATATCAGTAGCACCTTCAGGGGCTTTATGGATCTTCCCGGCCTTAATCTTTGAATTAGCAGGAAGCGAAAACTCAGCCATCTTTTACCCTCACTAAAAAAAATCTACAACTCATTTAAAAAGGTACATTCCAAATATTTCCGCCCTCAGTAAACACGAGCTTTCGGCGGTACGGCCTCAACGTCATCCGTCAGTGTTTCGTTATGCACAGGCCTGTATGCGAAACTGGTTTTTCCATCATAATCTAGCCATGCAACAGTATGTTTCATCCAGTTATCATCATCTCTGTCAGGATAATCCTCACGAGCATGACCTCCACGACTTTCCTTTCGGTTAATGGCTCCATGTATACTTACCATCGCTTGCTGCAATAAATTATCAAATTCTAATGCTTCGACAAGGTCAGAATTCCAAATCAAACCACTGTCAGAAAGTCTTAAATCATCTTTTTTTGACCATATCTTTGCCATCTTGTCGACGCCCTCGGCCATCACCTCTTCCGTACGAAAAACCGCACAATGTGCTTGCATTACCCGCTGCATTTCTATCCGAATTTCTGCAGTGGTTACATCTCCTTTTCCATAACGTCGATTATCAAGCCACTCCAATGCAGCATCACCTGCATCAGTAGACAAATCCGCTTGATTTGCACCCGGTTTTAGGGTTTCCGCACAACGATCGGCTGCAGCGCGACCAAAAACAACCAGATCAAGCAGTGAGTTGGAACCGAGTCGGTTTGCCCCATGGACAGAAACACATGCCGCTTCTCCAACCGCCATTAGGCCTGGCACTATAACGTCTGGATCGTCTCCCACCGGAATAACAGCTTCACCCATATAGTTGGTTGGAACACCTCCCATATTGTAGTGGACCGTTGGCAATACAGGGATTGGTTCACGCGTTACATCAACATTCGCAAAGATTCTGGCAGTTTCGGAAATACCGGGAAGTCTCTCATGAATAACTTCCGGTTCCAAGTGTTCAATATGAAGGTGGATATAGTCTTTTTCTGGCCCAACCCCCCTGCCCTCATTCATTTCAATCGTCATAGATCGACTTACAACATCACGCGATGCTAGGTCTTTAGCATGAGGGGCGTACCGTTCCATGAATCTCTCACCTTCAGAGTTTGTCAAGTAGCCTCCCTCCCCACGGACTCCCTCTGTAATCAGAGCTCCTGCACCGTAAATTCCTGTCGGATGAAATTGTATAAATTCCATATCTTGTAAAGGAAGGCCCGCTCGCAAGACCATTGCGCTCCCATCGCCAGTTTGAGTATGAGCACCGGTGCATGAAAAATAGCAACGACCGTATCCCCCTGTTGCTATGATCACAGTTTGGGCACGAAAACGGTGCATTGTTCCATCGTCCAGATTCCATGCCATCACGCCTGCGATTTTACCGTCGACATCTTTAATTAAATCAAGCGCAAAATATTCTACAAAGAACTCTGCTTGATTTCTTAATGATTGTTGATAGAGGGTATGCAAAATTGCATGGCCCGTCCGATCAGCTGCTGCACAGGTTCGGTGCGCGGGAGGGCCCTCCCCAAATTCAGTAGTCATCCCACCAAAAGGACGTTGATATATTGTACCTGCATCCGTCCGTGAGAATGGTACTCCATATTGTTCCAGCTCTATAACTGAGGGCATGGCTTCCCGGCACATATATTCTATTGCATCTTGATCCCCAAGCCAGTCAGCTCCTTTCACTGTATCATAAAAGTGCCAGCGCCAATCATCCTTCCCCATATTGCCAAGTGCAGCAGATATACCACCCTGAGCTGCAACAGTATGACTGCGAGTTGGAAATACTTTGGTAATACACGCCGTCTTTAAACCCTTTATAGCCAACCCAAAGGTTGCTCGCAGCCCTGCCCCCCCGGCACCGACCACCACAACATCATAGTTATGATCTATTATTTCATATGCCTTTTTTAATTTGGCCATAATGTTAACCTAATAATGCAATTTTAATAATAGAACCCAGACAAAGTATGCATAGTATAACTGTCGATAGTTTGACCGAAACGATGGCAAAAGATCTCAGCCAGAATGTATGCACGTAATCTTCAATTACAACCTGCAATCCAAGCTGAGCATGATGAAATAAAACTAGGGTAAACAAAGTTAGAAGAATCGCGTTTACAGGAGTGCCAATCCACTCGCTAACGACCTGAATATCTGCACCAAACAGATAGAGTATATTTACTACAAGCCATATCAATAGCGGTAAAATCAAAACTGCGGTAAATCTTTGGGCCCACCAATGCGCAACGCCACCCTTTGTAAATACCAAAGCCCTTAATTTTTGACTGTAACCGCGTAAATTCATAGCAGCTTCCCTATCGATGTATACGCGCAAACCCATACGACGAAGGTTAAAATTGTAGCACTTGTTATAACAATCCAACCCGAGCGGTATGCAGTAGTTAAGTCAAAACCTTTTCCAATGTCCCAAAATAAGTGTCTGATACCGTTACAGAGGTGGTAGAATAACGCAAAGGACCAACCAAATAATAAAAGTCTTCCAAACCAAGTACTAAAAATTTCCTGAAGTATCGAATATGCTTCCCCACCTAACGCGGCAGCCATTAGCCACCAGACAAAAACAAACGTTCCAAATGCCATAACAACACCCGTTATGCGATGTAGGATAGAAAGAACTGATGTTAGCTGGGGCTTATATACCTGAAGATGCGGAGAAAGCGGGCGTCCTCGCGGATCCATTATACTCTTCCTATTTAGACGTCTAATTTACACTTAGCCCAATGCCAAGTTCTGACTAAATTATTTAGCCCCACATACCCTACTAGTCAATCAGGTGCTCTAAATTGTATTCAAAAATATAAACGTAACTAATTTTTATTGTCACAACTCGTAGATAACTCAAATCCTAAACCCCTATTATTTCTGAAAACATAAGGATAAGTCTGGGGATAAATATAGAAAAACGTGTCTTATTTACAAAAATAGAGAGTTCTGGAGCCCATTTACTGTGAATAACTCAACTAACAACAACGTGGATAATTTTTTCAAAACTAAACTAAATTATTTGCGCATTATTAGCTCTCTAGTCACAACCTTTTATCAACTCCTCGTAAATTAAATATTTTTTAATCTGCAGGATGTCTGAAATTCTTTTTTTAATATTTAAGGTTGCCACTTTTAACGACTAATCACTTTTTCTCTCCATTTCCTTGATAAGTTTTGCCATACGAACCAACCTTTGTGCCTCTTCGACGTGCAAGGCCTCTATTAGTTGACCGTCTACAAGTGTCACACCTTTGCCTTCTGCGACGGCTGCATCATGGGCCGCCTTTATTTTTCCGGCCCAAGCAATCTCCTCGTCTGAAGGCCCAAAAATTTTATTTGCCCCATCTATCGTTTTAGGATGGAGCAAGGTTTTTCCATCAAATCCCATTTCTCGCCCTTGGCGGCAAGAATTAAGAAACCCTTCATCGTCAGTTAGATCGAAAAAAGGGCTATCAAGAATAGTAAGTCCATTAGCCCGGGCTGCCAAAATACAAAGCTGAATACTTGTAATCAAAGGCATGCGGTTTTTTAAATGTTGGGCTCTTAAATCCTTTGTCAAATCAGCCGAACCAATAAGCAGCGCTTCAACCTTTTCATGCGCAGCTGCAATCATATTTGCATTCAGTACTCCTCGCGCCGTTTCTATCATGCACCAAATTCCCATTTCAGAAGGCGCATTTTTTTTCTCCATAAGATTTACAAGATTTTCAATATTTTCTACCATCTCTACTTTTGGAAAAACAATCATATTAGCGGAAGAGACGGCAATGGCCTCAACGTCTTCTTCATACCACTCGCTATCAACCCCGTTAATCCTGACGCCTATTTCTCGTTCACCGTAACCTCCCTCATCAAGTACGCGCAGAATATTCTCGCGAGCCGATCGTTTTGATTCTGGTGACACCCCATCTTCGAGATCTAGTATTAGAATATCAGCTGGGACTTCACGACCTTTTTCTAAAGCTCTAACATTTGCCCCCGGGGTATACATAGCGCTTCGGCGAGGACGATCAACTGGTTTAGCTGTATTAGTCATAACAGACTCCGAGTTAATTTATAATTTATCAACACATAAATAGGTCGCTTAATTCCCTTGGTAAATAAATTTGATTTCTTAATGAAAAATATTTTTTAAACTTAAAATTTTACGATCTAAATACCTTCACGAGATATAAATGTTTTACCGCCCAAAAAGTCGGGATTCTTTTATAAACAGACTCAATGAAACCTTTACTAAAATCTTTTCAAGGAGTTTTAGCTCATCTACTTAACCGAGGTTTTTACTGACATACTGAGAAAGTTATCAGCTGAATCATCTGTTTCAATCGGTTGTACACCAAAAAGATGTTCTGCTATCTGCACCGCATTGAGCGCTGCTCCCTTCCGCAAATTATCAGACACACACCAAAATGAAAAACCATGTTTTATGGAGCTGTCCTTACGAATCCTGCTAACATAGACCATGTCATCTCCAGAACATTCAGCTGGCGTGACATACCCTTCATCCTTTCTATGATCAATGACAGTCACCCCGGGCATAGCCCTAAGCAGGCCCCGTACTTGCTCCAAAGACAGTTCATTAAACAACTCCACATTAACCGATTCTGCATGACCGACAAATACCGGAACACGAACACAAGTCGCATTGACCTTAATGTCCGGATCAAGGATTTTATTTGTCTCTACGCGCATTTTCCACTCTTCCTTTGTGTCCCCACCATCCATAAAGGCATCAATATGCGGGATAACATTAAAAGCTATCTGTTTGGTAAAATTTTTTGGATTGATTTGATCGTTTACAAAGATTCCTCGTGTCTGATTAAACAATTCATCCATTGCAACTTTACCGGCTCCGGAAACAGACTGATAGGTTGAAACAACTACCCTTTTGATTTTTGCTGCGTCATGCAAGGGCTTTAACGCCATAACCATTTGGATAGTAGAACAGTTGGGATTAGCTATTATATTTTTTTTACTGTGCAGCTTAATTGCGTCGGCATTAACTTCGGGAATTATTAGTGGAACATCTGGATCCATTCGAAATTCAGAGGTGTTATCGATGACAACACATCCCGCCTTTGCGGCCTTTGGAGCATATTTTGCAGAGACTTTAGACCCTGGAGAAAACAAACCAATATCAAAACCCCTGAAATCAAAGCCTTCCAAAGGCTTAATTTTCAGAATATCCTTTTCACCGAATGAGACTTCCCGGCCTGACGATCTCTGAGAAGCAAGGGCCACAATTTCATCGATTGGAAATGCTCTTTCTGAAAGAGTTTGTAAAATTTCACGTCCCACATTGCCAGTTGCACCTACAACAGCCACTTTATAACCCATAACATTTTCCTATTTATCGGGCCTGACAACGTAACCGACTATGCTTTGCCCTGGTTGACTTCAATAAAATCTAAGACATTAAAATTTACAATAAATTGAATATCTGTTGGTAAATAAATAAAAAATGCCAACCTATTTATTTCAATCTTTTTTTTTCCTCAATATGGGTTTAGTTGTTACCGCAGGTGTAAACTTATCGCCACCCATCTTGGAGGAATGTGCAGCTTTGCTATGTTTCTCGCTACAAGCTATAACTGCGGTTAAATTTGCACTCATAAAAAGACCTAAGGTCAGAGCCCCTAAAATATATTTCATCGTTCAAAGCTCCAAAAGTTAATGAACCAACTTTATGTTTTTCAAATCATTACAACAAGAAGTTTTGTAATCACGACGCCGTTAATATTTCCAATTGCTCTATTACCGCGCTACCCATTTTTTCTGTGGATACTAGCTCTTTTCCATCGGACATTATATCTCCGGTTCGTAAGCCGGCATCTAGAACTAACTTTACAGCTGATTCTACATTATTAGCATCCTCCTCCATATCGAAGGAATAACGAAGCATCATTGCAAAGCTTAGCATCATCGCCAGTGGATTGGCTTTTCCCTGACCAGCAATATCAGGAGCTGTACCGTGAACCGGCTCATAAAGTGCATTGCGTTTACCTGAATTATCGGGAGCCCCAAGAGAAGCCGAAGGCAACATTCCAAGTGACCCGGTTGCCATAGAGGCGCAATCCGATAATATGTCACCAAACATATTAGTTGTAACAATTACATCAAACTGTTTTGGATCTCTCACAAGTTGCATTGCAGCATTATCCACGAGCATATGTGATAGCTCAATATCGGGATAGTCTGAAGAAATTCTTATAACTTCGTCACGCCACATTTTAGTGCTTTCAAGAACATTAGCTTTGTCAATAGAGCAAAGTTTTTTGCCGCGTTTTCTTGCAAGTTCAAAACCAACTCTCGCAATGCGTTCCACCTCTTCGGTTGTATAAACTAAAGAATTGAACCCGCGTTTACCTCCGCCGGGAAGATCCTCGACACCACGCGGGGCACCAAAATAAATACCCCCTGTTAATTCACGTACAATCAATATATCTAGTCCGCTGACAATTTCACTTTTCAAACTAGAAGCCTCAGCCAAAGCATCAAAAACTATTGCAGGGCGCAAATTCGCAAATAAACCAAGGTCTTTGCGAATGCGAAGAAGACCCGCTTCAGGACGTATCTCAAAATCAACGTCATCCCATTTTGGTCCCCCTACTGCTCCAAGCAAAACTGCATCGGCAGCTTTTGCTGACTCTATTGTCTCGTCTTTTATTGGAACTCCGTGGTTGTCTATACATGCACCACCGATAATATCGTCCTCAGTATCAAAGCTTACCCGGTTATGCTTCTCCATCCACTTCATAACTCGGCTGACCTGAACCATCACTTCTGGCCCAATACCATCCCCGGCTAACATCAATACCTTTTTATTGGCAATCATTTCATTTTCCTTCGACACTTATTTTTCCACCGCTCCTCTATCACAAGAGCGCTGATTATGGGAACCTCTCAAAATTTCAAAAAGAAAGGGCGAACCGTTTGGTTCGCCCCAATTTGCATCGGATAGTCGAGCATTATTCATAAAGCCAAGGCTCTGCAGCCTTTTGTTTTTCTTCAAAACTAGAAATTGAAGTTTCCTTTTGCAAAGTAATACCAATATCATCCAACCCGTTAAGCAGACAATGTTTCTTGAAAGAATCCACTTCGAATGAAACTATTTCTCCATCCGAATTGGTTATTTCCTGATTTTCTAAATCAATGGTCATGGTTGCATTTGCACCACGTTCCGCTCCTTCCATTAATTTCTCTAGTTCGTCGGGAGTTACCTTGATTAACAGAATGCCATTTTTGGAACTATTATTATAAAAAATATCAGCAAAGTCCGTGGATATTACACAACGGATGCCAAAATCTAGTAACGCCCAAGGCGCGTGCTCTCGTGAAGATCCACATCCAAAATTGTGACCCGCGATAAGAATTTCCGCATTACGATAAGCCTTTTTGTTCAATACAAAATCGGGATTTTCTTCGCCTGAATCAGGATCGTAGCGTAAGGGGTCAAACAAATTTATTCCTAAGCCGGTCCGGGTAAGAGTTTTCAAAAACCTTGCGGGAATGATTTTATCAGTATCACAGTTAACAATCGGCAGCGGAGCTGCGACTGCCGTGAGCTTTGTAAATTTTTCCATTCTGCACCTCTATTTTAGAAGATCGCGGACATCTGTAAGGTGTCCCGTTATCGCTGCTGCAGCGGCCATCATTGGACTGACTAGGTGAGTGCGCCCACCTGGGCCTTGGCGGCCCTCGAAATTACGATTTGAAGTTGAGGCCGACCTTTCACCGGGTAGTAGCATGTCTCCATTCATTGCCAAACACATTGAACAACCGGGCTCACGCCAATGGAATCCTGCCTCTGTGAAAACTTTATCCAACCCCTCTTCTTCAGCTTGCATTTTTACTAGACCCGAGCCAGGAACAACCATTGCATAAACAGACTCCGCAACACTCCGTCCTTTCGCTACCTCGGCAGCAGCTCGCATATCTTCAATTCTAGAGTTAGTGCAAGATCCGATAAAAACCTTGTTAACCATTATATCAGTCATCTTCATGCCTGGTTCAAGGCCCATATACTCCAGAGACCTCTCCATAGCAGAACGACGGTTAGCATCGGAAATTTCTGAAGGATTGGGGACCGAGTCAGTTATTCCAACTTCATCTTCCGGACTGGTTCCCCAAGTGACCTGAGGAACAATATCCGAGACATCAAGTTCCACTTCAGATTCGTATTTAGCACCTAAATCAGATGGAAGATTACGCCAGTGTGCCACCGCCGTTTCCCATTGCCCACCTTTTGGACATTGGGGGCGACCTTTGAGATAATCAAATGTTTTCTGATCAGGGGCAACTAACCCGGCGCGTGCGCCAGCTTCTATAGTCATGTTACAAACTGTCATACGACCTTCCATCGATAATTCCTCTATGGCAGGACCAGCGTATTCAATAACATGCCCTGTGCCACCGGCAGTACCAATTTTTCCAATAATTGCTAAAACTAAATCTTTGGCGGTACAACCGTTTGGCAGCGCACCGTTAACCGTAATACGCATATTTTTCGCTGGTCGTTGAATCAGTGTTTGAGTGGCCAAAACATGTTCCACTTCAGATGTTCCCACGCCGAAAGCGAGGGCACCAAAAGCACCATGTGTTGCGGTATGGGAATCGCCACAAACCAATGTGACCCCTGGCTGAGTGAAGCCCTGCTCAGGGCCAATGACATGCACTATGCCCTGCCTATCATCGTTTATCGAGATATAAGGCAATCCAAATTCAGCCGCATTCTTTTCCAAGACTTCAAGCTGAATTCGTGATTCATCATCTTCAATTTCTTCCGTACCACCTCTGCCCGGCGTAGTCGGCACGTTGTGATCCGGGACACATAAATTTGCTTCCGGCCTCCTAGCTTTTCGGCCCGTTTGCCTCAGCCCATCGAAAGCCTGGGCGCTGGTAATTTCATGTATAAGCTGTCTATCAATATATATGAGACAAGTTCCATCTTCCTGCTCATCAATTAGATGGCTTTGCCAAATTTTGTCAAATAACGTCTGTGGTCCGGACACCATCATCTCCCTTTACCAATTTCAATTGCCCAGAAATAGGGCTTAATTGCTATTTTTCATCACTTTGTTTAGCAGTAATTGCTTCAACTTCTTGATTAATATTGGTATTCTGTTCTGTTACTTCAGCAACTTCATCTGACGCCACACCTACATCATCCTTTGTTCCAACTTGTTCTGCTCCAACTCGACGCTCTACTTTTTCAGCAATCCTTGCTTTCTTACCCCTCAGTTCCCGAAGGTAATAAAGCTTCGCACGGCGAACAGCTCCACGGCGAACAACCTCAATTTTATCAAGTCGGGGAGAATATAAGGGGAATACTCTCTCGACACCCTCACCATATGATATTTTACGCACCGTAAAGGCGGAGTTTATGCCGGAGTTTTTCCGGGCAATGCAAACCCCTTCGTATACTTGTACACGCTCTCTAGTTCCCTCTACTACCTTGACGTGAACACGCAGTGTATCGCCAGCGCCAAAGTCCGGAACTTCCTGACCTGCATTAAGCCTTTTGATCTCTTCTTGTTCCAGCTGTTCAATAATATTCATTTTTTAATCCTTTATCACCAAATGACGCTCTTGATATTTATGCCACATATCAGGACGATTTTCTTGAGTAATTCTCTCAGCGGCCACTCTCCGCCACGTTCTAATCTTTTCGTGGTGTCCACTCAACAATAATTCAGGTACCTTATAACCCTCCCATTCCATGGGTCGGGTGTATTGGGGATATTCCAGCAGCCCCATCTCAAAACTTTCTTCCCTTACTGACTCCTTTGTACCAACAATTCCCGGCAACAACCGCACACATGCATCAATTAATGCTATTGCAGCTGGTTCTCCCCCAGATAATACAAAATCGCCTAAGCTCAATTGTTCAATTTCATGAGCTTCAAGAACACGTTCATCAATTCCCTCAAATCTTCCACAAAGAAGCGTAATTTCTGGTGCGGACATCAAATCACGAACACGTTCCTGATCAAGATGTTGACCCCGCGGCGTGAGATAAATTGGCCGTGTTTTAGACCTAGCCGCTTTAAGCGCCTTACCAAGGACATCCGCCCTTAACACCATTCCCGCACCGCCGCCGAACGGCGTATCATCAACTTGTGCATGACAACCAATCGCAAAATTTCGAATATCCAATGTTTTAAGGTCCCAAATGCCCTTTTCAAGACCCTTACCCGCAAGGGAATATGCTAACGGACCAGGAAACATTTTGGGGAATAATGTCAAAACTTTAGCGGTCCAAAGAGGTGTTTTCATTTTAATTTTTTTCCTCCCGACTGTTTATTGTTTCAAACAACCCCTGCGGCGGATCAATTAACAACCGTCCTGCCGTTAGATCAACTTTTACAATAACCTCTTTAGTAAATGGTATAAATATAGTCTCACAATCATTTAAACTGACCTCTATCATCCCTCCAGCGCCGAAATCCTGAACAGAGACTACTTTTCCAAGAAAATCGCCATCAACTCTCTCAACACAGAGGCCCTCGAGATCCTCGTAATAAAATTCCTCATCAGAGGTTTGAGGTAATTCATCACGATGAACGTAAAGGTTTGTTCCCCGCAAGGCCTCTGCGGCATTACGATCACTAATTCCCTTTATTCTAGCCAAGACCTGCATCTTAGCCATACGTTGTACCTCTAACTCAAACATACGTTTTCCACCCTCATCGGTGACCGAACCATAAGCCCCAATATTCATGGGTTTTTCGGTATAACTGTTGATGCGAACTAAACCCTTTACACCATGCACACCAGCAATATGTCCCACACAGATACGGTTCGGTTTGTTATTTTCTTGCATCTTTAAAAGTCTCAAAATTACAAACTATTTCT